>Ga0335084_10006509_pt1 | contig 11613 bp, 10 predicted proteins | sample Lox_Sample_44_FD_206721 | JGI IMG/M metagenome (GOLD analysis project Ga0335084, IMG submission 206721) | Soil microbial communities from Loxahatchee National Wildlife Refuge, Florida, United States - Lox_Sample_4.4 | ecosystem: Environmental > Terrestrial > Soil > Wetlands | place: USA...
GGCGTCCCATCTGCTCGCCGACACGGTCGCCGAGCACCTGCCGACGGCCCACCGCGCTACGCTTCACATCGCGAAATATGCGGCGCGGCCTGCGCCTGGACCATGTTCGACCTGCGCAAGCTCGATCGCCTGCTCGAGGGACGTTTCTGCCCGCGAGACGCTCTCGCCGACTACATCATCACAAGAGTGCAACTCTAACGCTTCTTCAAGCTCGAGATCGAGCGGCTCTTTGCCGCAGGTCGAACGCTGGTATCGCAGGCCGCAGCAGCGCCCGGCCTTTCGTGATCACGTCATGCTTCCATTCGAGGAGTGGCACGGCCGCCTGCTCGGTCAACCACACATTGAATAACGTTTGCAAACGTGTCGTCAGACGAGATCCGAGAACCGTCGACATTTGTCACTGCTCAGACGGCACATCACCGACCTCGACGGTATCCGTGAATGCAGCTGACGCGTTTCTGATTTTGTCACGCAACCGTGAGTTTGTGGTTGTGACTGGCTTCACGATTCAACCAAACTGTTCACGATAGTATTTTAGCGGAGGTTCAACCGTCTCGATCGGCAAAGACGAACCTCCTTAGAAGACAATGCATTGCAGTCAAAGTATTGGAGGAACGGAAATGCCTGGTTATCAGCAATCAGCAGACATGATGGTCCCGCCTGGTACGACCGTCAACCAGATCGTCCAAGCTGTTCTCAATGAGCTGAACCGTCGCCAGTCCGCGGCGAGTCCTGCGAACGCAATGACACCTGCTTCCGCAGGGCCGAACCTTAACCCGCAGTTCAATTTCGGCATCAGCACACCGGTCGGCAATTTCGGCTTCGGCTGGAACAGCGCTCAGCCGGGGCAGGGAGCACTGTCGACTCAGAGTATCTGGGGCGACATCACCGGCTTCCTCGGCAATGAGGGCAAGCAGATCCTCGAAGGCGTGGGCAACCAGGTCGCGCAGCAACTGCCGGGAATGATCGGCGGCCTGCTGAAGAACCTGGCCGCATCGCCGGAGTTCGCGCAATACTCCCAGCAAGTCCATGCTCAGTCTGCGGGTCCGGGCGGTGCTTTGGCTCCGCAGTTCAATTTCGGCAGCTTCCTCAAGGACGCCGCGGACTCGATCGGTAAGGCAGTCACGCACTTCGTGATTCCCAACCTGCCAACGATCGCGAGCACCATCCTTGCCGTCGCATCGACCCAGGGACCGCAAGTCCAGGCCGGCCAGGGCCAGGCTCAGCCACAAAGCTTCCAGGGGCCGATGCAAGGCTTCCAGGGCCAGCAAGGCTTCCAGGGCCAGCAAGGCTGGGTGCACTAAATCGTCGAGCCGACCCGGCCGGGCAATGTCTCGGCCGGGCCTTCTGCTGGCCTTCGGGAGACATGCGATGGCCGATATCACGGAAAGTAAGAGTTTCACAATCACGCCACGTGACCCGACTGGGGCTTCTGGTCCAGTCGCCCCGATTGCTCACGCCCTCGTGCAAGCGATCCCAGGAGCGCAGCTCCAGAGACTCGGAACTCTGGCGAATGTCGCGACTGTATTGCTTCCGACGTCTCAGGAAGCGACGGCCCGCACAATGCTGGGCGAGAACTGGTCGCTCGACCCGAACGCACCGCTGAGCCTCGACGGCAGCCCCGGCCCTGGAGTGGTAACAGGAGAGGATTGAGCTTATGACGCGAAGTTCACAAAACACGAGGACGGGGGCGCGGCGCCCTTCATCCTTGCAAGGCGACCCACCCGATGCAGCAGCGGAAGCAACTGCGGAGGTCACAACCCGTCCGAGGCAATACATCATCGGTCCGACGCAAGCGGCCGGATTATCCCCAATGGCATCGGACAACATCCTGACTGCCTTGCAGGCGACACCCGGAGTGCAGATCGACGGTTTCATCCCGCTCAGCCGCACGCAGGTATTCGCTGCCGGCGGGCTGGGCGGGCGCTATGTCAAGGCCAGCATGCCGCTTGATCGCGGGCTTCAGCTGCAGCGTCAGGCAATGGCGAGCGGCACGCTATTCGTGCACGAGAATGTGCGGCTTCAGCACATGGGCGACAATGTCATGCCGTTCGATGCCGGTGCGCTGCTGCCCATAACCGCGGCCGCGACCGCCATGATCCCGGTGGCCGTGCGCGTGGTCGGCAGTGACGGGCGTCCAATCGTGAACGCGATGGTCAGCGCCTATGGCGCGGGCTTCGTCCAGTCCGCCACGGACAATACGGGGCTGGCGACGCTGACCTTCTTCGGCGGCAGCGTTGACGACGTTGCGGCACTCTATGTGAAGCCCTTTGCCGACTACTGGGAGCGCTGGATCCCGTCGCCGTCGTTGCGCAGCGATGGCGAGAACCAGGTTACATTGCAGCCGCTGGAAAACTGGTCCGGCGCCAAGCTGCAGCGCGGTCAGCCCTTTGTTGGCTGGGGAGAGCGCCTGATGGGTCTGCAGGAAAGCGACACCAATCTGGCCGGGAAGGGGGCGAAGGTAGCGATAATCGATTCCGGTTGCGACACAAGTCATCCGGCTCTGTCGCACATCAACATTGGCTTTGATCTGACCAACCGCGACCCGAACAACAACCCCGACGCGAGCACCTGGCGCACCGATGTCATCTCCCATGGCTCGCATTGTGCTGGTGTGATCGCTGGCAATGGTACCAACGGTATCCGCGGCTTCGCGCCCGCAGCCGAGGTGCATATATTGAAGCTGTTTCCTGGCGGCGCGTTCGACAGTCTGATTGAGGCGCTGGTTTATTGCATCAACCACGAGATAGACGTCGTGAACTGCTCGCTGGGCAGCGATCAGGTCAACGACGGCGTGGCGCAGCAGATGGCGCTGGCACGTCAGGCCGGCATTGTCGTCGTCGTCGCTGCCGGCAACAGTGGCGGCCCAGTGCAATTTCCGGCGCGGCTGCAAACGGCACTCTGCGTCTCTGCGCTCGGTCAGGCTGGGACGTTTCCACCTGACACCTATCATGCCCAAACGGCACCCCCGCAGTTGCAGCCCGGGCTGACGACCGGCGCGAACGGACTGTTTGCCCCGAAATTCACCTGTCGTGGGCCGGAAGTGCGACTGTGCGGTCCAGGCGTGGCCGTCATCAGCTCGGTGCCGGGTGGGGGCATGGCTGCATGGGACGGCACCTCCATGGGAGCGCCGCATGTCACAGGCCTGGCGACGCTCGTAGCGGCGCATCATCCGCTGGTGACCGGTATGGCCCGCAACGCGAGCCGTGCCGACCAGATCTTGAACCTCGTGGTGAGTCTGGCGCAGCCGGTTGGCATGGACAAGCAGTTTGTCGGAGCTGGCCTTCCGTTGGCCGTTGGGCAGGCCGGGCCGCCCGCGTCGAGTCCGGGCATAGCGCCGCAAGCGAGCGAACTGCAGAACATTGTCAGTCATGCGTTCGACAATGTCCTGACCCAATAGACGAGAACCAAGGCGCGATGGCTTCAGGTCGAATTGCCATCGCGTCTGGGTTTTGCATGGTCTTTTCCGTGAGCCGCTTCGCGCGAATGCAGCCTTTCGGGTCTGACTCGTGCCCTCTGAATGCAGTTGCGTGCGTCGAGATTACTTCGTCGTCTCGACGCCGGCGTCCTTGATCACCTTGGCCCATTTCACGGCCTCGGCCTCCATGAACTTGCGAAACTCGTCCGGCGAGTCGGGGGCGACCGTCAGCCCCTGGTCGGCCAGCTTGTCCTTCACCTGCGGATCGGCCATGGCCTCGCCGGCAGCGCGGTTCAGCGTCGCGATGATCGCGGGGGGCGTCGCGGCCGGCGCGATCATGCCGTACCAGTTCTCGATCAAAAGGTCGGGCATCCCGACCTCGGCCGTGATCGGCACGTCAGGCGCGGTCGGCGCGCGTGCGCGGGCACCGAGCGCAATCGGGCGCAGCGTGCCGGCCCTGATCTGCGGCAGGATCACGGGCAGGTCGAGGAAGGTCATCTGCACCTGCTGGCCGAGCAGGTCGTTGATTGCGGGCGCCGCGCCGCGATAGGGCACGTGGACGATGTCGATCTTGGCCGTCAGCTTGAACAGCTCACCCGCCAGATGCGGCAGGCTGCCGGGACCCGAGGACGCGAAATTGAGTTTTCCTGGCTCGGCCTTGGCGAGCTGGACCAGCTCGTCCATGCTCTTGGCGGGAACGCTGGTTGCCACCACCAGCATTTCGGGCACGGTCGCCACCAGCGTGACCGGCGCAAAATCCTTGTGCGCGTCGTAGGCGACATGCTCCATCGAGGGGCTGATGACCAGCGCGCTCGCGCTGACGATGCCGATCGTATAACCGTCCGGCCTCGCTTTCGCGATCGCATCGGTGCCCAGCACCCCGGCCTGCCCGCCGCGATTGTCGATCACGATCGGCTGCTTCAGGATGTCGGACATGCGCTGCCCGACCATGCGGGCGAGGATGTCGTTGGGGCCTCCGGCCGGAAACGGCACGATCAGGCGGATCGGCCGGTCCGGAAAGTCATCGGCCCGCGCTGCGGCGGCCGACAGCGCGAGCAGCGCCAATGCAGTCAATCGTCTGAGCTTGCCGGAAACGGGCATGCGAGGTCCCTCCCAATGTCCGGAGCCTTTGTCTGTCCGCACCGTGGCGGCTGCTCCGGTTGGTCACAGCATAGCGCGACTCTGTCGGGGAGGGGACCGATCTATCCGCGAACTCGGCTCGCCTCTCCCGCTTGCGCGTGGGGGCCTGTGCCAGGGCGGAAACGATCGGTGCGTTTGTCGCCCCACCCCAGCCCTCCCCCCGCAAGCGACCGCAAGCGGGGGAGGGAGCGCGGCGCCGATGTCGTGCGGCTAGAGATGTTGCGCGAACAGGAGGGAGCGCAGCTCAGCCCGCCAGCAGCTTGAGTGCGGCTTCGTGCACGCGGCGGTCGCCGGCGGCGACGATGCGGCCGCCGTCTTTCGCCGGGCCGCCTTCCCAGTTGGTGACGATGCCGCCGGCGCCGGCGATGATCGGGATCAGGGCGGCGATGTCATAGGATTTCAGCCCGGTCTCGATGACGAGATCGAGATGCCCCGCCGCCAGCATGCAATAGGAATAGCAATCGCCGCCATAGCGGGTCAGGCGCGCCGCCTGCTCGACCCGGCCGAACGCGGCGCGGTCCGCCGCATTCATGAGCAGCGGGCTTGTCGTGTAGCAGCTCGCCTCGTCGAGCGAGGCGCAGCGCCGCGCCGTCAGCCGTCGTTCGCCCGACGGTCCCTTGTAGTTGGCCGATCCGTTGTCGCCGGAAAAGCGTTCGCCGATGAAAGGCTGGTGCATCATGCCAAACACCGGCATGCGATTGTGCAGGAGCGCGATCAGCGTCCCCCAGATCGGAAAGCCGCCGATGAAGGATTTGGTGCCGTCGATCGGGTCGAGCACCCAGACATAATCGGCGTCCTCGCGCTCGTTGCCGAATTCCTCGCCGACGATGCCGTGCTGCGGGAAACTGGCCTTGATCAGCCGCCGCATCACCGCTTCCGCGGCGCGGTCGGCCTCCGTCACCGGATCGAAATTGTGGTTCTTGCTCTTGTCCTCGATCGAGAGCGAGGTCCGGAAGAAGGGCAGGATGGTCTCGCCGGAGACCGTCGCGAGGCGGTTGATGAAGGCGGAGAAGTCGACGACCGTCACGACTGATCCTTAATTGACTGGATGGAATCGGCGAACCAGGAAAGCCTCTGCTAGTGCCGTGGATCGGACGCCGCCACAAGCGCCAACTGAACGTCAAACCGAAAGCGATGTGTGCGGCCGCCTGTCCCGTTCCGGGAATTTTCAGCCGCCAGGGGCGGTCCTTCTATTGGTATTTTGAATGCCGACTCATCGCTCTTCGGAGGGCCATTTTCAGGCGACCTGCGCGGTCACGAAATTGCGAGCTCACGATCACGTCCCACTGATGCCAACTGGCAACACATTGGAACACTTCCTAAGTCAATGAGCCAGTTCACAAAATTAACGATTTTATTCATCGAAGTTGCGGCCCGGCTCTGCACAATTTGCATGGGAAAAAAGCGAAAAAGACTTGCCTTTTGTGCAGCGCGGCCGCATATTGTTGCGGTGCGGTAGCGCCTCGCGCTATCGCTGCCCTCCTTGGGCGTTTCCTCCCTAGACTTGGGCCGCTTGCCATCGCAAGCGGCCCTTTTTTCTTTTCACATCTCTTTTTGTTTTTGCTCGGCCGTCCGCTGGCGGATGGCATACACGGCGTCGCGCAGCGGCTTTCGATTTGATTGCGAATGGCGGCGCCTGAGAAAGTGCAAGCGCGCGATCGCGACTGAACTCCGAGGCGCGGATCGCCATCACGCTGTGGTTAATGATTTCAGGTGTCGGTTCGCGCATGACCTCGAAGCAAGCGCGACGCGTTCGCACGACGGCAAAGCGTTTCCGCGGCATAAGGCTCGCAGCGACCTTTCGGGGCCGGACCCGGCTCTATTCGGCAGCGGCCTGGAACGGACCGAGTTCGCCGAGCGGGACGGTGGCAAGCACGTCGGCGAGCCGCGCGAAATCGGCCGCCACCTGCGCAAAATTCGGTCCGCGCTCGCGCCGCCGCTCGTCCATGTAGATCGCCCGGTTGAGCTCGAGCTGGATGGTGTGCAGGCCGCTTGCGGGGTTGCCGTAATGCTCGGTGATGAAGCCGCCGGCATAGGGCTTGTTGCGCCCGACCGAATAGCCGAGCCCGCTCATGGTGGCCTCGACCATGTCGGGGAGAATGGCGGCGCAGCTCGTGCCGTAGCGGTCGCCAATGACCAGATCGGGCCGCACCGGCTCGTCGCGCGACACGCCGACCGAGGGCATCGAGTGGCAGTCCACGACGACGGCGGCGCCAAAAGCCTGGTGGACGCGGTTGATGAGACGGCGCAAGGCGCGGTGATACGGCTTGTAGAGCCCCTCGATCCGCCGCAGCGCATCCTCGACCAGAAGGCGGTCGCGATAGATCTCCTGACCGTCGCCGACCACACGGGGGATGGTGCCGAGGCCACCCGCCACCCGCATCGACCTGGTATTGGCAAAGCTCGGCAGACGACCCGCAAACATCCGCGGATCGAGCTCATAGGGCTCGCGGTTGACGTCCACATAGGAGCGCGGAAAATGGACCCGGATCACCGCAAAACCGCGGCCGCTCAAGGCCGTGATCAGCTCGTCCATGAAGGAATCTTCGGACCGGCGCAGCGTTAAAAGGTCGATTCGCGACGCCCGCAAGAACTCCTCGGGATAGACCGAGCCGGAATGCGGGGAATTGAAGATGATCGGCGCGCGCCATTCGCTTGGCTCGACAATGTCGAACGGAGGCGACTCTGCGCCGTCAAACCGGGTCATCTCTGGGCGTCGTCCCTTGATTTCGCTGCCGAAAAGGCCGATTCGGCCGGAAAACCGTGGCTTTTGCGCATTGTCGGTAATCGCAACTCGTCTGCCAAGTGAAAAACGCCGCGAAGCATTGGAAGGTCTCCTAAAAGTGTAGGGCGGAGCGGGGCCGCCTGTCCGAAACAGGCGAGGCGGACAAGCGCACTGAATCGGTTGTGGGCGAGCCGGGTCACATTGCTTTCCGCCGCAATCCCGTCCACAAAATGCCTTGGGAACGGCCCAAGGCTCGCGGGAGACTTTCACTCGATATTTACCGCCTTGCAGGCTTAGTGAAGCCTTCCAGACGCCCCCTTGCAGCCGCCCCTTGAGGATCCGACTCCCTTGACCGCCATGCACAAGATTCTCCTCGCCGAAGACGACAACGACATGCGCCGCTTCCTGGTCAAGGCGCTTGAAAATGCCGGCTTTCAGGTCTCGCCCCATGACAACGGCATGTCGGCCTATCAGCGGCTGCGCGAGGAGCCGTTCGAGATGCTCCTGACCGACATCGTGATGCCGGAGATGGACGGCATCGAACTCGCCCGCCGCGCCTCCGAGCTCGATCCGGACATCAAGATCATGTTCATCACCGGCTTTGCGGCAGTGGCCCTGAACTCTGATTCGGAGGCGCCGCGCAACGCAAAAGTGCTGTCGAAGCCGGTGCATCTGCGCGAGCTGGTCAGCGAAGTCAGCAAGATGCTGGCGGCCTGAGCGGCCCCGGCAGATTGCCGTCGCGCTTTGGCGTCTTGATCGCGCGGACTTTTCGGAAAATGCACCTGCGCACTTTTCCGGATCACGCGCTTGCCTGCCGGCCGGGGAGCCGATATACGGACCCCCATTCCCGATTTGGACTTTTAGGGCACGTAGCTCAGCGGGAGAGCACTACCTTGACATGGTAGGGGTCACAGGTTCGATCCCTGTCGTGCCCACCAGCGATTTCAGCGGCTCCGGGGGTTGACCATTTCTGCACCTGGGATTGCAGCTGCTCGTCCAGCACGCCGCGGCCGTGGCGGCAAGCATCGGAATGCAGCGATGAAGAACTTCGCAAGCAGTGCGAGCCGACTGGCGGAACGAAGCGCCCGCTGGGCATCAAGGTTGCGGGGCGCTGGCTCGTGGGCACAAATGGAACCGCTCGGCGATCTTGAGTGGGGAAAGATCGACGCCCGCAGTGGCGCGGATGCGCGGCGACGCGCCGAGGAACGGGTAAGAAATGCGTCGGATGGGCGCGGCCACAGGAACCGCTGGTGCCCGAGCGTGCGGCACCCCTGACTCGCATGCACCATCAAGTGTCGCCTAACGTCCTGTCTTGAGATGAGCTGTCCGCAAGCCTCACTCAAGACAGGAACCTACCGACACCAAGCAAACCAGCGCCGCGTGAGACTGCTATCCTTTGTTCGTGCGGACGGCACCGACAGTACCCATTTCCGAACTCTCGGCGCTGCGTGCGCACACCGAGACACTTGGCAGCCACCACGCTGCGGCAGACGCGGCGTTCGTTGACGCCAAGGCGAAGCCGCAGCGTCATCACCTTGAAGCTGACCTCGACGCGGACGACAAGGCGCGCGCGAAACTTGAGACAACGGTCGCCTCTTGCGCCGTGACGCGCGACGGTTACGCCGAGCGCTCGTGCAGGTGTCGGCGAAGATTGCCACCACCGAGCCGGCGATCGCAACCGAACGTGCCGCTGCAGACCGCGAGGTCGCAATCGAAAAGCTCGCGCTTGACCTCGACATCATCGCCGAGCAGGCGTCGCCGGTCTATGCGGACGCCGGTCGCCGCTTAGTCTCCGCTCTGGAGACGATCCACTTTCACTATGAGACCGCCGAGATGTCGTGCTGCGTCAGATCTTTTCTGGAGCTCCGAATTGAAATTTCGCTTCATCGAAGATCGCCGCGCCGACTCCCCGGTGACGATCCAGTGCGATGTGCTCGGTGTCTCGCCGGCCGGCTATTATGCCTCGCGCTCGCGCCCGGAGAGCCCGCGCTCGGCCGCCAACCGTCGGCTCGTCAACGACATCAGGCGGGTCCATCGCGACACCAACGGACGCTACGCGGCCCGCGTATCCACGTCGAGCTGAAGGCCATGGGCCGCGAAGCTGAAATTGGCCTCACTCACGACGCAAACGACGAGCGGCGGCTCAAACTCCACCATCATGTGCTACGACATCGTCATGACATTCGACCGTCCCTTGCGCGCTGTCGCGAGCATTACGACAGGGCCAGGCTCCAACAGCTGGTAAACCTTTGAAAGATCGTATTGTCGCGCAGCCATCGTGCGTGCAGCCTTTCGAAGTCGGCGGACAAGATGCATCTTTCTGCGAGACTTGCCGATGCTTCGGCACATTGCTCCAGAATCTGATAGGTTGTGGTGCTCTTCGCCTTGCGACAGATCAATACGCGTCCTGGCGGCGCGCAGTAGGCGAGAAATCATGGTGGTGTCTCCAAAATCGAATGTCCTGACAGAATGCAACAAGATCGCTTGAACGATCGCGTGAATGGTCCGCCAGTTGCCGCAGCAGATTTTCGGCATTTGCAATACAGTGCCAATGACGCGTTTCGGCGGATGCAGGGCGACCTGCTCGCGTCGCTCGGATTTGGGCCAGTCGAGTGCGGATATCGCGTGGTTGCTTCCGGTCCGTATTGGCGGCTGCGCGACTACGGCAGCACGCGTCCATCCCGTTCTGTGCTCATCGTCGCAGCGCCGATCAAGCGGCCTTACATCTGGGACCTCACGCCGGCCGTTAGCGCAATTCGCTATTGCCTGGAAGCGGGTTTGCGCGTCTATCTCCTGGAATGGCTGCCGGCGTCGGGTGACACGTGCCGGGTCGGAATCGCCGAGTGTGGTGATGCGATCTCGGCTTCTCTGGCGACGATTGAACCGGACGCGGAGGGCGGCAAGCCGATTCTCATGGGACACTCGCTGGGTGGCACTCTAGCCGCGATATATGCGGCCAGCTCACCCGGTACCATCGATGGGCTCGTTCTTCTCAGCTCACCCTTGTGCTTCCAAGCTGATGAGAGCGCGTTTCGCGACGCGCTCGTTTCCCTGGTGCCCGCACCGGTTTCGGACTCAGATCCCTATCCAGGGTCGATTCTTTCGCAAGCGAGCGCAGCGGCGTCGCCCCACACCTTCATCTGGTCGCGGATGTTGGACGCTATTTTGTCTGCAGGGGACGGCCGCGCCTTGGATATTCATGCGCGCATCGAGCGCTGGGCGCTCGATGAAGTGGCTCTGCCCGGAAAGCTGGTGAGGGAGATAGTCGATACACTGTATCGAGAAAACCAGTTTTGTCGCGGGACCCTGAAGATTGGGGAGAAGACAATCGGGCCGTCGAGCCTTTCGGTTCGAATTCTTGCTGTAGTCAACATGGCTGATGTTGTTGCGCCGCTGGCTTCAATCAACCCGATAAGGGACGTTTCGGATCCTGACAGATTGCGCATCGTCGAGTATTCCGGTGAAGCGGGCGTTTGTCTTCAGCATCTTGGAATCCTGGTCGGACGGCAGGCATTTGCGCGCATCTGGCCCCAGATCGTCAGCTGGATGAATGCTCGAGGCTCAGATGCAAGCGCTGGTCAACGGCCGCACGCTACGGGCTCGATGCCCGGCTGCTCGCCATTGGCAGTCGAACAAGGTACATTTGGGTAACTGCCGCTTATTCGCTCTGTCGCGGATAACCAACCGTTTGAGCAAAGGTTACGAACTGGTCGGTGCCGAGATGCATGGCGTCCGCCAAACCTTTGTAGTCCACCGCGCCGCGAAACACGGTGGCCAGCCCTTCAGAGGCGCAGCATAGATAGACATTCTGGCCGATAAAGCAGGCATCAGCCGACGCATATAGGCGTCGGTCTTCAGCCGAGATGTCCTGCATGCGTTCACCGTGCGCGACATAAACCAGATTCAGCGGTGCGTCGCCGACGAAAGCCTGCAGCCCGGTCTTGGCACGAAGATCGTCCTGCAGGTGCAGGACGAGCGCATGAGCCTTTGGGTCATAGAGCCATGTTCCGCTCGCCATCACCGCAAAGACGTCGATCACCATAACATGCCGCCAATATGGCGCGGTACGGTCCCCCGTCGGTCGATTGATCCCGTACGCAGACCACAACAGATCAGACAACACCTGAGCCTCGAGCGGCTTGTCGGAATATTCGCGCGTCGAATGCCGCAGCCTCAGTGTCTCGAACAGCGGCTTGCCGCCTGCCGTTCGTGCCGGTGGCAATTGCATGATTCGAGCTTCCGAGGCTGTCCCAGTTCGGGTTACGGCCGCCGCGGCAGCAGATAACAGTGCGATATTGGCTTGTCGGCGCGTCGTCATAGAGGCCTCCCG
>Ga0335084_10006511_pt1 | contig 11612 bp, 11 predicted proteins | sample Lox_Sample_44_FD_206721 | JGI IMG/M metagenome (GOLD analysis project Ga0335084, IMG submission 206721) | Soil microbial communities from Loxahatchee National Wildlife Refuge, Florida, United States - Lox_Sample_4.4 | ecosystem: Environmental > Terrestrial > Soil > Wetlands | place: USA...
GTCCGTCCGTTTGAGCTACCCGGGTTCGCGCCGGCACCCGCAGTCGCGGCGCCACTCCGACGCGCGCTACTGGCGCACCAGCCCGCGGCGGACGAGCTCCTCGGCGAGCACGTCCGCGAGCACCTGATAGCCGTCGCCGTTCGGGTGGACGTCGTCGGCGAGCAGGCGCGGCCAGTCGCGCTCGCCGAAGCGCTCGCCGGTCGGCAGGTGGTCGGGAGCGAGCGTGCCGACGGCCGCGTTCAACGCGGCCACGCGCGCGGGTGGATCGCGGTGGTTCGGAAGCGCCGTCCCGAGCAGCACGGTCGCACCCGTCGCCCGCGCCTCCGACACGATGGTCGCGAGCCGGGCGACGGTGCGCGCGACGACTTCGGGCGGCGCCGGGTCGGTCCGCTCGTAGTAGACGTCGTTCACGCCGAGCAGCACGACGACGACGTCGGGGCGATCTCGCTCGTGCTTCTCGCGGTCGTCGTGTGCGACGCCGTCGCGATCCGCCGAGCGAGGCCCGCGCCACCCGCGCGCGTCCGGCGCCTCCTCGTCGCGGCGACGGGCTTCGTCCTTCTCGCGCGCGTGCCGGCGGCCCTCGTGCCTTGCCAGTATGCCAACTTCTACCTGCCGGTCGGGATCGTCCTTCTCGGTCACGCATCGATGGACGAGCTGCCTCGCCTGCTGGCGCGCCTCGGCGCGAACCGCGACGCCTGCCGTGCCGCCGTGGCGACCGTCGTCGCGATCTGGACGATTGCAGTCGGCGCCTTGCGCTATCAGGCCTGGGCAGCCCGCGACGTGCCCGTCGAGACGAGCCGCGGGACGCTGGTGGTGTTGTCGGCGAACCCCCGCGCGACGGCGTATCGCGAGGCGCTCGCGTGGCTCGAGCGCGAGGCGCCGCCCGACGCCACCCTCCTCGCAATCCCGCGCGGCACCTCCCTCGAGTTCCTTTCCGGCCACGGCAACCGCCTGTACGAAACGAGCCTCGTCGCGGTCATTCCCGACGCGGCGGCCGAGCGCGCGTACGTGCAGGCGCTCGAGCGCGATCCGCCGAGCGTGATCGTCACCTCCGAGGAACGACAATCCGAGTACGGGCGGGGTCGATGGGGTATCGCGGACGGCGTCGAGATCGCACGTTGGGTGCGGTCACGGTACGTTCCGGCAGCGCAGGTCGGGCCGCCGCGGATACGCCTTGCGATCTGGCGACTGCCACCGGCGCGGCCGGCGGCCCAATGACACGCCTACGCGGCGCCCCGCCCCCGTGACGCCACGAGGCCGCGGGCAGCTCCGCGTACGCGCGGATCGGAGAAGCGGAAGACGGCGCGGTCGAGCCAGTAGTGCCAGAAGCCCGTCGTGAATCCGAGCGCCACGAGCGCCGGCACCCACGACGAGGTCCGCAGCGCCGCGGCGAACGCGCCGAAGATGCGCTCGGCGTAGAACGGCCCCGCGTCGTCGACCGCCTCGACCTCCATCACCGGGAGCAGCAGCACGGACAGCGCGGCGAGCGCGAGAGCCAGCGCCCATGGCCGTCGGTTGATCGCGTGCAGCGCACGGCGCCATCGCGAGCGGACGGGATCCGGCTCGGCTTCGGCGACGAGCGTCGTCAGGCCGACGGACACGATCCAGTGCTGCGCCGTCCACAGCACGACGAACACGAAGGGGACGCGCACCTGGAACGCCACGACCACCATCACCCCCAGGCCGGCGAGGTAGAGCGCGCGCGGAAGGGACGGACGGGCCGCGCGCGCCTCGACCAGCAACATCCCCATCGTGCTCGCGCAGACGATGATGGTCGCGACGTCGGCGATCGTCCCGGCGGCGGCGGCGACCCGGTCGGGATCGAGCCAGGGATCGACCCAGACGTCGATGAAGCAGACGGTCCCCGCCACGACCTCGGCCGCGAACACGAACACGCCGCCGATGACGAGGGCGTAGACGCGATCCAGGCGCCGGAGGCCGCCCCTGCGGCCCGCCCGCGCGCGATAGACGCTCAACACGCCGAAGTGCTGGGCGGCGAAGTGATACGTGACGAGCAGGTAGTCGACGATGGCGAGGACGGTCACCCGCTCGGCGCGCGACCAGGGCAGCGCCCCGTCGTCGGGCAGCAGGATGGCGAAGCAGCCGATGGCGATCACGCACGGGATCACCAGGAACCGCACCGGCTCGGCTCGGAGCAGCGGACGATAGGCCGTCGTGCAGTAGGCGAGCCACGTCGACCCGACGCGATGCCCGAGCCAGAACAGCGCCGTGAGCCCGCAGTAGAAAACGTCGAGCGACGGCGGGTGCGGATCCTCGCTCCCTCGCGAGAGGAGCAGGACGAGCGGCGCCAGCCAGAGCGCCGGGAGCATCCACGCGGCGTCCCACGCGAGCCCGCGCACCCAGGGATGCGGACGGACCTCGGTCCGGGCGGGCAACGCGACGACGGCCTGGCCCACGGCGCTCATCGTCCCGACGCCCGGCGCGCCGCGACCCTACGCGGCGCTTCGCGCGGGCGATCGCGTGGCGGCGCCGAGCGCTTCGGCGACCTCGTACGCGGCCCCGTACCCTGGCAGGAACGTCACGCCCGGGCCGGGGTGGCACGAGGCGCCGCAGAGATAGAGGTTCGCGATCGGCGTCGCGTGCGCCGATCCGGGCACCAGCAGGCGCCCGCCGATCATCTGCTCGGGGTGGATGAGACCGTGCGTGAAGTCGCCGTTCGTCGCGCCCTGCATGGCGGCGAAGTGATCCGACGAGAAGACGGCACGCTCGACGATGCAGTCGCGCAGGTCGGGCAGGAACTCCGAGAGCCGATCGATGATGCGCTCGGCCATCTCGTCGCGCAGGCGACCGCGCTCCTCGCGCGGCGCCTCGCACGGGAAGAAGAAGCCGTAGGTCGTCGCGATGTGGAAGCCCGCGGGCGCGAGGCTCGGGTCCATGACGGTGGGGATCTGCATGCCGACCGCCGGGTGCTCGGGGAGCTCGCCGCGACGGCACGCCTCGTAGCTCGCCTGCTGCAGCTCGGGATCGGGCACCAGCGTCGTGTTGAAGCGCGTGCGCGGATCGGCGTTCAGGTGCTCGAAGGGCGGCCCGTAGCTGGGCAGCCGACGGAGCTTGAAGAGGAGGTGCATGTACGCGCCGCGCTGCTCGATGGCCCCGATGCGCTCGGCCGTTCCGGCGTCGAGGTGCTCGCGGCCGACCAGCCCGAAGAAGGTCGCCGGCTTGTCCAGGTTCGAGACCACGGCGCGGGCGGTGAGCCGCGTGCCGTCGCGCAGCTCGACGCCGATCGCGCTCCCGTTCTCGACCAGAATGGAGCGGACGGGCGTCTTCGTGCGGACCTCCCCGCCCTTGTCGGCGATCGAGCGACAGAGCGCTTCAGAGAGGACTCCCATGCCGCCCTTCACGCGGCGCATGAGCCCGCCGCCCTCGTTCTGCGCGAACGTGTAGACGAGGCAGAGCGCGCTCCCCGGCGTGAACGGCCCCTTGTACGTCGACTGCACGGCCGCGAAGGCGACCAGCGCGCGGAGCGTCCGGTGCCGCTTGCGGTCGGGCAGGAAGCGGTCGACCAGGTCCATCGCGCTGCCGGTGAAGGCGAGCTCGATCTGCTTGCGCTTGCGCTCGTTCGGGGCCTTCTCGAGCAGCTCGCCCAGCGTCGGCGGAATGCTCCGCGGCGTGAAGCGGTGCATGAGGCTCGCCGGGTAGCTGCAGAACGCCATGAGGCGCACGAAGCCGATCATCGCCCGCACGCCGAAGTGCCGCAGGACGTAGCCGGCCATGCGGAGCGGGTTCGAGTAGAAGATGGCCGGCGGCGAGGACGTGGAGTTCAGGTTCGACGCCATGATCGGCAGGTCGATCAGCTCGACGCCGTAGCGCCCGAGCTCGAGCTCCTCGGCGACGCCCTTGGCGAGCGGAAAGAGCAGGCTCGCGCCCACGTCGTTCCGGCATCCGGCCAGGATCTCGCGCGTGCCGGCCATGCCGCCGACGTAGGCGTTCTTCTCGAGGCAGAGGACACGGAACCCGCGGGACGCCAGCAGCGCGGTGGCGGCGAGGCCGTTGTGGCCCGCGCCCACCACGATGACGTCGTAGTCGGGCGAGACGGTCATGCGGCGACGCTACACAGCCGCCGCCGCGATCGTCAAACGCGCTGCGCCACGTTCCAGCGGACCTGCCGCTCCTGGGCGGCCAGGTAGAGCCCCATGGAGAACCCGAAGCTCGTGAAGAGGCTCATGGTGAAGTAGATCCACGTGCCCTTGAGCCCGCGGCGCGGTCCGTCGATCATCGTCCAGAGCGGAAAGAGGATCGCGTTGGTGATGATGAGGTCCTGCCCGCCCGATCCCGCAGCCGGGTTCGTGAAGAGCATCTTCGTGAAGTGCACCCAGCTCGCCTCGGCCGGGTACGTCTTCACGTAGGTCACGTTGAAGTACCAACCGGCGCACACGGACACGACCGCGAGCACGTAGTAGAGCCCCTCGAGCCAGGTGACGGCCGAGCCCCGCCAGTTGCGCGCGTAGAGGTAGCGGTTGAAGCGCAAGAAGAGGACGACCGTCAGGACGCCCAGGGCGGCGTGGACGAAGAGCGACAGCATGGGGTGTCGCCCCTAGCACGCGGGGGCAGGGATCGCCTACCGAGGGATGGTCGGGCCTGTCCGAATCCATCTGGGTCTGGTCGCGCTGTCCGAGTCCGCCGGAGGGTCGGGTTTTCGCAGGTTGTTCGCCTACCCCTTGTCCGAAGGCGTCCCCATTGCGGTCGCCATGGCCGAGTCCGTTTTCGCTCGACGCGTGGGGCTAGTCGTGACGCCCCCGCCCGTGGGCCCAACTGTCCTATGGCGATGGTCGCAAGTCGTGTAGCCACGCCTCATCGAGCACCTGTGCAACGTAGATCACGCGGCGGAGCGGCAAGAGGTATTGGCAATAGTTGTGGATCGGCTGCCCTGAGGGGTGGCTCGCCGTGAGCAGCGGTATCTGCGGATGCGACGCGCCTGGCCGCTCCCGTCCCGATCCCGGTCATCCGGTCGAGTTCCGCCGCTTGCCCTCGACGCTGTGCGCGCGCTACGCAACGACCTCAGGCCGCGCACCTGAGGGGACTCGTCATGCGCCCAAAGGAGAATGGAATGAGAATCTCGGAGCGAATGACCGGACTCTTGGGAGGGATTGTTGGAACGGCTTTCGTCTCTGGTCTCTTGCTGGCTAGGCCGATCTCCGCTGCGGAGAACCTCAAAGGGCAGGTTCTCGGCGGAGGCGCTCCGATCGTCAACTCGACGGTAACCCTGTGGGCTGCGAGCGTAGGCGCGCCTAAGCAACTCGCGCAGGCGCATACCGGCGCCGACGGCCGCTTCGCGCTCAGTGCAGCCGGCGCACCGGAGAAGGATGTCGTCCTCTACCTTGTCGCCAAGGGTGGCCGGCCCACCGTCAGCAAGACGGCCGCCGATAATCCGGCCATCGCGCTAATGACGATGCTGGGCGCCAAGCCGCCGGGCAACCTCACGATCAACGAACTCACGACCGTCGCCTCCGTGTTCACCGCCGCGCGATTCATGAACGGGGAATCGATCTCGGGGAATCCGCTCGGGCTTCGCATCGCCGCCGGGAACGCGCCGAACCTGGTCGATCCCGTGACCGGCGGCTGGGGCAAGGTGCTGCTGGACCCGCTCAACAGCTCGATGACCACGACGATGGCCAACCTGGACACGCTCGGCTCGCTCATCACTGCCTACTTCACGGTGGCCGACGATGCCTGGCGGGCTCGTTTCCTCAAGGCTGCGACGCCACCCAGCGGTGTGACGCCGAAGAACACGCTCGAAGCGATGGCCGGGATCGCCCGCGCACCGTGGGTCGCGCCGAAGGAGCTGTACGCGTTGTTCGACGAAGCGTATCCGCTGCCGGCGCCCGATGGGCGTCGCAAGGCGCCCTTCGCGCCGTACCTGGTTTACGTTCCGGACGACTTCGCCCTCTCGCTGTGTTTCTCGGGCGGCGGCGACTATGCCAATGGGCGTTTCATGTTCGATGCGGACGGCAATCTTTGGAGCGGCCAGAATTGGCTGCCCGGCTCGCAGTCCGGCGTCAACAAGAGCACCGGTGGCGGCGTGATCAAATTCAGCCCCAACGGCACAGCGCTCTCCCCGCCGATCACCGGCTTCACCGGCATGGGCATCGACGGCGTCGGCTGGGGCACCGCCGTGACGAAGGACCGTGTCTGGATCAGCAGCTTCAACGGCAAGATCCTCGTGATGGATTTCGATGGCAAGCCCGTCGCCAAGGAAGGCGACTTCCCGTTCAAAGAGAACTTCCTCGGTCTGATGGGCATCGGCGTCGCGACGAATGGCGACGTCTGGATTGCGGATGGCTCGAACAATCAGTTGCTGTTCTTCCCCGGCGGACGGATCAAGGACGGCCGCATCGTCAAGGTCGCGGGGCTGAAATCGCCCTTCGACATCGTCATCGACTCCCAGAATCGTGTCTGGGTCGCCAACTCCTCGTCGGACACGGTCGTCCGATTCCCGGCCGACGAACCCACCAAGGTGGAGAGCTTCCGCGCCGGGATCGGTGTCCGTGCCCTCGCCCTGGACTCGAAGGAAAACGTCTGGGTGGCGAGCAACATGGACCTGAAAACCCCACAGCCGGTGCTTCCCGAAGGCATATCGATCATGGAGCAGTTCAAGCTGATCACCGCGCACATGTTCAAGTATGTCAGTGGGCCACCGCCGCGTCCCACGGGTGCCGTCAATATGATCCGCCCGGATGGCACCCAGCCCGCGCCGATGGGTTACACTGGCGAGGCGATCAACATCCCATGGGGCTTGAACGTCGACGGCAATGACGACGTCTGGGTCGGCAACATGTGGGGCCGGTCCGTCTCCCTGCTTGCCGGGGACGACACCAAGGGTCATCCCGCCGGCGCGAAGACCGGCGATGTCATCCACGTGTTTCAGAGCGGCAGCATCCAGATGATCACCGACGTGTCCATTGATCCGGCCGGGAACGTCTGGGCAGCGAACAACTGGAACAGTCTCGAAGCGGCGTCCAGCGAGAATCCATCCCGTCCCACCTCGACCTGGGGTGGCGGGTCGGGCTTCACCGTCATCTACGGCGTGGCGGCCCCGGTGCAGCCGCCGCGCATGGGCAAGGTGCGGGTGTACTGACGTCGCACCCGTCCCAGCAGTCGGGCTGTGTCCTATGCCGATCAGAGTGAAGGCGACCATGTCGTCCTGAAGGAGGCGGTACGCTCAGGACGAGTTGGAGTCGTCGTTGAGCCGGGATAGTGGCCGGCGCAGTCACCTCGCCGGAACACTGCAAGAAGACGCCGAAAGAGACGCTCTGGCAGAAGCTCAAGAGCCACCTCTAGCATGCGAAGGCCGGGCCTGCTCCTCTCTGGGCGGGCCCACGCCCGATGGCCCGAGCTGTTTGGTGATGCGGCTCTACTGGCCGAAGCCGTCCGCGTGAGGGTACAAGGGGGCGCCGTGAAATCCGGACGAGGGGGTGATCCGTGACGCAAGTCCGGTGTCGGGCGACAGCGCTTCTCGTGGGCGTTCTCACGTTGTCCTGCGTGCGGGCAACCCGTGCCGCCGAGAGCTGCAATCAGGTCGCCATTACGCCGGGCACCGAGGCGACGGTCTCCGTCCTGCTTCCAGACGTCGCGAGCGGTCTCCAGACGCGTCTTCAGGTCCGCGACGCGCGCGCGTCGAAGCCGGTGGACCCATGGGGCGGCTGTCCGACGACGCAACCGTACGGCACCTGCAGCCCCGCCACGCACGCCGACGCCTCCACCGTGGCGACGAGCAAGATCTACGACCCCGGTGACGGCATGCAGCTGATCGGATACCGCATGAAGAACGCCGCTGCGGCCATGACGCGAGACCCTAGGCTCTGCGTCCAGTACACGACGCAGTAGATTCGACCGCATGCTGGGCTTCAGACTCGACGCGTGGGACTACCTGACGTTCCTTGCCCTCGCTTTGGTGGGCATCGGGTTCCTCGTCTTCGTGGTCTGGCTGGCGGGGCTCCCCGGTCGCATCGCGATCGCCCGCAACCATCCCGACGCCGAGGCCGTCAACATGATGGGCTGGGCGGGGTTTCTCGCCGCGGTCCCCTGGATCCAGGCGTTCATCTGGGCCTTCAAGCCGACCGACATCATCGACATCCGACGCTTCCCGACCGAAGAGCGCGAGGCCGTCGCAGAGACCATCGCGCGGCTGCGTGGGGAGCGTGACCCTGGGTCCAAGGTGGCGAGCGTCAAACGGGACCTCCAGGAGACCGAGCAACAGCCGCCGCCTCCCAAGCCGCACCGGTAGGGATGGACCCGATCGCGTGCTGATCGCGCTCCTCATCACCGTCGGCTTCGTCGCCTTCGTCTGGCTCATCTTCTTTCGCCTGAAGCTGCTCGTATGGAGCATCACGTGGGCCGTCGTGTCGGTCCTCGTCGGCGTCCATGTGCTGCTGATCTTCCTCATCGGCGTCCGTTTCGTGGCGCCGTACTCCACCGACGCGCACGTCATCCAGCACACGATCCAGCTGACGCCGCGCCTCCCCGAGCCGACGCTCGTCACCGCGGTGCTGGTGGAGCCGAGCGTCCCGGTGCGCGCCGGCCAGCCGCTCTTCCAGTTCGACCGCCGGCCCTACGAGTACAAGGTGGCGCAGCTCGAGGCCGAGGTCGCGAAGGCCGAGCAGGACGTGCTGGTGCTCGAAGCCGACGAGGTAGTGGCGAACCAGAAAGTCGCCAGGGCGAAGAGCGAGCTCGAGTACGCGAAGTACCAACGCCAGCTGACCGCGATGCTGGCGAAGAAGGGTGCCGGGCCGGAGGAGGAGTTCCAGAAGTGGACGGCGCAGATGCACGTCGCCGAGGCCGACGCCAAGGAAGCCGCGGCCGAGGCGCAGCGCGCCAGGGTTCGCTACCAGTCGCAGATCGGCGGCGTGAACACGTCGGTGGCGATGGCGCGCGCCGAGCTCGACCAGGCGCGCTACTACCTCGACAACACGACGATGGTCGCCCCCGAGGACGGCTACGTGGTCAATCTCCAGGTGCGTCCGGGCATGGTGGCAGGCGACGTCCGCTTCGGCGCGATCGCGTCCTTCATCTGCGACGCGGATCGCTACGTCCTCGCGAGCTACGACCAGGAGGTGCTGAAGTACGTCGGGCCCGGACAACCGGTCGAGGTCGCGCTCGACCGCCATCCGGGACAGATCTTCCCGGGGCGCGTGGAGGCGATTTGGCCGAGCGGGGCGGGGCAGCTGCTGCCGAGCGGCACCCTTCCGAAGTTCACGCCGCCGCCGCCCGAGATGCCGCAGGGTCGCTTCGCCGTCCGCATCCGTCTCGACGATCCCGATCAGTCGAAGTTCCCGATCGGGGCGCAGGGCGCGACGGCCATCTACACCGGGGGCGGCGGCTTCGCGGCGCTGCGCCGGATCGGCATTCGCTCGTACACCTGGCTCAACTTCCTCTACCCGATTCCGTTCTGATGCGGCCGCACGCACACGTCGTCTTGCTGGCGGCGCTGCTCGCGGGCTGCCCCCTCGCGCGGCCACCCGAGCAGCCGGCCGTGCTCGAGCAGGCGCTGCCGAAGGGCACGACCGTACCGCCGGCGTGGAACGCGCCGGCGAGCCCGGAGGCGGTGAGGGGCGACTGGGTGAAATCGTTCGGCGATCCCGGTCTCGAAGCCGTCGTTGCCGAGGCGATCGCCAGCAACCCCGACCTGCGTCGCGCCGCCGCGAGCGTCGAGATCGCGCGGCAGACGGTGGTCGTCGTGGGCGCGCGCCTCTGGCCCCAGATTGGTGCGCGCATCGGCGCCGCGCGGACGCGCGATGTCGGCGAGGACGAGGCCAACAGCAACATGGAGTACGTCGGCCTGGCCTGGGAGCTGGACGTCTGGGGACGGATCCGTGCGCAGCGCGCGGCAGCGAAGGAATCGTACGAGGCGACTGCGCTCGACTATGCCTTCGCACGGCAGTCGCTGGCCGCGACCACGGCGAAGAGCTGGTACCTGGCGATCGCGACGCACGCGCTCGTCGAGCTCGCCCAACGCGCCGTCGCGCTCTATGCCGAACAGCTCGATCTCGTGCGCGTGCGCCAGGCGGCGGGCCGGGTCGCCGAGTTCGACGTCGTGCAGGCGAAAGCCTCGCTCGCCGCGGCCGAGAGCGAGCTCCGCGCCGTGCAGGCCGACTCCAGCGCGGCGCGACGCGCGCTCGAGCTGCTGCTCGGACGCTATCCCGCCGGCGACATCGCGCTGCGCGCCGGCTTCGTCCCCGCGCCGCCGCCAGTCGCCGCCGGCCTGCCCTCCGCGCTGCTCGAGCGACGCCCCGATGTCGCGGCGGCGGAGCGCCGGGTGCTCGCGGCCTTTCGCCTCCACGAAGCGGCGAAGTTGGCACTCCTGCCGTCGTTCGCGATCACGGTCGAGGGCGGGCGCTTGAGCGACAAGATCCTCGACCTGCTGCAGCTCAACCCCACGATCCTCCACGCGGCGATCGGGATGGAGATCCCCATCTACCAGGGCGGTGCGTTGCTCGCGAGGGTGAAGATCGCGACGGCCGAGCAGGAAGCCGCCGTCGCGGCCTATGCATCGGCTGCGCTGGCGGCCTTCGCCGAGGTGGAGAACGCGCTGACGAACCAGGTGACGCTCGCCGAGCGGATCCAGTACGACCGCCAGGCGCTCGACGACCGGATCGCCTCGGTGAAGATCGTACGGACGCGATACACCGCCGGCGCCAGCGACATGCTCACGGTCATCATCCTCGAGAGCGAGGCGCTCGCGGCCGAGCGCAACGTGATCGAGCTCCAGAACGCACAGCTCGCCAACCGGATCGATCTGCACCTGGCGCTCGGCGGCGACTTCGGGACCTGAGCGTGCTCCGCCTGTCGCTGTGGGCCGTCGCCTGCCTCGTCCTGGGCGTGCTGCTCGTCGCCTTCACCGATTCCGCGGTCGTGTGGTCGAGCAGAGCGCGATTCTGTGGCACTTTCTGCCATTCGATGGTGCACTAGATCTGGCTCACGCCGCCATCGACGAACAGCTCGATGCCGGTGATGTAGCTGCTCTCCTCCGAGGCGAGGAACACGACCGCCTGTGCGATCTCGTCCGGTGTCCCCGCGCGCCCGAGCGGCGCGGTCGCCGCCACGTCCGATTCCATCGCCCGGATCTGCTCGTCGTTCAGGCCGAGGGAATCCTTGTAGCCTGGTGTGACGACCGTCCCCGGACTGACGACGTTGACACGGATCCTGCGCGCCTTGAGGTCGACCGACCACGTGCGCGCGAACGACCGCAAGGCGGCCTTGGTCGCCGCGTAGACGCCGAAGGCAGGAATGCCCTTGATGGAGACCATCGAGCCGTTGATGACGATCGACGCTCCGTCCGGCATCAGCGGCAGTGCCTTCTGCACGGTGAAGAGCGTGCCCTTGACGTTGACGCCAAACGCCTTGTCGAAGTGCGCTTCGTTGATCCGACCGAGCGGCGCGAACTCGCCGAGGCCGGCGTTGGCGAAGAGGACGTCGAGCCGACCGGCGCGCTGGCCGATCGTCTCGTAGAGCCGATCGAGGTCCGCCAGGTTCGAGACATCACCACGGATGCCGACGGTGTCACCGCCGATCTGTGCCACCGCCGCATCCAACTCCGCCGCGCGCCGACCGGTGATGAACACCTGCGCGCCCTCCGCGGTGAACCGCCGCGCCGT
>Ga0335084_10006512_pt1 | contig 11611 bp, 12 predicted proteins | sample Lox_Sample_44_FD_206721 | JGI IMG/M metagenome (GOLD analysis project Ga0335084, IMG submission 206721) | Soil microbial communities from Loxahatchee National Wildlife Refuge, Florida, United States - Lox_Sample_4.4 | ecosystem: Environmental > Terrestrial > Soil > Wetlands | place: USA...
GGGCGTGCCCTCGGGCCCGACCACGCTCCAGGCGAGCGCGCGGTCCCCGAACGTGCTCGTGCTGCGCTGGGACTCCTCCCCGGACCCGGGCATGGTCTACGCCGTGTACTGGGACGGCAACCGGCGCATCGGCGCGACGCCGCGCACCGAGTACACGGTGGCGGGCCTGAAGGCGGGCGAGCGGCGGTGCTACCGGGTGGCCGCCGTGGACGGCGCGGGCAACGAGTCGCCGCGCACCATCGAGACGTGCGCCGCGCCCCATCCGCTCCCGCCCCCCGGCGCCGGCGGCCCCTGAACGAGCTCGGCTCAGAACCCCATCGCCCGCAGCTCGCGCAACACGCTCTCGTAGAGCCCGACCGCGTCGAATCGCCTCGACCATCCCACCTGCGCCCAGTGGTCGGCCTCGACCTCGGCGAGCACCTCGCCCCAGCGCTGCGAGGAGGCCGGCACGAGCCCGTCGTTGTCCCCGTATCGCCGCTTCAGCCATACGTGGCTGGGGAGGAGCAGCGGGTTCATGTGCCGCTTCTTCCGCACGACGCCCACCACGCTCGCGTAGGCCACGCCCCGGGCGTCCGGCACCTCCTCGTTGAAGCGGGCCATGCGGGCGGTGTCGAGGTCGCGGAAGGCCTCCATCGTCACGCCGGCTGCGGCCAGCATGGCGGTGACCCCGAGCTTCCGGGCGATCGCGTGGGAGGCGGAGGCGATGGGCGACCCGCGATGCGGGCAGCCGATGGTGACGAGCGACACCACCCGGCGGTGGAGGCCCAGCCTGGAGATGGCCAGCCGGGTGTCGAGGCCCCCCATGCTGTGCGCCACCACGTTCACCCGCTGTGCATCGAAGTCCGCGAGCGCCGCGGCGAGCGCCTCCGCCCGCGTCGAGATGGAGCCCACCGGTGGAAGGCGAGGCACGAGCACCTTGCAGCCGTCCCGCTCGAGGGCGTTCCGGATGCCCTTGAAGTAGGCGGTCCTCGCCCTGCCCACCGCCAGCTCGTCGAAGCCGAGGACGCCGTGGACGAGCACGACCGGGTAGCGCGGCCGGACCGGGACCCGCGCCCTGCGCCGGACCCCGCGCCGGCGTCCCTGCAGCCAGAGCGCGACGCCGAGGGCGATCGCCAGCGCGGCAGCGACCACCGCGAGGGCGAGGAACCCCGGAGAGCCGAGCACGCCGCATGGTAGCAGCCCCGGCCCGCGGGCCCTCGGGTCAGGACGCCACGGCCACGACGAGCACGCCCAGGGCCACGAACGCCAGCGCCACCTTGGCCGCGCTCCCCAGCACGAAGCCGACGACGGCGCCCGCTCCCGCCCGGAGCGCCCGCTCGAAGTCCGGGTTCCGCGCGTACTCGAAGGCGATGGCGCCGAGCGGCGGGCCGAGCAGGATGCCGGGGAGCCCGAGGAAGAGACCGGCGACGAGGCCCACGCCGGCGCCCGCGACCGACCAGCCCGACGCTCCGAAGGCCTTCGCCCCCAGCGCGGCGGAGAGAAGGTCGACGGCCCAGATGGCCGCGCAGAGGAGACCGATCACCACGAGCGACACCCAGCCGACCCGGGTGAACCCCTCCGCCCAGGCCACGACGAACGAGCCAGCCAGGACGAGGATCGCCCCGGGGAGCACGGGCAGGACGAGCCCGGCGATGCCCACCAGCACCACCGCGAACCCGACCACGTAGAGTGCGATCACCAACGCCGGCGGCTCCCCCGGGCGGTGCCGATCAGAAGTCGGACCTGAGCACGGCACCCGTGGACGCGTTCGTCACGAGGTGCCGGTAGCGCCTGAGCCAGGGCGAGGCGACCTCGCGCAGCCTGGGCTTCCAGGCGGCCCGGCGCGCCGCCAGCTCCGCCTCGGGCACCTGCAGCGCGAGCACGCGCTCGTCCACGTCGATGGTGATGGGATCGCCGTCCCGCACGAGGGCGATCGTCCCGCCCTCCGCCGCCTCGGGAGAGATGTGGCCCACGCAGGCCCCGCGGGTCGCCCCGGAGAAGCGGCCGTCGGTGACGAGGCCGACCTTCTCGCCGAGCCCCATTCCCATGATCATGGAGGTCGGAGCCAGCATCTCCTGCATGCCCGGCCCGCCGCGCGGGCCCTCGTACCGGATCACCACCACGTGACCCTCGCGGACCTTGCCCGCCATGATCCCGGCCACGGTGTCGTCCTGCGAGTCGAAGCAGATGGCCCGGCCCGTGAAGCGGCGCATCGAGGGCTGGATGCCGGCGGTCTTCACCACCGACCCGTCGGGGGCGAGGTTTCCGAACAGCACGGCGAGGCCGCCGACCGGCGAGTACGGCGAGTCGATGGACCGGATGATCTCGCGGTCCTTCACCTCCGCGTCACGGATGCGCTCGCCGAGCGTCTGGCCGTCCACGGTGAGGGCCCCGGTCCGCACCACGTCACCGCGGCTCGCCACCTCGTGCAGCACCGCCGGCACGCCGCCGGCCCGGTGGACGTCCTCGATGTGCACCGTCGACAGCGACGGCGCGATCTTGGCCACGTGCGCCACCCGGCGCGCCAGCGCCTCGAGCTCGCGCAGCCCGAACGCCACCCCGGCCTCGCGGGCGATGGCGAGCATGTGAAGGACCGTGTTGGTGGAGCCGCCCATGGCCAGGTCGACCACCATGGCGTTGTGGATGGCGTCGGTGGTCACGATGCGGCGCATGCGGAAGCGCTCGTCACCCGCGATCTCCACGGCCCGTCGCGCAGCGCGGCGCAGGAGCACCTCGCGCTCGGGGGTGAGCGCCAGGATCGTCCCGTTGCCGGCCAGGGCGACGCCCATGGCCTCGCAGAGCACGTTCATGGAGTTCGCGGTGAACATCCCGGAGCAGGAGCCGCCCGACGGGCAGGCCCGGCACTCGATCTCGTAGAGCTCGGCGTCGGAGATCTGGCCGAGCGCACGCTTCCCGACCGCCTCGAACGCGGTGGTGAGGTCGATGGGCGTCCCGTCCTCCAGCCGCCCCTTGCTCATGGGCCCGCCGGAGCAGAACACGGTGGGCACGTCCACGCGCAGCGAGCCCATGAGCATGCCCGGTACGATCTTGTCGCAGTTCGGTATGCAGAGCAGCGCATCGAGCTGGTGCGCGTTCATCATCGTCTCGATGGAGTCGGCGATGATCTCTCGCGAGGGCAGGCTGTAGCGCATGCCCGAGTGGCCCATGGCGATGCCGTCGTCGACGCCGATCGTGTTGAACTCGAAGGGCACGCCGCCCGCCTTGCGGATCTCGTCCTTGGCGATGCGGCCGTACTCCTGGAGGAAGAAGTGCCCGGGGATGATGTCGACGTGGCTGTTGGCGATGCCCACGAACGGCTTGTCGAAGTCGGCGTCGGTGAGGCCGGTCGCCCGGAGGAGGCTGCGGTGGGGCGCCCGCTCGAAACCCTTCTTGATCGTGTCGCTGCGCATCCTTCGATCAAGTCCGCCCGGGCGGGACCTGTCAACCCGGGCCCCTGCCAGGCGCCGGGCGCCGGGGACTCCGCAGGGGTATACCTCGTCCGAGCTTGGCTCCATCGCATCTCAGCTTCGACGACGCGGTCTCGGCCGCCCGCCGCGCCCTGGCCGTCCGCGAGGCCCTGCCGCTCGACGTGCCCGGATTCCGCCGGGCGGCGGTGCTCGTGCCCCTGCTCAGGCGCCCGGAGGGGCCGAGCGTCCTCTTCACGCGCCGGACGGAGACGCTCCCGCACCACCGCGGCGAGATCTCGTTCCCCGGCGGCGGCCTGGGACCCGGCGAGACGCCCGCCCAGGCGGCGCTGCGCGAGGCGTTCGAGGAGGTCGGGCTCCGTCCGGAGGCCGCCGAGGTTCTGGGCCTTCTCGACGATCTCCCCAGCATCGCCCGCTACGTCGTGACCCCGGTCGTCGCCGCCGTGGCCCGGCCGCCGGAGTCCTTCACGCCCGCCGCGGCGGAGGTGGCCGAGGGCTTCGAGGTCCCTCTCGAGCGCCTGCTCGATCCCTCCATCCGCCGCTCGACCTTCTGGGATCCCTCCCGCCTGCCGCCCGAGGTGCCCGCCGCGCTCATCGCCTCGCGCATCCCGTTCGAGCAGGTGGAGCCCGGCACCGGGCGCTGGCGGGTCTGGTCGTTCCACCCCGACGAGCGGCGGACGGTGTGGGGCCTCACCGCACGCATCCTCGCCGACCTCCTCGACCGCGCCTTCGTCCGGTAGGATCCCGCCGTGCCCTCGCTCCGCCGCGCTCCGATCCCGGCGCTCGTGCTTCTCGCCTCCCTCTCCCTCTCCTGCGGCGGGAGCACGAAGAGCTCCGGCCCCGAGCCCCAGCCCGGAGACCCCTGCACCTCGCAGGCGGCCTGCGGCCAGCTCCTCTGCTTCGAGGGCAGCTGCGTCACCGCGCTCCCCGCGGCGCCCTCCTGTCCAGCGACCGGCGGGGCCCCCACCCTCGTGGCGGGAGCCGCGGTGGTGGCGACGGATCCGGGCGTCGGCGTGTGCAGCCATCCCATCGTCGATCCCGTTTTCCCGGCGGGCGCCGTGCAGGCGCTGGGCGAGCACCCCGTCGGCGAGCAGGTCACGTTCACCGTGCCGGCGGGTACGTGGAGCATCACCCTCTACGAGCAGGAGGTGGACGACAGCGCGCCCGACGCCATCACCTATCTCGGCACGGCCCTCCCGAACGCCGCCGTTCCCCAGGAGGTGCGGACTCCCTCGGGCGAGCTCTTCTACGACGACACGCCCGGCGTCGTGCCCCTGGACTCGGACGGCTACCCGGACTTCACCGGGTTCCTCTCGGTCCACTTCGGCTCGCCCACTCCCTGGACCGGGGTGGCCACGTTCCCCAACGCGCCGGCCGGGCTGGAGCTCGTGCGCCTGGCCGGGGAGCTTCCCGAGGGCGACTGGACGATGCGGGTCAACGACTGGGCCTACGAGTGTACGTCGCTGGGGGACGCCTGCGTGGGCGGCTCGAGCGGGGGGCACTACCGGGTCCACGTCGTCACGGTGGGCCCGCCGGCCTCCACGGGCGCGCTCGACCTCGACGTGTACCTCGCCACCTCCGGCCCGAGCGGCGATCCGCGCATCACCGCGGCCGAGGCCGCCGCCAGCCCGGGGCTGGCGCGCCTCTTCCAGGGCGTCGCCACGGTGCTCGGCAGGGCGGGCCTGTGCCTGGGCACCGTCACCTTCCACGACCTTCCGGACTGGGCGCGCCTGCGCTTCGAGTCGACGCTCTACGACCCGTCCACCCTCTGCGACGAGATGCACCAGATGTTCCAGCTCTCCACCGCGTCGGGCCGCGGCCCCAGCCTCTTCATGGTGGACGAGCTGCTCGCCACCGACTCGCAGCCCGGCCAGACCCTGCTCGGCGTGGACGGATCCATCCCCGGGCCGAGCGGCCTTCCCGGCACGCCCGCCAGCGGCGCCGTCATGTCGTTCGGCTCGGTGCCCGCGTGCTCGGGGGAGTTCTCCCCCCGGAGCTGCCGCGCGGACGAGCTGGCCGTCATCGCCTCACACGAGCTCGGCCACTGGCTCGGGCTCTTCCACACCACCGAGGGGACGGGGACCGAATTCGACCCGCTCACCGACACGCCGCGCTGCTCGTGCGCGGGATGCTCGCTCCTCACCGACCGCGGGCGCTGCGGAGATCCGACCGATCCCATGCGGATGACCCCGGGGCTGTGCAACGGCGTGGGCAGCTGCTCCGGAGCGGCGAACCTCATGTTCTGGGCGTACGATCCCGGCGTCTCGCAGGCCGCCATCACCCCGCAGCAGGCCGAGGTCGTCCGGCTCAACCCCGCCGTCCGCGCGGAGCCGGCGCCGTGATCGTCTCCCTCGCCCCGCTGCTCGCCGGCGCCCTGGCCGCCTCGCCGTGCCTCCCCCGGGCCGACGGACGCGAGGCCCTGCGCTCGAACGTCTGCGGCCTCGCCGGCGCCTACGACACCCCCGTCCCGGATCGCGCCTGGCGGGACCTCGGACCCGGCGCGGACGCCTTCCTCGCCGAGCTGGCCGGATCCCCCGACGACCTGGAGGCCCGTCGGGCCCGTGCGCTCGAGGGGCTCGCGGCGCGCGGCGGCCCGATGGCAGAACGCACGCACCGTGCGCTCGCCGCCTCGGCGCAGACACCCATCGCGGTGCGGCGGGGGGCGATCCGCGGCCTCGGCCGCCTCCTCACGCGCGCGGAGCTCTCGCGCACGTTGCGCCCCCTGATGTCGTCCGCCTCGGACCCGCGCGCACGCGCCGCGGCAGCCGAGACGCTGGCCCTTCACGACCCCACCGGCAGCTGCGGGATCGTCCGTGCGCGGGCGGCCGCCGACCCGTCGGACGCCGTGCGCATGGAGTCGGCCCTTTCCACCTGCCGGGCGGCCGCCGAGCGATGACGCCGCTCCTCCTGGCGGCGGCCCTCGCCGGCGCCCCACCCGCGGATACCGCCTGCGAGGCCTGGCGGGAGAGCATCGCGCTCGCGTCCACGGAGGTGAGCGAGCCGGAGTGCGCGAAGCTGCTCGCCGAGGCTTGCGACGGCGGCCGCCGCCTCGCCTGCGCCGACCTCGGCCGGCTGCTCGAGGTGGGCGAGTCCTTGCCGCGCGACCCGGAGAGGGCGCGCGGGTATCTCCAGCGGGCCTGCACGGCGGGCGTGGGGCGCGCGTGCGCCGATCTCGCGCTGGCGCTCCTCCGGCGCGGCGAGGAGGCCCCGGCGCGAGCGGCGCTCGAGGAGGGCTGCGCCGTGGGAAGCGGGCTCGCCTGTGCGCTCCGCGTGCCCGACGAGCGCGACCCGGCCCGTGCACGCAGGCTGGCCGAGCGCGCCTGCGATCTGGGCGACGCCGGGGGCTGCCTGGCGCTCGCGGCTCGGACGCCGGGCGGCCCGGCGCGCCGCACGCTCGAGCGGGCGTGCCGGCTGGGCGCTGCCGACGCGTGCGATGCGCTGGCGAGGCGCGCGCTCGAGGCCCGCTGCGACGGAGGCGACGCCGGCGCCTGCGTGCGTCTGGCGTCGCTGCTCGAGGCCGGGCGGGTGCTCGTCGCCGACGGTGCGCGCGCCGCCGCGCTGTACGGGCGCGCCTGCTCGGGCGGGCGCCAGGATGCCTGCGTGCGGCTGGGAACGCTCCATCGCGCCGGAGTGGGCGTGCCGCAGGACGAGGCGCGGGCGCGCACGCTCTATGCCGACGCGTGCCGGGCCGGAGAGGCCGATGGATGCCGGCTCCTCGAGGAGCCGGCACCCGCGACGCCTCCGTGAGGGGGCGGGGCGGGGCGGGCCCTAGTTGGCCGGCCTGTAGAGGGCGCGCCGCGTGCTGCGGCCTCCCTCTCCCTCGAGCGGCTCGACCTCGATGGTCCCGCGCTCGCCGACACCCTCCTCGACGAGCTCGGCGGAGAAGAGCTGGATGGCCTCGCGCTCGTCCCACGCGGCGACATGCGCGACGCTGGTGCGGCGAGGGGAAGAGAACGTGCAGCGGAAGAATGCTTCTCTCTGCGGAGTCATTCAGTCGACCTTGGGTCCTGGGATGGCGTGACTCTATTCGCCCCCGCGAAACCCTTCCGTCACAGATCTGTGACGGAGCCATCCCTCCTTCGACCAGTTCAGCGTAGATCTCCGGAAACGCTGGCCGGAGTCGCCAGATCGTCGCTCCCCGGATCCTGGCGCGGCTCATCGCCGCGCCCCCGGCGAGCGGGCAAGAGCGGGCGAATGAAACCCGACCGGTACGTTCACGCGGGCGAGGGCACGGGCGACGACGTCTTCGGCATCGACCTCTCGGCGACGTACCACCGAGCGGCGCAGACCGCCGTCGTTCCGCCGGACGGGTGCGCTCAGGCGCTGGCCGCACCGAGCGGCTGGTCGGAGCGCTCCGACCGCGGCGGGACCGGCAGGAGACTCTCGATGGCGGCGCGGAGCGCGGCCTCGTCGATGGGCTTCGGCAGGAACGCGTCCGCGCCGGCCGCGAGGAGCGACTCGCGCGAGCCGGCGCGGCCGGAGATGCCGATGATGCGCATCTTCGCGAGCTTCGAATCCGAGGAGGCGCGCAGCATGCGGATGAGGTCCGAGCCCGAGAGGCCCGGCATGATCTCGTCGACGATGCAGAGGTCGGGGGGATCGCGGCGGGCCTCGGCGAGCGCCAGCGCGGCCGACTCCACGCCCACCGCCACGTAGCCCGCCGCCTCCAGGGAAAGGTGGAGGAGCCGGAGCAGGAGGTGGTGGTCGTCCACCACGAGGATGCGAAGCGTGCGCGACATGTTCGCTCCCGTACAGTGGAGCACCATTCCACACGTCGCCGCCCTGGCCCGTTGGGGTTCGCCCGGAGTGACATCCCCCGAAACCGGGACACCACCCTGCGCGAGTGATCTCTTCGGGTTACGGGTTTCTACCGATGGGCCGTGCGACCGGCCTGGGCCCACATCGCGCCGTCGTCGCGCGACTGCTCCATGACGGCGATGCCGATGGCGCACGCGAGGAAGACCGCGAGCGCGAGCATCCAGGGGCGGAACTCGAGGAGCGCCGCCGGGATGAGCCGGCGCCCAGAGCGCGGCGCGCTCGGCTGCGTCCCCTCCGGCCGATGCTGTCCCTGATCCCCGGCCCTCATGACCGGATCAGTAGACCGCAGCCGGGGCGGAACGCAACCCCAAGAGCGCGGTTTCCCGCCCTGCCCGTAGCGGGGGAGAACGGCGTGCCGAAAGGACCTTTTGTACATTTCGCCGCAGGGCGGTTCCGGTCGATAGCGCGATGCGTTATGATTCTGGAGTCAACGATGGCGAGGACCCGCACATGACCGACAAGAAGACCGCGAGCTTCATGCGTTCGCTCTGCTCCGGCGAGATCGAGGAGGAGATCGTCCTTCCGTACCCGGAGCCCAGGGCCGAGGAGAAGGAGACGCTCGGCGCGATCTTCCAGACCGTCCGGTCGATGCTGGGCGGCCGGCAGGCCGATTTCCGGAGGTGGGACGTCGCCGGCGAGTTCCCGCCCGAGCACGTGCAGCAGCTTCGTGAGGCGGGGCTCTTCGGCCTCGTCATCCCCGAGGCGCACGGCGGCCTGGGCCTCGGTGCCACCTCCTACTCGCGCGTCATCCAGGAGCTCTCGCGCTACGACGCCTCGACCGCGCTGACGGTGGGCGCGCACAGCTCCATCGGCATGCGAGGCCTGCTCCTCTTCGGCACCGAGGATCAGCGCACCCGCTACCTGCCGAGGCTCGCGACCGGAGAGATGATCGCTGCCTTCTGCCTCACCGAGCCGGGCGCGGGGTCCGACGCGGCGGGCATCAAGACCCAGGCCGTCCGTGACGGCGACGACTGGATCCTGAACGGCGAGAAGATCTGGATCACCAACGGAGGCATCGCTGACTTCTTCACCGTCTTCGCGAAGACCTCGGCCGAGGGACGCGGGCACATCACCGCCTTCATCGTCACCCGCGACATGAAGGGCGTCACCACCGGCCAGCACGAGGACAAGATGGGCATCCGCGCCTCCTCGACCACCACGGTGCTGCTCGAGGACGTGCGCGTGCCGGCCCGCAACGTGCTCGGCGAGGTGGGGATGGGCTTCAAGGTGGCGATGAGAATCCTGAACGCCGGCCGGACGGGCCTGGGCGGCGGGTCGGTGGGCGGCATGAAGCGCCTCATCGAGCTCTCGGTGGAGCAGGCGCGGGACCGCGTGCAGTTCGGCAAGCCCATCGCCACGTACGCCACCATCCAGGAGAAGATCGGACGGATGGTGATCGACTGCTACGTGTCGGAGAGCGTGGTGAACCTCGTGGCCGGGCTCATCGACCGGGGCTTCGAGGACTACGCGGTCGAGGCGGCCATCTCCAAGGTGCTCGCCACCGAGGCGCTCTGGCGCACGGCCGACGACGCGCTGCAGATCGCCGCCGGCCAGGGTTACATGCGCGAGATGCCGTACGAGCTCCTGATGCGCGACAGCCGCATCAACCGCATCTTCGAGGGCACGAACGAGATCCTGAGGCTCTTCATCGCGCTCACCGCCATGAACGACGTGGCCGAGGGCCTGAAGGAGGTCGCCGCATCCACCCGCGGCATCTTCGACGATCCCATCAAGGGCTTCGGAGTGCTCTCCGACTACGCACGCTTCCGGGCGGCGCTCGCCACCGGCATGACCCGGGAGAAGGCCCGCTGGACGATGCTCCACGACTCGCTCGCCCCGGAGGCCGCGCTGTTCGAGGAGGGGGTGACCGAGCTCGCGCGAGCCGCGGACCGCATCCTCCGCAAGTACGGCAAGGGCATCATCGGCCAGCAGCTCGTGACCCGCCGGCTGGCCGACATCATGACCGACCTCTTCGGCCTTGCCGCCGTGCTCTCACGGGTCTCCACCCGCATCGACGACCACGGCGAGGCGTCGGCGGCCACCGAGCGCGAGATCGCCCGCGCGTTCGCCCGCGAGGCGAAGCGGCGCATCGACCGCAACTTCGCCGGCATCGACGACAACGAGGACGAGCAGGTGAAAGGGCTCGCCCGCCACGTGCTCGAGGTCGGGAAGTACCCCTGGGACAACGTGTAGGGCCGTGACCCGCACCGGGAGGCGGGGCGATCGGGCTCCGGCGACCGGCGTTGCGCATCCGGGCCCGTCCGGCTACGACCACGCCATGCTCGAGTTGCGCCCTGGATGCGAATGCTGCGACCGCGACCTGCCTCCGGAGTCGGCGGATGCCCGCATCTGTTCGTTCGAGTGCACGTTCTGTGTCACCTGCGCCGAGGGAAGGCTTCAGGGCCGCTGCCCGAACTGTGGAGGCGAGCTCGTCCCGCGGCCCAGGCGCCCTGCGAGCAAGCTGGTGAACCATCCGCCGTCGCGCGTACGCGTGCACCGACCCTCCGCCTGCGCGGGATCGACGTGATACACGGCGTGCGCGAGTGAATCCGGCGCCGGAGACCGAGAGGGCTCGACCGGCCGGCCTGAGGCTCATCGTCGCGTACAAGCTCGTGAAGGCGGCGGTGGCGCTCGGCGTCGCCGCCTGGATCCTGCTCGCCCCGGAGGCCGCTCTCCAGGTGGCCTCGACGGTCGCGAGCGATCTGTCGGAGCACGGGGCGACGCTCACCCGGGTCGGACGCTGGCTCGGGATGCACCTGACGGCCCGCAACGAGCACGGCGCGGCGCTGCTGGCCGCGCTGGACGGGGTGGCCAGCCTCGTCGAAGGCCTCCTCCTCTCGTCGGGCAGGGCCTGGGGCGAGTGGCTGGTGCTCGCCTCGCTGGCGGCGCTGGTTCCCTTGGAGGTGGCGGCGCTCGTGCACCGGCCCTCGGCGGCGCGCGCGGGGATCCTCCTCGTGAACCTGCTGGTGGTCGCCTACCTCGCGCGGCTGCTGCTCGGGGCGCGGGCGGACCGCGCGGAGGCGTGACGGGTCCGATCGGAGCGGGGGCCCGAGGCGTCTGACCTCCGCGGACCCGGCCAGGCCACCCGCCGTTCACGTCCTCGGGAACGCCGGCAGCTTCCCCCGTGCCGCCCGCTCGAGCGGCATGAGGGCGGCCAGCATCGCCTCGTGCACCGGGACCGGGACGCCCGCGGCACGCGCCATCCGGACGAGCGCGCCGGGCTGATCGTCGAGCTCGGAGGGGCGGCCCGCGGCGAGGTCGCGCTGCATCGAGGCGGTGGCCTCGGGCGGCAGCGCGTCGAGCCTCGAGAGGGCGCGGTCCACGGCGTCGGCGGGCAGCCTCACGCCGCGCGCGCGCGCCACGGCCTCGAGCTCTCTCATGGCCGAGGC
>Ga0335084_10006513_pt1 | contig 11611 bp, 15 predicted proteins | sample Lox_Sample_44_FD_206721 | JGI IMG/M metagenome (GOLD analysis project Ga0335084, IMG submission 206721) | Soil microbial communities from Loxahatchee National Wildlife Refuge, Florida, United States - Lox_Sample_4.4 | ecosystem: Environmental > Terrestrial > Soil > Wetlands | place: USA...
CGACGACGAGGACACGGCCGAGCCGCCGGCGCCGAAGCCCCGCGAAGGCCGGTTCGGCAGCGTGTTCGGGACCGCCGTTCACCTGGCCCTCGGCATCGTCGTGCGCGACCCGGCGGTCCCCGTGGACGAGGCCGTTCGCCGCGCGGCCCGCCTGGCAGGGCTGGGCGATCACCTGGTCGAAGCCTCGGCGGACGTCGGCCGTGCGCTCGCCGCGCTCGGCGCCGCCGGCCTGCTCGTCGCCGAGCGCGCCGTCGAGTATCCGATCGCCGGCCCCTGGGACAACGGCCTCCTGCTGTCCGGCTACGTCGACTTCATCGCCGCGGATCCCGACCGGTTGAGCGTGATCGACTTCAAGACGGACACGCCGCCCTCCGGTCCGGTGGAAGCCGTCTATCCCGAGTACGCGCGCCAGGCGCGCGCGTACGGCCGCCTGCTCACGGCGGCCGGCATTGCCGGCACCCGGCGGGTGCGTTGCGGCCTCCTCTTCACCGGCGACGGCATCATCCGCTGGATCGACGAATAGCCGGCATTCACGAACCTTGCCGGTGAGCCGGGAGTGATGTAGGCTCCTACACATGCATCGGACGCAGCTGCTCTTGCCGCGCGATCTCCATCGCCGTGCGACCGAGGCTGCCCGGGCCCGTCGGATGTCGCTCGGGAACCTCGTCCGAGAGGCCCTCGCCGAGTACCTCGCCCGGTCTGGCGGGGTCGAACCCGCTGCCGACGCCGTCGAGGAAGTCCTCATCCAGGAACCCTTTGACGACCCTGATCCAGATCCACGTCTGTCCACCGACGTCGATCACTATCTTTACGGAGCGTCCCGACGGTCTCGCCGGCGTCGATGACGCCGCTTCGCGCAGTATTCGTCGACACGGGTGGTTGGGTCGCGCTCCGTTACGTTCGTGATCAGTATCATGACCGTGCTCTGGCGACGCTCAAGCGCCTGCGGAGCGAAGGGCTTGGATTCGTCACCAGCGAGTGGGTGTTGGCCGAAGCGGTCACGCTCCTGAAGGCGCGGGGGGCGGTGGAGCAGGCGCTGGCGCTGGGCGATGCGCTCCAGTCAGGACGCCTCGGCTACCTGGCGGAGTCGACACCGGAACGACGGCGCAGGGCCTGGGAGCTCTTCATCCGCTATCGTGAGCGGCGCGTCGGCTGGGTCGATTGCGCGAGCTTCGCCGTCATGGAAGAGCTTGCGGTCGAACGGGTCTTCGGCTTCGATGAGGATTTCGTGCGCGCCGGCTTCGCCTTGTATCGCTGATCGACGTAACGGTCGCTCGATCGCTGAAAGGACCCCCCGCATGCACTTCGGCATCTGCGTCATGGCCGACGTCGACGAGATCGGGTTCTTCCCCCACGCCGAGACGCTGGGCTACGACTCCGTGTGGGTCACCGACAGCCAGATGATCTTCTCCGACTGCTACGCGGTGCTGGCGCTGGCGGCGCAGCGCACGCAGCGGATCCGCCTGGGCACGGGCACCTCCATCTGCGGCACGCGCATCCCGCCCGTGCACGTGGCGGCCATGGCCACCCTGAACAAGCTGGCGCCCGGGCGCGTGCACATGGGCATCGGCACCGGCAACACCGCCATGCGCGCGATGGGGCAGCGGCCCCTGCGGCTGGCGGACTACGACGAGTACCTGCGCGTGCTGGCGGCGCTGCTGCGCGGCGAGGTGACGGAGTACACCCATCGCGACCGGCGGCGGCCGATCAAGATGCTGACCGACAACAAGAAGTACATGAGCCTCGAGCCGAGGATCCCGCTCTACGTGTCGGGCTTCGGACCGAGGGCGATGGAGCTGGCCGGCCAGCACGGCGACGGCCTGGTGTTCGCGATCCCGCCGCGGGGCGTGGCGGTGCGGGAGGCCCTGGGCCACGCCGCGGCGGGCGCCGCGCGCGTGGGGCGCACGCTGGAGGGGTTCAAGAACTGCGCGCTCACCAACGTGGCGCTGCTGGAGCCGGGCGAGGCGGTCGACTCGCCGCGCGTGGTGCGCGCGATCGGCCCCAACGTGATGGCCAGCGTCTACTACTTCTACGACGAGGTCCACGAGCGGGGGATCGAGCCGCCGGAGTTCCTGCGGCCCATCTGGAAGCGCTACTGCGCGCTGGTCGAGCAGACGCCGGCCGAGCACCGGCACTTCCGCACCCACGAGTTCCACTACACGTACCTGCACCCGGGCGAGGCCGAGCTGATCGACGCCGACCTGATCCGCGCCACCTGCCTGGTGGGCAGGGCCGACGAGGTCGTCGAGCAGGTGCGCGAGCTCGGACGCCAGGGCCTGCAGGAATTGATGTTCGCCACCGGCGTGGACGACAAGTGGCGCATGGCCGAGGCGTTCGCGCGCGAGGTGATCGCGCGCGTTTGACACCGCGCGACCGGCGCGGGTAGCCTGCGACCGGCAAGGGAGGCCGTCATGGGCAAGATCGTCTTCGCCGGCGCGATGTCCCACGTGCTCGACCCCGACTACTACGACAAGGCGTGTGGCGCGCTCGGACGCACGACCGTCACCGAGTGCATGGCGCAGATCGCGCAGATGGGCGAGCGGTTCTCGGCCACCGGCGCCGACGCGCTGATCGTCGTCGCCGACGATCATCTGAACGCGTTCTCGTTCAACGCGGTGCCGGCCATGTGCGTGCGCATCGGGCGCACGGTGCAGCGCATGGTGCAGGACCACGCCGAGGCGTTCGACAAGGTCCTCGACCACATGCCGGAGACCTACCCGCTGCACGAGGCGCTGGCCAACGAGATCCTCGGGCAGGGAATGCAGGCGGGCTTCGACCTCGCCATGTCCTGGGAGGCGCCCGTCGATCACGCCTTCCTGAGCCCGGTCAACGTCATGCACGGCTCGCGGCCGATCCCGCCGCTGGTGCCCATCTGGATCAACTGCTTCGTGGCGCCGCAGCCCACCGCGCGCCGCTGCTTTGCGCTCGGCCGGCACATCGCCCGCGTGGTCGCCGGGAGCCCGTGGAAGGTCGGCCTCATCGCCACCGGCGGGCTCTCCCACTTCCCGGGGCTGTCGGTGCCGCGGGTGGGCGAGACCGACACGGTCTTCGACCGCAGGCTCATCCACTGGATGGAGCGCGCCGAGCACGAGCCGCTGCAGGCGCTGACGGCCGACGAGCTGGACAAGAGCGGGGAGCACGAGTTCCTCAACTGGATGGTGCTGCTGGGCGCGGTGACGCCGGCCCGGGCGGAGGTCCGCTACTTCGGCGAGCTGCCGCGCATCAACATGGCGGCGGTCGAGTGGAGGCTGGCATGAGCCGGTACGCGGTCAACAGCCTGCTCTACCGGCTCAAGAAAGATCCGGCCTTCCGGGCCACCTTCCTGACCGACCCGGCCGCCGCCCTGGCCGGGGCCGACCTGTCGGCCGACGAGCGGGCGGCCTTCATCGACAGGGACATGCGGCGGATCAACGAGCTGGGAGGCTACCTCCACCTGGTGATGTCCATCCCCGGCCTGGCGGCCCACTGAGCGGGGAGGGCGTCGCAACTCTTCGCTCCGGGGCGGGTCCCGGTACATAATCGTCGTAGCTTGTACGCGTCACATTTCGGTCTCGCTGAGCCGCCGTTCTCGATCGCGCCGGACCCGCGGTATCTCTATCTCTCCGACGGGCACCGGGAAGCGCTCGCCCATCTCCTGTGGGGGCTGACCGAGGGCGGGGGCGGGTTCGTCCAGCTCACCGGCGAGGTGGGGACGGGCAAGACCACGCTCTGCCGGGCGCTGCTCGAGCAGCTGCCGCCGGCGGTGGACGTGGCGATGGTCTTCAACCCGGCGCTGACCGCCGCCGAGCTGCTGGCCACGGTCTGCGACGAGCTCCACGTGGAGTACCCGGCGGGGACGATCAGCCTCAAGGCGCTGGTGGACGCGCTCGACCGCTACCTGCTGGATGCGCACGCGCGCGGGCGGCGCACGGTGCTGGTCATCGACGAGGCGCAGAACCTCAGCCGCGAGGTGCTGGAGCAGATCCGCCTGCTCACCAACCTCGAGACCACGCGCGAGAAGCTGCTGCAGATCGTCCTCATCGGCCAGCCCGAGCTGCGCCAGGTGCTGGCGCGCGAGGACCTGCGCCAGCTCGCCCAGCGGGTGACGGCGCGCTATCACCTGCAGCCGTTCACGGAGGGCGAGACGCGCGAGTACGTGGCGCATCGCCTGCGGGTGGCGGGCCAGCGGCGGCCGGTCTTCCGGCGCACCGCGCTGCGCGCGCTGCACCGGCTCTCGCGCGGCATCCCGCGGCTGATCAACACCATCGCCGATCGCGCGCTGCTCGGCGCCTACGCGGCCGGGCGCGCGCAGGTGGACGCGGTCGTCGTGCGCCGCGCGGGCGGCGAGGTGCTCGGTCCCGCCGCGCGCATGCGCCGCTGGCTGCCGCTGGCGGCGGCCGCCGTGCTCCTGGCGCTGGCCGCCGGCGCGCTGCTGATGACGACGACGCGGCCGGGCTGGCTGGCCGTGCGCCGGGTGGCGGTGACGGCGCCGGTCGCCGAGACGGCCAGGGCGGAGGCGGCGCCGCGCGCCCCCGAGCCGCCGCGGCCGAGCCTGGCCGACCTGCTGGGCGACGCCCCGGCCGACACCGACAAGAGCGCCGCGTTCCAGGCGCTGTACGCGCGCTGGCGCGTGGACTATCGCGGCAAGTCGGGCGACTCCTGCGAGCGCGCGCGCGAGGCGGGACTGCGCTGTCTCTTCCGCATCGGCACGTGGAGCGCCGTGCGCCAGCTCGACCTGCCGGTGATCCTCGCGCTGGGCGCGCCCGGCGGCGACAAGCGCCATGTCGTTCTCACGCGCCTGACCGACGACACCGCCACGCTCGAGGCGGCCGGCCGCTCGCTGACGCTGCCGCTGGCCGAGGTGGAGCGTGCGTGGGACGGCACCTTCATCGCGCTGTGGAAGCCGCCGGCCTCGGTGACGGCGCCGATGGCGCCGGGCGAGCGCGGCAAGGGCGTGGTGTGGCTGCGCCAGCGGCTGGGCGAGCTGGACGGCAACCCGCGGCCTGGCGGCTCCGAGCTCTACGACGACGAGCTGACGCGCCGGGTGAGCGCGTTCCAGCGCACGCAGCAGCTCACGGCGGACGGCATCGCCGGCGAGGAGACGCTGGTGCGCCTGGCCACGCTGGCGCGCGACGCCTCGGCGCCGTCGCTCTCGGCGAGCGTGCGGTAGGCCATGTCCTACATCCTCGACGCGCTCAGGAAGGCGGCGGAGCAGCGCGGCCCCAGCGCGACCGTGCTGCTGCGGCCGTCGGCGCCGCTGATGCGCGGCGGTGGCCTGCGGCGCCTGCCCTGGATCGTGGTGGGCGTGCTGCTGCTGCTCAACATCGCCGGCGTCGTCTATCTGATGTGGCCGGCGCCGCCGATCCAGCCCGCGCCGGCGCCCGTGGCGCAGCCGAAGGTCACGCTGATCCAGCCGATCGAGGCGCCGCCCGCGCCACCGCCGACCCAGGTGATCCCGGCCGAGCCGCCGCGCGCGCCCGTCAAGGCCGCACCCGGACCGATCGTGCCGGCCGTCAAGCCGGGAGCCGCCTCCAGCACGCCGGGCGCAATCGCGAGCGCGCCGCCGGCGCCCGCGAAGGTCATGGCGGAGAAGCCCGGGGTCGAGAAGCCCGCGGTCATCGAGAAGTCCGTGGGTGACAAGGCGATCGTGCGCATCACGCCGGGTCCGGCGACGCGCCCGGTGCCGGCCGAGCCGAAAGCCACCGCCGCCGCGCCCGCGAAGGCCGACGGGCAGCGCTTCAAGCTCGAGGTCCTGTCCTACTCCGACGTCCCCGCGCAGCGCCTCGTCTTCATCAACGGCCGCCGCTACCGCGAAGGCGAGATCATCGAAGGCGGCGTCAAGGTGGAGCAGATCCGCGAGGACAGCGTGCTGCTGAACGAGGAAGGCCAGCGCTTCACGCTGCGCTAGGCGTTCGTTCCCGGGACTCACTCGAGAGAGACCGAGCGCGCCCCGTGAAAAACCGTCAAGATCTCTGCGATGTCACGGTGTAGGCGATAGACGATCCGGTAGTTGCCAAAGACGATCTCCCGAAGTGCTGAATTGCCGACTTCGGGGACGATTCGCCCGGACCGCGGATGGCGCTCGAGCCGCGAAACGGCAGCGAAGATGCGCTCGACGACGAGATCGGCGTATTGCGTCGAATGCTGCGAGATGTAAAGGCGGATCGCTTCGAGATCGTCGAGGGCCTGCGGCGCCCAGACGATCCGTGTCAACGGAGAATGCGGCGTTTCGCCTCGGCGTGCTCTACACCGCGACCGCCATCGATTTCGACCAGCCCGCGCTCGATCTTTGCCAGGAACACCAACCGCTCGATCGCATCCTCGATCGTCGCGTCCGCCGGAAGTCCCTCAACGGCCGCCAGCGCCCTCTGCTTGGCCGTCGCCGCCGGGCGCCGCTTCGTTGCGTTCCTGGGCATGAGGTGACTCTACGCTCCGAGGCTTGGTGGCGTCAAATGACGACCATCGGATACGCCGCTACGTGTCATCCTTGGGCGCGCTACCCGGCGTCGGGATCGACCGGCGCCGGCGTGGCGTCGGGGCCGCCGGCATCCAGCGCCACCAGCGGCTCGAGCGCCTCGATGAACGCGTTCAACCGGTGGGTGACCTCGGCGGCGTCCGCGTCGGTCAGCGGCAGCTCCAGCGCGCGGGCCAGCGCGCGTACCTCGCTCTCGCTCAGATCGGCCATCGCGTTTGACACCTCGCGGGACCCGAGTGTAGCCTGACCGCGCCCCGCGGGGTAGATACGCGTGCCCACGCTGCCGGCCCGCCCCGGCGAGGCAAGGAGACCCTCGATGAACCGTCGCGCGTTCCTGAAAACGGCCGGCGCCGCCGCCGCGCTCTCCGCCGTGCCCGCCGTCGTGCGCGCGCAGGGCAAAGAGGTCAAGCTCGGCTACATCCTGCCGGTGACGGGCCCGCTGGCCTTCGAGGCGCAGCTCTCGCTCAACGGGCTGCAGCTCGCGGTGGACGAGATCAACGCGGCCGGCGGCGTCAAGGCGCTCGGCGGCGCCAAGCTCACGCTGCTGCCGGGCGACACGCAGAACAAGGTCGAGCTGGGCAACTCCGAGGCGGCGCGGCTCATCGACGGCGGCGTGTGCGTGCTGATCGGGCCGTTCTCGAGCCTGGTGGCGTACTCGGTGCGGCAGGTGACCGAGAAGAACAAGACGCCGTTCATGCTGCTGGCCGCCGTCGCCGACAACCTCACCGAGGGCGGGCTCAAGTACGTCTTCCGCGTGCAGCCGAACGGCAAGGCGATGTCCACGCTGACCATGACCAACATGGCGGAGATGGCCAAGAGCGCCAACGTGGCCATCAAGCGCGTGGCGATGATGCACGAGGACGGCAACTTCGGCACCACGATGGGCAACCACGTGGAGGCCTTCGGCGCCAGGCTCGGCTACACGATGGTGCAGCGCATCCCCTACAGCCTCAAGTCGCCGGACTTCACGGCCGAGCTGTCCAAGGTGAAGGCCGCCAAGCCCGACCTGCTGGTGATCAGCGGCTACTACGGCGACTCCAAGATCATCGCGGAGACGGCCTCCAAGCTGCGCATCGGCGTCCACGCCCTCGTGGGCCTCGCCAACGCGGCGTACTCGAACCCCAAGTTCATCGCCGACAACCGCGAGCTGACCGAGCAGCTCTTCGACGGCAACTACTGGCACAACCCGCAGTCGGCGCGGGCCAAGGCCGTGTTCGCCGCCTACGAGAAGCGCTTCAGCTCCACGCTCACCTCGCACGGCGTGCAGGCCTACACGGTGATCCACGTGGTGAAGGACGCGCTCGAGCGGGCGGGCTCGGCCGACCGCGACAAGGTGCGCGATGCGCTGGCCAAGACCAACCTGGCCGATCACATCCTGCCGCAGGACGCGATCAAGTTCGACGACACCGGCGAGAACGTCAACGCCTCGCCGGCGCTGCTCCAGGTGCAGGGCGGCAAGCCCCTCGTGGTGGGCCCGGCCCGCTTCGCCGAGGGCAAGCCCGTCTTCCCCGTCCCCAAGTGGCACGGCTAGAACGCGCTGTTCGACCTGACCGCTGACCTTCTCCTGCAGGCCGTCGTCAGCGGCCTGCTGCTGGGCGGCGTGTACGGGCTCGTCGCCTTCGGCCTGTCGCTGATCTTCGGCGTGCTGCGCATCATCAACTTCGCGCACGGCGCGGTGATGATGCTGGCCATGTACGCGACGTACTGGCTCTTCACGCTGCTGAAGGTCGACCCGTACGTCTCGATCGTGCTGACCGGACCCGCCTTCTTCCTGCTCGGCATGCTCATCCAGCGCGTCGTCATCGAGCCCAACCGCTTCGCCGCCGAGCACAACCAGCTCCTGCTCACGCTCGGCCTGGCGCTCTTCCTCGAGAACCTGGCGCTCGTGCTGTGGCAGGGCGACTTCCGCACCGTGCGCCCGCCCTACGCGGGCGCCTCGTTCGTGCTCGGCGAGGCGCTGGTGGAGGTGCCGCGGCTGGTGGCCTGCGGCGGCGCCATCGTGATGGCCGTCGTGCTGTTCGCGTTTCTGAAGGCGACCGACGTGGGCAAGGCCATCCGCGCGCTCGCCGAGGAGCCGGAAGGCGCCATGCTGATGGGCATCAACGTCGCGCGCATCCGCGCGGTCGCCTACGGCATCGGTGCCGGCGCGGTGGCGGTGGCCGGCGCGCTGGTCACGCCGTTCTTCTACGTGGCGCCCGACGTGGGAGAGTCGTTCAACATCATGGCCTTCGTGGTGGTGGTGCTGGGCGGCATGGGCAACTTCGTCGGCGCGCTGCTGGGCGGCTTCATCGTGGGGCTGGCCGAGTCGCTCGGCGCCACGCTGCTGCCGGGCTCGCTCAAGCAGCTGGTGGTCTTCGCGCTCTTCATCCTGGTGCTGCTGTTCCGGCCGGCCGGGCTGTTCGGGGGCGGGCGTGGCCGCTGAGGCGCTGGGCGGGCTGGCACTGGGCGTCCTGCTGGTGGCGCCGCCGTTCCTGCCGCCGTACTTCCTCGAGATCCTCATCAGCGTGATGCTCTTCGGCTATCTCGGCGCGGCCTGGAACATCCTGGGCGGCTACGCCGGACAGTTCTCGTTCGGCCACGCTGCGTACTTCGGTATCGGCGCCTACACCTCCACGCTGCTCTTCCTGCGGCTCGGCGTCACGCCGTGGCTCGGCATGCTGGCGGGCGGCGCGCTCGCCGCGCTCTTCGGGCTCTTCGCCGGCTATCTCTCGTTCCGCTACGGCCTGCGCGGGCCGTACTTCTCGCTGGTGACGCTGGCGTTCGCCGAGATGCTGCGCGTGGTGGCGGTGAACACGAAGGCGGTCGGCTCGTCGATCGGGCTCGTCATTCCGAGCCGCGAGGCGGCCCCGGTCAACTTCATCTTCGCCGGCAAGCTACCGTATTACTACGTGATCCTGGCCATGGCGCTGGGGGCGGTGTGGATCACGCGGCTCGTGGCGCGTAGCAAGCTCGGCTACTCGCTGCTGGCGATCCGCGAGAACGAGGACGCCGCCGAGGCCGCCGGCGTGGACGCGCTCGGCATGAAGCTGCGCGCGATGGCGCTCTCCTCCTTCCTCACCGCGCTCGGGGGCAGCTTCTACGCGCAGTACTTCGCCTACATCGACCCCACCATCACCTTCGGCCCGTCGGTCTCCATCCAGGGGCTGCTGCAGGCGATCGTCGGCGGCGCCGGCACCGTGCTCGGGCCGCTCATCGGCGCCTTCGTGCTCACGCCGGTCTCCGAGCTCTCGCGCGCGGCCATCCGCGGCCGCGCCGGCGTGGACGTGATGCTCTACGGCCTCGCGCTGATCCTGGTCATCTCGTTCCTTCCACAAGGAATCATGGGGTGGGCCCGGAAGGGTCGGGGGCACCCTGCTAGGGTTCCCCTGATACGGCGACGGCGGTGAGTCTTCTCGAGATCGACTCCGTCACCAAGCGCTTCGGCGGGCTCACCGCGGTGAGCCGGTTCAGCCTCGGCGTGGGCGCCGGCGAGATCGTCGGGCTCATCGGCCCCAACGGCGCCGGCAAGACGACGGTGTTCCACCTGCTCTCGGGCTTCCACGCGCCCACCGAGGGCGCCATCCGCTTCAAGGGCGTCTCGGTGATCGGCGCCAAGCCGCACGAGATCTGCCGGCGCGGGCTCGCGCGCACCTTCCAGATCGTCCAGCCCTTCGTCAATCTGACCGCGCTGGAGAACGTGATGGTGGGCGCCTTCAACCGCACCGACGACGTCGCCGCCGCGCGGAAGCGCGCGCTGGAGGTGCTGGAGTTCGTCGGCCTCGGCGCGCGGCGTGACGCGCTCGCGCGGGAGCTGACGCTGCCCGACCGCAAGCGGCTGGAGATGGCGCGCGGCCTCGCCACGCAGCCCGAGCTGCTCCTGCTCGACGAGGTGATGTCGGGCCTGAACCCGACGGAGATCGAGGCGATCATCGGCCTCATCCGCCGCATCCACACCCAGGGTGTGAGCCTGCTCATCATCGAGCACGTCATGCGCGCCATCATGGCGCTCTCGCAGCGCATCGTGGTCCTCCACCACGGCGAGAAGATCGCCGAGGGCGCGCCGGCCGAGGTCGCGCGTGACGCGAAGGTGGTCGAGGCCTACCTGGGCGAGGAGTCGTGAGTCTCCTCGAGCTGGCCGGCGTCGACGTCGCCTACGGTGACCTGCCGGCGCTCCAGGCCGTCGATCTCGTGGTCGAGGCGGGCGAGACGCTCTCGGTCGTCGGCGCCAACGGCGCGGGCAAGACGACCATGCTGCGCACGATCTCGGGCCTGCTGCGGCCGCGGCGCGGCGAGGTGCGCTTCGAGGGCGAGCGCATCGACCGCCTGCCGTGCCACCGCGTGGTGGAGCGCGGCGTCGTGCACGTGCCCGAGGGCCGCAAGGTGTTCCCGAGCCTGACCGTGCGCGAGAACCTCGAGCTCGGCTCCTACACGCGCGCGGCCAGGGCACAGCGCGCGCCGAGCCTGGATCGGGTCTTCTCGCTCTTCCCGCGGTTGCGCGAGCGCGAGGCCCAGGCCGCCGGCACGCTGTCGGGCGGCGAGCAGCAGATGCTGGCCATCGGCCGCGCGCTCATGACGCTGCCGAAGCTGCTGATGCTCGACGAGCCCTCGCTGGGCCTGGCCCCGCTGATCGTGAAGGAGATCTTCGCCACGATCGCGGCGATCAACCGCGACGGGACCACGGTGCTGCTGGTCGAGCAGAACACGCGCCAGGCGCTGGCGCTCTCGCGCCGCGGCTACGTGCTGGAGAACGGCCGCGTGGCGCTGGTGGGCACCGGCGCCGAGCTGCTCGGCAACGAGCACGTCAAGCGCGCCTACCTGGGGATGTGATCAGAGCGCCGGCCGCCGCCGGTGCCACTCGGTTGCCTGCTCGTACGCGTGGCCCACGCGCAGGACCGTCGCGTCCTGGAACCGCCGCCCGATGATCTGCAGGCTCAGCGGCAAGCCGGCCGTGCTGAACCCGCACGGCACGGCCAGCGCGGGCGTGCCGGCCAGCGAGGCCGGCGTGGGGAACGAGCGCCGCGTGAAGAAGTGCGTGATCGCCTGCGCCTTGCTGGTGATGGGCGCCGTGTAGCTGGCGATGGTGGGCGCCGGGCGCGGGGCGGTGGGCGCGACGAGCACGTCGAAGCGCCTGAGCGCACCGTGGATCTCGGCGCGGATCTTCGCGCGCGCCTGCTGGGC
>Ga0335084_10006514_pt1 | contig 11609 bp, 10 predicted proteins | sample Lox_Sample_44_FD_206721 | JGI IMG/M metagenome (GOLD analysis project Ga0335084, IMG submission 206721) | Soil microbial communities from Loxahatchee National Wildlife Refuge, Florida, United States - Lox_Sample_4.4 | ecosystem: Environmental > Terrestrial > Soil > Wetlands | place: USA...
AGGCCTATTCGGCGCTGCCGTTCAACATCACGTCGGGGGTCACGACGGTGCAGGGCACGCCGGGCCGGCCGATCGTGGACGGCCAGTTCATTGCGAGGAACTCGGGCGAGCTGACGCCGTTCTTCAGCCTGAACCTGCGGCTCAGCCGCACGTTCCGGCTGTCGGCCCGGACCCAGGTCGACGCGCTCGTCGAGGGCTTCAACCTCACCAACCACACCAACGTCGTCACGGTGAACGGCAACTTCGGGAGCGGGGCGTATCCGACCAATCCGCTGCCGAGCTTCGGCCAGATCACGGCCGTCGGGGATCCTCGCACGCTGCAGTTCGGCATCCGGTACCGGTTCTGACCGGTCGCGCACGGGGCTGACCGCCAACCCGTGCCGGCGAGCCGCCGTCGAGTCGGCGAGCGACGCACCGGCCGCGCTCCGGCTATTCTGTGGATGACGGCCTGCCGATGACTGCTGTTTCGCGCGCAGCGACGCTGGATGTCCCTCGCACGACGCGCCCGGGCCGCGGGCCCGCGAGCGATCCGCTGGCGTTGTCCTGGCTCGTCACGGTCCGCTGGACGACGCTCGTGGCGGGTGCCGGCGCGATGGCGGCCGGCTACAGCGGATTCGGCGCATCGATGCCGCTTGGCGCCGCCGCCCTGCTGCTGGGCGTCTTCGCGCTGTCGAACGGGTGGCTGACGTGGCGGGTCCGATCGCGCCGGACGGCCGGGCTCACGACCGCCGCGGGCGCGCTGGTCTGCGCCGACGTCCTGCTGCTCTCGTGGCTGCTGCTCGAGTCGGGCAGCGTGCTCAATCCTGTCAGCGTGTTTCTGCTGGTGCAGATCGTCCTGGCCGCGCTCGTGCTCGGGCGGCTGTGGACGTGGGTGGTGACGACGCTCGCCGTCGGCGGGTACGCGGCGCTGTTCCTGGTGCCGTCGAGCGAGCTCCGCACGGCGCAGACCATGCATCCGGAGATCGGCCTGCACATGCGCGGCATGTGGCTGGCGTTCACGGTCACGGCCCTCGCGATTAGCGCGCTCGTCACGCGCCTGGCCCTCGCCGTCGAACATCGCGATCGCGAGCTCGAGACCCTCCGCGACCGGAACGCGCGCGCGATGCGGTTCGCGAGCCTGACGACGCTCGCGGCCGGCGCCGCGCATGAGCTGAGCACGCCGCTCGCGACGATCGCCGTCGCCTCGCGCGAGCTCGAGCAGGCGCTCGCCGGCCGGCCGGCGGATCGCGGTCTCCACGGCGACGCGCAGCTGATTCGGGCCGAAATCGATCGCTGCCGGCGGGTGCTCGACGACATGGCGGGCCGCATCGCCGAGCCGATGGGGGAGGCGCCGCGCCTTTCGACGCTCAACGAGGCGATGCGCGAATCGGTCGCGCGCCTGGCCCCTGCGGATCGCGCGCGCGTGACGCTGTCGGTGCCCACCGACATACCGGTTGTGTGGCCGGTGGGGGTGATTGCGCACGCGGTCGCGAATCTCGTGATCAACGGCCTCCACGCATCGCCGCCGGGCGGCCGCGTTACCATCAGCGGCGACCGCACCGCCGACGAGCGCGTGCGCGTGACCGTCGCCGACCGCGGGCGCGGCATGTCGCCCGAGGAGCTCGCGCGCGCGGGCGAGCCCTTCTTCACGACCAAGCCGCAGGGTGTCGGCACGGGCCTGGGTTTGTTCGTCGCGCGGTCGGCCGTCGAGCAGCTCGGCGGGACGCTCACGATCGTGTCGGCGGCGGGCGAGGGCACGACCGCGACGATCCTGCTCGACCGCGACGTCGTGCGAGGCGCCGATGGCGACCGCTGAGGGCGCGTTGCTGCTCATCGTCGAGGACGACGAAGCGCTGCGCGGCAGACTCACGCGCGCGTTCGAGGACCGGGGCTTCGAGGTGCGCGGCGTCGCCACGGCCGCCGAGGCCGAGGAGCTCGCGGCGCGCGAGCCGCCCGAGCTCGTCGTGCTGGATCTGCGCGTCGCCGACGGCCACGGCCTCGATCTGATTCCGACGCTCAAGGCCGCCGACCCCGCCACGCGCATCGTCGTGCTGACCGGCTACGGCAGCGTCGCCACGGCGATCGAGGCGCTGCGCCGCGGCGCCACGCACTACCTCACCAAGCCGGCGGACGCCGACGAGATCCTCGCCGCGTTCGACCGCGGCAACGCCCCCGGCCAGGCGCCGCCGCTCCAGCCGATGTCGCTCGACCGCGTCGAATGGGAGCACATCAACCGCGTGCTCGTCGACTGCGGCGGCAACCTGTCGGAGGCCGCGCGCGTGCTCGGCCTCCACCGGCGCTCGCTGCAGCGCAAGCTGGCGAAGTACCCCAGGCCGCGGTAGGGGCCGGCCGGATCGCCTGGCCGGCCTGCGCGCGCCGGCGGTGCATACTTTACCAGCCATTATTGACATCAGAAAGCATACGATTTAGCATTATTCGTATGCGCACGACGCTCGACTTGCCCGAGAGCCTCGTCGAAGAGGCCCGCGGGATTCTCGGCTTCAAGTCCAAGACGGATACGGTTGTGGTGGCGTTGCGCGAGCTGATCCGGCGGAAGCGCGTCGACGATCTCAAGGAGCTTCTCGGGCGCGTGGAATTGGACATCGACGTGCCCGCCAGCCGGCGACGGCCGCGGCGCCGCCGCCTTCCCGCATGATTGTGGTCGATACCTCGGTCTGGATCGCCGCGCTTCGACGGTCGGCGAGCGAGGAGGCCAGGGCCCTGTCCGGCCTGCTCGACGCGGACGAAGTGGCCCTGCCCGTGGCGGTTCGCCTCGAGTTGCTGTCGGGTGCGTCGAACGCGGATCGTCCGTCGCTCCGGCGCGCGTTGTCGGCGCTGCCGATTCTCTATCCGACCGACGAGACCTGGTCGGTCATCGACCGCTGGGTCGAGCGGGCGCACCGGAGCGGCTGGCATTTCGGGGTCGGCGACCTGCTCATCGGCGCGATGGCGCACGAAGCCGGCGCCCTCCTGTGGTCGCTTGACGCGGATTTCGAGCGACTGGCGCGGCTGAAGCTCATCCAGCTGTACGCGACTTCGATCGCCCGGTGAATCGATGCTTGGCCGGGGCGTCCTGGAGCGCGCGCAGACTGTCCTCGCACGCGGCCGTCTGCGCGTTGAGAGCTTGATCAGCGGCGCGAGCGTCCGCCGTCAGCCTCATGCGCCCGCGTGCGCGCGTGCCGCCCGCGCCTTCGCGACCATGTCCTTCACTTCCTTCATCAGCGTCGGGACGTGGTACGGAATGCCGTCCTTGATCGTCCATTCGATGCCGCCGCCGTGCGCCAGCTTGACGTGCGGATCGCCGGGCTCGACGAGGCCCGAGTAGTTGTCGATCGGCTTGCCGTCGTACGTCATGACGTCGATGCCGTACGCGTTGAGCACGCGCAGATTCTGCAGCGGGTTGCCGTTGACGACGAGCAGATCGGCGATGAAACCCTCGCGGATGCGTCCGAGCTTGTCGGCGAGGCCCAGGATCTTCGCGCCGTCGGCCGTCGCGTGCTTGATGGCCTCGATGGGACGGAAACCCGCCTCCTCGTGCAGCTCGAGTTCGCGCGTGATGCCGAACCCGTAGAGCGATCCGTACAGATAGCCGGCGTCATCGCCCGTGCCGATGGTGCCGCCCTTGAGGCCGAACTCGCGCACGGCGGCCATCCAGACCTCGTAGTTCTTCTTCCACCGCACTTCCTGCGTGTTCGTCCAGCCCATCCAGTACGCGCCGTGCCGCGTCATCGACGGCGCGTAGTAGTCCTCGAGCGACGGGTGCAGGTAGTCCTTGTACCAGGGCAGGTTCTGGTTCTTGATGAGGTCGCGGTTGGCCTCGTAGGTGGACATCGTCGGGCTCCACGCCACGTGGCGGGCGACCATGTCGTCGAGCAGCTTCGACAGCTTGTCGTGGTTGAAGTTCTCCTGCGTGTAGAGCTCGCCCGCGCGGCCGAACCGCATGATCTCGTTGGCCATGTTCTGCTCGGGCGGGAAATCCTGGACGCCGTCGAGCGCCGCGTCGCCGACGCCGTAGAAGTGCTCGATGCAGTTGATCCCGAGGTCCACGTAGTCGCGCGCGGTCGTCTCCGCGACGGCGATGTGGACGGTCGTCGGCAGACCCTGCCGCTGGGCTTCGTCGATGGCGGCCGCCGCCTGGTCCCGGTCGAGCGGGCCGATCAGCTTCAAGCCGTCTGCGCCGCGCTCCTTGGCGGACCGCACGAGCGCGCGAATCTCCCCCGGCGTCTTGCGATAGTCCTGGCCGGGCGTCACGAGGTCGGTCAGCATCGGATAGAGCAGGATGCGCGGCGCCACGATCGTGTGCGCGGCGCTCTCGGCGCGCCACTGCTTCGTCTTGTCGAAGTTGCCCCCCACCTCGCGGGCGGTGGTCACGCCGGCCGCCAGATACAGGTTGCGCTCGTACTGGATCGGAATCGGCCCGACCCGCTCCTCGTGCCAGTGCATGTGCGTGTTGATGATCCCGGGCATGACGTACTTGCCCGTGGCGTCGATGATCATGTCCGCCTCGGGCCACCGCTCGGCCGCGGCGTCGCCGATGTGCGCGATCACGCCGTCCTCGGCCAGGATGTCGAGCGGGCCGGCCGGCGGCACGCCGGTGCCGGGGATCACCATCGCATGGCGAATGAGCAGGCGCTTGACCTGCTTCGCGTGGACCGGCGCCTTCGGGCTGGGCGTCTGCGGCGCGGGCTCGAGTCCGGGCGCGCCGGTGACGCCCACGCTCGCCAAGATCACCACTGCTGCGCTCGTCAGGAATCGCATACGGCCTCCGTGTTGTTCGTCGGGACGATCGCGGCTGCCGCCGCGCTGTCGATCCGGGTGGGCGCAGTATGCAGGAACTGGCGAGGCTACGCCAGGTCGGGCTGGGCCGCGGGCTCGGCCTTCGGTTCCGGAACGTCGGTGAGCGTGCCCTCGGTGAGCAACAGCACGCTCGCGACCGACACGGCGTTTTCGAGCGCGGTGCGCACGACCTTGGTCGCGTCGATGATGCCGGCCTCCACGAGATCGACGTAGGTGCCGGTGCTCGCGTCGAAGCCCATCGCGCCCGTGCCGCTGCGCATGCGGTCGACGACGACGCCCGCGTCGGCGCCGGAGTTCTCGGCGATCTGACGGGTCGGTGCCTCGAGCGCGCGCTTGAGGATCAGCACGCCGGTCCGCTCGTCGCCGCCGCACGCCGCCGCTTCGGCGTCAAGCGTGTCGATGGCGCGGAGCAGCGCGAGCCCGCCGCCGGGCACCACGCCCTCCGCCATCGCGGCTTTCGTCGTGCTGAGCGCGTCCTCGAACGCCTCGCGCCGGTTCTTCATCTCCGCCTCCGACGGGGCGCCCACGCGAATCACCGCCACGCCCCCGGTCAGACGGGCGAGCCGCTCCTGCAGCTTCTCGCGGTCGTAATCGGAGGTGGCATCCCGAATCTGGGCGCGGAGCTCGTTCGCCCGGCCTGTGATGGCGTCCTTGCTGCCGCCGCCCCCGACGATCGTCGTCGAGTCCTTGTCGAGGACGACGCGCTTGGCCTGGCCCAGGTCGGCGGCCGTCACGCTCTCGAGCTTCACGCCGAGCTCCTCGGCGATCAGGCGGCCGCCGGTGAGAATGGCCAGGTCCTCGAGCATGGCGCGCCGCCGGTCGCCGTACCCCGGCGCCTTGACGGCCGCACAGGGCAGCACGCCCCGAATCTTGTTGACGACCAGCGTCGCCAGCGCGTCGCCATCCACGTCGTCGGCGACGACCAGCAGGGCGCGGCCGCTCTTGGCGATGGGCTCGAGCACGGGCACCAGGTCGGACATCGACCCGATCTTCTTCTCGTGGATGAGAATGGCCGGCTCGTCGAGCACGGCCCGCATCTTCTCGGTGTCGGTGATGAAGTACGGCGACAGGTAGCCGCGGTCGAGCCGCATGCCTTCGACGATCTCGACGCTGGTCTCGGTGCCCTTCGCGTCCTCGACCGAGGTCGTGCCCTCGGCGCCAATCTGCTCGAGCGCGCTGGCCACCGTTTCGCCGATCGTCGGGTCGTTGTGCGCGGAGATCGTCGCGACCTGCATGCGTTGCTTGTGGTCGGCGACCGGCCGCGACTGCTCGCGCAGGCGCGCGACGACGCGCCTGACGCCGCGATCGAGCCCTCGCTTGAGGTCGATCGCGCTGGCGCCGGCCGCGATGTTGCGGACGCCTTCGGCGAAAATGCCGGCGGCAATCAGCACGGAGGTGGTCGTGCCGTCGCCGACGATTTCACCCGTGCGCTCGGCAGCCTGGCGGATGACCTGTGCCCCGAGGTTCTCCTCGGGATCTTCCAGCTCGAACTCCTTCGCGATCGTGACGCCGTCGTTGCAGACGAGAGGTCGTCCCCACTTCTTTTCGATCAGGACGCATTTCGACTTCGGGCCGAGCGTCGCGCGGACGGCGTCGGCGAGCGCCATGACGCCGCGCAGGACTTTCTCTCTGGCAGCCGACCGGATGAGCAGATGCTTGTGCGCCATGGCGTTACCGCTTTCGTGATGACGACCGGCGCCGGCCCCGACCGGGCCGCGGCGACGGAGCGCGACGCTTGCCCGCCGGCGCGGATGACGACGCACCGTGCAGCGTGAGCACCGGCACGGGCGAGTGCTGGACGACGCGCTCGGCCACGCTGCCGAGCAGGAGGTGGCCGACCACTCCGCGTCCGTGCGTGCCCATGACCACGAGATCGATGCGATGGGTCGCGATGTAGTCGAGGATCTGGTCGACTGCCAGCCCGGTGCGCGTGGCGGCGACGACGCGGCCGCGCAATGCGCCACGACGCGGGACGAGCCTCGCGAGCTCCTTGCGGGCCGCGTCCTCGTACGCGCCGAGCACCTCCGCCGCTCGCAGCGCCGCACCCTCCGTGCCCCAGGCGTCGTAGAGGAACGGCGTGGACACGACGTGCAGCAGATGGATGCGGCTCTTGAGCGACCTGGCGAGCCCTTGCGCGAACTTCCAGGCGGCGTCGGCGGGGTCGCTGAGATCCGTGGGAACGAGAATCGTGCGGATCGGCGTCATATGACGGGCATCAAGTGCAACCCCTGCGCCAGCGGGCCGCGCCTTCCGCGCGCCAGGCGCGCAGATCCGGACGGTGAAGAATCCGCGGGCCCGCGGGAAAGTTCGCTAAGCTGCTCGTGAGGCGACCGTGTGGAGCGTGGCAGGGAAGACCATTCTGGTGACGGGGGCCACGGGTGGGATTGGCCTCGAAACGAGCGTTGCCCTCGCGAAGCTGGGGGCGGCGGTGATCCTCACCGGGCGCGACGCCCGGCGCCTGGAGGCCGCCGTGACCACCCTCCGCGCGCGGGCCGGCGCGGCCGCGCAGCCGTACCTCTGCGACTTCTCGTCGCAGGCGTCGATCCGCGAGCTCGCGGCCGCCATTCGCCGCGATTGCCCGCGCCTCGACGGGCTCGTCAACAACGCCGGGGGCGTGCAGAAGCGGCGCACGTTGACGGTGGACGGGCTCGAGACGACGTTCGCGACGAACCACCTCGGGTACTTTCTCCTGACGCACCTGCTGCGCGATCTCCTCGTCGCCAGTGCGCCGGCGCGCATCGTGAACGTGGCCTCGATCGGTCACCGGCGCGGCACCATGGACTTCGACGATCTCGGCTTCGAGCACGGGTACTCGATCATGCGCGCGTACTCGCGATCGAAACTGGCGAACGTCCTCTTCACGCGCGAGCTGGCGCGGCAGCTCGCCGGCACCGGTGTGACCGTCAATTGCGTCCATCCCGGATCGGTCGCGACGAACATCTGGTCCGGCACGCCGCTGTGGGCCAAGCCCATCGTCGCGCTCTTCCTGCGGCCGTCGTTCATCAGCCCCGAGGCCGGCGGCGCGACCGTCGTGCAGCTCGTGGCCAGCCCCGAACTCGAGGGCGTGACCGGGCAGTACTTCGAGAACCAGCGGCCGGTCGCGCCGTCGCCGCTGGCGCAGGATGACGCGCTCGCACGCCGTCTGTGGGCGGTGAGTCTGACGCTCGTCGGCGAGGCCGCGCCTCACTCGTAGCGCAGCGCCTCGATGGGATCGAAGTGCGCGGCTTTGCGCGCCGGGTAGTACCCGAAGAAGATGCCGACAGCCGCCGAAAAGCCGAACCCGCCCGCGATCGCCGCGGCGGGGATCATCGTGGGCCATCCGGCCACGGCCGAGATGATGCGCGACGCCGCCATGCCGGCCACGATGCCGGCCGAGCCCCCGGCCAGGCTCAGGAACACCGCCTCCGCCAGGAATTGCAGCAGCACGTGCAGACGTCTGGCGCCGATCGCCATCCGCAGGCCGATCTCCCGCGTGCGCTCCGTCACCGAGACGAGCAGGATGTTCATGATCCCGATCCCGCCGACGACGAGCGAGATCGAGGCGACGGTGGCCAGGAGCAGCGCCATCACCTGACTGCTGCTCTGGACGACTTCCGCAATCTGGCTGAGGTTGCGCACGGAGAAGTCGTTCGGATCGCCGGGTTTGACCCGGTGGCGGCGCGCCAGCTCCTCGGTCACCTGCGAGATGGCGAGTGAGACGTCCTCCGGTCTCGTCGCCTGCACGAAGATCGAGTTCACGAAGCCGGTCAGACGCGGCTGGAGCCCGAAGGGATTCGGCGCGACCTGATAGATCGACGACGACGGGGACTGGACCTGCGTCGGTGCGGCGACGCCGATCACCTTGCGCTCCGCCGTCGTGAACGGGATCATCACGAGGTCGTCCTGATCCTGGCCAAACGGCGTCTGCCCTTTGGCGCCGTACAGGCCCACAACGCGCATGGGCACGTGCCGGACCAGGATGGTCGCGCCGACCGGGTTCTCGGATTCCGGAAACAGCTGCCGATACACGGTCTGGCCCAGGACGACGACCTGGGCCGCGCTGTTGTCATCGTCGTCGGAGAGCCCCCGGCCCGCCGCGATCGTCCAGTTGGTGATGGGCGGGTAGTTCGGCGACACGCCCTGAATCTGCGTGCTCCAGTTCTGATCGCCGTACTGGACCTGGCCCATCTGCCGGTTCAGGTAGCTGACGAGGGCGACGGTCGGCACGTCGCGCCGAATCGCCTGGGCGTCGGCGACCGTCAGCGTCGAGGCGCTGCCGAAGCCTCCGCGCACGCCGCCCGTCGTCGACGCGCCCGGCATGACGACGAGGAGGTTGGTGCCGAGGCTCTCGATTTGGCGGCGGACGGCGTCGTTCGCGCCCTGGCCGACCGCGACCATCGCGATCAGCGCCGCCACACCGATGAACACGCCGAGCATCGTGAGCGAGGATCGCAGCAGGTTGCGGCGAAGAGCCTGGGCGGCCGCGCCGAGCAGCATGACGCCGAACGCCCACGACGTCCCCCAGCGCGGCGCCGGGAGCGCCGCCGGCGCCGTCGCCCGGCCGTGGAGCTGCACCGCGGCGGCGGGCCGGGGCGCGCGGCGCTCGTCGTTCGTGATCTCGCCGTCGCGAATGGTGATGACGCGATCGGCGTACGCCGCGATGTCCGCCTCGTGCGTGACGACGACGACCGTGACGCTCTGCTCGCGATTGAGCGTCGTCAGCTGCTCCATGATGTCGTGCGAGGTGCGGGTGTCGACGTTGCCGGTCGGCTCGTCGGCGAGCAGCAGGCTGGGATTGTTGATCAAGGCCCGCGCGATCGCGACCCTTTGCTGCTGGCCGCCGGAGAGCTGGGCGGGCGTGTTGGCCGCGCGGTCGCCCAGCCCCAGGAACTCGAGCGAGGCACGAGCCCGGGCCAGCCGTTCGGCGCGGCTGGACCCCGACGCGGCGTAGAAGAGCGGCAGCGCGGTGTTTTCGAGCGCGCTCGTGCGGGCGAGCAGATTGAAGGTCTGGAAGACAAAGCCGATGCGGGCGCTGCGGACGGCGGCCAACTGCGGCTCGCTGAGCGCCGCGACGTCGACGCCGTCGAGCAGATACTGGCCGCTCGTCGGCCGATCGAGGCACCCGAGGATGGCCATCAGGGTCGACTTGCCCGACCCGGACGCGCCGACGATCGCGACGAACTCGCCGCGCTCGATCGTCAGATTGATGCCGCGCAACGCCGGCACGTCCACGTCGCCCGCGTGGTAGACCCGCGTGACATTGCGCACGTCGATGACGACATCGGCCACGGCCTTGCTCCTCCCGTCGTGCCGGGCGGCCTTACAGCCGGAGGAAGGGCAGGCGACCCGCGGACGTCCCGTCGGTCGTCTGCTGCTCCGACGTGACGACTTCGTCGCCCGGTTTCAGGTCGCCCTGGACCACCTCCGCATACGTGTCGTCGTCGAGGCCGATCGTGACGTGGACGGCCGTCGGCTGACCGTTGCGCAGCACCCAGACCTGTCGTGACGATCCCTGTTCGCGGTTGCGCCCGCCCGCCGCGCCGGGCGACGCGGTGAAGCCTCCGGGCGTGTAGCGCAGCGCCTGGTCCGGCACCCTCAGGACCTGGTCGCGCCGGTTCACGATGATGTGGACCGTCGCCGTCATGCCTGGCTTCAGCACGAGGTCCGGATTCGACACGCTGACGACGACGTCGTAGGTGACGACGTTCTGGACCGTCTGCGGCGCCTGGCGCACCTGCGCGACCTGCCCGGTGAACACGCGCGCGGGCATCGCCTCGACGGTGAACGATGCCGCGTTGCCGACCGTGATGCCGCTGATGTCGCTCTCGCTCACATTGGCGTCGACCTGCATCTTCGTCAGGTCGGTGGCGATGAGGAAGAGCGTCGGCGTCTGAAAGCTCGCGGCCACCGTCTGACCCATCGTGACGTTCCGCGCGACGACCGTGCCGTTCACGGGCGAGACGATGTTCGTGTACGCGAGGTTGATCTGCGCGGCCTCGAGCGCGGCCTGGTGCTGCGTGATGGTGGACTGGTCGAGCTCGATCTGCGCGGCCGCCTGGTCGTAGCTGCTCTTCGCGCTGTCGAGCGCGTCCTGCGACACGATGCCCCTGCTCTGGAGATCGACCGTGCGGGTGTACGTGAGCTTGGCGTAGTCGAGCAGCGTCTGATCTTTCGCCAGCTGCGCGCGCGCCGTCGACAGGTTGGCGCGATCCTGATCGACGATGGACTGATAGGGGCGCGGATCGATCTTCGCGCAGAGCTGTCCCTTCTTGACGGGCGTGTTGTAGTCGCAGAGCAGATCCTGGATCACGCCTGAGACGTAGGTCCCGACCTGAACCGTCGTCATGGGATTGACCGAGCCGCTGGCCGTCACCGAGCGCGTGATCGTGCCCACGGTGACGGGCGCCGTCACGTATCGCATGGTGACCGGCGGATGGGTGAGACGCCACGCTTCGACGGATCCGGCCGCGAGGACGAGCACGGCGGCGGCCGCCCACATGACGCGCCGTCGCCGCCGCGGCGCCGGTGGCGGCGCGGGCGCGGCCTGGCGCGGTGCGGTGACCGTCGGTTGAAGCGTCCGGCCTGGACGGGCGGACACGCCGGCCGGAGCGGAGGGCGGAGCCACGGTGGCCATCGACAACGCTCCGCGGAAAAGGAGTGCAAATGCGTGGCCAACGGCGGTGACGGCGGCGCTCCCGCCCGGGCCGCCGTCGGCGGACGACCGCCGGCAGGTTGCGCGTTTTTTACCGGGACCGTGACCCATATAATCGACACGTCGTCCCCAGAAGGAGGCGCTCCATGTCCGCGTCGTCTCGAGGAATGGCCGCGGTCGTCGTGGCCGGCCTGCTCGCGGC
>Ga0335084_10006515_pt1 | contig 11608 bp, 10 predicted proteins | sample Lox_Sample_44_FD_206721 | JGI IMG/M metagenome (GOLD analysis project Ga0335084, IMG submission 206721) | Soil microbial communities from Loxahatchee National Wildlife Refuge, Florida, United States - Lox_Sample_4.4 | ecosystem: Environmental > Terrestrial > Soil > Wetlands | place: USA...
GCATTCCCCGGCGTCGCCACCGCGTACTCCGACTCCACGCCGATGCTGCTCCTGCCGTTGGGGCACCAGCGCGACCGGTCGCAGGTCTTCCCCCTGTTCAGCTCGGCGCGCACCTTCGCCTCGGTCACCAAGTCCGTCGAGACCATCAGCGTGGGCGGTCACGTCGCGGACGTCATGCGCCGGGCCATCAGCCTGATGCGCATGGGCCGCCCGGGCCCGACGATGGTCGAGATCCCGGCCGACGTCGCGAGCGAGGAGGTGCCCGAGTCCCTCATCGACGCGTACCGGCCGGTGAAGGTGACCGCGGCCGGCGCCAACGCGCATGACGTCGAGGTGGCCGCCCGCGTGCTCCGCGAGGCACGGCGCCCCGTGATCCACGCCGGCCAGGGCGTGCTGTACGCCGGGGCATCGGACGACTTGCTCGGGCTGGCCGAGCTGCTCCAGGCGCCGGTCATGACCACGATGGAAGCCAAGAGCGCCTTCCCCGAGGATCACCCGCTCGCCCTCGGCACCGCCGGCCCGGCCGTGACCGGGCACACCCTGCACTATCTGCGCGAGGCCGACGTGGTCTTCGGCATCGGGTGCAGCTTCACCCGCCACGGGATGGCGGCCAGCATACCCGCCGGCAAGACGCTCATCCACGCGACCAACGACGAGCGCGACCTCAACAAGAGCTACGCCGCCGACCACCCGCTCCTGGGCGACGCGCGGCTCGTGCTGCGCCAGTTCATCGAGGCCGTCGCGAGCCAGGGAGGCCGGCCGGCCGGACGCGAGAACGTGCGCGCGGAGCTCGAGCGCGTGCGCGCGGCATGGCTCGCCGAGTGGGCGCCGGTGCTCGCGTCGGCCGAGGTCCCGATCAGCCCGTACCGGGTCATCGCGGAGTTCATGCGCGCAGTCGACCCGCGGGAGGCCATCGTCACCCACGACTCGGGGAGCCCGCGCGACCAGCTCCTCCCCTTCTACCGGGCCGTCCCGCCGCGCAGCTATCTCGGCTGGGGCAAGTCGCATGCGCTCGGCACCGGGCTCGGCCTCATCATCGGCGCCAAGCTCGCCGCTCCCGACAAGTTCTGCGTCAACTTCATGGGCGACGCCGCCTTCGGCATGACCGGGCTCGACTTCGAGACGGCCGTGCGCTGCGGCATCCCCATCCTCACCGTCGTGCTCAACAACTCGAGCATGGCCATCGAGATCCCGCACCTCGTCGTGTCGCACGACAAGTACGGCACGCGCGACATCGGCGGGCGCTACGCGGACCTGGGGCGCGCCATGGGCGGCTGGAGCGAGCGGGTCGAGCGGCCCGAGGACATCGCGGGCGCCTTCGCCCGGGCGAGAAAGGCCACCGAGGGCGGACAGGCGGCGCTGCTCGAGTTCATCACCAGCGAGGAGACGCGCTTCTCGAATCGCGGCGCGCTGCGCTAGCACGAGTGCCCGTGACCAAGCGCACTGTCATCGGCAGCGCCACGATGGTGCTGGCCGCCGGCTTCTTTGTGCTGTTCATCGGCGGCGGCTCCCGCTTTGCCATCGGGCTGACGCTGAAATCGGTGGTCGAGGAATTCGGCTGGGGGCGCAGCGAGCTCGGCATCGCAGTCGCCCTCTTCCAGATCGTCTCGGCTGCCTGCCTGTACGTCGCCGGGCGCCTGGCCGATCGCATGAATCCGCGCCTGGTGCTGGGCGGCGGGCTCGCCTTCGCCGGGGTCGGCATCGGCCTGATGGGGCTGATGGCAGCCCCGTGGCACGCGGTCATCCTCTACGGCGTGGTGTTCGCCATCGGCAACGGCGCGGCCTCGATCATCCCGGTGAGCGTGCTGGTGACGAGGGCCTTTCCCCGCCGCACCGGGCTCGCCAATGCCGTCGTCAGCTCGGGCATGAGCGTCGGACAGCTCGTCGGGATCTCCGCGCTGGCGACGGTGCTGGTGGCGATCGGCTGGCGCTCGGTGTTCTTCTCGCTCGGCATCGCCCATCTGGTGCTGGTGCCGCTGCTGCTCCTGGCGATCCCGGCCACGGGCAACGACCGCGGCGGGCGAGCCGCCGTCTCGCCCGCCGGCCTCGACACCCGGCAAGCCGCGGGCACGCGCCAGTTCTGGCTCCTGCTCGGCGTCTACGCCCTGTGCGGCCTCGATGATTTCTTCGTCAGCACTCATGTGGTCGCCTTCGGCCAGGACCGCGGGCTCGACGCCTTCCTGGCCGGCAACCTGCTGGCGCTGATGGGCCTGACCGCGCTGATCGGCGTGGTGGCGTCCGGAGCGTGGAGCGACCGGTCAGGGCCGGTGTGGCCGACGGCGGCCTCGTTCGTCGCCCGGGTCGCCGTATTCGTGCTGATCCGGGCCGATCAGTCGACCATCTCGGTAACCATCTTCGCCCTGGTGTTCGGCGCCACCTTTCTGGTCACCGCGCCGCTCACCGTCATCTTCGTGGCGCAGAGCTTCGGCACGAAACACCTGGGCGCCCTCACCGGCCTGATCATCATGGTGCACCACGTGTTCGGCGGCATCGGCGCCTATCTGGGCGCGGCCGCCTTCGATCGCCTGGGCGGCTACGACCTGGCGTTCGCGGTGATGCTGTCCTCGAACGTGCTGGCGCTCGCGCTCACGCTCGGGCTGCGGCGACCCACGGCTTGGCATGCTACCGTTTAGCCGATCATGACGGCCGCGCGATTCGGCATCATCTTGCTGCCAGGGTCTCTCACCGGATTCGGGGACCTGTGCGGCGAGGCGGAGACCAACGGCTTCGACTGGCTCGGTGTGGCCGACTCGCAATCGGTCTTTCGCGAGCTGTACGTCGCCCTCACGCTGGCCGCGCTCAACACCGGGCGCATGCTGCTCGGCCCGGTCGTCACGAATCCCCTGACACGCCACCTGGTCGTCACGGCCAGCGCCATGTCGAGCGTGGACGAGCTATCGGGCGGGCGAGCCATCCTGGGCCTGGGCTCGGGCGATAGCGCGCTCTACACGATCGGCGCCCCGCCGGCGACGCTGGCCGGCCTCGAGGCGTCCATCGTGACCCTCCGGCGGCTCACGGGCGGCGAGTCCGTCGAGCGCGAGGGCCGCGCGTGGCGGGTGAGCCGGTCAACGCGCCGAGTGCCGATCTACCTGGCGGCTGAAGGGCCGCGGACACTCGAGCTGGCCGGACGGCTGGCCGACGGCGTGATCGTCGGCCTGGGTCTGACTCCGGACGTGATCGCCCTGTCTCGGGAGGCGATCGAGCGCGGGGCGCGCGCCGCCGGCCGGGCCCTGGCCGACATCGACGTCTGGTGGCTCGCCAAGACGAGCCTGGCCGATCGGCGTGCCGAAGCCATCGAGCCCATCAAGATGGCCCTGGCTGCGAGCGCCAACCATGCCTTCCGCTTCACGCTCGAGGGCAAGGGCGTGCCGCCGGATCTCCACGAAAAGATCAGGGCGCTCCAGCGCGAGTACAATGCGCACCAGCATGAGCTTCCGGGCGCCGCGAACGCCGCCCTGCCCGATCGCTGGGGCCTGACCCATTTTCTCGCCGACCGCTTCGCGATCGCCGGCACGCCGGACGATTGCGTCGCCCAGATCACCCGCGCGATGGCAGCCGGTGCGCGGCAGTTCATGATCACGGGGTTCGTGCCGGATCCGCGCGCCTTCATGCGGCGGTGGGCGCTGGAGGTCGTGGCCGCCCTGCGCTAGAGTCCCCGGAGGCATTCCACCGACAGCCCGAAAGGACGAGCCCATGCGATACGGCTTTTACCTGCCGACCCGCGGCCAGACGGCGACCCCGGAGGCGCTCGAGACGCTCGTGCAGCGGGCAGAGGCGCTCGGCTTCCACTCCGTGATGATCTCCGACCATGTGGTCTTCCCGGTCACCATCAACTCGAAGTATCCCTACACCGTGACCGGCGCCTTTCCTGGGCAGGGCGACGCGCTCGAGCAGCTGTCGCTCATGGCCTTCATCGCGGGCAAGACGCGCACCCTCCGTCTCGTCTCGAGCGTTATGATCGTGCCGCACCGAAACCCGGTGGTCACGGCCAAGGCGCTCGCCACGATCGACGTGCTTTCGAAGGGCCGCGTTACGGTCGGGGTCGGCGTGGGATGGCTCCGCGAAGAGTTCCAGGCGCTCGGCGCGCCCGACTTCGACCGCCGGGGCGCCGTCAGCGACGAGTACATCCGGATCATGAAGACGCTCTGGACCGAATGTCCCGCGTCGTTTACCGGGCAATTCTATCGCTTCGACGCCATTCAATGTCTGCCCGCCCCCGTGCAGAAGCCGCATCCTCCGATCTGGGTCGGCGGCCACAGTCCGGTCGCCCTGCGCCGGGTCGCGCGCCTGGGCGACGGCTGGCACCCGGTGGGCGCCAATCCCGCAGTGCCTCTGCGCCCGCCCGAGCTGTCCGCGGCGCTCGATCAGCTGCGGCGCCTCACCGAGGCGGAAGGGCGCGATCCGTCGCGTCTCACCATCTCCTACAAGGCGCCGGTCTACGACCCGGCTCAGCCTCTCGACACGCGGACCGGCGAGCGACGGCCCTTCTCGGGCTCGGCCGCTGAAGTCGGGAATGACATCGTTACCTTCGCGCGGCTCGGAGTGAGCGAGATCATCTTCGACTTCCGCGCCGAGCGCCTGGAGGACAGTCTCGAGAGGATGGAGCGCTTCGCTCCCGTGATCCGGGACACCGCGCGCATCTAGCCCGGGGGGATTCCCGTCACGTCGGCTCGATCGGCATCCGCGCGATCCCGAGCCAGGCGATGGGTGCCCCCGCCTTCTCGGCCGCCTGCGCACCCGGCAGAGACCGGTCCCAGTCGGCCGCGATGAAGCGCTTCGCAGTGACGCTCGCGGCGGCGTCGGACACCAGCCAGAGCAGCGGCGGCACCATGATCTCCGGCTGGAGCATCTTGCTGCGCTCTCCGGCATGGTCGCCGACGAGGGGCGTGTTCGTCACGCCGCCGGGGACGAGCACGTTCGCCGTGACACCGGTCCCAGCCAGATCCGCCGCCATGATGGCCGTCGCGGACTCGGCAGCGGCCTTGCTCGAGCCGTAGAGCAGATAGCCCGCGCGGACCATGGTGCCGAGGCTCGTGGTCACGGTGATGATGCGCCCCTGCCGGGCGCGCAGCATGTGCGGCACCACGGCGCGGGCCATCATGATCGGCGCGGTAGCGTTCACGGCGAGGAAACGGCTCCACTGCTCGGGGGTCACTTCCCAGAACCGGATCGGGTTGCGTCGCGCATCCACGCGCACCGACGCCTGGCCGACGCCGGCGTTGTTGACCAGCACGTCGATCCGTCCGAACTTCTCCAGCGCGGTCGCCGCGATCCGGCCGAAGGCGTCGGGCTGCGTCAGGTCGGCCGGCACGGGCAGCACCGAGCCCGGCCCGCCAGCCGCGGCCGGCACCAGCGCCGCCAGCGCCGTCGCATTCCGATCGACCGCCACTACATCCACGCCGCTCTCGACGAGGCCAAGCGCCATGGCCCGCCCGAGGCCGCTCGCCGCGCCTGTCACGATCGCCGCCTTCCGCTCCGTTGCCATCGAAGCCTCCTCCAATCAGGGGTCAGGTCTTGAAATCGTGCATTTCACGCTCGCTGCTATTGCCGCGGGCGATCTCATTGCAGACTGCGATGTCGGCGTGCGAGATCACACCCTGTGCCCGCTACTCCAGGAGGAGCTTCTTCAGGTCGTCGCGCGCCTTCTGGCGCTCCTCCAGCTCCCGGCTCAAGCGGCCCATGTCGTCCTGGAGGCGGGCCATGAGCTTGCGGTCGCGCTCGTCCAGGAAGTCGAAGATCTTGAGCTGGCTCTCCACGTATTTCCGCCGGGCCTGCTTGAGCTGCGGGAGCGCCGAGGGCCGCAGCGCAGGCGGCAGCGACATGGCCCGGGCCTCGGTCTCCTGAAGCTCGGCCACAGCCTTCTTCCGGGCGTCACGGAGCGCGATGAAGCTTTCCGCCGAGGCCGCATCCTCGCGCCGGAGCGCCTCCATGAAGGCCTGCTCGCGCGCGGCCTGGTCGTCCCTGCCCTGCTGCGCCGCCGCGGCGGCCGCAAGCGCGAAGACCGAGAGGAGTGCCGCGCACGGAAGACATCGACTCGTCACGTCCGCACACGATATCACTCCCTCGTGCCTGCCGGGCGATTGGCTGGACAGCGGCCCGGGGCTTGCGGAGCTGACAGCAACGCCACAGGGAATGACCCTCAGGCGAGGCAGGCCCCGACTCACAATCTGGGATGTAGAATGCCGCCATGAGCACCGGCTACGGGCGTTCCCGCCCCACATCGATCCGCGAGCTGACCGAGGTGGGCCCCGGAACGCCGATGGGCGAGCTGATGCGCCGCTACTGGCACCCGGTCGGCCTGGTGGGCGACGCGACCGACACGCCGCGCGCCATGCGCGTGCTCGGCGAGGACCTGGTCCTCTTCCGCGATCGCCGCGGCCGTCCGGGCCTCGTGACCGCGCGCTGCGCGCACCGCGGCACGACGCTCTACTACGGGCGCGTCGAGGAGCGCGGCATCCGCTGCTGCTACCACGGCTGGCTCTTCGACGTGGAGGGTCACTGCCTCGAGCAGCCGTGCGAGCCCGACGGCGGCACCCAGCGCGACCGGATCCGCCAGCCCTGGTACGAGGTGCGGGAGCGCTACGGCCTGATCTTCGCGTACATGGGCCCGCCCGCCCGCAAGCCGATCCTGCCGCGCTACGAGGTGCTCGAGGTCCTAGGCCCGGGCGAGTGCCTCGAGGCGGACGCCAATAGCATCGGCGGCGGCGGGCCCGCGATCATCCCCTGCAACTGGCTCCAGCATTACGAGAACCTGATGGACACGCTCCACGTGCCGATCCTGCACGGCTCGTTCAGCGGCCCGCAGTTCACCGCGCCGATGGGCCTGATGCCCGAGGTGACGTGGGCGATCACCGACAAGGGCGTCAAGGCGGTCTCCGACCGGCGCCTGCCCGACGGCACGGTGTTGCATCGGATCAGCGAGGCCGTGCTTCCGACGCTCAGAGTGATTCCGAATCCGCGGGTGGCCCAGTACGCACGGGTGGAGTCGATCGGCTGGGTGCTGCCCATCGACGACACGAGCTTCCGCATTTACACCGCCGGGCGCGTGCGCGGCCCGGGCGAGCTCACCAGCGTGCGCTCGCGCCTGAACGGCAAGCTCTGGGAGGAACTCACGACCGCTGAGCATCGGGACTTCCCCGGCGATTACGAGGCGCAGGTCGGGCAGGGTCCCGTCACGCTCCACTCCGAGGAGAACTTGGTGTCGAGCGACCGCGGCGTGGCCCTCGTGCGCCGCCTCCTCAAGCAGCAGCTCGAGGCGCTGGCCGAGGGGCGAGACCCTCTCGGCGTTTCCTTCGACGAGACCGCACCACCCGTGCCCTTCGAAGCCGGCAACTTCCTGATTGCAGAAGGAACTCGCGCGTCGTGACGATCCGAGCGACACGGCGGGCCGGAAACATCCCTGCTTCGCTGGAACTTCAGGAGGCCGAGATGAACGAATGCCGCAGTACAGCGAGTCGAGCGAAGGGCCAGGCCAGCACCCCGTACGGGTACGCGTGGGCGGACTGGCTCGCGCGGGAAGATCCCAAGTGGGCTACCGCCCGACTATCGGTGAGCGCCATGGCATTCGCCGAAGGGAGGGAGCTCTCGGTCACGCATCGCGAGATGGTGGCGATCGGTGTCTTGTGCCTTCCCGACCGGCTTGACGGGGTCGTCGCCCACATGCGCCGCGCCATCGAGCACGGAGCCACCAAGCGCGAGCTGCTCGAGGCGATTCAATCCGCGTCCATAGCGGGAGGAGGGCCGACCCTTAGCGCCGGTGTGAAGGGAGGTGCGTTCAATCGGGGCTAGGGAGAGGACCGCTCAGAGCTGGGTGCGGACGAGGAGCCCGCGGCCGGCCAGACCCACGCTGGCGTCGAGCGTGTCGACGAAGGCCGTCCGCACCTGCGGGGCGTCGTTCAGATGCCACAGCGCCGCGCTGTTGGCCCATGCCGCCTCGCGGGCCCTGCGCACGTTCCACATCGCGATGACGTCGTCGAGCGGCCCCAGGGTCCCGTCGACCCTGCGCAGGACGCCGGTCAGCAGGATGGGCTTCACCTGCGTCTCGACGGCTCCGAGGATCGCGTTGACACCCGCGTAGTCACGGTAGTGGTCGCTCGTGCGGTCGGGGGTCGTGCCCAGATCCCGGTGGGTCTGGACGAGCGCGAGCGGCAGGTCGTGATTGATGTGGGCATTCATCCCCGCGAACGCGAACTGGATCCTGGCGATTCCCGGCGCCGAGCGCGCCTCGAAGAGCGGACGCCAGGCTGCGGGGCCTCCACCCGCCACCGACGCGGCGGCCGCCGCAAAGTAAAGGTTCGCGAAGACCACGTCCAAGTGCCCGACCCACGCGCCATCCTCGAACCCGCTCGTGGTCGCGCTGGCGAGCACGGACTGGGTAACGGTTTGGTACAGGAAGTTGAACCACTTCACCCCGTCCCCGGCAGGCAGGCACGCGTCGATGCCCTGCATGATGGCGAGGACGTCTTCGATCGACGCGGCGGGCGCCGCCGACAGCGCGCCCATCAGATCCTGGTTCCCCGTCACCAATGCCCCCGATCGGGTGCTCTCCGTCAGCGCAACTTGAAGCGCTGGATCTTGCCCGTGGCCGTCTTTGGCAGCTCGGGGACGAACTCGATCCAGCGCGGGTACTTGTAGGGGGCGAGCTTGTCCTTGACGAAGCCCTTGAGCTCGTCCACCAGCGCGGGAGACGCGGCGTGGCCGTCCTTGAGGACCACGAAGGCCTTGGGCTTGACGAGCTTGTCCGTGTCCTCGTGGCCGACGACGGCGGCCTCGAGCACGGCCGCGTGGCCCACGAGGGTGTTCTCGACCTCGACCGGCGAAACCCAGATGCCGCCGACCTTGAGCATGTCGTCGGCGCGGCCGCAGTACCAGAAGTAGCCGTCCTTGTCCTGGTAGTACTTGTCACCCGTGTGGATCCACTCGCCGAAGACCGTCGCCTTGGTCTTCTCGTGCTGGTTCCAGTAGTACGCCATGTTCGAGTCGCCCTTGACGCGCAGGCTGCCGATCTCCCCCTGCGCCACGGGCAGCCCCTCGTCGTCGACGATGCGCGCCTCGTAGCCCGGCACCGCGAGACCGGTGGAACCGGGCCTCGCCCGCCCCGGCGGGTTCGAGAGGAAGATGTGCAAAATCTCCGTCGTGCCGATGCCGTCGAGGATCTCGACGCCGAAGCGCTCGCGCCACCGCTTGTAGATCTCCTCCGGGAGCGCCTCGCCGGCGGAGACGCAGCGGCGAACCGAGGAGAAGTCGAAGCGCTTCGCGGCCTCCTTGACCTGGAGCATGGCGGCGTAGAGCGTCGGCACGCCGAAGAAGATGGTCGGCTTGTGGCGGTGGATGACCTCGAACATGGCTTCGGGCAGCGGCCGGTGCGGGTAAAGCACCGCCTGCGCGCCCACGCGCATGGGGAAGTACATGTTGTTGCCGAGGCCGTAGGCGAAGAAGAGCTTCGCCGCCGAGAAGGTCCTGTCCTCGGGCGTGATGCCCAGCACCTGGAGCGCGTACGTGTCGCAGCAGACCACCATGTCGTGCTGGAGGTGAACGGCGCCCTTCGGAAAGCCGGTCGAGCCCGAAGAGTAGAGCCAGAAGCAGGAGTCGTCCTTGGACGTGTCCACGGCCTCGAGCGTGGAAGAGGCCTTGGCGAGCCAGGCGTCGAAGCCGACCTGCCCGGCGCCGGCCTTGCCGACCACGACGACGTGCTTGAGATGTCGCGCCTGCGAGAGAATGGGCCCGGCCTCGGCCAGGAGCGGCTCGGAGATCACGGCAACCCGGGCACGGCTGTCGTTCAGGAAGTAGAGATAGTCCTGGCCCCGCATCATGGTGTTGATCGGGATGGGCACGGCGCCGATCTTGATGGCGCCCCAGAAGGTGGCCAGGAATGCCGGCGAGTCGAGAAGCAGGCACAGCACGCGGTGCTCGGGCTCGACGCCGAGGTCGCTGAGCGCGTTGCCCGCGCGATTGACCAGCTCCTGGAGGCCGGCAAAGGTCAGCTCGCCTTCGTCGTGGAAGAAGGCGACCTTGCCCCCGCGCCCCTCGGCGATGTGCCGATCCACGAAGAAGGTGGCGGCGTTGAAACGCTCGGGCACCTGGAAGGGCTGCGTTGCCATGTCCGTACCTCCGTGGAACGCGCGGTCTAGCGGCGGCGCTTCTTTGCGCGGGCCTGCTTCGAGCGCTTGGCCATCTGCCGCGGTATCGGTGCAGCCTTCGCGGGCCTGACGGCCATCGCTTCGATCTCGACACGCAGCTCGGGCATCACGAGTCGCGAAACGATCAGCAGGGTGTTCGGCGGATAGACGCCGTCCGGAAAGTAGCGCGGAAACGCTTCGGCGCGCGCCTTCATGAAGCCGTCGATGTCGCCGGCGTGAGTCAGGAAGGTCTGGAGCCGCACGATATCTCGCATTGAACACCCGGCAGCTTCGACGACGGCGCGCACATTTTCCAGGGCCTGCTTCGTCTGCGCGGCGACGTCACCGCCGACGACCTGGCCCCACTGTCCCATGCCGACCTGGCCGGCGACCACGACGATCTCGCCGCACGGTGCCGTCATGCCGTGCGAGTACATTCCCAGCGGCGCTCCGAACTTCTTCGGCGTGACGGGCTTGGGCATGGCGTCTCCGCTCAGGCCAGCCGCACGTACTCGAAGTCCACGGGCTGGCCGTTGATGCCGCGCGCGGGCGGCGCGATCCAGTTGGCGAACTTGCCGGGCTCCGTCACCGGCACCATGAGGCTCTGGATGTACGCCTTGTCCTCTTCGGTCGGCAGCCAGTCGTGGTGCCTGGCGTCCCACTCGGCCTGGCTGACGACCTGGCCGTCCGGCGACACGCGCACCTCGGAGAAGATGCCGATGGCGCGGTGGAAGGCCCGGTGCGGGAGCTTGAGCTCGATATCGATCCCGTGCTTCCTGATGACCTCGTTCCAGCGGGCGACGCCCCGGGCGCAGTCGGCGACGTAGTCGTCGCGGAGGCGCTCGTTGAGCGACACCAGCGCGCCCTCCTCGCGCGTGACGATGCGCTCGCCGTCGAGCTCGACGACGGTGTACGTCGCCTCCTTGAGCAGGTGGTCATCCTGCTTCTTCGTCTCCTCGAAGCGCCCCTTGAGCCCCGCGGTGTAGAAGTTGGCCGCGTTGGTGGAGATCTCGGAGCCGAAGAGGTCGAGCGAGACCGAGCAGTGGAAGTTCAGGTACCGCTGGATGGTCCGCAGGTCGATGCCGCCGTACTTCCGGACGTCCTCCGTCTTGTGCTCACGCATCAGCTCGCAGGCGCGCTGGACGATCCGCATGATCCCCGTCTCGCCCACGAACATGTGGTGCGCTTCCTCGGTCAGCATGAAGCGGCAGGTCTGCGACAGCGGGTCGAAGCCGCTCTCCGCCAGACTCGCCAGCTGGTACTTGCCGTCGCGGTCGGTGAAGAAGCAGAACATGAAGAACGACAACCAGTCGGGCGTCTTCTCGTTGAAGGCGCCCAGGATGCGCGGCTTGTCGGCGTCCCCCGAGCGGCGCTGGAGCAGCGCCTCCGACTCCTCGCGCCCGTCGCGCCCGAAGTAGGCGTCGAGGAGATAGACCATGGCCCAGAGATGGCGGCCCTCCTCGACGTTGACCTGGAAGAGGTTGCGAAGA
>Ga0335084_10006516_pt1 | contig 11607 bp, 5 predicted proteins | sample Lox_Sample_44_FD_206721 | JGI IMG/M metagenome (GOLD analysis project Ga0335084, IMG submission 206721) | Soil microbial communities from Loxahatchee National Wildlife Refuge, Florida, United States - Lox_Sample_4.4 | ecosystem: Environmental > Terrestrial > Soil > Wetlands | place: USA: Florida...
CCATCCTGGCCAAGAACACCGCAATCCATTACCGGGACACCAAGATCAACATCGTGGACACCCCCGGCCACGCCGACTTCGGCGGCGAGGTGGAGCGGGCCCTCAAGATGGTGGACGGGGTGCTCCTGCTCGTGGACGCTTCGGAGGGGCCGCTCCCCCAGACCCGCTACGTGCTGCGCAAGGCGCTCGAGGCGCGCCTTCCCCCGGTGGTGGTGATCAACAAGATCGACCGCGCCGACGCCCGGGCGGGCGAGGTCCTGAACGAGGTGTACGACCTCTTCATCGACCTGGACGCCGCCGAGGACCAGCTCGACTTCCCCGTCCTCTACACCAACGCCAAGGCGGGGGTGGCGAAGACGGAGCCCAACGGGCCGGGCGACGACCTGCGGCCTCTCTTCGACGCTCTCCTCGCCGCGGTGCCCGCCCCGGGGGGGTCGGCGGACGCGGTCCTCCAGCTCCTGATCGCGAACCTCGACTACAGCGACTACGTCGGCCGGCTCGCCATCGGCCGGGTGTTCTCCGGGCGCGTGCGGGTGGGCGACACCGTCGCGGTGTCGAAGCGCGACGGGCGCATCGAGACGACGCGGGTGACGAAGCTCCACGTCTTCGACGGCCTCCGGCGCGTCGAGGCCGACGAGGCGGCCTGCGGCGAGATCGTGGCCCTGGCGGGCTTCGAGGGCATCGAGATCGGGGAGACCGTGACCTCGGCCGAGGCGCCCGCGCCGCTCCCCCCCCTCCACATCGACGAGCCGACGATCTCGATGGTCTTCTCCGTCAACACCTCGCCCTTCGCGGGGCGGGAGGGGCGCTGGGTCACGTCGCGGAACATCAAGGACCGGCTGGAGAAGGAGCTGCTCACGAACGTCTCCATCCGGGTCGAGCCCACCGGCTCCGCGGACTCGTTCAAGGTCCTCGGCCGGGGCGAGCTGCAGCTCGCGATCCTCATCGAGACCATGCGCCGCGAGGGCTTCGAGCTGGGCGTCTCCAACCCCGAGGTCATCACCCACGTGGAGAGCGGGGTGCGCAAGGAGCCGCTCGAGCTCTTCAGCGTCGACCTGCCCGAGACCTACCTGGGCATCGTGCTCGAGAAGATGGCCCTGCGCAAGGGGAAGATGACGGGGATGGTGGGATCGAGCGGCGCTCCGGGGGGAAGCCAGGGCGCCCGCCCGCCCGCGGCGGAGGGCGGGCGGGCGGAGCATCACGGCTCGGGCCGGGTGCGCCTCGACTTCCAGGTGCCCACCCGCGGCCTCATCGGCGTGCGCACCGAGCTCCTCACCGACACCCGGGGGACCGCGGTCATGAACTCCCTGCTCGAAGGCTGGGTGGAGTGGCAGGGCGAGATCCCGCGCCGGCAGACGGGCGTCCTCGTCGCCGACCGGGCCGGCGACACCACCCCCTACGCTCTCTCCCACCTGGAGGACCGGGGCGAGCTCTTCGTGGGCCCGGGCACCACGGTCTACGAGGGGATGGTCGTGGGCGAGAACGCGCGCCCCGACGACATGGACGTGAACGTGACGAAGCTGAAGAAGCTCACCAACATGCGGGCCTCGACCTCCGACGAGGCCATCCGCCTGACTCCCCACCGCCAGCTCAACCTCGAGCAGGCCCTCGAGTTCATCGAGGGGGACGAGCTCGTGGAGGTGACGCCGCTCGCCATCCGCCTCCGGAAGCGGACGCTCAGCGCCAGCCAGCGCACGAAGTGGAAGAAGGAGTGAAGCCTACGGGTGGCCGTCGGGCGCCGGCTCCTCGGCCTGCCGGCGGCGGCGGTTCAGGGTCGAGAGGCTGACCCCCAGCCGCACCGCGGCCGCCGCCCGGTCCCCGCCGGTCTCGCGAAGGGCGAGGGCGATCGCCTCCTCCTCGGCCCGCGCCGCGGCCCGCCGCGCCACGTCGGCCAGGGTTCCCGAGAGGTCGAGGACGTCGCCGAGCCCCGGCCCCGAGCGGACCGGCGGATCGAGGCGCAGGTGAGCGGGCTCGATCGTCGGGCCGTCGCACAGGATCGCCGCCCGCTCGAGGCAGTTCTGCAGCTCGCGCACGTTGCCCGGCCAGGAGTGCGCAGCCAGGGCCCGCTTCGCCTCCTCGGAGAGGCGCAGCTCGCGCCGCCCCATCTCGCGGGCGAGACGCTGGAGGAAGGCCTCGGCGAGGAGCGGCACGTCGCGCCGGCGCCTGCGGAGCGGGGGGATCTCGATCGGCATCACCGAGAGGCGGAAGTAGAGATCCTCCCGGAAGAGCTTCTCGTCGACCAGGGCCCGCAGGTCGCGGTTCGTGGCCGCCACCACCCGCACGTCGACGGTCAGGGTCTGGAGGCCGCCCACCCGCTCGAACTGTTTTTCCTGGACGAGCCTCAGGATCTTGCCCTGCAGGGTCAGGGGCAGGTCGCCGATCTCGTCGAGGAAGAGCGTCCCCCGGTGGGCCAGCTCCGCCTTGCCCACCTTCCGGCCGGTGGCCCCGGTGAAGGCCCCCTTCTCGTGGCCGAAGAGCTCGTTCTCGAGCAGGTTCTCGGGGATGGCCGCGCAGTTGATGGCCACGAACGGGCCCTTGGCCCGCGCCGAGAGCTGGTGGAGCGCCTGGCTCATCAGCTCCTTTCCGGTGCCGCTCTCCCCGAGGAGGAGCACCGTGGCGTCGGTGGCCGCGGCGCGCTGGAGGGCGAGCATCGCCTCCTTGAGGGCCGGATCCTCCCCGAGCACCCGGGGGAGCCCGAACCGCCGCTGGTACTCCTCCTTCAGGAGGACGAGCTCCGTGACGATCCGGCGCTTCTCGACCGCGCGGTCGAGGAGGAGGAGGAGGTGGTCGGTGTCCACCGGCTTGGTGAGGAAGTCCGCCGCCCCTTCCTTCATGGCCTGGACCGCCTCCTCGACCGTCCCGAACGCGGTCATGAGCAGGACCGGCGTCTCGGGGTCGGCTTCGCGCGCCGCCCGGAGCACGTCGAGGCCGCTGCCGGCGGGCAGCTTGAGGTCGGTGAGGACCACGAGGTAGCGGAAGGACTGGAGACGCCGCCGGGCCTCGTAGGCGTCGGCGGCCTCCTCGACCGCGTAGCCGCGGGACACCAGGGTCTTCCGCAGCATCGTGCGGAGCGACTCCTTGTCTTCGACGATCAGGATGTCGGCCACGGAGAGGCGGCGGCGGTCACTCGCGCGGCGCCCGGCGCACACCCCTGCGGGCGTCTTCGAGCGCCTGGTTCGCCTTCACGAGGCCGTCGCGCGCCCCCGCGAGCTGGGCTTCCGCGACCCGCAGCTCCTCGCGGGTGCGCATCTCCTCCCCGACCGCGTCGCCGAGCTGGGTGCCGCCGTAGATGAACGACGGGCTCATCGGGTTGAGCTTGTCCTGCAGCTCCTTGACGTGCTCCTCCGCCGCGACGACCGAGGCCCGGGCGGCGTCGGCGGCGGCCTGGGCCTGCTCGACGGCAGTGTCGGCCGGAGGGTTGCCCTCCTGCTCCTTGCTCGAGCGCTCCCTCTCCTTATCCGCCCCTGACGAAGAGGCCGGGGCCGCGGCAGGCGCCGCCGCCGGGGAGCCACTCTTTTCTCCCTTGCTGAGATCGTCGTTCGTCAGGACGCGGCTCTTGTCGTGGGGGGAGGCGGTCCGCTTCTGCTTTTCCTTCGCCGCCACGTCGCCGATCCCTTGGGCCCCGACGAGGGCGGGCGCGAGGACCAGGACGAGACCGAGGACGGCTCGCCTCGCTGCGCCCGGCGTCACGAGCCCGACTCCTTGAGGCCGGCCTCGAGACGCGCCGCCCGCGCGGCGACGGCAGCCGCGTCCGGGGCGTTCGGAGCGAGCCGGGCGTACTCGCGGTACGCCGCGGCGGCATCGGCGCCCCGGCCCATGCCCTCGAGCACGGAGCCCAGCGACCGGTGGAGGCCGGGGGCATCCGGCGAGCTCTGGAGGCCCTCCTGGAGCAACGAGACGGCCTCGTCCCTTCGGCCGGCCGACGCGAGGCTCTCCGCCAGGAGGCTCCGCGCCACCGCGGCCCCGGGCTCGGCGGCGAGCACCTCGCGGTACGCGGCGACGGCGCGGTCGCGGTCGCCCGACTTCTCGGCGGCATAGCCGAGCTGCTGGAGGACCACCAGGTCGCGGGTCCGGGTGGCGAGGGCCTCGAGCAGGGGGACGGCCCGGGCGTAGTCCCCGCGTCGGTAGTAGAGACGGCCCAGGACCTCCTGGGCGGTCGTGTTCCCGGGCTGGCCGGCGAGGACGCCCTCGAGCTCGGCCGCGGCCTCGCCGGTGCGGCCCAGCGCGTCGAGGGTCTGGCCGTAGAAGAGCCGATACGTCGCGGGGGCGAGACGGGCGGCCTCGGCGTAGCTGCCGAGGGCTCTGTCGCGGTCTCCCGTCTCCCACTGCGCCCGGCCGAGCGTGTGCCGCAGCTCCGCGCTCGACGGGTCGGCGGCGACGGCCTTTTCGAGAAAAGGCAGGGCCTCCGCGGCGCGCCCCTGGGCCATCAGCCGCCGGCCCGTCGCGGCGTTGTTGTCGACCGGAGGGGCAGGAGACACCGGCGGGGGGGGCGCGGGTGGCCCCCCGAACGCGTAGACGCCGGGGCTCGGAGGAGGGGGCGGCGGTTGGCTGGCGAGGTTCCGGCATGCCAGGGCGACCGTGCCGAACAGGATGGCGCACATCAGGACGAGGTAGAAGGAGGCGAGATCCGTGGGGGCGGCCTCCGCCCGCGCCGAGGCGCGGACGGCGGCCGGGGTGAGGGGCGCGGCCGGTTTGGCCCCTTCGAGCGACTCGCCGCACCGGACACAGAACTCCCACGTGGGCCGGTTGCGGGTCTGGCAGGCCGGGCACAGGACCGCGCTCGCCATGGCCCTAGATTACACCCAAGTCTCGGAAAAACAAGGGCCTTCGTGCCCGCTCCCCCCCGTCCTGGGGCGGGGAGGAGCGGGCGAGGAGGTCTACTGGCAGACCGTCGAGCCGAAGCGGACGGTCGGCTGGGGAGCCCCGGGGGCGGCCGCGGGCACGACGCTGCTGGTGACCTGGGCCTGCGGAGCCCTCCCCATCTCCGGGGGCGGCTGGATCGCACCCCCCGTGCTCAGGCCCTCGTCCTTCACGAGCTTCGACTGGGTCGGCGACGCCTCGGTCGAGACCGCGACGACGCGGCTCCCCTGGAAGATCGCATAGGCGCCGATGCTGTAGGCGGGCAGGCCGGACTTGGCCGCCAGCCCGTACAGGATGGTGTCGAAGCTCGAGCGGCACGGGTACGGGGGCACGACCGGCGCGTACTGCGTGTTCGGGGCGTTGAACCGCGTGCCGGCGAAGAAGACCCGCCCCAGGATCGTCCCGGTCGAGCTCGTCGTGTCGTCGCTGTAGGCCGTGCTCGGCTGCGCCGTGCCGCGGAAGAGCGGCTGGAACAGCACCGGCCACTGGATCACGCCAGTGTCGTCAGGTTGAACGTCCATCGGCGGGTACACCGTGATCCCGTTCACGGAGACGGCCGTGGACACCGCGGTCGCGGTGTCCGAACCGCCGTCGTGGAAGCCGAAGTTCCCGAACGGGCTGGAGGTCGAGACGGTGGCACGGTTGTCGTTGCCGGTGGTCACGTAGACGTAGGCCTGGGGGCTGGAGTTCGGCGGGAGGCCCAGGAGCGCCGCCGCGGTGCCGACGGGCTGGTTGGCGCCGAGGTCGGCGACGGGCAGCGCGATGTCGGGTGCCGCCGTGAGGAACTTCCACACCCGGCCGTAGAGATCGCCCACGTAAGCCCGCGTGACCGAGGCGGCGGCCACGTTCGGTGCCGGCACGCCCCCCGTCGCGTAGACGAAGCGGGAGGGGTTGAACAGGACGACGCTCGCCACGAGGGCGTTGGAGTACGCCATGCCGCTGCGCTTCAGCTCCGGGTACGTGGTCTGGGCCACCTGCTCGACGTCGACGCTGGTGATGACGTCGCCGGTCAGCGGGTCGAGGCTGTAGAACGTCGTGCCTTCGCCGGCGTTGCCGTAGCCCGAGCCCATGTACATGACGAAGTCGGCGCCGGAGGGCTTGCGCGTGGTGGCGGTCGCCAGGAGGGCGGAGTTGTCGGCCCGGTGGGTGCCGCGGCCCACGTAGCCCAACGCGGGCACGGACCACGTCTCGCCCATCTTCGCGTAGGCGTTGTAGTCCGCCTGGGTGTTGTCGAGGGTGGCGCCCGCCTGCCCTTGCAGCGCCCCGTTCGCGGTGTCGGGGTTCCCGCGGTTCCAGAGGACGAGGGGGCCGGTCGTGGTGAGAGACATGTCGGTGAAGGGCCCGGGGCCGGTCACGTCGATCGCGGTCATGTACTTGCCGCCGATGCCCCGCCCGAAGAACATGATCTTGCGCCACACCCCGTTGACGTTGCCGAGGGAGGTGCCGTTCGCGGTCAGCGCGGTGGGCGTCGCACTCGGGTCCGAGGCGGTCCCGGGGTTCGGGACGAACACGTCGGAGAACCGGACGGCGCTGGCGATCATGTAGTCGTGCGGGTCGCGCTTCTGGGGGTTGTCGACGTAGCGGCTGGCGAGCTTGCCGAGCTGATCGTAGGGCACGAAGGCCCACAGCTCGTCACCCCCGCACTCCCGGGTCATGGGGGGCACGCGGGTGGCGGGCGACGGCGTGCAGGCCGCGGTGATCACCGTGGACACGCTGGGCCCGGCCCGGAAGGCGTGCAGGGCCGAGTTCGTGCCCGCGTAGAGGACCGACATGACCGGGGCGTGGTAGCCGCTGTCGTAGGACTCGGGGTTGCGGAGGCCGAAGCCGGACTTGACCACCGACGACCCACCGCTCGTGAATCCGGCGCCGCTCGGACGCAGGCCGTCGCGGTAGAGAAGGTACTCGTCTCCCCATGGCGTACCGTCGGGAGTCTCCTCCTGGGGCGGGCTGACGACCGCGGGCGTCGCCAGCGTGGACTCGGCCACGATCTGGGACCGGGCCGCGTACAGGATGTCCCCCGTCACGTAGCCGCCGGAGGTCCCGGAGGCGCGCTTCGGGTAGCTCGAGGCATCGGGGACGAACTGGGCCCCGGCGAGGAAGGCCAGGATCATCTCACGGGCCTCGCGCCGCGCCCGCTGCATCTGGGCCTGCGTGAAGCCGCTGGTCACGGTCATGGCCGGGCACGCCGCCGGGAGGTTGCTCCCGTTGCAGGCGCCATACTTCGTCCTCAGGCTCGGGAATGCGCTCGCGGGGCTGTCGCTGTCGAGGGGCAGGCCGAGCTGGGTGTCGAAGAGCCCCTGCCCGGTGTCGTTCGCGGGAGCGACGGCCTGCGGGATCGAGGAGGTCTGGGGAGGCCAGAGGGAGACCCGATAGGGGCTCTGGCCGGCGATGAGCTGGGCGACGGTGGGCCCGAAGACGCCGTTCTGGGAGGTGGTGTAGATGCGCCGCTTGATCCCGGCCGTCGAGGAGTTGATGGTGGTGTCGTCGGCCGAGGCCCAGAGCTTGGCGAAGTTGCACTGGCCGGCCACCGTGACCCCGGCCCCGGCGGCGACCGGGCAGGCCGCCGTCATGCCGTTCGCGACCCGGCTCACCAGGCCGTCGTTGGCGCTCCAGCGAAGGCACGCGTCGCCGTGGATGACGCCCAGGGAATCGATGGTGTAGGCGCAGTCGGCGTTCGCCGTGGCGAGCGAGGCCGGCCCGCCCTGGGTGTAGGCGCGGATCTGTCCGGTGAAGAGGGGCAGGGAGAAGGTCGAGACGAACCGCACCGGCGTGAGGGCCATGTAGCGCGACGTGTCCAGGGGGCTGTAGGTCGCGACCGGGGAGCTGGCGTCGCCGGCGAACTCGTAGATCGAGTCGGTCAGGGACTGCTGGGCGGTGAACTCGCCCGAGGTCGCGCCCTGGTTGATGACCTTCTCGAGGACGCTCTTGAGCGTGTCCGGGTCGGGGGCCATGAGGGCATCGATGCACGTCTTGCAGGCGTTGCGTTCGGCCTGGCTCGGGATCGTGGTCCACGTGTCGTTGGCGCTGTAGGTCGACAGCGTCCTCTTCATGCCGCTGCCGCCCCAGGCAATCCAGTTGGCTCGATTCTGCTCGGCCCCGTTGCCGTAGGCGACGAGGTAGGTCGTCACCGAGCCGGCGGGGTCGCCGTTGATCGTGCCGTCGGCGTTGACGGTCCCGGCGCCGGCGCCGTTGCCCTTGTTGCCGGTCGTGTCCGGGTTGTAGAGCTTCTGGGCGGCGGCGGCCGCGCCGAGGGCCGCGGCGTCGCTCTTGCACATCGAGGTCGGGCTGTACGGCGCCGCCCCGATGGTGGTGCAGGTCGGCGACACGTCGGGAGTGGCCGAGCCGAGCGTGAACGGCGTGCAGTTCTGGTCGCCGTCCGTGACCAGGATGAAGATCGTCCTTTCGCGCGGGGCCAGATGGGTCTTGATGCCCCCGCCGGGGAGGGCGGCTGCCGTCCCCGGGGCGATGGGCGTGACGTTCTGGGCGCCGGAGTTCCAGATCGAGGCGAAGAGCGTGGCCACGTCGTTGATCGCCTGCGCCAACGGAGTGTTGCCGCTGGCGATGACGCCGCCGGCGGAGGGGTTGGTGAGGACCGCGCCGGTGCCGGTGGTCGCCTCCGAGTAGCCCTTGAGCGATCCGTCGGCGTTCAGAGGGATCTCGTTGTCGAGGTACGGAGAGACCGTGTTGTACTGCGGAGGAGAGGTCTGGTCGCAGGGGATGAGGGGCACCTGTGAGCTGTATCCGTTGCACGTCCCGGCGCCAGTTCCCACCTGGCCGCCGCCCCATACGAAGGTGCCCTGCGTGGTGGGGTTGCCGACCAGCTGGAGAGTGACGGTCGGCGGGTTCGCGGCGGGGCCCGGGACGATGTTCACCGCGTTCCCGCTCGCGTCGACGACGACCGTCTCCCCGTTCCAGTACTTCTGGGCGTCCATGTTGTAGGTCGTCACCTTGCGCTGAGGGCTCGGGTTGTCGAGCGTGGGGACGAGAGTGGTTGAGGGTCCGTCCGGGTCGAAGGTCTCGACCAGCGTGTTGGCGGCCGTCCGCTGGAGCAGGTTGACGCGCGCGTCGTTGGCCGTGGCGGCGAGGCCGGTGCCGGACACCGTCTGGTTGGCGGTGAGGTTGAGGACCGCGGCGAGGGTGCTGACGGCGTTGCCCCACTGGAGGACGAACGTCGTGCCGGTGCCCTGGAACACGAACCGGTTGGCGGTCCCCACAGTGGCAGTCATCGTCCCGGTCGCGGTGGTCGGACCGCCGTTCGTCACCGCATAGGTGAACGTCGACGGACCGGTCACGGTGATCGTCTTGGCCCCGTTCCAAAGAGGCGGGTTTGCCGTCGGGGCGCCCGCGATCGTCACGCTGGCGCCGGTCAACAGGTTGTGTGGCACTGACGTCGTTGCCGTAGCCAACGTCCCGACGCGGCTGAGCGCCGTCACGGTGAGGACACGCTGTCCGTAGGTCACCGCGTACGTGTTGAGGTTCCCCGAGCAGCCGTTCATCTTCGCCTGGATGTTCGCGGCCAGGGCGTCACCGTTGGCGTAGAAGCCCGGGTCGACCAGGATCGTGCAGTTCGGGCGGGCGTTCTCGTTGAATACCAGGGTGTTGTTCTTGATGGTCGTGCCGTTCGGCTGCACGCCGTTCTGGATCCACTGGAAGGCGTAGAGCGAGTTCAGGAAGAGGTTCGTCGTCTCCATGGTTGGCGACGGCCCCCCTGGGAGGAGCGTCACCGTGGCCGGGTTCGGGCTCGGGCACGTCGTGGGGTCGACGGTGCACGCCGGGTTCGGGAAGGTCCCCGCCGCCCAGCTCTGGGCCGCGTACACGAAGCGGTTGGGGGCGTTCGTGCCCGTGCGCAGGACCATGTTGGCCCCCATGGCCGGGGCGGGGCTGGCGTACCGGTAGGTGCCGAACATGAACGAGGCCTTGCTCTGGTTGTCCTGGATGACAGCCTTCAGGACCTGCTTGGCCTGCCAGATCTTGGACCGCGGGTGATCGCCGCCGTACGGGTTCGCGATGAAGGGGGTGTCCTCCATCGAGCCCGAGGTGTCGAGGTTGATGATGACGTTCGGCTTGACCTGGAGGTCCAGGACCTGCAGGGGGTCGATGCCGTCGGTGCTCGCGGTGATCCCGCGGTCGCCCGCGAGCACGAAGAGCAGGGCGCCGGCGAGGAGCAGCGTGCCGGCGCGCCGCAGCGGGAAGCGTCTCGTCATGGGTCTGTCTCCCTCGAGGGATTCGTGAGCCGGGACCGTCGAGCGCGCGGTGGTCACGTTCGCCTCCTACTCTTTGCGCGTGTCCGTGAGCGACCCCACTCCGAAGGCGCCCGCGACGCCCGACGTCTTGAGGGGGCTGCAGGGGTCGAAGTTCTCCCCCGACGCGGAGAGGCCCTGCTGTCCGGCGAGCCCCTGGCAACGCGTGCCCTGCCCGATCAGCAGCATGTAGGAGACCTCGAGGATCCGCTTCGCCTGGTTGGCGCGGGCGAAGGCGCTCGTCTGGGTGAGGTAGGGCGCGATGCCCTCCGCGGTCACGACGAGGGACTGGTCGGAGGTGGCGTCCGAGAACTGCCCGAGGTTCGCGCCGGAAGTGGCCACGGGCGCGTCCCGCCGGACCCAGATCGTGAACGCCCCGTTGACCGACGCGCCCATGAACTGCGAGATGTCCTGCAAGGGGGTGTTGTCCGGCAGTCCGAAGGGAAGGCCGACCGGCGGGGTGAGGACCCGGCCGTACCCCACGCCGGCGCGGTCGGCGCAGCCCATCCTCTCGTAGTCCCGCACTCCGGCTCGCGCGGGGGTGAGCGTCCGGGGGTCGGGCGGGCCGCCCGCGGTGCCCGTCTGTCCGAACTTCCAGGGGCCCGGGCGCACCGCCGGCAGGATGTTCGTGAAGGTGCCGCCCTGCTGCGTCAGGACGTACTTCGCCACCTCGAGCCCCGCCTGGGCGTTGTAGAGGGCCTGCTGGCTCCACCTGTAGTTCGTGGCGATCTGCAGCTCCGTGGAGCTCGTCGCGGCCAGGGTCAGGCCGAGGAACGTCAGCAGCATCAGGGCCAGGAGGGCCAGGATCAGGGCGAAGCCCGACTGCCCGCGCACGGGCCGCGGACGCGGTGCGTCGACTCTCTGGACGTGCATGACGGGGCGCTCCTTCTCGAAACGGGAGGTTCGGCGGGCGGCGGGTCTCATGGCGTCACTCACTGGAAGTTGGTGGACGGCGACACGTCTCTGGTCTGCAGGCCGGTCACGGCCGCCTGCGGCGTGATGACGCTCACGAGCGTTCCCCGCACGGCATTCGGACCCGCGCCCGCCGCCTGCGTCTCGCCCTGGAGCCTGGGCTCGAGGGCCCGGGCGGAGAGGGTGACCCGCACCCGGCGGACGATTCTGGCGTAGTCGGCCGGCGTGCAGCCGGCCGGGACACAGGTGTTCACGATGCCCGGGTTGTTGGCCCAGAGCCCGCCTCCGTTGAGGTACTCGACCTGCAGGTCCTCGATCCCCCGTGCCACGAGCTGCCAGTTGGTCGCGCCCGCCGCGGGCACGGCGGCGAGCGCGCCGGTGCTCGTGTACCTCCCGGTCTCGCTGCGCCACAGGCCTGGGGAGGTGTCGGCCGGGTCGAGGCCCGGTGCGATCATGTAGCGCACCACTCGGGCCGAGTAAAGGAAGGCCTGGATGCCGTTGGCTTGGGCCGCAGAGAAGGGGCTCGCCACGGGCCACTCGGGGAGGGAGGCGGCGAGGCTGAGGTTGCCGCTCGTGCCGGCGGGGGCGCTGGTGC
>Ga0335084_10006518_pt1 | contig 11605 bp, 12 predicted proteins | sample Lox_Sample_44_FD_206721 | JGI IMG/M metagenome (GOLD analysis project Ga0335084, IMG submission 206721) | Soil microbial communities from Loxahatchee National Wildlife Refuge, Florida, United States - Lox_Sample_4.4 | ecosystem: Environmental > Terrestrial > Soil > Wetlands | place: USA...
GGGCAACCTGGAGGCGGCCGAGCATGCGGCCCGGCACCTGTACAGGCTGCTTCCGGGGTCTCGCTATGTCAGAAACCTTTGCGCCATCTTCGACCGGATGCCGCCAGCCGGCCGTCAGCTCCCGTTCGCCGACGATCCGACGAAGGAAGTGCAGATCGTTCCGCGCAGTGGCGCCGAAACCGTCGCCCTCCTCTTCTGCGGGAATGCTGAACGGCTGGGACTTCCGCTGTCCGCGATGCACCGCTGGCTCGGCCTGATACCGGCGAGTCTCGTGTATCTCCGCGACTTCCGACGCCTGTCCTATCTCACGGGGCTTCCCTCGCTGGGGCCTGATCGCGAGGCAACCGTCACGTCGCTGCGCGCCATCACTGCTACGCTCGGCGGGCGGCGGACGGTGTGCTACGGCAACTCGGGCGGCACGTTCGCCGCCCTGCACTACGGCCTCGATCTCGGATCGGAGGCGGTCCTGGGCCTGTCGGGCGTGACGAATCTCTCCGCTGAATTCAATGCGCATCTCCGCCAAGCGGCGAACATCGCGCGACTCCGGAAGGAGCTCCCCGACGGTCCGATCGATCTCCGTCGCCTGTATGGCACCGCCGACCGGCCACCGCGGGCCATGATCCTGTACGCGCAGCACAACTGGGACGACCGCCTGCACGCCGAGCACCTGAGCGGATTGCCCACGATCTCTCTCAGGGCGGTCGAGGACAACGACCAGCACAACATCGTAGTGGAGTTGATCAAGCGGGGGGAGTTCGAAGGTCTCCTCGACTGGCTCGTGCGGGTCTGAGAGCGACAGGCCCGCGCCATTTCGGTGTCAGCCGGGCGGGTTGCCACCAGCGCGTGGCCCCGGATTGACCTTGCGCCACTTCTCGATGGCCGCCTGCTGCTCGGGCGTCAAGATCGCCTTCACCCTCGCCACGTAACCCTGGCGTATCTGCCGGATCGCCTGCAAATTCGACTGGCCGCCAGCTGTGCGAAGGCCTTGCAGCCTCTTCTCCATCTCTTCAGCGATGGGCCTGATCCTGGACCGCTGGTCGTCCGTCAGCTTCAGCTCCCCCAGGATCTGCAAGGGGATACCAACGTGCGGATAGGCGCTGAACTCCCGGACCACGCCGTCGACTTTGGCCCTCTGCTCCCCAGTGAGAACTGCCGTCATCTCCGCCTTCGCGGCCCGTGCCTCAGCCATGGCCTTCGCTGCCTTCTCCTGCGACGCCTTGATCTTCGTCTTTTGATCCCCGGTCAGCTTGAGCGGCTCGGCCAGCAGCTCCACTGGGATGGAGGCAAGGCCCGCCTGCCCCCGCCCTTGACCTTGAGTTGGCTGCGCAGATGCCGGCGCCAACACCACCTGAGTGAACACCAAACCCAGTGCAGTCATCCAGATGGCCTTCTTCATGCAATTCTCCTCACTCATTCGCAGGACAGGAGGTAACACGAAAACCGGTAGAGCCCCATTTGTTTTCACGCCTCGAGCCGACCTATCAAAGGTAGCCGTAGGAGGACCATCCCCCGTCGACGGTCAGGATCTCTCCGGTGATGAACGACGCGGCGGATGAGGCCAAGAAGACCGCCACTTCACCGATTTCTTCAGGGGTGCCGATCCGCCCCATGGGGGTCCGCCGCGCAAGCTTGTCGGCGTCGACGATACCCTTGGCGGTGAGCATCGTGATGAACTCGGTCTGCACGTAGCCCGGGGCGATAGCATTGACCCGCACCCCGCGAGCCGCCCATTCGATGGCCATGACCTTGGTCATCATGTTGAGCCCTGCCTTGGAGACGCAGTAGGCGAGGCGCTGCGGAAAGGGGACGGTGCCGTTGATGCTGCTCACGTGGATCACGTTGCCGCTGCCCGCCGCCAGCATTCCCTGGACGATTTCCTGCGTCAGGACGAAGCATCCGTTGAGGTTCAAGTCGAGCGTGTAGCGGTAGTCAGCCTCGGCCAGGCTCTCCGACGGGGCGACCCGCGGCTGACCCGCGTTGTTGACGAGGATGTCCACCCTTCCGCCGAACGCTTCCTGCGATTCCTTCGCGAGCCTTCTCACCTCGTCCGAGCGCGACAGGTCGGCCGCCAGCGCGACCGCGGATGACCCGAGCTCGCGTGCCACACGGGCGCAGTCCTCGGCGCTGCGCGAGTTGACGACGACGCGGGCGCCCTCGCGAACGTAGGCGCGCGCGATGCCGAGCCCGATGCCCTTGGTCGAGCCGGTGACGATGGCCTTCTTGCCCGAGAGCCTGCCGTCCCTCACCGCTTGATGCCCTTGAGGAAGCCCAGGAGGGCGCGGTTGAAGGCCTCCCAGTATTCGATCGTGAAGCCGTGTCCTCCCGGAATGACCTTGAGCTGGGCCTTGGGGATCAGGGCCGCCAGCGCGCGGGAGAAGGCCGGCACCGTCAGGATGTCGTCGCGGCCAACGAGGACGAGAGTGGGGACGCGGAGTTTCTTGATCTCCCGGAGACGCGTCCCGTTCCAGTCGAGTATTCCCTGCCCCTGACGCTGTACCGCCTCGGGCTTGGTCGGGAAGGGGTAGGCGAGCACTCGCTTCACGGTCTCCTCCACCTGGTCGCGGTCGGCGAGGAACGCCGGCGTGTAGAGCCAGGGCATGACCAGGTGGCGGAAGCGCGCATCCGGATCTACGCGCCCCCAGAGAGCCATCCAGCCCCGGAGCGTGTGCAGGAAGCGCCCATCCCCCTGCGCCCACGTGCCGCAGAGCGAGAGGCTCCGCACGCGCTTCGGATGCCGGATCGCCAGCTCTTGCGCGATGGTGCCGCCCATGGAGTGGCCCACCACGTGCGCGCGCCGTATGTCCAGGTGCTCGAGCACGGCGGCCGCGTCGTCGGCCATCTGCGCCGTCGGATACACCGGCGCCTCCGGCATGTCTGTTTCCCCGACGCCCCGGTTGTCGAAGGTGATGACGCGGTAGTGGGGCGAGAGGCCCTTGACCTGGAAGAGCCAGTTGACCGACGGAGCCGACAGCCCGTTGATCAGCAGGACGGGGTCGCCCTCTCCGTGGGTGTCGTAGTGGACGCGGATGCCGTTGAGCGAGGCGTAGGGCATGGGCGCAGCCTTTCTGGCAGAAGGTAGGGCGACTGGTCAGGTGACGACGGTGACCTTGATGGCTTCCGGCGAGCGGTGGGCGGCAAAGGCCTCGCCGATCCGCGCCAGCGGAAAGCGGTGGGTGACGAGCCGGTCCACCCTCACCGTGCCCGTCGAGAGAAGACGGATGGCCTCGGGAAACTCCTGCTGGTAGATCATCGAGCCGATGATGCGGAGCTCGCGGCGGACGACTCCGAAGAAGTTCACGGTCGAGGCCTCGTGCGGGAGGCCCGTCAGCACGATCCGCCCGCCCGGGTGGGCCAGCTCGAGCGCCTGCTCGACCGCCAGGCCCGTTCCTGCGGTCTCGATCACGAGGTCCACGCCCTCGCGCCCTGAGAACGCGCGCGCGGCTCCGGCAGCGCCGCCCTCGCCGCTGGTCGTGAAATCGTCGGCGCCAAGCGCCCTGGCCAGATGCTGGCGGTGCTCCGTGCGCCCGACCGCGAGGACACGGAGCCCCTTCGCCTTGAGCACCTGGATGGCGAGGAGTCCCAGCGCGCCCACGCCGAGGACCGCGGCGGACTCCCCTGCCTTCGGGTCACCGCGCGCGACGGCGCGAACGACGACGGCCAGCGGCTCGGCCAGCAGCAGCTGGTCGTCGCTGGCGCCGGGCGGCGCCGGCCAGCAGCAGCGCGCAGGCAGGCAGGCCTGCCCGGCGAAGCCGCCGTTGACGTCGATGCCAATGGCGGTGCGCGAGAGGCAGAGATTGCGGTTGCCTTCGCGGCACAGCGCGCACACGCCGCAGGAGTAGTTGGGCTCGACCGCGACCTTTTGTCCGGGCTGGAGCGCGCGCACACCGGATCCGACGGCGACCACCTCGCCGATGAACTCGTGCCCCATGATGAGCGGGTACTGCACGGCGCGGTCGCCGTTCCAGATGCGGTAGTCGGTGCCGCAGAGACCCGAGGCAGAGACCTGAACTACGGCCTCGTCGGCGCCCGGCTCGTTGAGGGCCCGCTCCTCCATCCGGACGTCACGGGGCCCGTGAAGGACGGCAGCCTGCATGGCGCTCATCCTACCGACTGTCCTCTCTCACGGCAAGGCGCGGGAATCCTCACGCCGCGCTGTGGCCTCCGTCGAGGAACACCGTCTGGCCGGTCATGAAGTCCGACGCCGCTGAAGCCAGGTACACGACGAGCGGGCCGATCTCCTCGAGCCGTCCCGTCCGGCGAGCGGGCACGTCCCGCAGCAGGCGCTCGCGCAGCTTCGGGTCATCGAAGGCCTGGCTGTTCATGTCGGTGACGAACCAGCCGGGAGCCACGGCGTTGACCTGGATGTTGTGGCGCGCCCACTCGACGCCGAGCGTGCGGGTCAGCGCGATCACGCCCCCCTTCGACGCCGAGTAGGCGGCGTAGCCGGGCAGCCCCAGGGCGCCGACGACCGACGCGACGTTGACGATCTTCCCCGACTTCTGGGCGATGAGGCGTCCCGCGGCCGCGCGGCAGCCGTTGAACACCCCGACGAGGTTGACCTCGACGGTCCGGCGGAACTCCTCCGGCGGCATCTCGGCCATCGGGATGACCGCCGCGATGCCGGAGTTGTTGACCACGATGTCGAGCCGGCCGAGACCTTCGGCCGCGCGCTCGACGAGGGCCTCGACCTGCGCATAGACCGTCACGTCGGTCGGCACGACGAGCGCGCGCCGCCCGAGCCTTTCGATCGCCCGGGCGGTCTCTTCGAGATCCGCGACCGACCGGGCCGCGAGCGCGACGTCGGCACCCGCCCCGGCCAGCGCCAGCGCCATGGCGCGCCCGAGCCCCCGGCTCGCCCCCGTGACGATGGCCGCCCTGCCGTCGAGCCGCAGGGCGTCGAGGGGCGCGCTCACTGGTACAGGGCGTCGAGGGCTGCGCTGTGCCGCTCGCTTATGACTTTTCGCTTCACCTTGAGAGTGGGCGTCAGCGCGCCGTTGTCCACGGTGAAGTCCTCCGGCAGGATTGCGAACTTCTTGACCTTGGCGTAGGACTGCAGCTCGGAGTTCTTCGCGTCGACCGTGCGCTGGACGCGCTCGAGGACCTTGGGGTGCTTCGCCAGCACGGTCGGGTCGCCGGCCATGATGCCCTGCTCGCGGGCGAACTTGGCCAGCTCCTCGGGGTTGAGCGTGATCAGCGCCACCGGGTACGGCCGACGATCGCCGTGGACCATGACCTGGCTGATGAAGGGATCGCCCTTGAGCAGGTTCTCGATGTTCTGGGGCGCGATGTTCATTCCGCCGGCGGTGACGATCAGGTCCTTCTTCCGGTCGGTGATGAAGAGGAAGCCGTCCGAATCCAGTCGCCCGATGTCACCCGTCGCGAACCAGCCGTCCGGAAGGAAGACCTCCTTCGTCGCCTCCGGCTTCTTGAAGTAGCCCTTGGCGATGTTCCCGCCCCGGCCGAGGATCTCGCCGTCGGGCGCAAGCTTGATCTCCACCCCCGGCATCGGCCGCCCGACCGAGCCGAACTTGAAGCCGTCCTCCCGGTTGTTCGTCAGCACCGGGCAGGTCTCGGTCAGGCCGTAGCCTTCGAGGATGAGAATCCCGGCCGCGTGAAAGAACTCGGCGATCTCGCGCGACAGGGGCGCGCCGCCGGAGACAGCGAAGCGCAGCCTGCCGCCCAGAGCGGCGTGCATCTTGGAGAACACGAGCTTCTCGGCGATCTTGTACTTGGCCCCGAGCCCCGCGGGCACGGGCAGCTTGGCCTGTCTGAGCCGTGACACCTCCTTGCCAACGCCCACGGCCCAGTTGAAAATCCTGCGCTTGACCCGCGAGCCGCCCTCGGCCCTCGCCATCGCGCCCGCGTAGACCTTCTCGAAGACGCGGGGCACGCTGCAGATGAAGTGGGGCCTCGTCTCGGGCAGGTTCTCCCGGAGCTTGTCGATGTTCTCGGCGAAGGCCGTGCACAGCCCGCGGTGGACGCCGATGAACGACTCCAGCCGGGCGAACGAGTGGGCGAGCGGAAGGAAGAGCAGGTGGACGTCCCCTTCCGCGATGGACGTCGTCTGGGCGGCCGACTCGAGCGCCGACACGTGGTTCCCGTGGGTCTGGACCACGCCCTTCGGCGGCCCGGTAGTGCCCGACGTGTAGACGATCGTCGCGACGTCGTCGGGCTTGGTTCCGGCCACGCGACCCGCCAGCTCCGTCTTGAGCGCCTCCGCGCGGTCCCGGCCCAACCGCCGAAGCGCCTCCCAGGTGAAGATGCGCGGCGACGGCTCCTTGCCCTCGTAGTCCTGGATCACGACGATCTGGTCGAGGCCCGGCATGCCCGTGTCCGCCTCCAGGACCTTGGCGAGCTGCGTCGGGTCCTCCACGATCAGCGTCTTCACCCCCGCGTCGTTGACGATGTACTGGATGAGGTCGGGCGGGTACGTTGGGTAGACCGGAATCGTGACGCAGCCCGCCGAGAAAATAGCGAAGTCGGCCTGCACCCACTCGGCGCGGCTCGCCGACAGGATGCCCACGGCCTCGCCCGGTCGGCGCCCCAGGGCCACGAGCCCGGCGGCGATTTCCCGTACCGCCTCACCCACCTCGCGCCAGGTCAGGGTCTCCCAGGCGCCGCGGCGCTTGCGCTGTTGCGCGGGCCGCGTGGCGCTCTTCTCGACGCGGTCCCAGAATATGCGTGCCAGCGTTGTCTCAGCCATCGCGCGTCCCCCTCACGGTTGTGTGCGGATCTGGCCGCGGAGCTCTTTCCGGAGGATCTTGCCTACCGGACTCTTCGGCAAGGCATCTACGAAGCGGATCTGTCTCGGGCACTTGTACTTGGCGAGCCGGCCCTGGCAGAATGCGATGATTTCATCCGCGGTCGCGGACTGCCCCGGCTTGAGCACGACGAAAGCGAGAACCTCCTCGCCCATGAGCGTGTCGGGCATGCCGATCACGGCCGCCTCGGCGGTCTTGGGAAACGCATAGAGGGCCTCCTCGACATCGCGCGGATAGATGTTGAATCCGCCGCGGATGATGAGGTCCTTCTTGCGCTCCACGATGTAGAGGAAATCATCCTCATCGAGCCGCCCCATGTCGCCGGTGCGGAGCCAGCCGCCGCGAATCGTCCGCGCGGTCTCCTCCGGGTTCCGGTAGTAGCCCATCATCACGTTGGGCCCCCTCACGCAGACCTCGCCCATCTCGCCGCGGGGCAGGGCTCGATCCTCGTCGTCCCGGATGGACACCGTCACGCCGGGGATGGGCTGGCCGACGGAGCCCAGCTTGCGGATACCCGAGAGCCGGTGGGCCGAAACCACCGGCGAAGCCTCGGTCAGACCGTAGCCCTCCAGCAGCTTGCCGCCGAACTTGCGTTCGAATGGCTCGACGATCTCCACGGGCAGCGGCGCGGCGCCCGAACCCCAGATGCGCATGGACGAGGTGTCGTAGCGTGCGGCGTCGGGATAGTTCAGAAGGTACACGAACATCGTCGGAACTCCCGACATGGCCTCGGCCCGGAACTCCTGGATGGTCTTGAGCACCTCCTCGGGATTGAACCAGCGCAGGAGCGCGCCGCGCGTTCCCAGGATGTGCCCCGCGTTCATCACGGTCAGCCCGTAGGAGTGCGACAGCGGCAGCACCCCGACGCCCCACCGATCGCGGTCGAGCTCGTAGAGCGACGCCGAGGCGCGCGCGTTGGATTCGAGGTTGCCGTGGGAGAGCGCCACGCCCTTGGGCGTCCCCGTGGTGCCCGAGGTGTAGAGAATGACGGCCAGATCAGTCTCGGCGCGCGGGACGGACTCGAAGCGATCGCTCTCTCGTCCGACTTCTTCCTCGTACGACCGCACGCCCCCCGCCCCTCCCCCGTCGATCAGAAGCACGTGCCGGAGGGTCGGCAGCGTGCCGATCTGCTTCTCCACCTTCCACACCATGTCGGTAGACGTGATAACGACCTTGGCCTCCGAGTCCGCGAGGATGTGGGCAACCTCGGCCTCGCCCAGGAGGAAGATCACCGGCACGATGACCCCGCCTGCCCTGAGAATGCCGCCGTAGCTCTGCATCACCTCGGGACAATTCGGGAGCATGACGACCACGCGGTCGCCGGTGTCCACGCCGAGGCGTCTGAGCGCATGCGCGACCCGGCAGGCGGCGCGCTGCTGGTCCACGTTGGTGAGCCGCCGCCCCTCGAAGGCGAGGGCCTCGTACTCGCCGTAACGCTGGATGTTCTCGTCGCCGAGCCGCGCCAGTGTCATGGTTTCTTGTCACACTTCTTTTGAAGAGCCTGGAGCCTCGAGGCTGGCGTCGGGTGGGTGCTCAACCAGTTGGCCCAGCCGGGGGTCAACTGCTCGAGGTCGAGGCGCTCGAGGAGCAGGAGCATGTCCGTGCAGCCTCGCCTCGGACCCCCAGGCAGCCTGTCGAGCAGTTCGACGGCGTAGAGGTCCGCGGCGAACTCTTCCTCCCTGTCGGAGGCGCGGCTCGCGCGCACGACGTCGGCACCCGTCCCATTCAGCGCAACCTCAGGTGACCGCTCTGCCTGGTGCCGCATCGCCCGGCTCTCGAAGTGTCCGAGCTGGACATGCCCCAACTCGTGGGCCAACGCCGACTGGAGCTCGGCGGGCTGAAGGCTCCTGAGCGCCCCGGTCGTGATCCGGAGCACGAACTTCTTCTGGGGGGCTGGGCCGGCAGCGACGTGAATCCTCTGCCGGACCTCGATCGCAAGACCGATGGCGCACGGCTCTTTGGGGCGGCAGAGCCCAGAAACCTGGATCAGGGGTGACAGCGCCGCGTCCACCTTCGCCTGCTCCTCGGAGGACGCCGCCCTCAGCACCGGTGGCTTCGCTGAGGCGCATCCCACGATCACCGAGGACAGGACGGCAAGCCAGAAAAACCTCATGAGGTTCTTTCTTTCAGGTACTTAGGAAACACGCGCCACCGCCACACTCGTATACCACGCCCCTCATGACGCAACGCAATAAAAGTCTTGACGTCTGTTACGCGGTGCGTTATCTTTGCCTCGTGGATGGCTCTCAGTCAGGCCCGTCACCCAGTTCACAGAGGAGATTCGTGATGATGACGACCACGCAGGGAAGCGAGATGTTCGCACAGATGACGGGGCGCGCCGTGGATGCGTTCTCCATGCTCGCCGACGCCAACCAGAAGATCATGCGGGATCTGGTGGACCTCTCGGCCAGCACCGCCAAGGAAGGCGTCCGGCTGTACGCGGAACTGTCGTCCTCGGCCGTGGAAGCCCTGAAGGACACCCAGTCCTACCTCCTGCGCCGGCAGGGTGAGCTGCAGGACGCCCCGCGGGATCCGTTCGCCGTCTACCAGAAGAGCGTGCTCGAGTCGGTCGAAGGCACGCAGAAGGCCTTCAAGCTGTTCGAGAGCAACGCCCAGGCCATGACGCGCTCCGCAGAGCGGCTCCAGGTCACGGCCGAGCAGACGGGCAAGGAGATCCAGGCGACGTTCGCCCAGGTCGCCGGCAAGGTCAAGTCGCTCTCCACGACCGTCGCCTAAGGCGTTAACGGGCATGGAAAGGGCCGGGCTTTCGAGCCCGGCCCTTTCCATGCAGCTCGAACTGCTACTTCCCCCGCTTTTTCTCGAGCCGATCCTCGAGTGCGCGCAGCTGCTCCCGGAGCGCCGACACCTCGTCCCTGAGGGCGTCGGCTTCGCCGGGAGCTTCGGCCTTCTTCTCGGACTTGCCGTCCGCCTTGCTCTCGGGGAACGTGGACGGCATCCAGCCGGCGCCCGCGCGAGAGGCCAGCTCGCGGAACACGCGCTCGGCCTCTCGCTGGCTTGACATGATCCCTTCCAGGCTCGACTTCATGGACTTCTGCACGAAGTCCTGCCACGCCTCGCCGTGCTTGATGAGCTGGTGCAGGAAGGCCGTCGGCAGGCCGGCCCGCCGGCTGCGCTCATTTTCGAGGATTATCTGGGCGAGCGTCACCGAGGTCAGGTCCTCGCCGGTGGAGACATCCACCACCGAGATCTCCTTGCCCGCGCGGATGAGCTCCTCGAGCTCCTCCAGCGTGACGTACCGGCTTTCCTGGGTGTCGTAGAGCTTTCGGTTCGAGTAGCGCTTGATGACGTACGGCATGCTGCAAGTCTAACACTCCGCGTCAACGGTCTCAAGAAGGGAGCGGGCGGCCCTCTGCTATACTCACGTCCCGGAAACGATCAGTCTTCCGAACCCGCGAGGAGGCCTCATATGCAGCTCAAGGGACGCACTGCTCTCGTGACGGGCGGCTCGCGCGGCATCGGCCGCGCCATCGCGCTGGCCCTCGCCCAAGAGGGCGCCGACGTTGCCGTCAACTACGTCTCGAGCGAGGCCCCGGCCAAGCAGGTCGTCGAGCTGATCCACAAGATCGGCCGCAAGGCGATGCTCGCCCAGGCCGACGTTGCGGACTTTCCCGACACGTACCGCATGGCCCAGGACGTGCTCAAGGAGTTCGGCCACCTCGACATTCTGATCAACAACGCCGGCATCAACTCCGACAAGACCTTCGTGAAAATGGATCACGCCTCGTGGCGAAAGGTCCTCTCGATCAACCTCGACGGCGTCTTCAACTGCACCAAGGTCTTCATCGACCAGATGCTCAAGCAGAACTACGGACGGGTCGTGAACATCACGTCGGTCATCGGCCAGATCGGCAATTTCGGCCAGGCCAACTACGCCGCTTCCAAGGCCGGCGTGGCGGCGATGACCAAGTCGCTGGCAAAGGAGCTGGCCTCCAAGGGCGTCACGGTCAACGCGGTCGCGCCGGGTTTCACCGAGACGGAGATGGTCGAGGCGATCCCGGAAAAGGTGAGGAACAAGCTGCTCGAGCAGATCCCCATGCGGCGCTTCGGAAAGTCGGAAGAGGTGGCGCGGGCCTGCGTCTACCTGTGCTCGAGCGACGGCGACTACATCACCGGCGCCGAGCTGTCGATCAACGGCGGGCTCTTTATGTAGGGCGAGGCGTCAGCGGCGCTCGCCGCCACCCGCTCCAGCCAAGGCAGAGAGGGCCGAGAGTCCCATCATCCCCAGCACGGCAGTGCCTTGGGCGGCCCAGGCCCACGGCCCCAGCGTCCAGAGCGAGACGAGCCCCGTCCCCGTCTGGGGGCGGACGTACTCGACGGCAGTCTTCGACGGCATCACGAGCGCCTCGCCGGTCAGCACGTCTTCCCCGCGCTGGTTAGTGCACACGGTCTTGAGCCGAATCCGGTTACGCTCGCGGAGGACCTCGAGCACCTCCACGCGCGCCGTGATGACGTCGCCGAAGAATACAGGCTTGAGGAACTTGAGCTCCTGGGAGAGATAGATCGCCCCGGGCCCGGGCAGCCGGGTCCCGATCACGGCCGAAATGAGTCCCGCGGTCCAGATGCCGGGAGCGATCGGCTCCTTGAACATGGTCGTCGCAGCGTAGTCGCGGTCCCCGTGCACAGGGTTGTAGTCGCCGACCGCGTCCACGAACGAGGCTATGTCGCCGTCGTCCGCCCGCCGCACGATCTGCGCGGTGTCCCCGACCTTGATGTCCCCGATCGTGATCCCGATCATTCACGCTCCTTCTTGGAAGCGGCGGCCGCAGCATCGAGCCGCGCGAGTACCGCATCGATGCGATCCTCCACGCCTTCGATCTTCTCCT
>Ga0335084_10006519_pt1 | contig 11604 bp, 9 predicted proteins | sample Lox_Sample_44_FD_206721 | JGI IMG/M metagenome (GOLD analysis project Ga0335084, IMG submission 206721) | Soil microbial communities from Loxahatchee National Wildlife Refuge, Florida, United States - Lox_Sample_4.4 | ecosystem: Environmental > Terrestrial > Soil > Wetlands | place: USA: Florida...
CGGACGAGCCGCTTCACGAACGCGCGCTCCTCCGGCCGCACCTCGAGATCGGCCCAGGCGAAGCTGCATACGAACTGGAGCAGCCGCATTCGGTCGACGCGGTCGAGATCGAGCAGGCGCATGGTCAGTGACTCCGTCCTTCCGTGGTGTTGCGGCCGGCCACCAGGCGCGGCAGCAGCTCCGAGATCGAGCCGTGCAGCACCGCGTCGGCCAGATCGTCCATCTCCGTCGGGCCACCGTTGACGATCGCGATGCGCGCGCCGCTCTGGCGCGCAAGCGGCACCACGCCCGCGACCGGGTACACGGCCAGCGTCGACCCCACCGCGAGCAGCAGATCACACTCCTGTGCGACGCGCTCGCAGCGCGCGAGATCCTGCGGCACCAGGCTCTGCCCGAACGAGATCGTGGCCGACTTGAGGATGCCTTCGCAGCTGCGACACGCGGGATCCTCCTCGCCGGCGCGCACGCGCGCGAGCGCTCGGTCCATCGGAGCGCGCTCGCCGCACGACATGCAGACGACCTCCTGGAGCGTCCCATGGATCTCGACGATGCGCTCGCGCGAGGTCCCGGCGGCGAGGTGAAGGCCGTCGACGTTCTGCGTGATCAGCGCGAGCAGCTTCCCGCGGCGCTCGAGCTCGACGACGGCGTGGTGTCCCGCATTCGGCTCGGCCTTCCGGCTCTCGAGGTCGAGCCGCGTCTTCCAGGAGAGCTTCCGCACCTCGCGGCTGCCCATGTAGTGCTGGAGCGTCGCCATCTTCTCGGCCTCGGGGTTCTTCGTCCACAGCCCCTGCGGACCCCGAAAGTCGGGGATGCCCGAGTCGGTCGAGATGCCGGCGCCGGTCAACACCACGATGCGCGAGGCCTCGTCGATCCAGGCGCGCACGTGGTCGATGCGGTCGTCGATGTCCATGCCTCGCATTCTGCCCGGGGCACCGGTCCTCTGGCTAGGGCCCTTCGGTCGGTTAGGGTCCGCCCCCGTGTCGACCCGCGCCCTGCTGCTGCTCGTCGGGATCATCGGAGGGGCGGAGCTCTTCGTGCGCGGTCAGCTCGCGGACTCCGCGCTGGCCTTCCATGCCGGTGCCTGGATCCTGGCCGCGAGCCTCGTCGTGGTCACGCGCGGCCGGACGGCCTGGCTGCGGCGCGCCGCGGAGCTCTTCGCGGCGGCGCTGGTCGTGCTCTCCCTCGCCGAGCTCGTGCCCGCACGCGTCGCGCCCGCGCCGCCGCCGAGCTTCTCGTTCACCGCATCGGGCGGAGATCCGGAGGCGATGCGGCTCTTCTGGGGCGAGCACGAGCACGAGCGCAAGCTCCTTCGCGGCGAGACGCCGCTCGCACCGGCGCAGCGCTTCTCCTTCTTCGGCCGCGACGTCGAGCTCGATGCGCTCGGGCTGCGGCGCGCCGACCCGCCGCCCGAGGGCGCGTGGCGCGTCGTCGTGGTCGGCGACGCCGCCACCTTCGGCGCGCCGCAGAGCGAGGGCGAGCGGCCCTGGCCGGAGCAGCTCCAGCTCGAGCTCGAGGCAGGCTACACGTGCACGCGTCGCGTCGCCGTCCGCAACGCGGGTCGGCCCGGCCGCACCTTGCAGAGCCTCGGCGCGAACTACGAGCTGGAGGTCGCGCCGCTCGAGCCCGACCTGCTCGTGGTCTACCCGGGCATCGATGCCTTCGACGGGCTCGTCCCGAGCGGCGACTCGCTGCATTCCACGTTTCCGGGCGCGCGCGTGTCGCGCTGGCTGACGGCGATCGAGCGCCCGCTGCGCGAGCGCGCCGACGCGCGACACCTCCAGGCGGCGCTCGCGGTGACGCCGTCGCCCGAGCAGCTCAAGCGCTCGGCCGCCGCGCGGCGCTACCGCGGGCTCTTGCTGGCGGCACGCGAGCACGGCGTCGACGTGGCGCTCGTGCCGCTCGCGCTCGCGGTCGCGGGCGACACACCGGAGCCTGTCGTTCGCTTCCACGAGTCGGTGTGGCCCGAGGCGCGCGTGCTCGCGGTCGCGAACCACAACCACGGGAAGCTCCTCCCGCTGCTCGGCGCCGCCTACCGCGCCGAGGTGCTCGCCCCGGACGACGACCTCGACGGCGCCGGGCAGGACGGCTTCGTCGACCTCGTGAGCTTCACACAGCAGGGCAGCGAGCGGCTGGCGCGACACGTGTCGCGCGCGCTGGCTCCGCTGCTGAAGCGCGGCGCGGGCTGCGAGCCGCGCGTCTGAGATCGCGTCCGGTCGGGTCCAGCCTCTAGTGCAGCAACACCGCGCGCTGTCCAGCGATGCTCGCGACGATCGCGACGAGGTCACCCGGTTGGACCGGCTTGTCGACGTGCACCTGGAAGCCTGCCAGGAGCGCCTTCGCGCGATCCTCGCTGCGCCCGTATGCGGTCAGCGCCACGGCCGGCACCCGCCCCCCCTCCTCGATCCGGCGGGCTCGCACCTTCCGGATGAGCGCATAGCCGTCCTCTCCCGGCATCGCGATGTCGGACACCAAGATGTCGGGAAGCCAGCGATCCATGGTGGTGAGGGCCTGGCTCGCGCACACGCAAGTCTGCACCTGCGCGCCCGACCGCTCGAGGATCGCCGCGACGGTCTCACAGGTGTCGGGGTTGTCGTCGACCACCAGCACCTTCAGTCCGTGACAGGCCGCCGAGGCCGCCACCGCCGATGGCTCGGCGGCGATTGGACGATGGAGGTCGGAGAGAGCCGGCAAGGTCACGATGAAGGTGGCGCCGCGCCCTTCACCCTCGCTATCGGCTGTCACCGATCCGCCGTGCAGCTCGACCAGAGACCGGACCACGGCGAGCCCGAGCCCCAAACCCCCGTGTGCCCGCGTGATGGATCCGTCGCCCTGCCAGAAGCGCTCGAAGAGCCGGTGGAGCAACTCGGGTCGGATGCCGCGGCCGTTGTCGCGGACGCTGAGCTCGAGGTGCCTGCCGACACGCGCGAGCCGGATCTCGACCCGGCCACCCTCCGGAGTGAACTTGATCGCGTTGGAGACAAGATTCCACACGACCTGCTGGAGCCGATCGACGTCGCCCGACACCAGGCCCGCGCTCGGGTCGATATCGACCCCGATGGCGATGTTCCTGGCTTCGGCCATGGGGGAGACCGCGTCGATCGCCGCCAGGATCACGGGATCGAGCGCGATCGGCGCGACGTTCAATTGGAGCTTGTCCGTCATCGCGCGCGACACATCGAGAAGATCCTCGACGATTCGCGCCTGGAGCCGGGCGTTGCGCTCGATCGCCTCCAGCGCGCGTACTCTCGCCGGGGCGTCGAGCCTCCCCGTCTGCAGTAGCGAGGCCCAGCCGAGGATCGGAGTCAGTGGAGTCTTCAGCTCGTGCGACAGGATGGCGAGGAATTCGTCCTTGGCGCGGTTCGCGGCGGCGAGCTCGTCCGCAAGGTTGGCGAGATCGCGGCTCTGGCTCGAGAGAGCGCGCTGGAGCACGTCGAGCGTGCGCTTCAGGATGATGAGGTTCGCGACCCGCGCCCGTAGCTCCTCGGCCGCGAAGGGCTTGGTCAGGAAGTCCTGCGCGCCCTCGCGCAGCAGGCGGACGCGCAGCTCCTCGTCCGCCTTCGCGGTCAGCACGAGGATCGGAGAGCCCTCGAGCGCGGGATGCGTTCTGAGCTCACGCACGAGCACGTCGCCGCTCATCACCGGCAACATGACGTCGCAGAGGATGAGATCCGGCCGCAACTCGAGCGCCTTCTCGAGCCCCTGACGGCCGTCGAATGCGCTCGCCACGCGGTAGTCGCGCGCCAGGCAATCGCAGAGGAACCGATTCATCTCCGGATGGTCCTCGACCACGAGCACCAGCCCCTGGCTCCCGCCCTGATAGAGAGCCGGGATCGGCTCGCTCCTCGGCAGCAGCTCCTTCACCATCTGCCGTGCGATTTCGTCGAGCACCTTCCGGTCGGACGGCCGTGCTCCGGTCGCTCCCACGGGAGCTTCCGGCGCGTACGGCAGCCGCACCTCGAATCGGGCGCCGCCTTCCGCGCTCTCGCCGACCACGACGTGTCCGCCGTGGAGCGAGATGACCTCCCGCACGATGGCGAGACCGAGACCCGTCCCGCTCGAGCGCGCAGTGCCTTCGCCTCCGGTGCGGAACCGCTCGAAGATCGCCTCGCGCAAGGCCACGGGGACGCCGGGACCGCTGTCGTCGACCGAGAGCAGGATCTGTTCGCGAAGGGCGCGCAGTGTCACGCGCACGCGCCCGCCGTCCGGCACGAACTTCATCGCGTTCGAGAGCAGGTTCAGCAGCACGCGCTCGAGCTTCCCGGAATCGGCCGTCAGCGAGAGCGCTTCCGGTGTCTCGACCGAGAGCTCGACACCGCGTTCCCTCGCCACGACTTCGAAGAGCGAGGCGGTACGGCGCACCGCTTCGACGAGGTCCATGCGCGATCGGTCGAGCTCCATCCGACCGGCGTCGAGGCGCGCGACCTCGAGGAGGTCGTTCACGTGCTTCAGCAACGCCTGCGCGTTGCGCTCGACCGTCTCGAGATCGGCCTGCAGATCTTCCCGGAAGGCACTCGAACCGAGGATCCGCCGGATCGGCCCGAGGATGAGCGTGAGCGGGGTGCGCAGCTCGTGGCTCACGTTGGCGAGGAACAGAGTCTTGGAGCGGCTCGCCACCTCCGCCTCGTCCTTTGCCTTCGACAGGCCCGCGATCAGCTCGAGATTCTCGAAGCGCAGCGACAGCGAATGGACGAGCAGCGCACGGAACTCCGAGGCGAGCAGCATCGCGGCCACCCAGAAGATCGACAGAAGGAGGCCCGTAGCGACACTCGGCAACGTCGCGTCGGCGAGCAGCACCGCGATCATCGGTACGTAGATCGAGGTCAGATAGGCGACGAACGCTTCACGGACCGGCGCGAGGGCGATCATCCCACCCACTCCCGAGCCGCCGAGGACGAAGAGCAGGAAGAGCTGGAACGACGTCGACACGTGCGGATACAGGAGGATCGAGGCCGAGCCCCAGCCGGCGCCGGCGAGCCCGTAGCCGAGGGCGAGCGCCCTTCGCCACGTCGAGATCTCCGGCGGCTCGCTCCGGAGCCGCCGCCAGCGCCAGACGATCCCGAACGCCGGGGCCGTGAGGAGCGCCATCGCGAGGAGCCAGGTGAGCAGCGCCATCGTCGGGGCGGCCCGCCAAAGCACGAGCAGCACGGCCGCGACGGTCAGGGTCCCGGTTGCGAAGCCGGTCGGCGCCTGCCGGACGAGGTGCCGGACGAGCTCGATCTCGATCTCCCGATGCTGCTGCATCGGAAACCGAGCCTGGGGGTAGGAATCGGTCTTCGGCACCACTTGCCGCTCTCGGGTCGTCGCGTTGCAGTGTATATCACCAAACGGGTCGGTCTGGCTAGAGATTTCGTCCGGCCCGATGACTCGTCGGCGCCGGGATGCCGCCCGCAGCGCCGCTGCTAGCGTCCGCGCGTGTCTGGCACGCCCTCCCGCCCGAGCCGCCTCGGCGCCGCCCTGGTCCTTCTCGCTGCCGTCGCGGCGCTCGGATGCGAACGCGGCGTAGCGCCCCAGGCCCGCGACATCCCGAGCGCGCTGCCCGAGTCGGCGCGCGACGCCGCGCGGCGCCTGCCGCTCGACGGCGCGCACAACGCGCGCGACCTCGGCGGCTACGCGACGGCCGACGGTCGTCGCGTGCGCTGGGGCGTCGCCTACCGCAGCGACGCGCTCGGCTCGCTCTCCGACGAGGACGTCACCTACGTCGCGCGCCTCGGCCTGCACGAGGTCGTCGACTTCCGCTCCGATGCCGAGCGCGAGCGCGAGCCCGACCGGCTCCCGCAGGCGGCGCCGCGCGTCGTGCTGCGGCCGATCGTCGGGGAGGCGCTCGATCCGGCGGTCCTGCGCGAGCGCCTGCTCTCCGGTCAGGCGCGCGCCGCCGAGATGTCCGAGATGCTCGTCGCCGGCAACCGCGCCTTCGTGACGGACTTCGCCACGGTCTACGGCGGCTTCCTGCGCGACCTCGCCGATTCGGAGAACCTGCCCGTGCTCTTCCACTGCACGGCCGGCAAGGACCGCACGGGCTTCGCGGCCGCGGCGCTGCTGCTCGCGCTCGGCGTCCCGCGCGACATGGTGATGGAGGACTACCTGCTGACGAACGGCTTCAGCCAGGCGGCGACGGACCACCTGTTGACGGTGCTGCGCGTGGCGTCGTTCTTTCGGACGAATCCCGACGACGCGCGTCCCCTCTTCGAGGCGCGCCGCGAGTACCTCCAGGCGGCCTTCGACGCGATCGACTCGCGCTACGGGAGCGACGAGGCGTACCTGCGCGACGGCCTCGGTCTCGACGACGCCACGCGGAGCCGGCTGCGGGCGAACCTACTCGAGCCCTGACGGGCCCGGGTCGTCTCTCTGATCTCCGCTCGGCTGCGCCTCGCTGCGCGCCGCGCCGGGCGCGGCTTGCACGACGACTTCGACACCTTCCCGCATGCGCGCGAGCTCGCGCTCGAGCGCGCGCGCGCGCCGCTCGGCCAGCAGCGAGAGCCGCACCGGCTCGCGCACGCTCTCGAAGGGCGCCTGCCCGGCCGGCGTCCGCTCCTCGACGTACACGAGATGCTGTCCGTAGGCGGAGGGCACGGGACCCTGCCAGCTCCGCTCGGGCAGCGCGGCGAGCGCTTGCGCGAACTCGCGGCCGAAGCGCGACGCGAGCTCCGCGTCGGCCTGCGCCGGCTGCTCGAAGGGGTGGAGGAACGGCTCGCCCGACGTGGCGGCGTCCGGGGGACGTGTCGACGCGGCGCGAAGTCTCGCGAGCGTCTCCTGCGCGCGCTCTTCGTGTCCGCGCGCGAAGTAGAGCTGCGCGAAGCGCGTGCGCGCCGGCTGCTGATAGCGAGCGGCGTCGGCCGCATAGCGTTCGCGCAGCTCGGCCTCTCCGGGCTCCGGCCCGGGGTCCGCGAGCTCCAGCTCCATGCGCGCGAGCTGCATCAGGCGGCGACGCACGACCGGATCGCTGCGATCGAGCCCGAGCTCGCGCGCCTCCGCGAGCAGCGACGCGTCGTCGCGCGCCGGATCCGCGCCCGCGAAGCGCAGATTCTGGACGAGCCGCTGCGCGACGACCGGGTCGTCGCGGTCGAGGCCCTCGGCGAGCGCGCGCCGGTAGAGCAGCTCGTCGTCCACCTCGGCCTGCACGATGGCCGCCATCGTGGCCTCGTCCTGCGCGCCGCCCATGCGTAGCGCCTCGAGCCGCAGCGCCTCGAGCCGCGCGGCCGAGACGACGACCGGGGCCGGCCGGGGCGCTTCGCGCAGGAACAGGCGGTCGCCCGCGAAGAGCAACGCGCCGAGCAGTCCGAAGCGCAGCAACGTCCGCCACACGGGGCGCGAGGTTACGTCGTGGGCGCGGAGGGGCGATCAGATCGGCCGAAAGAGAAAATTTACGACAAAATTGACTCATCGACGCTAATTCGTCTAATTTAGAGCCGTGGCCGCGCAACCCCTCGCCGACCCCGCCCTCCGCCCTTCGCGCACCGAGCAGCGCCGCCTCCGCATCCTCGAGGTCGCGGCGCAGTGCTTCGCCAAGAACGGCTTCGCGCGCACGCGCATCGACGACGTCGCCGCAGCGGCCGGGGTCTCGCGCGCGCTCGTCTACAACCACTTCGGCTCGAAGGAAGGACTCGCGCGCGAGGTGCAGGACCACATGCTCGAGGAGTGGTCGGCCGCGGTGGACCGCGCGCTCGCCGACGCGCCGACCTGCGGCGACGCGCTCGCGGCCTGGCTACGCGTCAACCTCGCCGACACGAAACGGCGTCCGCTGCTGCTGGCGATGTCGGCCGACGATGCCGCGCCGATGCGGCTCGGCTTCGAGGAGTCCGCGCGGCGCGCGATGGCCGAGTGGCGCGACAAGCTCGTCGCGCTGCTCGCTCAGGGCGTGTCGCGCGGCGAGTTCCGCGCCGATCTCGACATCGAGACGACCGCCGAGGTGCTGCGCGCGATGCAGGTCGGGTTGATCGCGCACCTGCTCTCCGCGAGCCCCTTCGTCGACGTTTCGGGCGAGCGACACCTGCGCGCGGCGGCCGAGCTGCTGATCGCGGGCCTCCGACGCGCGGCGCCGGGCTAGAGGAGGACCTCGTGGCAACACCGCTCCGCACCCCGCACGAGCGCGCTCCCGCCGCCGCGCTCGGCACCGAGCCGATCCCGAAGGAGCGCTACACGACGCGCGAGTGGGCCTCGCGCGAGTGGCAGCGCATGTGGACGCGCGTGTGGCTGCTGGCCGGCCGCGAGTCCGACGCGTCCGAGCCGGGCGACTACTTCAGCTTCGAGATCGGCCCCGAGTCGGTGCTCGTCGTGCGCCAGCGCGACGGCTCGCTGGCCGCGCGGTACAACGTCTGCACGCATCGCGGCAACCGCCTGCGCGAGCCGGGCCGAGGCCATGCGGAGCGCTTCGCCTGCCTCTTCCACGGCTGGCAGTTCGACCTCGACGGCCGGCTGATCGCGCCGCTCGATCCGGAGAGCTTTCCGCAGGGCTGCCGCGGCCTGGATCTCCGCCCCGTGCGCTGCGAGACGTGGGCCGGTTTCGTGTTCGTGAGCCTCGATCCGGACGCCGCGCCGCTGCTCGACTACCTCGGCGTGATCCCCGCGCATCTCGCCCCGTACCACTTCGAGGACTGGCAGGTCGCATTCGACGCGACGATCGAGATCGACTGCAACTGGAAGACCTCCGTCGACGCCTTCAACGAGGCCTATCACCTCTCCGCCACGCACACCTGGACGCTCGAATTCAGCGACGACGTCCGCACGCAGTACGACTGCTACGAGCGACACACGCGCATGATCTTCCCGGAGGTGCAGGCCTCGCCGCGCCATCCGGGCGCCGGCACGGTGACCCCCGGCATCCGCGACCTCTTCCTGAGGCGCATCGGTATCGACGTGGACTCCTTCCGCGGCGGCCCGGCCGAGGCGCGCGCGGCCTTCGCCGAGGCGGTCCGCAAGCTCGGCCCGGCGCTCGGCTGCGACTTCTCGGAGCTCTCGGAGTCGCAGCTCTGCGACGACTTCCACTACACGCTCTTCCCGAACGTCACATTCAACATCCATTCGCTCTTCACCTGGGTCTTCACGCACCGCCCGCACCCCGACGACCCGCACCGCATGTTCTTCGACTTCGTGTCGCTGGTGCGTGCACCCGGCAAGCTGCCGCGCCCCGAGAAGCAGATCCTGTGCGCGCGCAACGGCGACCGCTTCGCCGGTCGCTGCGAGGGCGGCGAGCTGATGGACGAGGACCTCTACAACCTGCCGCGCATCCAGGCGGGCATGCGCTCGGCGGGCTTCCGAAGCCTCCACCTCGGCGACCAGGAGATCCGCATCCGCCACTTCCACAAGACGCTGGAGAGCTACCTCGGGCGATGAACGCGGTCTTCGTCGACGTCTCCGACCTCGCGCCCGGCCGCCTGCGCGCCTTCGTGCTCGGCGCGCGCAGCGTCGTCGTGTGTCACGCGGAGGGCGCCTTCTACGCGCTCGAGAACCGCTGCCCACATGCCTTCGTGCCGCTCGACGCGGGCCGCCTGGAGGGCTGCGTGCTCGAGTGCCCGCTCCACGGCGGTCGGCTCGACGTGCGCGACGGCCGGCCCCTCGCGCAGCCGATCCGCAAGCCCGCCACCACCTACGCCGTCCGGATCGTCCCGGGTGGCATCGAGATCGACCTCACACCCGGGGCAGCGGCCCCGCAGGAGCAGCCATGCACGACCTGATCCTCTCCGGTGGAACGCTCGTCGACGGCAGCGGCAGCCCGAAGCGCGAGGCGGACGTCGCGATCGACGGCGATCGCATCGCGGCGGTCGGCAACGGCCTCGGCCCCGCGCGCCGCACGATCGACGCGCGCGGCAAGCTCGTCACGCCCGGCATCGTCGACATCCACACGCACTACGACGGCCAGGCCACCTGGGACGCGCTGCTGACGCCGTCGTGCTGGCACGGTGTGACGACGGTCGTGATGGGCAACTGCGGGGTCGGCTTCGCGCCGGTGCGCCGCGGCAGCGAGCAGTTCCTGATCGGCCTGATGGAAGGCGTCGAGGACATCCCGGGCACCGCGCTCGCCGCCGGCATGCGCTGGGGCTGGGAGAGCTTCCCCCAGTATCTCGACGCGCTGGAGAGGATCCCGCACGCGCTCGACGTCGGCACGCAGGTCGCGCACGGGCCGGTGCGCGCGTACGTGATGGGCGCGCGAGGGGCGCGCAACGAGCCAGCCACGCCGCAGGACATCGAGAAGATGGCCGCGATCGTGCGCCAGGCGATCGAGGCCGGCGCGCTCGGGTTCTCGACGTCGCGCACGATCGTGCACCGCGCCGTCGACGGCGAGCCGGTGCCCGGCACCTTCGCCGCCGAGGACGAGCTCTTCGGCATCGGCCGCGTGCTCGGCGAGCTCGGCCGCGGGCTCTTCGAGCTCGCGCCGGCCGGCGCGATGGGTGAGGACCTCGCCGCGCCGGAGAAGGAGGTCGAGTGGATGCGCCGGCTCTCGGCCGAGATCCGGCGCCCCGTGTCCTTCGCGCTCTCGCAGCACGACGTCGACAAGGAGCAGTTCCGGCGCGTCCTCGAGCTGTGTCGCAAGGCGAACGAGCAGGGCTCGCACATCGTGCCGCAGGTCGGCTCGCGGCCGACCATGCTGCTGATCGGCCACCAGACCTTCCACCCGTTCTCGTACCGCCCGACCTACCGGAAGCTCGAGTCGCTGCCGCTCGCGGAGCGAGTCGCGAAGCTGCGCGATCCGGAGATCCGCCGGCGCATCCTCGCGGAGGAGAACGAGGCCACCGATCCGCGCATCGCGGTCGTGATGCAGCTGATCGCGCACGGCCTCCACAAGATCTTCCCGCTCGGCGACCCGCCGGACTACGAGCCCGGCCCGGAGAAGAGCGTGAAGGCGATCGCGGCGCGCGAAGGTCGCGACGCCTACGAGGTGCTCTACGACCTGATGCTCGAGGGCGAGGGCCGCGCGCTCCTCATGCTCGCGATCCTCTCCTACAGCGACGGGGATCTCGAGGCCATGCGCGCGATGCTCGAGCATCCGGACTCCGCCTTCGGCCTCGGCGACGGCGGCGCGCACTGCGGCGCGATCTGCGACGCCAGCATGACGACCTTCCTGCTGACGCACTGGGCGCGCGACCGGAAGCGCGGCCCGCGACTGCCGGTCGAGTGGGTAGTGCGCAAGATGACGCGCGACACCGCGGAGCTATACGGCCTGCGCGACCGCGGCCTCGTCGCGCCCGGCAAGAAGGCCGACCTCAACGTGATCGATTGGGAGCGCCTCCAGCTCGCGCTGCCCGAGCTGGTCTTCGACCTGCCGGCCGGCGCCCGCCGCCTCGTCCAGCGCGCGCACGGCTACGACGCCACGCTGGTGTCGGGGCAGGTGACCTTCCAGCAAGGCGAGCACACCGGCGCGTTGCCCGGGAAGCTGCTGCGAGGCCCGCAGGCGTAGCGTCTTCGGTCCCCGTTGAGCGTTGCCGCTACGTTGCCGTGTCGCGTGTCACCGCGGCAGTTCCAGCGATTCTCTAGAGAATCCAGTGAACCTACGCGGGAGCTCCGTCTGAACGACGTCGATCACACATGGGCGACGTGCACGCGTTCGTCATCATGCAGATCGGGAGCCCGCATCTCGACTGCGTGTACGAGCTCGCGATCGTGCCGGCG
>Ga0335084_10006520_pt1 | contig 11604 bp, 7 predicted proteins | sample Lox_Sample_44_FD_206721 | JGI IMG/M metagenome (GOLD analysis project Ga0335084, IMG submission 206721) | Soil microbial communities from Loxahatchee National Wildlife Refuge, Florida, United States - Lox_Sample_4.4 | ecosystem: Environmental > Terrestrial > Soil > Wetlands | place: USA: Florida...
GCATTTCCCTGAAGATTTTGGAGATGGGAAACGGACGCGCCGGTTTTTTGTGGAGGGGCACTGTATCGCGGCGCCGACCGGTGGTCAATTGTCCTAAATTCTCCGTGAAGATTCGCGGGCTTGCGCGTCCGCCCCAAGCGACCCATCGATCGAGGCCGCCAAATGTGCCAGCGCATCCGGGAGATAGGAGAAGTGCAAGACCGAGATCGCGCCAGCTTGACGCCGTCGTGGCCATCGCCGAGCGCGGCGCGTGCCGGACGGCCGCCGTTCTCGCTCGCGATAAAATGCATCGATGGCGCGCGTGGCGGCATTGCGCCGCGCGGCGAAATTCGTTCTCGAGGCGCACCTGCCGATCGTCGGCTCCGAAGATCGACGGACCTGGTTATCGCGGGAGATGGTCGTGCAACGCTCTACGTCCACCAAGAGCCAAGAGGAAGCAGCCTCGCAGCAGACCGCGGAGCACGCGCGGCTGGCGCTCGCGCCGATCGGCCGGCCCGGCGAGTGGAAACTGCTCGGCCCGTATGTCAGTGAGCGCGCCTGGGGCACGGTGCGCGAGGACTACAGCGCCGATGGCACGGCCTGGGAGTATTTCCCGCACGATCACGCGCGCTCGCGCGCCTACCGGTGGAACGAAGACGGTCTGGCTGGCATCTGCGACATCGGTCAGCGCATCTGCCTGGCGTTGGCGTTGTGGAACGGCCGCGACCCGTTCCTGAAGGAGCGCATCTTCGGATTGACCAGCAGGGAAGGCAATCACGGCGAAGATGCGAAGGAGTACTGGTGGTATGTCGATGCGACGCCGACCTCGTCGTGGCTGCGCTGGCGCTACCACTATCCCCAGGCCGAGTTTCCGTACGCACGGCTGCGCGAGGAGAATGCTCGCCGGGACAAGGCGGACCGCGAGTTCGAGCTGATCGATACCGGGGTGTTCGACGGCGGTCGCTACTGGGAAGTCACGGCAGACTATGCCAAGGCTACGCCCCGGGACATCTGCTTGCGCATCACCGTGCGCAACGCCGGTCCCGATGAGGCCGTGCTGCATCTGCTGCCGACGCTGTGGTTTCGCAACCGCTGGTCGTGGGAAAAGGGGATCGCGCGGCCGCAGGTTCGTGCCATGCCGGGCGCGGGGGGCGTCGCGCGAGCTCAGGCCGAGGAGCCCTTGCTAGGGAGCTGGCAACTCGCGGCCGGCGCCGGCCCCGACGGGAAGGCGCCCACACTGCTGTTCTGCGACAACGAGACCAACGTCGCGCGCGTGTTCGGCGTGAACGCGGGCAGTCCTCCCTACCCGAAGGACGGAATCAACGACCACGTCGTATCGGGCGCCAGCACGGTAAACCCGGCGCAGACCGGCACCAAGATGGCGTGCTGGTATCGGCTCACGGTGCCGGCCGGAGCAAGCGTGGAGCTGCGCCTGCGCCTTGCACACACGGGCGATGCGGAAGCGCTCGACCTTGCGAGCGGCGTTGAGCAGGTGCTCGCCGCACGCGAACAGGAGGCCGACGAGTACTACGCCGCGTTGCGCCCCGCGGATGCGACCGACGACGAAGCGCGTGTGATGCGCCAGGCGTTCGCCGGGATGATCTGGAGCCAGCAGTTCTACCACTACGACGTCGCGCGTTGGCTCGATGGCGATCCTGCGGAGCCCGCGCCGCCTCCGGAACGCAAGTCCGGGCGCAATGCCGGCTGGCGTCACCTCGACAATCACGACGTGATCGCGATGCCGGACAAGTGGGAGTACCCCTGGTATGCCGCCTGGGATCTCGCCTTCCACAGCGTGGTGCTCGCACACGTCGATCCCGCCGCCGCCAAGCATCAGCTCCTGCTGCTGTTCCGCGAGTGGTACATGCACCCCAACGGCCAGCTGCCTGCGTACGAGTGGGCATTCGGCGACGTCAACCCACCGGTGCACGCTTGGGCGGCTTTGGCCGTGTTCCGCATCGACGGCGGGCGCGACCTCAACTTCCTTGCGCGCGCGTTCCACAAGCTGCTGATCAACTTCACCTGGTGGGTCAACCGCAAGGACGCGCTCGGCGACAACATCTTCGAGGGCGGCTTCCTCGGCCTGGACAATATCGGGCCGTTCGACCGCTCCGCCATGCTGCCGACGGGCGAGCTGCTGGAGCAGTCCGACGGCACGGCCTGGATGGCCAAGTTCTGCCTGAACATGCTCGAGATGGCATTGCGCCTGGCCAATCACGACCGCAGCTACGAAGACCTCGCGCTCAAGTTTTTCGAGCACTTTGCGCACATCGCATCCGCCATGGATGCGCTATGGGACGAGCAGGACGGTTTCTTCTACGATCGCCTGCGCAACCCGGATGGCGCGTCGATGCCGGTGCGTGCGCGCTCGATGGTCGGGTTGCTTCCGCTGTTCGCGGGCGTGCACCTGAATGCGGAGCTCTGGGAGAGACTCCCCGAGTTCCGCGTGCGGGCGAACTGGTTCATCGTGAACAAACCACACCTCGCGAAGTTCCTGCACTATTTCGCCAAGGATAACCGCCCGGAGCTGCTTTCCGTATGCAACGAAGACCGGCTGCGCCGCGTGCTGGCACGCATGCTGGACGAGCACGAGTTCCTCTCGCCTTTCGGGCTGCGTTCGCTGTCGCGCCACCACCGCGACCATCCGCTGGTGCTCCAGTTGCCCGGCAGTGTGGCACGCCTGGATTACGAGCCCGCGGAATCGCAGACCGGGCTGTTCGGAGGCAACTCCAACTGGCGCGGCCCGATCTGGTTCCCGCTCAACGTCCTGGCGCTCGAGTCGCTTCGCCACCTGCACGAATGCCTCGGCGATGCGTTCACCGTGGAGCTGCCGAGCGGCTCGGGAGTCCGGGCGCACCTGGGGCAGGTGGTCGAGGAACTGGAGCGCCGGCTGCTGCGCCTGTTCCTGCTCGACGGGCAGCAGCGCCGCCCGGTCTACGCGGACAGGATGCTGTTTCAGCACGACCCGGCATGGCGCGATCACATCCTGTTCTACGAGTACTTCGATGGCGAGACCGGCGAGGGCCTGGGCGCATCGCATCAGACCGGGTGGACGGCCTTGGCCGGCGCCATGATCGCCAGCCGGAAGAGCTTGAAGAGAGGTGCGTAGGGCGTGCGGCAGACCATTGCACTCCATGGCTTCGGCGTGCGATATCCGTAGACTTTGCGACAAGCAGGCGGAGCCCCAACCAACGAGGATGAGAGACATGAACGGCGAGACCCCTGAGCACCCCGGCCTGAAGGAGAAGGCGATCGAGGAACTGAAGGTATTCTGGATCATCACTGTGTACCTTGCCTTGTTCCTCGGTGCGTTCACGAGTTACCGCAGGCTGATCCTGGCGGAGTTCGGGGTCACTTATCTCCATTACGGGATCGCCTTGATCGAGGCGCTCATCATCGCCAAGGTGATCTTGATCGGCCAGGCGGTCGGCCTCGGGAAGTGGGCCGAGAGCAAACCCCTGATCGTCTCGGTGATCTATAAATCGGTGTTGTTCGGTGTTTTCGTCTTCCTGTTCGGCGTTCTCGAGCACGTCGTCGACGGACTGCTGCACAAGAAAGACTGGACGAGCATCCTGCATGGGCTCACCGACATCGGGCTATACGAGCTGCTCGCCCGGATGATCATGCTGATCATCGCCTTCGTTCCGTTCTTCGCATTTTGGGAGATCGGACGCGTCCTCGGGCCGCACAAGCTCTCCGCGATCTTCTTCTCGAAGCGGGCGGCGGCCGGCACGCAGGAGGTCCGGAGCTGACTCGGTCCCAACCCTGCTGCGTGGTTCGAAGTGATGCTCAACGTGTCGACGACGCGCATCGTCGAACCCGTCCGCAGGGCCGGGACGCCGGTGTACGGCTACGAGCCCGGTGCACGGGGACCGAAAGAGTCCGGATAGCTCGCAGCTGCAGGCGGCTCGCATCACCGCGCCCTGACCACATCGGTGCGTCGATGGAGATCGAGGTCCACGAGGAGGCTTGTTAGTCTTGAGTCCCCTGAACGCGACTGCGCAGGCGGCCGTCGAGAGCGGCAAGAGCTTTCCGCTGGGTGCAACGCTGCGCCACGGCGGCGCGAACTTCAGCGTGTTCTCGAAGCATGCGAGCGGGGTGCAGCTCATTCTCTTCGATGACGTCGACGATTCCGGACCGTCTCGAACGATCGAGCTCGACCGGTACACACAGCATACCTATCACTATTGGCATGCCTTCGTTCTCGGCGTGAGGGCCGGGCAGCTCTATGCCTATCGGGTCGACGGACCGTTCGCGCCGGAGAAGGGACTGCGCTTCGATCGCGACAAGGTGCTGCTCGATCCGTATGGGCGCTGCATCGCGCGTCCACAAGCGCGCAGCCGCGAGGCCGCGCGCCAGCCCGGTGACAACTCGGCGTCCGCGTTCAAGAGCGTGGTGGTCGATCTGGACGCCTACGACTGGGGGGACGATCGTCCGCCGCGCCGGCCGTTCACGAAGACGGTGATTTATGAGATGCACGTGGGTCACTTCACGCGCCATCCGAACTCTGGAGTGGCGGCGCAACGGCGCGGAACGTTCGCGGGACTCGTGCAGAAGATCCCGTATCTGCGCGACCTGGGCGTGAGCGCTGTCGAGCTGCTGCCGATGTTCGCATTCGATGACGAGGCCGCTCCCGCAGGGAAGCGCAACGTCTGGGGCTATCAGCCGCTCTCGTTCTTCGCGCTGCACCCCGGATACAGCTCGCGCCCCGGGCCGCTCGGCGCGCTCGACGAGTTCCGCGACATGGTGAAGGAACTCCACCGGGCCGGAATCGAGGTGATCTTGGACGTGGTTTACAACCACACGGCCGAGGGCGGCGCCGATGGTCCGACGATCTCGTGGCGCGGTCTGGCGAACGAAGCCTACTACATCCTGGGAAAGGACAAGGCGACGTATGCCGACTATAGCGGCTGCGGCAATTCGCTCAACGCCAACGAGTCGATCGTGCGCCGCCTGATCCTCGACAGCCTGCGCTACTGGGTCAGCGACATGCGCGTGGACGGCTTCCGCTTCGACCTCGCCTCGGTGCTGTCCCGGGACCAGCGCGGACATCCGCTGCCGTCGCCGCCGGTCCTCTGGGACATCGAGTCCGATCCCGTGCTCGCCAACGTGAAGCTGATCGCCGAGGCATGGGACGCGGCCGGGCTGTATCAGGTGGGCCGCTTCGTCGGCGACAGTTGGCAGGAATGGAACGGTCGGTTCCGGGACGACGTGCGCCGCTTCCTCAAAGGCGACGACCGCACCGTGCACGCGCTGGCAAGCCGCATACTGGGCAGTCCCGACATCTATGCCGCGAAAGAGCGCGAGCCGGAGCACAGCATCAACTTCGCGACCTGCCACGACGGCTTCACCTTGAACGACCTCGTCTCCTACAACGGCAAGCACAACGAGGCGAACGGCGAGGCGAACCGCGACGGGAGCGATGACAACCACAGCTGGAACTGCGGAGTCGAGGGTCCGACAGACGATGCGGACGTCGAGACGCTCCGCAACCGGCAGGTCAAGAACTTCCTCGCGCTCACGCTGCTCTCCACCGGCACGCCCATGCTGTTGATGGGCGACGAGGTGCGCCGGAGCCAGCGCGGGAACAACAATGCTTATTGCATCGACGACGAGACGGCCTGGTTCGACTGGTCCGCGCTCGAGCGCCACGCCGACGTCCATCGCTTCGTGCGCCAGCTCCTCGCCGCGCGTATGGCGCGCACGCTGCCGATCGAGCGCGTCGACATGACGCTGAACGAGCTGCTCGCGCAGAACCGCATCGACTGGCACGGCGTGCAGTTGGGCGCGCCGGACTGGGGCGACAAGTCCCACAGCCTCGCCGCGACCGTGCGCTTCGAAGCCGACGCGCTTTGCCTGCACCTCATGGTGAACGCCTACTGGGAGCCGCTCGCCTTCGCGCTTCCCCCGTTGGAAGCGGGCCACGAATCGTGGCGGTGCTGCGTAGACACATTCCGCACGCCGCCTGCTGACATCTGCACCTTTGGCGAGGCGCAACCGGTGCCTGGTCCGACCTTCACCGTCCAGCCTCGTTCGCTCGCGGTGCTGGCCGCTCGAACCCGGACGATACCTGAGGAATGACGGCCAGCATGATCCACCCGTCGAGTATCGCATGGCCGCCTCGGATTGCCCGCTTCCCCCTGGCGCTCTCGACCCCAGGGTTCGTTCGATGGCGGCTTCGCACAATGTCCAATCCGTGGCCGGCCGATAGCGGCCCGCCCGCGGGGCAAGCCTGGACGCGCGCCCTGGACAACGGAATAATCATGCAAGAAGACGAACTCCCTACCATCCCCCAACAGCCGCGGATGGCTGTAGAACCTCCGCCCCGGTGACGCTGCGATCGAAGCGGACGGGGCCTCGAGTCCGAGAGCGGGCGTCGATCGTGGTGGGCCTGACCTACAAGCTCGAGGAACGGAGCACGGACTGCGAGAACCTGATCGACGGGCATGCGCGCAGCCGGAGGAGTTCGATCGTAGGGAGAGGAAGTGCGGCTGACGTCACAACAGCGAACGAAGCGGCACGAAGCCAGGAACGGAGCGGCCATGGGGAGTCGACGATCGCTCCTCGGCGGACTGCTCTTTACCGTGGGGATTGCCATGCACGCTGCCGAGCCCAGCACCACCGTGCCGGCGCAGGGCGAGATGCTCCTTGACGACAGCTTGGGAAAGCCCGCGCCGACCCCCATAGATAAAGTGCCGCAGGGGCTTCGGCCATCCTCTTCCATCGGGCTCAAGTACCAGACCCCCAAGCCTCACAAGGGCGAAAGGCAACCCACCGACATCCACGACAAGGTGGAGTCGATGTGGGAAGCCATGCCGAGTTTCGAGCTCTTCCCGCCCCCACCGCCCCGGCTGATGCCGTATCTTTACAGCAACGACGGGCTTGGGAATACTGCCGTCCAGCATGGAGCGCTCGTCGCCGTTGCTCCGCCCGAGCCCGAAGTGCAGGCGGTGAAGTACTGGGCATCCAGCTTCGGACTACGCTACGCGCTCGAGCAGACGTTCACCTACGCCGGCATGAGCAACGTAGTGAGCGGAGACGACAATCTCGGCAACTACAACCTGGATCTCCCGGTGAAGTGGACGGTGTTCGAAGCCCAAAAGGGGGACGCCGCGGGATGGATCAGCGCCCAGATCCAATACCAGGCCGAGATCGGGTACTCGGGTCCGACGCAGACGCCCCAGACCAACCTCGGCACTCTCACCAATCCGACGAGCTTCTGGTCGACGCACAGCGGCTTCCGCATGCCGGAGCTCGCGTGGCAGGAGGCGTTCCAGTCCGGCCATATTGTGGGACTGGTCGGTGTGATCAATCAGAACAATTATCTCGATGCGAATGCTTACGCCAACAGCGCCCGCGGCCAGTTCATGAATTCTGCATTGGTCAACAGCATGGTGCTGCCGTTGCCGGCCTACGGATATGGAGTGGACTTGCAGTGGCAGCCGCGCAGCGACTGGTACACCATGCTCGGCTACTCGGTGGGCAGCCACAGCTCGGCCGAGATGCCGAGGGAGAATTTCAGCTGGGAGAACTGGTCGCTCGAGTGGGAGATCGGGTATGCGCCGAGCGACTTCTTAGGGATAGGTCCCGGCATCTACCGCGTTCAGCCGTTCCTGGCCCGCGCCGGCGGACCGGTGCAAGGCGGTTTGGCCTTCAACCTCCAGCAGCAGCTTGGACGCGATTCGCCGTTCGGCTGGTTCGGACGCTTTGGCTTCGGCGGCGCGCAGGTTACCGACGGCGCCAAGGCGCAGGTTGGCACTGGGTTCGTCATGCAGGCGCCGCTCGAACATGCCGGCTGGGTGCCTCAGCTCACCAACGATGTGGTCGGAGTAGGCTTCGTCTGGAGCCAGCCGTCCGCGACGACCAAGACGGTGTACCACGACAACGAGTACGTGTTCGAGACGTTCTATACGCTGCAACTTTCGCCTTTGAGCCAGGTGCAGCCCGACCTGCAGCTCATCTGGAATCCGGCGTTCAGCCCGGACCCTGGACCCGCAGTGGTGTTCCAATTCCAGTTCATGCTCAAGTGGTGACCGGTCTCCTTGTCTGCTGCGACTCTGCGGCGCAGCCGTTGCACGGACGCTCCCGCGAAAACATGGTACGGTTGCAACCCCCTATGGCTGGCTGGCGCGTGGCGTTGGGGACGCGGGGCACGACGAACGCACCGGATCGCGCCTCTGTGTCGGCAAAACAAGTTGGGAGGAGAACAGTCATGAAGAACACCATTGTGGCAGTGATGGCGGCGCTCGCTTGGTTCGTACCTCAAGCCTTCGCCGCGGATGCGAACGAGCTGTCGGTTCACCAGTCGATACGCATCAACGCCCCGCCCGAGGCAGTCTGGGCTGTGGCCGGGGACTTCAACGGCTTGCCGCGCTGGCTGTCGACGATCGAACGCAGCCAGATCGTGCTCGGCGCCAACAACCAAGTTGGCGCGATCCGACTTCTCACTCGGCGCAACGGAACGAAGGTCACCGAAAAGCTGATCGAGTACGATCCCCGGAATATGCGGCTGGCGTATACATACGTGGATGGCGCCGTCGCCCTGAGCGATTACTTCCCCGTGATGACTGTGCGCGACGGCGGCGATGGGACCTGCATCGTCGACTGGACTGCGCACTTCAAGCGTCTGGACTACGCCACCGACCCGCCTCCTCCGGGCCAGGACGACAAGACGCTCACCGACCGCTACAACGAGCTGTACAAGAACGGGCTGGAGAGCCTCAAGCGCGTGGTGGAGGGCACACAGTAGCTCCCGCTCCCGGCCGAAAGCGCATCGCGTGCGCACATGCACGGACGGCGTCGGCACCGGCCGTCAAAGTCACCGCACCCGCTTCAGCGGCGGCATCTTGAACGTTCCGTTGAGGAACGGTTCTTTCGGCCAGTAACAGCGCAGCGTGAGGTTCATCGGGCCGCCCGGGGGGCTCGGTAACCAGTTTGTCTCCTTGCCGGTGCCGGGCGACTCGGGCTGGATGTACATGTCGAGCGAACCATCGGCGTTGTACTTGAGCGGCATCCACGGCGCCAGGTCGTAGCGGTTGATGGCGTTGGGGGCGTAGAAGTTGCCCTGGTAGATCGAGAGCGACCAGGTGGCGTTGCACGGGAACATCTGGTCTTTGCCGACGTGCATCACGTACTTCTGGGCAAAATCGAGACGGTTACCGTCGCCGTCCTCGAAAGCGGTGGGGTACACCGCGTCTTCCTTGGTGAGCGCACCCAGCCCGAGCCAGGCAACGACTGCCCGGGTGGCATAGTCGGTGCCGTAGGCGCCGAGGGTCAGCGGATTCGCCCAGCCGTTGACCGTCTTCATCTTGTACGGCGCCGACTCGATCGTGCGCCACATCTCCTTGACCGCGCGGTTGAGCCCGCCAGCGATGGCGGGGTCGAGCTTGCCGATGTCGAAGTCCTGGCCCGGCTCGATGCCGAGCTTGTTGAGCTTCTCCAGCATCGGCGCGTCCGCCGGGTAGGGCGGGTTGTCCTTCATCAGCGCCGCCAGACGCTTGAAGAAGGTGCCCGCGTCCATGCGTTTCACCTGCTCCACCGGGGGTATTTTGGTGTCGGCGCTCTGATCCACCGGCACGTTGTCGGGTGGCGTGTACGGCTTGCCCCAGGCGCTCAGCGCAGTGAGCTTGTATTGCGCCTCCAGCGCGATGACCTCGGCGAAGTCCTGCGGGCCGTCGGTTTGCGTTTGAATCAGGATCCACGCGTACCGCGTCGAGGAGCGGTGAATCCCCTTCACGTCAGCCGGCGCCGTGCCAGTCCAGTGTGGTCCTGCGATCAGGAAATTGCCGGGTCCTGTACCGGTGGTGCGCTTACCCAGGGATGCGAAATCGTCCGTCCACATGTTGAGCGCCTGCATCACGACGTAGCGGCCATGGGTGTCGGGCAGGGAAACGACGAACGGCTCCTTTTCCAGATCGACGAAACCCGTCGTCCACAGCGAGCTCAGGCTGACGCGCGCCACGTTCTTGAACTCCGGGCTCACGTACCGCTGCATCCGCGCGAACTGGTTGATCGGCGCGGTGTACTCGCCTGCCGTCGGCGTCGCCGTCTGCACCTGCCTCGTCACGTCCATGATGACCAGTGGGAAGCCGTAGGCATACGCCTCCTTCCCGTGCAAGTACGCTTCCCTTTTCTTGATGAAGCTGCACCCGGCCATTCCCAGGCCAACGGCCAGGCAGACGATGGCTGAGGCCAGTCGCCAAGCGTTCTTGTGGTACATCATGGATCGTCTCCTGAGACCCCGCATCGCGCCGCCGGGAACAACGGCACGGTGGAAGGAGCACGCTCGGGCGAGAGCGCCCCTCACGTGCCTGCTCACGGGCGCGATTCGCCGCTTCCAGCTCCTCGACGTCTGCGGCTGACTGCTCGGCCCGTCGATCGACAGTGTTACCTTGTTCAGCTTACCAGTGAACTGGAAGGCCGGCTTGTAGTCAGCATCCTTCCCGCCGACGACAGTACGGCCAAGCCCGCAGACGCTCGCGCAGAGTCTGCTCCGGCAGTCCTTCGGCTCGTAGCGGCGCTGTCATACCGATGCCACGCGGGCGCTGTAGCGTCGGTCTGCTGACTCAGGCCCATCAGGAGGGACCAGTGGATCCGAACGACGACGACTTGATCCGGCGCGTGCACCAGGAGGTGATCGACAGCTACGACGACGAGTTGGAGCTGGATTTGGAGGACCGGGCGCCGAGCGAGCTCTACGCCGGTGGGCCGCCCTCGGAACGGGAAGCGCGCCGTCGCTATTTCCGCGAGCTGCTCCGCCTGCAGAGGGAGCTCATCAAGCTGCAGGACTGGGTAGTGACCACCAAGCACAAGCTCGTCATCCTGTTCGAAGGGCGCGATGCCGCGGGCAAGGGCGGCGTGATCAAGCGCATCACACAACGGCTCAATCCGCGCTCGTGCCGTGTGGCCGCGCTGCCCGCGCCCAGTGACCGCGAGCGCACCCAGTGGTACTTCCAGCGTTACGTCGCGCACCTGCCTGCGGCCGGCGAGATCGTGCTGTTCGACCGCAGCTGGTATAACCGCGCCGGCGTGGAGCGCGTGATGGGGTTTTGCACAGACGAGCAGTACGAGGAGTTCTTCCGCTCCGTGCCGGAGTTCGAGCGGATGCTGGTGCGCTCCGGGATCCAGCTGATCAAGTACTGGTTCTCCATTTCCGACGAGGAGCAGGAGCTGCGCTTCCTGGCCCGCATCCACGATCCGCTCAAGCAATGGAAGCTGAGCCCCATGGACCTCGAGTCGCGGCGCCGATGGGAGGAATACACGACGGCCAAAGAGATCATGCTTGAGCGTACCCACATCTCGGAAGCGCCATGGTGGGTGGTGCAGGCTGTGGACAAGAAGAAAGCCCGGCTCAACTGCATTCACCATCTGCTGAGCCAGATGCCCTACGGAGACGTGGAGCATCCGGCCGTCGTCTTGCCGCAGCGTGAGCGGCACAAGGACTATGTCCGCCATCCCGTGCCGGCCAGCATGATGGTGCCCGAGGTGTACTGACGGGAAGCCCGCGGGAGAACTGCGCTTCAAACCCCTAGCGCCGGCGAGCCGGCCGCTCGCGTCTCGAACAACGAGAGGAGCGCGCCACGACGCGCCTGCGGCATCGCGCCAAGTCATACCGCCAGCGGATCC
>Ga0335084_10006522_pt1 | contig 11603 bp, 8 predicted proteins | sample Lox_Sample_44_FD_206721 | JGI IMG/M metagenome (GOLD analysis project Ga0335084, IMG submission 206721) | Soil microbial communities from Loxahatchee National Wildlife Refuge, Florida, United States - Lox_Sample_4.4 | ecosystem: Environmental > Terrestrial > Soil > Wetlands | place: USA: Florida...
TAACGCCGCCGCCGCGCAACTCGCGATGCTGTCGATCGAACCGTTGATCACGCTCGACCGCATTCGTCTCGGCGTGCTCGCGACGCGAATGAGCGAATTGCCGGAACTCGAATCGGTGACGATCGTGACCGTCGACGACCGCGTCGTCGCGAACGCCGGATCGCGGCCGCTCGCGGACACGACGTTGTACACGCACCCCGTCGAATTCGAAGGCTCCGTCGCCGGCTACGTGCAGATTGCGGTCGCGCCCACGGCCTTTTCGGCGAGCGGCTTCGCGACACCGTATCTGTTGCTGCCGGCGCTCGTCGGCGCGCTGCTCGCGGCGGTCGCCGGCTATCTGCTCGGACTACGCCTCGAGACGACGTCCGAGCCGGAGGCGCTCGCCGACGACGTAGATGACGACGGCGACAGCGATGCGCAGGCCGCTGCGCCCGCTTCGACGGCGCAGTGGCTGCTCGCGGTGAATCTGCTGAATTTGATGGCGTTGCCCGCGGCCGAACGAGCGGGGGTACTCGCCGACGTGCGCCGCCGTGCGACATTGGTGGCTCGTCTGCACGGCGCGCTCGCGCGCGACCTCGCGAACGTCGGCGTGCTGTTGACCTTCGCCGACGGCGATTCGGATCAGTGCTTCAAAGTGTTGTGCGCGGCGCTACTGCTCGCCGACAGCCTCGATAATCTCAACGAGGCGCGCCATCTCGCCGCGAGACCGGAATTGAAATTCCGATTCGGCGCGCACGTGATCGCGCGCGTCGGCGATTCCGCGGACGCGGACCCCGACGCGGTTCAAGATACGGTCGTGCTGAGCGCCGTTGCACCGGAAGGCTCGATCGCCGCGAGCCGCGAAGCGTTCGGTCGGCTGCAGCGGCCCGAGCGGTTCATCGCCGAAGAACAATCGAATCCGATCCTGCGCACCCTGGCGACCGCGTCGCACGACGGTTGCGTGATCGTCTCGGCGGTCGCGGATGCATACGGCGCCGCGCTCGATCAGCTCGCCGAACGGCTGCGCGCTCAGGAAGCCGACTCGACCTCGACGCCGTCGACCTTCTGAAAGCCGCGCGGCAGCTTGTGGCCGCGCAGCGCGCGCTGGCCGACGTAGTGCTCGAGATCTTTCAGCTTCAGGCGTAGATGTCGCGCACCCGCGCGGATGATCAATTGATCCGACTCGGCGATCACCGCGATCGCGATCAACGCTTCTTCGCCCGACTTGAACGCCGCGCTCGGCACGTTGATCAGCTTGTTTCCCTTGCCGCGCGACAGCGCCGGCACGTCGGCGAGCGGGAACGCGAGCATCCGTCCTTCGTTCGTGATCGTGACGACCGTCTGCGCGGCATCGTTGGCAAGCAGCACCGGCGCGATCGCAGCGCCGCCGGCCGGCACGCTCAACACCGCCTTGCCCGCGCGGTTCTTCGCGACGAGATCGGCGAGCGTCGCGACGAATCCGTATCCCGCGTTCGACGCGAGCAACACGCGCTGTTCCGCACGACCGATCACGACGCCGACGAAGCGCGCGCCGTCCGGCGGATTCAGCTTGCCGGTCAACGGTTCGCCCTGGCCGCGCGCCGACGGCAGCGTATGCGGCGCCAACGAGTACGCCCGGCCGCTCGAATCGAGCACCGCGAGCACGTCGCTGCTGCGTCCCTTTGCCGCCATCAAAAACGAGTCGCCCGTGCGATAGCTCAACTCCACGACGTTCACTTCGTGGCCCTTCGCCGCGCGGACCCATCCCTTCTCGGACAGCACGACCGTGATCGGCTCGTTCGTCAGCAGGTCTTCTTCGGTGAACGCGACCGCTTCGTCGGCCGCAACGATCGGCGAGCGACGCGGATCGCCGTGCTTTTCGGCGTCCGCCAGCAGTTCCTTTTTGATCAACGTCTTCAGGCGCGCCTTCGACTTCAGCGTCTTTTCGATGTCGGCCTTTTCCGCGTCGAGCTCGTCGCGTTCGCTCGTTAGCTTGATCTCTTCCAGTCGGGCCAATTGCCGTAACCGCAAGTCGAGGATCGCGCCCGCCTGGATCTCCGACAGCTTGAATCGCTTCATCAACTCGGCGCGCGGATCGTCTTCCTCGCGCACGATGCGGATCACTTCGTCGAGATTCAGGTACGCGATCAACAGGCCGTTCAGGATGTGCAGGCGTTGGTCGATCTTCGCGAGGCGGTGCTCGAGCCGGCGCGTGACGATCTGCTGGCGGAACGTCAGCCATTCGGCGAGCAGTTCCCGCAACCCCTTCACGCGCGGCCGTTGATCGAGGCCGATCACGTTGAAGTTCACGCGATAGCTGCGCTCGAGGTCGGTCGTCGCGAACAGATGGCTCATCAACCGTTCGACGTCGATGCGGTTCGAACGCGGCACCAGCACGAGGCGCGTCGGATTCTCGTGGTCCGATTCGTCGCGCAGGTCGACCACCATCGGCAGCTTCTTCGCTTGCATCTGCGCGGCGATCTGTTCGAGCACCTTCGCCGGCGACGATTGATACGGCAACGCGGTGATGACGATCTCGCCTTGCTCGACGACGTACACCGCGCGTGCCTTCACGCTGCCGCGGCCCTCCTCGTAGATCGTCGCGAGTTCCTTCGGCGGCGTGATGATCGTCGCCTCGGTCGGGAAGTCCGGTCCTTTGACGTGCTCCATCAAATCGCGCGTCGTCGCCTTCGGTTCGTCCAGCAACCTGATGCAGGCGCTCAGCACTTCGCGGACGTTGTGCGGCAGGATGTCGGTCGCCATCCCGACCGCGATGCCGGTGCTGCCGTTCAACAGCACCACCGGCACGCGCGCCGGCAGCAACACGGGCTCCGTCAGCGTCGCGTCGAAATTCGCGGTGAAATCGACCGTGCCTTGGTCGACCTCGGCGAGCAAGAGATCGGCGAAGCGCGACAGCCGGGCCTCCGTGTAGCGCATCGCCGCGAACGACTTCGGATCGTCCGGCGCGCCCCAGTTGCCTTGTCCGTCGACGAGCGGATAGCGGTACGAGAACGGCTGCGCCATCAACACCATCGCTTCGTAGCACGCGCCTTCGCCGTGCGGATGGAACTTGCCGAGCACGTCCCCGACGGTACGCGCGGACTTCATGAACTTCGCACCCGCGTCGAGGTTCAGCTGCGACATCGCGTAGATGATGCGGCGCTGCACCGGCTTCAGCCCGTCGCCGATGTGCGGCAGCGCGCGGTCGTTGATGACGTACATCGAATAGTCGAGGTACGCCTTCTCCGTGAATACCCTGAGGGGCAGGCGTTCGGTGTCGGGCGAATCCGTTTGCGTCGTCATGTGATTTCCAAGTCAGTCGAGCGATCGCCGTGCGTTCACGCGATCGCGAACCTTGCTCGAACGATCAGATGATCGTCGCCTGATCGCCCTTCTTCTCGAGCCACGCGCGCCGATCGCCGGCGCGCTTCTTCGCCAACATCATGTCCATCACCTCGACGGTCTCGTCGGGCGCTTGCAGCGTCATCTGCACGAGCCGCCGCGTGTCGGGGTCCATCGTCGTCTCGCGCAACTGCATCGGGTTCATTTCGCCCAAGCCCTTGAAGCGCTGCACGTTGACCGCGCCGCGCTTCTTCTCCGCGGCGATGCGATCGAGAATGCCCTGCTTCTCCGACTCGTCGAGCGCGTAGAAGACGTCCTTGCCGACGTCGATGCGATACAGCGGCGGCATCGCGATGTAGACGTGGCCCGCATCGACCAACGCGCGGTAGTGCCTGAGAAACAGCGCGCACAAGAGCGTCGCGATGTGCGAGCCGTCCGAATCGGCGTCCGCGAGCACGCAGATTTTCGCGTAGCGCAAGCCCGACAGATCGCTGGACCCCGGATCGACGCCGATCGCGACGCTGATGTCGTGCACTTCCTGCGACGCGAGAATCTCCGACGACGACACTTCCCACGTGTTGAGGATCTTGCCGCGCAACGGCATCACCGCCTGGAATTCGCGATTGCGCGCTTGCTTCGCCGAACCGCCTGCCGAATCGCCCTCGACGAGGAAGAGCTCCGAACGACTGCTGTCTTGGCCGGCACAATCGGCGAGCTTGCCGGGCAGCGCCGGCCCCGCGGTGATCTTCTTGCGTTCGACCTTCTTCGCCGCTTGCAGACGGCGCTGCGCATTCTTGATCGCGATCTCGGCGATCTTGCCGCCTTCGGTCGGATGCTCGTTGAGCCACAGGCTGAACGCGTCTTTCGCAACGCCGGAAATGAACGCCGCCGATTCGCGCGACGACAAGCGCTCCTTCGTCTGACCGGAGAATTGCGGATCTTTGAGCTTGGCCGACAACACGTAGCTGCACTGATCCCACAGGTCTTCGCCGGTGAGCTTCAAGCCGCGCGGCAACAGATCGCGGAACTCGCAGAACTCTTTCATCGCCTCTGCGAGACCGCTGCGCAGGCCGTTCACGTGCGTGCCGCCGAGCGGCGTCGGAATGAGGTTCACGTAGCTCTCGGTGACCAGTTCGCCGCCGTCGGAGATCCACGCGAGTGCCCAGTCCACCGCTTCGTGGTTGCCCTTCGCGCCATACACGAACGGTTGGGCCGGAATCATCTCGGCCGCGCCGAGTTCCTGCAGCAGGTAGCCGGCCAAGCCGTCGTCGTACACCCACTCTTCCGTCTCGGCCTTGTCGCCTTTGTGCACCGTGAGGCTGACGCGCAGCCCCGGACACAGCACCGCCTTCGCGCGCAGCAAGTGCCGCAGGCGATCGATCGCGATCTTCGTCGTGTCGAAGTATTTCGGGTCGGGCAGGAAGCGCACGCGCGTGCCGGTGTTGCGCTTGCCGACGCTGTCGACGACTTTGAGCTTCGTTTTCGGTGCGCCGTGCTCGTAGCGTTGGTGATACACGGCGCCGTCGCGCTTCACCTCCACCTCGAGCCACGTCGACAACGCATTGACGACCGATACGCCGACGCCGTGCAGACCGCCGGAATAGCTATACGTTTCGTTGTCGAATTTTCCGCCCGAGTGCAACCGCGTCAGGATCAACTCGACGCCGGTCAGCTTGTGCTCGGGGTGCACGTCGACCGGCATGCCGCGGCCGTCGTCGACGACGTCGACGGAACCGTCGTCGTACAGCGCCACGCTGATTTCGCGCGCGTAGCCGGCGAGCGCCTCATCGACGCTGTTGTCGACGACTTCCTGAACGAGGTGGTTCGGCCGCGACGTGTCGGTGTACATGCCGGGGCGACGGCGCACCGGTTCGAGACCCGACAGTACTTGAATCGATTGCGCTGAGTACTTCGTTTCCGTCATCGATGAGAAGCTGCGTCCTGCACGGCCGGTTTCCTGAACGTCGACATGTCGATCGCAATCGTGAAGTCGGTCGCCCGACCCACGCGGGTCGCAAGGGTACCGTCGTAGCCCAAGTCGAGCCAGCGAAACCCCGGCGGCGTCGCATCGACCGCGAAGCGCGGATTGCTGCCGACGAATTGAAAACAGGTCGACGGCGTCGTCAACACGTCGATCCGCCCATGGCGGTTTGCAGTGTCTTGATGCACGTGGCCGCAGACATACGCCCTCACGCGCGCGTCTGAGTCGAGCACGGCGAGCAGCTCGGCGCCGTTCACGATGCGGCTCGGGTCGAGCCACGGCATGCCGAGCGGCAACGGCGGATGGTGTCCCGCGACGACGACCCAGCGCGCGCGCGTCGCGGCGAGTCGGTCGCGCAACCGCAAGAGTTCCGCCGCGGAGACGCGACCGCTCTCCGATCCGTCGACGTGCGTGTCGATGCCGATCACGCACCAGTCACCGAGTTCGAGCCGTTCGACCGGCGCGTGCACCCGTGTCAAAACGTCGGCGATGTCGTGATTGCCCGGCAGCCACAGCATCGGTCCGCGATAGTGCTTCGCGATCGTCGCACGCACGCGTTCGTACGCGCTCACCTGCGGCTCGTGCACGAGGTCGCCGGTGACGACGAGCGCGTCCGGCACGCGTTCGGCGAGCGCCGCATGCAATACCGCAGCGAGGCTCGCCGCGGTGTCGACGCCGAGCAGCCGCGCGTCGGCCGCGGGCAGCAGGTGCAGGTCGGTGATCTGCAGCAGCGAAATCGGAGCGGCGTCAGCCACCGCCGACGACCACCGCTTCGTCTTCGGCGACGCCGTGGTGCAAGCACGCCGACAGATACTCGGCGAGGAAACGATTGATCTGCGCCTTCTCGTCGCGCTGGCGCATCTCGTCGTTCGGGTAGGCATAGACCGGGTGGAAACGCCGGCCGGCTTGGAATTCGATCACTTCGGCGGAGCGCGCGTCGTGGTACATGCGCACCGTCAGCCGCGGCGCCGGTAAATCGAACGCGAGTCCCTCGAGCCATGGGTGCTGCGACACTTCGATCAGCGACGTGTACGGGCAGCGTTCGAGCAACCGAATACGCACCGATACCTTGCGATCGGCGATGACGAGCAACAACGTGCGTTCCTCGCTGCGATCGAGATCCGGCGCGAGCTTCATCAGACGCAAATAGTTCGCGTCGCACTCCGCGATGTGCGCCGACAGATCGATTCGGTAGCGCGGTGTCGTCACGATGAAACGAGTCGTCCAAATCCGATACGAGCGGGTCATTCTAACCGTGCATGACGCAATGTCGAGCGGACGGCCGCACGAATGCCGACATCCGCAAACGTGCGTGCGCGGCAGAGATTTTCGCCACTGTGTCACATCGATCGGACCTGCATCGTCCGAATGGTGCCGCGCTCGCACGGCGGGACTATCTGCTAAACTCCGCCGCTGTTTTATGGGGCACACCATGCGGAACCTCTATTCCACGATCGCCCGTGCGGTGATCGCATGTGCGGCTGCAACCCACGCATACGCTGCGGGCGTCGCCGACGTGTATCGAGCCGCGGTCGACAACGATCCGGTGCTCGGCGCCGCGAAGCAGAACTACGCGGCGCGCGGCGAGATCGTTCCGCAAGCGCGTGCCGGCCTGTTGCCGAACGTCGGCTTGAACGCGTCCACGTCGTACAACCGGCTCGAGTATCCGAAGGGTCAAATCCTCGACACCGATCCGACCAGCCCCACGTTCGGCACGTTGCACGGCATTTCGGGCGACGATTTCAACGCTCACACGTGGCAGGCGCAGTTGGTGCAACCGTTGGTCGACGTCGCCGCGTACTACACGTACAAGAGTTCGCAAGCGTTGAAGGCGCAAGCGTCGAAAGACTACGCGGCGGCCGAGCAGAATCTCATCGTTCGCGCGGTGTCCGCCTACCTCGACGTGTTGCGCAGCCAAGCGGCGCTCGAGTCGACGACCGCCGAAGAAGCCGCGGTGAAGCGCCAGCAGGAACAAGTCCAACAGCGTTTCGACGTCGGCCTCGTCGCGATCACCGACGTGCTCGACGCGACCGCCGCGTACGACAATGTCGTCGTGCTGCGCATCCAAGCCGAACGCGATCAAGGCATCCAGTTCGAAACGCTGTACACGCTGACGGGCCAGTCGTACCAGGAGGTCGACCAGATCTCCACCTCGCTGCCGATCGTCAATCCCGCGTCGGTCGACGAAGACGAATGGGTGACGATCGCGCTCGCGAACAATCCGAACGTGCTCGCATCGCGCGACGCTAAGCTCGCGGCGGAACGCGACCTGCGCGCCAAGCAAGCGGCGTTTTTGCCGACCGTCGACGGCATCCTGAGCTACAACCAGGACATCAACCACGTCGAGACCTTCGCCGGCCAATCGGGCTTCTTGGGCGACAAGACGAACACGCGCACCTACGCGCTGCAGTTTCAATTGCCGATCTACCAAGGCGGCTACACGCTGTCGAAGGTGCGCGAAGCGCGCGCGCGGCTGCTGCAATCGGACGAACAGCTGCGCAACAACGAATGGACCGTGACGCGCAACGTGCGCACCGCGCTACGCGCCGTCACCACCGACGTCATTCGGGTGCGCGCCCGCATCAAGGCGATCAAGTCGAGCGAGTCCGCGCTCGAAGCGACGCAGACCGGCTACGAGGTCGGTACGCGCAACATCGTCGACGTGCTGCAGGCGCAACAACGCCTGTATTCGTCGCAGTTCGACTATGCGGACTCGCGCTACAACTACGTTCGCGATCTGATGCTGCTGAGGCAGACCGCCGGCATCTTGTCGCCCGACGACGTCGGGCGGTTGAACGCGTACGTCGATCCGCAGCAACCGGTGCGTAAGCTAAACACGATTACCGACAACGGCGAGGCCCCGTGACTCGCCGAGTTCGCGCGCCAAGCGCTGCGCGATCCGATCGGTCGCACCGGCGTTCGCGGCCACCACTTCTTTTGCAAGCTCGACCTCCGCTTCGCGCCGCTCGACATCGTCGAAAAGCGCAGTGACAGATTGACCGAGCAGCGTCGAGTCGGTCACTCGGTGCAGACAGCCCGCGCGTTCGAACATCGCGGCGACCGACGCGAAGTTGAAATCGTACGGACCCATCAGCAAAGGCAAGCCGACCGTCGCGGGCTCGATCGGGTTGTGGCCGCCCGCTTCGACGAGACTGCCGCCGATGAACGCGACCACCGCAGCGCCGTACAGATAGATCAGTTGCCCCATCGTGTCGCCGATCAACACTTGCGTGGCACCGCCGCTGCCGTCGGTCATTCGCTGTACGGCGAGGCCGACGGACGCGAGCTTCGCGACTGCGTCGAACCGTTCGGGATGGCGCGGCACCAGAATGAGCAGCGCGTCCCGATTGCGTTCGAGCACGCGCCGGTGCGCGTCGAGCACGATCTGATCTTCGCCGGCGTGCGTGCTCGCCGCGATCCACACCGGACGGTTCGCCATCTTCCAACGGCTTCTTAGAGCCGCGACGCGTTCCTTGAAGTCATCCGGCAATTCGACGTCGAACTTCACGTTGCCGACGACGTCTACGATCGCGGGCGCCGCACCGAGGTCGACGTAGCGTCGCGCGTGCTCCGGGTATTGGGCGGCGATCCACGTCAGGCGATTCAACATCCAGCGAGTGAGGCTCGCGACGCGCCGGTACCGGTTTGCCGATCGCTCCGACATTCGCGCGTTGATCAGTACGACCGGAATGCGTCGCGCCGCACTCATGCGCAGCATGTTCGGCCACAGTTCAGTTTCGATCAGCACGAGCACGCGCGGCCGCACGCGCTTGAGGAACCGGCGCAGCGCCCACGGATAGTCGTACGGCGCATAACAGTGCGTGACGCGATTGCCGAGCAGGCGCCGCACTTGATTCGCGCCGGTCGGCGTCATCGTCGTCACCAACATCGGCGCATCCGGCACGAGCGTCATCAGCCGGCGCATCAGAGGCGCGGCGGCGATCACCTCGCCGGCCGACACGGCGTGAATCCAGATGACGTCGCGCGGCGCCGCTGCATGCACCCAACCGAAGCGTTCGCGACGGCCGCCGCGATAGGCAGGATTGCGCGCGGCGCGCCAGATCGTCAGCAACACCATGAACGGATAACTGAGGAGGAGCAACGCGGCGTAGAACGCCCGCCAAATCATTCGTGGCGCGCCCGCTTGATATACTCGCTCACTCTATGAGGTACCGATGACCACGCGCAACCGCATCCGTGTGGACGTCGCCGTGGTCGGCGGCGGCGTCGCGGGTTTGTGGATCGCACGACGTTTGCGCACCGACGGTCGGCGCTGCGTGTTGCTCGAACGCAGCGCATTCGGCGACGGCCAGACCATCCGATCGCAAGGCATGATCCACGGCGGACTCAAATACGCGTTGAACGGAACGTTGGGCACGGCGTCGCAAGCGCTCGCCGGCATGCCGGAACGATGGCGTGCGTGCCTCGAAGGCCGCTCCGCACCCGATTTGCGCGGCGTGCGCCTCCTGTCCGAACGCGGTTATCTGTGGAGCCCCAACGCCGGCACGTTGGGGCGTCTCGGCGCGTTGCTCGCGAGCAGGGTCCTGCACGGTCGAGTGAAGTCGTTAGCCCGCGGCGAGCGGCCGCCTCCGTTCGACGGCGACGCCTTCGGCGGCGTCGTGTACGAGTTGGACGAGTTCGTCCTCGACACCGCGTCGCTGCTCGAACGGCTCGCGCAAGACGTCGACGTCCTGCGCGCCGACGTCACGCCGCAATGTCTCGTGCGCGACGCACACGGCTCGCTCGCCGCGATTCGCCTACCCGCCGTCGACGTCGTCGCGCCGACGTTCGTATTCGCAGCCGGCGCCGGCAATGCCGCGCTGTTAGCGGCGCTCGACGTGCACGACGTCGCGATGCAGCGGCGCCCGCTTCACCAAGTGCTCGTCCGCCGCGAGCGGCTGCCGGCGTTGTTCGGCCATTGCCTGCCGTCGCCAGGCGGCAGCGAGCCGCGCCTGACGATCACGACGCACACGGCGGCGAACGGCGAGTGCATTTGGTATCTCGGCGGACGGTTGGCGAACGCCGGTGCCGAGCGCACGCCGGCGCAGCAGATCGACATCGCGCGCGACGAACTCGCCGCGTGCGTACCGTGGATCGACGTCCGCGGCGCACGCTTCGACACGCTGTCCATCGACCGCGCCGAACCGCGCCGCGCCGACGGCACGCGACCCGACGACGCGTTCGTCGCGACGATCGGCAACGTATTGGTCTGTTGGCCGACCAAGCTCGCGTTGGCGCCCGACCTCGGCGACCGCGTGTTGGCAGCGCTGACGACACCACGCGGCCGCAGCCACGACACCGACGCGCTTCCCGACGCACTTCCCGACGCAGCGCTCGCCGTCGCAGTCGCGCCGTGGGACTGCTGACGTGGAGTATCGCGAACTCGGCTGCACCGGCTTGCACGTCTCGTTGCTCGGCCTCGGCACCGTCAAGTTCGGGCGCAACGAAGGCTTGCCGTATCCCGTTTCGGCGTCACTGCCGTCGGATCGCGACCTCGTAAGGTTGTTGGCACACGCGCACGACCTCGGCATCAACTTGCTGGATACCGCGCCGGCCTACGGCAGCAGCGAGGAACGGCTCGGCGAATTGCTCGTCCGGCACCGCGACCTTTGGGTGATCTCGACGAAGGTCGGCGAATCGTTCGAACGCGGCACATCGACGTTCGACTTCTCGCCGGACCACACGCGCGCGAGCGTGCTGCGATCGCTGAAGCGGCTACGCACCGATCGGCTCGACGTCGTGCTCGTGCATTCAGACGGCGACGATCTCGCAATCATCGAGCGCCACGGCACGCTCGATGCGCTGGCGCAGTTGAAGCGCGAGGGGCTCGTTCGCGCGTTCGGCATGTCGCACAAGACGGTGAAAGGCGGCGTCGCCGCCGCCGAACGATGCGACGTCGTGATGGCGACGCTGTCCGAATCGGCGCACGAGGAACTCGACGTCGTCGCCGCCGCGCGCGCCCGCCGCTGCGGCGTGTTGGTCAAGAAACCGCTCGACAGCGGCCGCGCCGCCACCGATCCCGGCCGCCTCGTTTCGACGCTGCGCTACCTGAAGCAGATCGACGGTGTGTCGAGCATCGTCGTCGGGACCACCGATCCGGGGCACCTACGCGCCAACGCGGCGGCGTTGGAGAACGTCGACGCGGACGAGTGATCGATCGGATTTCGATGAACGGGATCGATTCGTGATTGCTGTTGGCCGGGGCGGTCGCTGAGCGGGGATCGGTTTACTGTCGCTGTTGTTCGAGGCGTTCGCTGAGCGGGGATCGGTTTGCGGGACACGCGGCAAGTACGTCCCTGTAGCTCCTCCTCGGCATCCATGC
>Ga0335084_10006524_pt1 | contig 11603 bp, 13 predicted proteins | sample Lox_Sample_44_FD_206721 | JGI IMG/M metagenome (GOLD analysis project Ga0335084, IMG submission 206721) | Soil microbial communities from Loxahatchee National Wildlife Refuge, Florida, United States - Lox_Sample_4.4 | ecosystem: Environmental > Terrestrial > Soil > Wetlands | place: USA...
AGATCCAGTGGCTGCGCTTTTGGCCGGCTCTCAGCTCCCGGAGGACCGATTCATAACATCCGTCCTGAGCCTCGATGAATCGTTGCAGATTGAAGGTATCGGTCATGCGCCGCCTTGACACGGTCGGCGATATAACTGAACATGTTCGACTTTCGCGCGACCCGCATCTCTCGCCCCGGCTCATCCTACGCTTCCCCATGTCTTCCGGAAAAAAAGCGGCGTTGGTCACGGGCGGTGCGACCGGCATCGGCCGCAGCATCGTGCTCTCGCTCGCCCGCGCCGGCTTCGACGTCGCGATCAACTACAGCTCGAGCGAGGCCGCGGCGCGCGACACCGCGGCCGAGGCCGGGAAGCTTGGCGCGAAGACGCTGCTCCTGAAATGCGACGTGAGCGACGAGGCCGGCGTGCGCGCCATGATGAAGAAGGTCGACGAGGCCTTCGGGCGTCTCGACGTGCTGGTCAACAACGCCGGCACCACGGCCTCGTGGAAGCTGAAGGACCTGGAGAGCCTGTCGCTCGAGGAATGGGACCGCGTGTTCGCGGTGAACGTGCGCGGCCTGTTCCAGGTGACCCGCGCCGCGGTGCCGCTGCTCAAGAAGGGCGAGCGGCCCTGCGTCGTCAACACCGCGAGCATCGTCGGCCTGCGCCCCGGGCCGCAGCCGCTGCCCTACGCGGCGAGCAAGGCCGCGGTGGTGAACCTGACGAAGACGCTCGCCTGGAACCTGGGACCCGAGATCCGCGTCAACGCCGTGGCCCCCGGCTGGATGGAAGGCGACTGGATGAAGCGCATGCTCGGCGACAAGTACGACGACCTCATGGGCAAGCGCGCCAAGGCGACGCCGCTCAAGCGCGTCGTGACCGCCGACGACGTCGCCGAGACCATGATGAGCCTCGTCCAGGGCAACCGCTTCGTCACCGGCGAAATCGTCGTCATCGACGGCGGGTTTGCGAGCTCGACATGACGCCAATGGACGCGATCGCGAGGACACCGGGCACGCCGCGTCACTCCCGCGGAAGCGGGAGTCCAGAGCGGCGCATGCGACCGTCGAAACGGCCTGGATTCCCGCTTGCGCGGGAATGACGGCATGCTCGAAGGCGTCGTTCCGTTTCCGCCCGAGTTCGCGAAGCGCTACCGCGACAAGGGCTACTGGCGCGACAAGTCGCTCGCGCAGGAATTCGCCGCGGTCTTCAGGAAGTTCGCCGACCGCGTGTGCGTCATCGACGGCGAGCGCCGCTTCAGCTACGCGGACATCGACCGTCTCAGCGACAACCTCGCGCTGAATCTGCTCGAGCTCGGCTTCAAGCCGCTCGACCGCGTGGTGCTCGCGCTGCCCAACGTCTGGCAGTTCGTGGTGCTGTACTTCGCCCTGCAGAAGCTCGGCGCCGTGCCCATCGCCGCGCTCGCGACGCACCGCTACGCGGAGATCAGCCAGTTCGTGCGCCTCGCGCAGGCGGTCGCCTGCGTGTATCCGGAGAAGCAGGGCGACTTCGAGTTCGCGCCCATGGTCCGGCGCGTGCACGAGGAAAGCGCCTGGATGCGCTTCGCCATCGTCCTCGGGCGCGCCGGCCAGGGCGAGCATTCGCTCGATGAGCTGATCGAGCGCCCGGCGAGCCTCATCCGTCGCGAGCTCCACGGCATCAAGATCGACCCTGCGGATCCCTGCATCTTCCAGCTCTCGGGCGGCACGACCGGCGTGCCCAAGCTCATCCCGCGCACGCACAACGACTACGCGTACAACTCGCGCAAGGCGTCCGAGGTGTGCCGCGTCACCGGCGACACCGTGCTGCTCCTCGCGCTGCCGATCGCGCACAACCTGCCGCTCGCGTGTCCGGGCATCCAGGGCGTGATGATGCACGGCGGGAGAGTCGTGCTCTCCGCGAGCACGCGGCCCGAGGCGATGTTCGGCCTGGTGCAGAAGCACGGCGTCACGCTGATCAAGGTCGTGCCGGCGCTGCTCATCCGCCTGATCAACAGCCCGGAGGCCGGCAAGTACGACTTGTCCTCGATCAAGGTCATCCAGAGCGGCGGCCAGCGCATGCAGCCCGAGGTGCGCACGCGCACGAAGCAGCTCATCCCGGGCGTGTTCGTGCAGGAGAACTTCGGCATGTCCGAGGGCATGCTCCTGTTCGTGCGCTTCGACGATCCCGAGGACGTGGTGATGGAGACCTGCGGCCGGCCGATCTGCGGAGACGACGAGGTGATGCTGCTCGACGACGACGACAACCTCGTCGCGCCGGGCGAGGTGGGCGAGTTCTGCGCGCGCGGCCCGTACACGCTGCGCGGCTACTACGGCGCGGCCGAGCACAACGCGAGAGTGTTCACGAAGGACGGGTTCTACCGCTCGGGCGACCTGATGCGCCGGCATGCGTCGGGCAACTACATCGTCGAGGGCCGCAAGAAGGACCTGATCAACCGCGGCGGCGAGAAGATCAGCGCCGAGGAGATCGAGAACCTCATCCTCTCGCACCCGGCGGTGCAGAACGTCGCCTGCATCGCCATGCCCGATCCCGACATGGGCGAGCGCATGTGCGCCTGCGTGATACTGAGGAGCGGCAGGACGCTCGGGCTGAAGGAGCTCGTGACCTATCTCTCGCAGAAGGAGATCGCGAAATTCAAGCTGCCCGAGCGCGTCGAGGTGCTCGAGGACTTCCCGCTCTCGACCTTCGGCAAGGTGTCGAAGAAGGCGCTGGTGGAGATGGTCGCGAAGAAGCTGGAGAAGGAGCAGGCGAGCAAGAACCGCGCGCCTTCGCGCTAGAGATGTCTTGATGTTCCCCTCCTGCCAAGGAGGGGTGGCGCGAAGCGCCGGGGTGGTTGGATGCGGCTCGCGCACCACCCCGCCCCTTCGGGGCACCCCTCCTCTGCGAGGAGGGGAAAAGAAGCTCCGACGAACGATCGAAGGGAAACCAAATGCGCATCATCGATCTTCACTGCTACCCGGGGACGCAGGAATGGATCACCTGCCAGGGTCCCTACGTCGAGGCGCTCGCCAAGTACTGGAGCCGCGGCTGGGTCGCGAAGCAGGAAGAAGCGGTGGTGAAGGAGTTCACCGACGCGGGCGTCGAGGCGGTGCTGGTCGCGCTCGACCTCGAGACCACCATCCACACGCCGCCGTGCTCGAACGAGTACGTCCACGGCATGTGGAAGCGCCATCCGAAGCGCATCATCCAGGCCTGGGGCGCGCTCGAGCCCGCGAAGGGCGACGTCGCGATCGCGCAGGCGAAGAAGGCGGTGAAGGAGCTCGGCATGATCGGCTTTCACTTCCACCCGATCATGCAGCACTTCGCCGTGAACGACAGGCGTTACTATCCGCTTTTCGAGGTCATCGACGAGCTCGAGGCCGCGGTGATGATAGACGTAGGCACGACGGGCATGGGCGCGGGCATGCCCGGCGGCATGGGCGCGAAGATACGCCACGCGCATCCTTCGGCGATCGACGAGCTCGCGGCCGATTTCCCGAACCTCAAGATCGTGATGGCGCACCCGGGCTGGCCCTGGGTGGACGAGACCACCGCGGTGGCGCTGCACAAGGGCAACGTCTACTGGGAGATGTCGGGCTGGGCGCCGAAATATTTCCCCGCGCAACTGAAGGTCGATATGCGCGCGCGCCTGCAGGACAAGATCATGTTCGGCAGCGACTACCCGAGCCTGCCGTACGCGCGCATCCTGAAGGAATGGCAGGAGCTCGGCTATTCGGACGCCGTGATGGAGAAGATCTTCCACGGCAACGCCGAGCGCATCCTGGGGCTTTAGATGAAAATCGACCACCCCCCCGGCTTCGCCGGGCCCCTCCTCGAAGAGGAGGGGAAGCACAGGTTGAAGGAGCGCGCCATGCAAGGCTCCCCAGAGCAGCGCGACAAGCCCGCCACCGCCTCGGTCGCGGGGGCGGCGCGGTGAGCGACGAAGACAATCCTTACGCGGCGCCGAGGGCGCGCGTGGGCTCGCGCGACGCCGGCCCCGGCTCGCCGTACAAGGCGGTCGCCCTCGGGCTGGCCGTGGACGTCGGCGGCAGCACGGTGGCGGGCGTGGCGCTGTCGCTGCTCTACAGCATCATCCTGGCGGCCACGGGCACCAGCGCCAAGGAGATCGCCGAGCTCGTCACGCATCCCGCCCACGATTCCTGGTACTACATCCTGGGATTGGTGACCGGCACCGCGCTCTCCGTGCTCGGCGGCTACGTCTGCGCGCGCATCGCCAAGCGCTCCGAGGTCAAGCTGGGCGCGATCATGGCCGCGCTCTCGACTCTCGTCGGGGGAGTGCTTACGCAGCTGGAGGATCCGGACATGACGCTGGTGACGGTCATCGTCACTTTCGGCGCGGTGATGAGCGGCGCGCTGATGGGTCGGGCCGGAAATCGCGGGAGGTCGGCACCAGCATGAAGATCTTCCGCCTCGCGCCCATGTCCTCCATGATCCGCGGGCTCACGCTGTTCCTGTTCCTCCTGCCGATCGCGTTCTTCGCGCTCGCCGCGTCCGGCAGGTCGTTCTTCGTCTACCCGGCCGCCTTCGTCTCGATCATCTACGCCTGGATCTGGCTGCGGTTCCGGCCGACGCGCTTCGTCGTGCGTCCGGACGCGCTGGAGATCGAGTGGCCGCTCAAGCGCCGCGCGATTCCGCGCGCGCAGATCTCCGAAGCGCGCATCATCGACGCCAAGCAGCTGCGCGGCGAGATCGGCTGGGGCATGCGCGTCGGCGCGGGCGGCATGTGGGGCGGATTCGGCTGGCTCTGGACGGGCCGCGGAATCGTGCAGATGTACGTCTCGCGCACCGATCGCTTCGTCTGGATCGAGCGCGGCGGCGAGCGGCCGTGGCTGATCACGCCCGAGCGGCCCGAGGAATTCGTTCGCGCTCTTTCCGCTTCGAGCGCCGGCTCCGCCCGGCATTAAAGTGCAGGTGCGCGGAGTCGCGTTGAGAAGCGGCGCTGACAAGCGGCGTTGACAAGCGGCGGCGTGGTTGGGGATCATGCGCATGGCCAAGGGAGAATCCGCCATTCGCACGCAAGTCGCCATCATCGGCTCCGGCCCCTCGGGATTGCTGCTCGGACAGCTGCTGCATCTCGCCGGCGTCGACGCCGTCATCCTCGAGCGCCGCAGCAAGGAGTACGTGCTCGGCCGCATCCGCGCCGGGCTGCTCGAGCAGGGCACGGTCGATCTGCTCGACCGCGTCGGCTGCGGCGCGCGCCTGCGCGCCGAGGGACTGGTGCACACGGGCCTCGACCTGTGCTTCGGAGGCGTGCGCCACCGCATCGATCTCGAAGCCCTTTCCGGGAAGAAGGTCACGATCTACGGCCAGACCGAGGTCACGCGCGACCTCATGGACGCGCGCGAGAAGGCGGGCGCGCGAACCGTGTACGAGGCGGACGACGTGAGCATCCACGGCTTCGACGGCACGAAGCCGAAGGTGCGCTATCGCAAGGACGGCGCCGAGCACGAGATCGATTGCGATTTCATCGCAGGCTGCGACGGCTTCCACGGCGTGTGCCGGGAGAGCGTTCCCGCGGGCGCGATCACGACCCACGAGCGCGTCTACCCGTTCGGCTGGCTCGGCATCCTGGCCGACACGCCGCCGGTGTCGCACGAGCTGATCTACGTGCACCACGAGCGCGGCTTCGCGCTGTGCACCATGCGCTCGCGCACGCGCAGCCGCCTGTATCTCCAGGTGGCCGCGCACGAGGACGCGGACGAATGGCCGGACGAGCGCTTCTGGGGCGAGCTGCGCCGGCGGCTCGATCCGGAGACGGCGGCCCGGCTCGCGCCCGCGCCTTCCATCGAAAAGAGCATCACGCCCCTGCGCAGCTTCGTCGCCGAGCCGATGCGCTTCGGGCGCCTCTTCCTCGCGGGCGACGCGGCCCACATCGTGCCGCCGACCGGGGCGAAGGGCTTGTACCTCGCGGCGAGCGACGTGTATTATCTCGCCGACGCTTTGATCGACTCCTACAAGACGGGCAACATCGTGGGACTGGACGCCTATTCCTCGCGCTGCCTGCGGCGCGTCTGGTTCGCCGAGCGCTTCTCCTGGTGGATGACCTCGCTGCTGCACAAGTTCTCCGACACCGGATCGTTCGGCTGGAAGATGCAGCTCGCGGAGCTCGACTACATGGTCAACTCGCGCGCGGGCGCCACTGCCCTCGCGGAAAACTACGTGGGCTTGCCGTACTGAGGGCCGGGCTCGATGTCGCGCTGGAAGGCATCAGGCATCTATCTGCTCTGGAGCATCGGCGTCGCCAGCACGGTGCTGCTGCTGATGCTTTTCGTCTGGTATCCCTGGCCGCTGTTCGAGGCGGCGGGCGGGGAGAAGCTCATCTTCATCATCGCCGGGGTCGACGCGGTGCTCGGGCCGCTCATCGTGCTCATCATCTTCAAGTCCGGCAAGTGGGGCCTGAAGTTCGACCTTGCGGTCATCGCCACGCTTCAGCTCTCGGCGCTCGCCTACGGTCTTCACGCCGTCTACCTGGCGCGACCGGTGTATCTGGTGTTCACCATCGATCGCTTCGACGTGGTGACCGCGAAGGACCTCGATCCCCGGGACATCGAGCAGGTCACGCGCCCGGAGTTCAAAGGGCTGCCGCTCGGGCGCCCTCGCTACGCCGCGGCGCCGCCCTCGTCGACTTCCAAGGAAAGACTCGCCATGATCGCATCGGCGCTGCGGGGCAAGGACCTGCAGCTCTATCCCCAGCGCTACGTGCCCTACGAGGAGCTGGCGCAGGATGCGGCGAAACGCGCGCAGCCCCTGGATATGCTCCTCCGCCACGACGCGGAGGCGGTGCAGAGCTTCCTTGGCTCGTCCGGGCGCTCGAAGGAATCGACGGTCTTCTTGCCGCTGCGCGCCTCGCAGCGGGACGGAGCGGTGATGCTGGACGCCGCCACGGGCAAGGTGCTCGGCACGATCCTGGTCGATCCCTGGTGGCACCCCGGGGACCCCTGGCGCTATCCCGAGGACGCGCGCCCCAAGCAGTAGCACGCTTGCGCGACCGCTTGACACTCTGAATCGCAGAGTTTTAAACTCTGCGCCACAGAGTTTCCCGTGGAGGCGCGCGTGTCCACCCTGACCACCCAGCTCGAAGCGATCCACAGCATGCTCGCCGCGGGACACCGCTGCGTGCACATGCGCCGCCACAGCCTGGTCCTGTGGGGCGTCACCGGCGGCGTCCTCTGCCTCGCGACAGAGTACATCATCACCGCGGACCGCTTCCCCGAGCACTGGATGCGCGCGACAGCGGTGCTGGTGTTTCTCGCCGCCGTGCTCGCCGCCGTCGCGGTCGTCGACTTCCGGTACACGCGCCATCGCGCGCAGGCGAGCGACGAGTCGATCCCGTTCGTCGAGGCGCAGATCACCAAGCTCTGGTGGCTGCTGATCGCGATGGGCGTCGCCTTCACGTTCGGCACTTCGTTCTTCGGCGGCGGCTACATGGTCTTCGTCGCTTGGCTGATCGTCTTCGGCCTGGGCGTCTACGTGCATGGCCTGTTCTCCGAGCAGATCCTGGAATGGGCGGGCGTCATGATGATCGTGCTCGGCGTGGCCGCGCTCGCGGCCTCTGTTCCCTACGTGGTGACGCAATGGCTCGCGGCGTCGGTGTTCGCCCTCGGCATGCCGCTTCTCGCGGCCATGCTCGACCGCGGGCGCGCGAAATCGGCCTGGATCCGCGGTATGCAGTCGGCGCTCTGGCTCGCGGTCGTCCTGGCGCCGCCGTTCGCCGCGTACGAATGGCTCAAGACGCAGGACGCGCCATCGGCGCCGGCGCTGTCGCTCGAATCCTTCGCGCGCGAGCCCGAAGCGCGCGGCGCGACGGTCGTGACGCTTCCCGCCGGCGCCAGGATCCCGGTGAAAGTGCGCATAGGCGGCGGCGTCGTGCAGGATCACGAGGAGATCCTGCCGCTCACGCTGGCGCGCTCGATCGACGTGGTCCTGCTGGACGGCAAGCCCGACGGCCGCTTCCGTGTGGAAGGCGGCGAATGGAAGCGGCGCATCTACGGCATGTGGATCCGCGTGCTCGACATGCAGGGCGCGCTCACGCGCGACGCCGGACCGGCGGTGTCGCTCAAGCTCGACCTGACGCTCGATCGCTGAGGCCGCCGCGATGGCCAATTCCGCTGCGCTTCCCGCCGGGCTCGACGCCGTCCTGCATCAGCCCGTACGCACGCAGATCGTCGCGTATCTGGTGGGACGCGGAGAAGCGACATTCACCGAGCTGAAGCAGGTGCTGCGCGTTTCCGACGGCAACCTCGAATGCCACATGAAGAAATTGCTCGCCGCGAAATACGTCGCCACGCGCAAGGACGACAGCAACGCGCGCACGCAGACCGTCTATTCGCTCACGAAGAGCGGCGAAGCCGCGCTGCGTCAGTACGTCGCCAACCTGCAGCGCATGCTCGGCTTCGACGCGAAGAGCGACGCGAGCGCCGCCGTATCGCCGCGGCGGAAGCTCGCCTGGAACCCCTGATCGCCACCACCTGAAGGAGAACCTCATGAAATCGATCCGTGTCGTCCTCGCGCTCGCAGGGCTGCTCGTCTTCGCCGGTTGCGCTTCGGTGCCTTCGCCCGAGGAGGTCGGCAAGCTTCCCGTCGTGCGCTTCGGCGAGGCGGTCCCCGCGGGCGGCGAGTACATCCTTTATTTCCCGCCCGACACGCCCATACGCACCAACGTATCGATCAAAGGCAATATCTTCGCCAAGGAAGCCGAGCAGCCGCTCTCGGTCACTCTGAAGCGCGGTATCTACGCGTACAAGACCTGGGTGAGCTACGACGGCGTGAGCTGGCAGTCCGGCAGGAAAACCATCCACGCCGACGTGGTAGTGAAGATCCCGGGTTACGGCCATCCCGAGCCGGGGACGGTCGCGATCCGCTTGGATGACCGGGGATAGAGCGATCGCTACGCACGCCGCGCTCTCGCAGTTCGGGCTCGCGGTCCTCGCGTTCTACGCGCTGCTCTGGGGCGCGCAGCTGCTCCTGCCCGGGAGCGCCGCCGCCGGCGCGGTGCTCGTGTCTGCGGCGCTCGGCGGCGCGGCGCTCACGCGTCCCGGCTGGAATCTGCAGCCGACGCGGATCGGAAGATACGTGCTCGCGCTGCTCGTGCTGCTTCTCGCGAGCGCGGCGGCGGCGGCCGCGTTCCTGCGGCTGCTCGAGATCGCGAATCCCTACGGTGCCTCGTCTCGGAACCTCCTCGGAGTCCTGCCCGCCATCGTGCTCCTGACCGGGATGGAGGAGCTGCTGTTCCGGCAGGTGATGTTCCGCTGGTTGGAAAGGCGCGCCGTTCCTCCGAGGACGATCGTCGCGGCGACCGCCGCGGGTTTCGGCCTGGCGCACCTGGGCGCGATGTTCGGCCCGCTCGCCGTGGGCTGGGCGTTCCACCTGTCGCAGAGCCTGTACCTGATCTGGATCGGTCTGCTGCTCGGCGAATTGAGGAGAACGAGCGGATCGTGGCTCGTTTCCTGGATCGCACACGCCGGCTACAACGCGGCGGTCCTCGTCTTCCTCGCCGTTCAGCTCGCCTGAGCGGTGCGTGCACCACCCGATCTGCGCGCTTTTACCTTGCCGGCCGGCGCGAGCCCGCCGAACTGCAGTTCGAGCAGGCGCCGCAGGTCCGCGAGGCCTTCCTTCGCGTCGGGCCGCTCGGCGGTGATCCACCAGCGGATCGCGGCCGAGTACACGAAGAACAGGTGCCGCGCGACGAACGCCGGCTCCTCGGCGGCGAGGATGCGCCGGTCCTGCTGCGCGCGGCGCACCAGCTCCTCGATGCCGTCGATCAGCCGCCGGCGGATCCCCTGGAAGGTCGCGGCCTGCTTGCCTTCGGAGTAGAAGGTCAGCTCCTGCAGCAGGATGCGCGAAAGCGCCGGGTTCTCGCCCAGGCGCAGGTAATGCGGCCGGAACACGGCGATCAGCTGATCGATCAGCGGCGCGCCAGCGGGCGGAGAGGCGAGCGCCGTGTCGGTGATCGCGTCGAGCTCGTCGTTGAAGATCAGGAACACGAGATCGCGCTTGTCCTCGGCGTAGTTGAACAGCGTCCCGAGGCCCACATGGGCGCGCTTGGCGATCTGGCGCATGGTCGCCGCGCCGTAGCCGAGCTTCGTGAACAGCTCGCCCGCCGCGACGCGGATGCGCGCGCGCTTGTCCTGCTTGTTCTGCTCGCGCAGGCCGAGCCGCCCCCTGCGCTTGCTTTTGTCGGCCCGAGGGATCTCGGCGCCGCGCTCGGTCAGTTCCATCGCGGGCTCTATAGCACGGGGAGCAGCAGATACGAGGCGCGTCCCGCGCCGGTGTGCACGGTGTGCGTGCCGGCGAAGATCGCCTCCGGGCGGTCGCGCGGATCGTCGTGCAGGAACCATCCCGATCCCTTCTGCGCGCCGGTCTCGCCGGGCCGCTCGAAGTCCTTGCCCTGCAGCGTGAGCACGAGACGGTGGCCCGCGGGCAGCGCGAGGCTCGCCGGCCAGATCTCCAGGTCGACCTCGACGACCTCGCCGGGCGCGAGCGCCTGCTTCTCGTCGTGCGTGTGCCAGGGCTGATGCTCGGTGGAGCGACGCGGGTCGAGCTTGCGCTGCGAAACGCGCAGCCAGCCCTGCGACACGGGCGCCCTGGGCTCGACCGCGCTGAAGAAGGTGCATTCCTTTTCTCGAGCGTCGAAGGCGCGCAGCGTAGCGAACAGATCCATGTCCTCGGTGCTCGAGGACACCCAGAGCTTCGCCTTGATCGGCCCCGCGAATTCCATCTCGCGCTCGAGCGGCGCGGTGGCGAAGCTCACGCCTTCGCCGATCGCCGCGTAGCTCGCGCTCGCCGCCGCGCCGGGCACCGCGTCCCTGAGGGCTTTCGCCGCGGCGTCGAGATACAGGCGCGTCCATTTCGTTCCGGAAAGCGGCCATTGCGTGTCGTTCACCGTGCGCTTCACGGTGTCGTTTGCCGCGCGCACCGCGACCTGCACCTTCGCCTCGCGCTCCCAGCCGTTGTCGGCGTCCTTCAGATAGCGGTCGAAGAACTTTCTTTGCAGCGCGACGTTCTCGGGCAGGAGAAAAGTGAAGAAGTACGAGCCCGACTGCACCTTGAGCCATTTGTCGCGCGAGGAAATCCCCTGCCATCCGAGGATCGTTCCGCGCAGGTGCAGGCCGAGCCCGCCCCAGTTCGCGACCACGAGCGCCGGGACGTCGATGCGCTCGAGCGCGCCGCTGCGCTCCGCGTACCACGGCCCGTCGAGCGGCCGCGCGAGCAGCTCGGCGATGTAGTCGACGCGGTTCGCCGCGAGCTCTTCCGGCGAGAGCGCCTCGGGGCCGGTGTTGCGCTCGCCCGTGTCGATGTCGACGAGCGGCGTGTCGGGATTGCCGTGCTGGTTCCTGAGCACGCTGCGCTGCCACCAGCGCCCGAGAAAGCCGCTGCCCAGGATGCCGCCCTGGCGCGTGCGGTCGCGATAGAAATCGTAGGTGCCCTGCCAGGGCAGGATCGCCGCGAGGTGCGCGGGCCGCTGCGCGGCGATCATCCATTGGCCGGCGGCGTAGTAGGAGATGCCCAGCAGGCCCACTTTGCCGTTCGACCAGGGCCGCGTGCCCGCCCATTCGATCGCGTCGTGGAAGTCGCGGAACTCGGCGGGCGAGTTGACGTCCAGCCTGCCCGGCGACTTGCCCGCG
>Ga0335084_10006525_pt1 | contig 11602 bp, 10 predicted proteins | sample Lox_Sample_44_FD_206721 | JGI IMG/M metagenome (GOLD analysis project Ga0335084, IMG submission 206721) | Soil microbial communities from Loxahatchee National Wildlife Refuge, Florida, United States - Lox_Sample_4.4 | ecosystem: Environmental > Terrestrial > Soil > Wetlands | place: USA...
GTGCCGCTCGCGTCCGGCTGTGCGCCGCCGCAATAACCGGAATTGCCGCCGTGCGGCACCACGCCCACGCGCGCGGCATCGCACAACGCGAGGATGCGCGACACTTCGGCGGTGCTCGCGGGCCGCAACACCAGCGGCGCTGCGCCGAGATACAGGCCGCGGTAGTCGCGCAGGTACGGCGCCATTGCCGCCGGCTCGTCGACGACGCCGGCCGGCCCCACGACCCCGCGCAGTTGTCCGAGCAGCTTGGCGTCTGGCGCAGGCACGCGATGCTCAGGAATGGCTGAAACTCGCCCGGTACGGCTTGCGCGGCAGCATCACGTCCTTGAGATCGCAGTAGAACTCGAAGCTCCACTCGCCGCCCTCGCGGCCGATGCCGGAGTTGCGGATGCCGCCGAACGGCGCGGCCAGGTCGCGCAGGAAGAACGAATTCACCCACAGCATGCCGGTGCGCACCTCATCCGCCACCGCGGTGGCGTGCGCGGTCTCTCCCCAGCACACCCCGGCCAGGCCGTAGTGCGTGTCGTTCGCCATTGCGATCGCATCCGCATCGTCTCTGAAGGTCTGCCATACCAGCACCGGGCCGAACACTTCGTTCTGCACGATTTCATCCGTGGAACCGACGTTGTCCAGCAGCGTGGGTTGGAAGTACTGACCGCCCAGTGCGTGAGGCTGCCCGCCCCAGACGGCGCGCGCGCCCCGTGCCACCGCACGGTCGACGTAGCCGCGCACGCGCTCGAGCTGGCGCTGGTGAATCAACGGGCCGATCTCGGTGTCGCTCTCGCGCGGATCGCCGACCTTGAGCCGCTCCACGTAGGCGCGCATGCGCCGCTGGAAATCCTCGGCGATCGATTCCTGCACCAGGAAGCGGGTGCCGGCGAGGCATACCTGCCCCGCGTTGCGGTACATCAGCGCGGCGGTGCCCGCCGCCGCGTCGAGGTCGGCGTCGGCCAGCACGATGAACGCCGACTTGCCGCCCAGTTCGAAGCCGCAGGGCACGAGATTCTCGGCCGCGGCGCGCGCGATCGACCTGGCCGTGGGCACCGAGCCGGTGAAGGCGATGCGTCGCACGCGCGGATCCGCCACCAGGGCTGCGCCGGTGGGCTGGCCGGGACCCTGCACGATGTTGAACACGCCCGGCGGCAGGCCGGCGGCGTGTGCGATCTCGCCCAGCATGGCACAGGTCAGCGGCGCCCATTCCGGCGGCTTGAGCACCACCGTGTTGCCCGCCGCGAGGGCGGGACCGAGCCGCCACGTGGCGAGCATCAGCGGGCCGTTCCAGGGCGTGACGATGGCGGTGACGCCCGCCGGATCGTAACGCAGGCGATGAGTGGCCGCCTCCAGTTCCAGGCGCTTGTCGGTCAGCTGCAGCGCGTACTCGGCGAAAAAGCCGATGTTGGCGGCGCTGCGCGCCACCACCCCGTGTTGCATGCGCGCGAGCAACACCCCGGCGTCCTCGCATTCCACGCGCGCCAGCTGCTCGCCGCGCGCCTTGATGCCAGCCGCGAACTTCTGCAGGTACGGCAACCGGCCGGCCGGCCCGAGCGCCGCCCAGGCCGCGAACGCCGCGTCCGCCGCCGCCACCGCGGCGTCCACGTCGACCGCACTGCCGGTCGACACGGCCGCGAGCATGCGCCCGTCGATCGGCGAGTGCGTGGCGAAGGTCGAGGCGGCATCCACGTGGCGTCCGTCGATGTAGTGGCCCGTGGCAATGTCGATGCCGGCCACGCTGGCTGTCCTGCTCATGCCGCCTCACCTGTCAATGCTGGCTCGATGTTCATGACCGCGACGGTGCAGCCGATCGAGAAGATCGGCATCGGCTGGTAATACCACAGTTCACCACGCCCGCCGGCCGCCGCGGCCACCGCGATGAAGCTGCGGATCTCGAATCCGCCCTGGCCGCCGTCGCGGTAGGTTTCCTCGTCCGTATAGGAGGTCAGCGCCGCGCGATCGTTGCGCACCCAGCGCGCCAGGAACTCGCGGTCCCAGACCGCGTTGATCTTCTCCGCATCCGGCGTGCAGGGCCAGTGGGATATGCCGCCGCAACCGACCACGGCGATGCGCTCCGGCACGGCGTCGCAGGCACGGCGCAGGGCTTCGCCGAAAGCCCAGCTGCGGTGCAGCGGGGTGAGCGGCGGGCCCTGGCAGTTGATGTTCACCGGGATGACGGGCAACCGGTACTCGGGCGTGAGGAAATGCAGCGGCACCATGATGCCGTGGTCGAAATTCCATTCCTGGCAGTACGCCAGGTCGACGCTCTGCATGATCGACTTGATCAGGCGCAGCGACAGTTCCGGATGGCCGGGAATGCGTGTCTTCCGGATGCGGAGCCACGCCTCGTCCTCGATCGGGCCCTGGTAGTAATCGGCCATGCCCATGGCATAGGCGGGCATGTTGTTCATGAAGAAATTGGCGAAGTGCTCGCCCGTGATCACCACCAGCGCGTCCGGCCGCGCGGCCTCGAGCGCCGCGCGCAGGCGATGGTACTGGGCATAGAAGGCATCGCGCAGCGCCGGGTCGGCCAGCTCGGCGCGGCCGGTGATGGCCGGGCCGTGGCTGGCGATGCCGGCGAACACCAGGCTCACGGGCGCTCCGGGTCGAGCGGCGTGGTCATCGCGTACAGGCCGGCGCGCACCGGTCCGTGCCGGCGCACGCCCTCGCGCATGGCGGCCCGATAGGCGACATGGTCCATGCCGTAGTACGCGCTCATGTGCATCAGCAGCTGGCCGTTCACGCCCAGCACGTACAGCAGCCCGATGTCGCGCTCGCGGAACGCGCGCTGTTCCTCCGGCGTCAGGTCGTAGCACCCCAGCACCGCCTCGATATCGGCCAGATAGCGCGCCCGGAGGTCCGGGTCCCGGTTCAGGTCGTACAGCAGCTTCTGGGTGTAATAAAGGCTCATGACGGCGGCGGAAATAGTAACATATGCGACTAATTTCCGGAGGTGGCCATGAGAGTCGCGGTACTGGGGGCCGGCGCCATCGGCGGCTGGCTGGCGGGGGCCCTGGCAGGCGCTGGCGTGCCGACCTCGGTGGTGGCGCGCGGTGCCAGCCTGGATGCCATCCGGAGGCAGGGCCTCCGGCTCGTCCGGGATGGCCGTGAACACAGCTACGCCGTGACCGCCGGCAGCGCCACCGAACTCGGCCCCCACGACCTGGTCGTCGTCGCCACCAAGGCGCAGGACGTGGCGCGTGCCCTGCCCGACCTGCTGCCGCTGCTGCACGGCGACACCGCCGTGGTGTCCGCCCTGAACGGCGTGCCCTGGTGGTTCACGCAGGACTTTCCCGGTCCGCTGCACGGCGCCGCGCTCGAGTCCGTCGATCCGGGCGGCGTGGTAGCGCGCGCCATCGGGCCGGCCCGCGCGGTCGGCTGCGTCGTGCACGCCAGCACCGCGCGCATCGCGCCCGGCTGCATCCGCATCAACAAGCTCGACAAGCTCATCTTCGGCGAGCCGCGCGGCCCGGTGAGCCCGCGCGTGCGCTGGCTGGCCGCCACGTTCGCCAACAGCGGAGTCGAGACCGTCGCCTCGGAGAACATCCGCCTCGACACCTGGGCCAAGCTGTGGGGCAACATGAACATGAATCCCATCAGCGCGCTCACCCGCGCCACCACCGGCCGCATGCTGAATGATCCGGACATCCACGCGCTGTGCCTGCGCATGATGGAGGAAATGGCGGCGGCGGGCGCGCGCATCGGGCTGCCCTTCGGCATGAGCGCCACCGACCGCATGGCGATCACGCGCAAGCTCGGCGACTTCCGCACCTCGATGCTCAACGACCTGGAGAGCGGCGCGGCGCTGGAATACGCACCCCAGCTCGGCGCGGTGGTGGAGATCGCGCGCCTCGCCGGCACGCCCGCGCCGTTCTGCGCCGCGGTGCTCGGCCTGGTGCGCCAGCTGTCGAACTCGCTGGCGGCTCAGCCCTCGAAGGGGTGACGCAGCACGATGGTCTGGTCGCGGTCCGGCCCGGTCGACACGATGTCGATCGGCACACCTACCACCTCACGCACCCGCTCCAGATAGCGCTGCGCATTGAGCGGCAGCTGCGCGTACTCGGTGATGCCGATGGTGGATTCACGCCAGCCCGGCAGCTCCTCGTATACCGGCTGTACCTCGGCATAACCGTCGGCGAACAGCGGCGGATCGTCGAGCCGCCGCCCGCCCACCTCGTAGCCCACGCAGATGCGGATCGACTCGAGGCCATCGAGCACGTCGAGCTTGGTCACGCACAGGCCCGAGACGCTGGAGTGCACCACCGAGCGCCGCAGCGCGACCGCATCGAACCAGCCGCAGCGGCGGCGGCGGCCGGTCACGGAGCCGAACTCGTGGCCCACACGCGACAGGTGCTCGCCGTATTCGTCGAACAGCTCGGTGGGGAACGGCCCGGCGCCGACGCGCGTGGTATAGGCCTTCACGATGCCGAGCACGTAGTCGAAGTTGCGCGGGCCTACGCCGGTGCCGGTGGCGGCGCCACCGGCCGTGGTGTTGGACGAGGTGACGAACGGGTAGGTGCCCACGTCGACATCGAGCATCGCCCCCTGCGCACCCTCGAACATCACATTGGCGCCCTGGGCGCGCAGCCGCGCCAGCACGCCAGTCACGTCGACCACCAGGGGCTTGAGCCGCTCGGCATAGGCGAGCTGCTCGTCGAGGGTGCGCTGGAAGTCCACCGCCGGCTGGTTGAAGTACTTGGTCAGCACGAAGTTGTGGAAGTCGAGCACCTCGCCGAGCTTGGCGGCGAAGCGGTCGCGCTGGAACAGGTCCGCCACGCGCACCGCGCGCCTGGACACCTTGTCCTCGTAGGCCGGGCCGATGCCGCGGCCGGTGGTGCCGATGGCGCCGGCGCCCCGCGCCTGCTCGCGCGCGCGGTCCAGCGCGATGTGCGCCGGCAGGATCAGCGGGCACGAGGGCGAGACGCGCAGCCGCTCGAACACCGGCACGCCCTGGTCGATCAGCGTCTGCGACTCGCGGAACAGCGCCTCGAGCGACAGCACCACGCCGTTGCCGATCAGGCACTGCACGCCGGGCCGCAGGATGCCCGAGGGAATCAGCGACAGGATGGTCTTCTTGCCGCCGATCACCAGGGTGTGGCCCGCGTTGTTGCCGCCCTGGAAGCGCGCCACGGCCGCGGCACGCTCGGTCAGCAGGTCGACGACCTTGCCCTTGCCCTCATCGCCCCACTGCGTTCCGATGACCGTGACGAACCGACCGCCCATGCGCGCGCTACCTCGGGGAACCGACGCCTAACGCCGCGCGCCGTTGCGGAAATAACGGAAGAACTCGCTGTTCGGGTCCATGATCAGCACGTCACCGTCGCGCCCGATCGTGGCACGATACGCCTGCAGGGTGCGGTAGAAATTGGCGAACTCCGGGTTGCGGCCGTAGGCACGCGCATAGATCGCCGCCGCCGTGGCATCGCCCTCGCCGCGCAGCTTCTGTGCGTCGCGCGCGGCGCTGCTGTTGATTTCCGTGCGCTCGCGATCGGCTTCGGCGCGAATGCGCTCGGCGCTTTCGGCACCTTCGGCGCGCAGGCGCTTGGCCAGTGCATTGAAGTTTTCGCGCATCCGCTGATAGACCGATTCACTGACCTCGTCCACCAGGTCGATACGCTGCACGCGCACGTCGACCAGCGCCACCCCCAGGCTCTTCACCGAGGCGCTGGCGCGAGCAAACATCTCGCCGGTGAACGCCGCGCGGTCTGCCGACACCACCTCCTGGAGCGTACGCTGGGCCACCACCGCCTTGATGCCATCCTTGACGATGCTCGCGACGTTGGCGGCCGCGACCGATTCGACGCCGCCATTGGCACGATAGAATGTCGCGGCGTCTGCCACACGCCAGTTGATGTAGAAGTTGACATTCAGGCGCTTGTTTTCGCTGGTCAGAAAGGTCTCGCCCTGGTAACTCTGCGTGACGATGCGGTTTTCGAACTTGCGCACCGTGTCGATCAGCGGCACACGGAAGTGCAGTCCGGGTTCATAGTGGTCGTTGACGATCTCACTGAATTGCAGGCGCAGCGCGAGCTCGTTCTCCTTCACCGTGAACATGCTGAGCGCCAGCAGGATCAGCGCCGCTGCGCCGGCAATGAACAGGTTGATGGCGCGCTCGTTCATCAGCGGGTGCCTCGCTCGCGATTGCGGCCACCGGCCGGAGCAGCCACCGCCGGCGGCTCTTCCACGGGCTCGACGGTAACGGTACCTTCGCGATTTCCGCTGCCCGCGCCGGCGCCCAGCAGTTTGTCGAGCGGCAGATAGAACATGTTGCCATTGCCGGCCTTGGAATCGACCAGGACCTTGCGCGAGCGCGCCAATACCGATTCCATGGTCTCCACATACAGCCGGTTGCGTGTCACTTCGGGCGACTGCTGGTATGCCGCCAGCAACTGAGTGAAGCGGGATGCATCGCCTTCCGCGATGGCGACCACCTGCTGCTTGTACGCCTGGCCGTCCAGCAACAGCCGCTGCGCGTTGCCGCGAGCCTTGGGAATGATGTCGTTGGCATAGGCCTGCGCTTCCTTGCTCAGGCGCTCCTTGTCCTCGATTGCCTTGTTCGCATCGCGCTGCGCCGCCTGTACCTCCTCGGGCACCTGCACATCCGTCAAGTTGACCTTGCGGACGTCGATGCCGCAATTGTAGCTGTCGAGCGTTTTCTGGATCAGGTCTCGCGTACGCTCGGTGATCTTCAGGCGCGGTTCACCGGCCAGCACGTCCTCGAGCGTACTCTGCCCGATGACTTCGCGTATGGCGCTTTCGCTGACATCGCGGAGCGTTGCCTCAGGGTCACGCACGTTGAACAACACCCGGCGCGCATCCATGTACACGAACTGGACTTCGGCGGTGATGCTGACCAGGTTGACGTCCGAAGTGAGCATCAGCGACTGGTAGCTGGCTGAGTTCACGTTGGTCACATTGAGCTTGGTGACGGTTTCTATCGGCCGCGGCCAGCGCCACTGCAAACCGGCGCCCATCAGGCGATTGAACTTGCCGAAGCGCTGCACCACTCCGACCTCGGTGGCATCGATCACCACGCCACTGTCAAACAGCGCCACCGCCGCCAGCACCAGCAGCGCGATCATCACCCAGCGCCGGTAATCCGGCTGCGCCGGCTCCCCGCCGGCGCCGTCAGCCTCGCTGCCGCCCGCAGACCTGCCGCCGCCCAGACCCAGGGTGCGGCGCAGCTCCTGCCACCACCCCAGGGCGTTGCCGCCGCGGCGCCGGCGCGGACCCGGATTGTCGTTGTGCGAATTCAAGCCTTTAATTCTAGTGGATTCAGCACCGTCATGCGCGCCAGTTGCGCCGCCGGCAGGTCGACCAGCAGCTGCATCGAACCATCCGGACCGGACCGCTCCTCACGCACCACACCGGCCGCGAACAGCCGGGCACGCTCGGCCCCGGCCGCGGCGCCCAGTCGCACCCAACGGCGCTGGATGTCGAGCGCCAGGCGCTCGGCGATCGCCTCGTACAGCAGCGGCAGCCCCTGCCCGGTCGCCGCGCTGATCCACACCTGGGCAGCCATCCCGTCGGCATCGCGCTCGATGTGGGGCGTGAGTTCCAGGCGGTCGATCTTGTTGTACACCATCAGTTGCGGCAGCTCACCAGCACCGATCTCCTCCAGCACCAGGTTGACCTGATCGATGTACTCGTCACGGCGCGGGTCCGCCGCATCGATCACGTGCAGCAGCAGCTGCGCATTGCGCGCCTCCGTGAGCGTGGACTGGAAGGCCGCCACCAGCTCGTGCGGCAGCTCGCGGATGAAGCCGACGGTGTCGGCCAGCACCACCATCGCACCGCCCGGCAGCCGCAGCCGCCGCACCGTGGGATCGAGCGTCGCGAACAGCTGGTCGGCGACGTAGGCGTCGGCGCCGGTCGCGGCGCGGAACAGCGTGGACTTGCCGGCATTGGTGTAGCCGACCAGCGCGATGGCCGGCACCGGAATCTCGGCGCGCTGGCTGCGGCCGGTGTCGCGCTGCTGGCGCAGCTTTTCGAGCCGTGCCGTCAGCGTGCGTACGCGGCTCGCCAGCAGACGCCGGTCCGTTTCGAGCTGGGTCTCACCCGGGCCACGCAGGCCGATGCCGCCCTTCTGGCGCTCGAGGTGGGTCCAGCCGCGCACCAGGCGGCTGGCCAGGTGCTTGAGCTGGGCGAGTTCCACCTCCAGCTTGCCCTCGTGGCTGCGCGCGCGCTGCGCAAAGATGTCGAGGATCAGCGCGTTGCGGTCGAGCACGCGGCGGCCGATGAGCTGCTCGAGGTTGCGCTCCTGGCTGGGCGAGAGCGGATGATCGACGAGCACCACGTCGGCGCCCTGCGCCAGCGCCGCGTCACGCACTTCACCGGCCTTGCCACTGCCGAGGAAGTAACGCGGATCGGGCCGCTCGCGCCGGCCGGTGACCGTGGCGAGCACCTGTGCGCCGGCGGCGCGCGCCAGCTGCTCGAATTCGCCCAGATCCTCGGCGCGCACCGGCCCGCCGAGGCCGATGCGCACCAGCACTGCGCGCTCGCCGGAGCGCGGGCGCTCGATCATCAAGCGTGATCCGTTCCTTCATCGATCGGCAGCTGCACCGGGCGGCTCGGCACCACCGTCGAGATGGCGTGCTTGTACACCATCTGGCTGACGGTGTTCTTCAGCAGGATCACGAACTGGTCGAAGGAATCGATCTGGCCTTGCAGCTTGATGCCATTCACCAGGTAGATTGCGACGGGCACATGTTCTTTGCGCAGGACGTTCAGAAACGGGTCCTGCAAGGACTGGCTCTTGGCCATTGTTTTCTCCTTATCCATGGCGGCACTGGCAGAGGACAGTATCGCCGTCAGCGGGGTCGGACGAATGTTAGCACGCAGCGGCGTGTTGACTAGAGATCCGGGACCGCGCTTTGCAAAGAATTTGCAATCTGCCGTTGTGTCACGGGATCGTCAGCGTCCAGCGCCGACAGCAGGGGCTCCGAACGCAGCCAGGTCAGCTGTCGCTTGGCCAGTTGACAGGTCGCGGCGATCGCAAGTTCCCGCGCTGCCGACAGCACGCAGCGGCCCGCGCATACCAGCCACAGCTGTCGGTAACCGACCGTGCGGAGCGCAGGGAGATCGGCGCGCAGGTCGCCGCGCGCATACAGCCGCTGCACCTCCTGCATCAGGCCACTGCCGAGCATCGCGTCGAAGCGCTGCGCCAGCCGCGCGCGGTGCCGTGCGCGGTCGCCGGGAACCAGGGCCCAGGCCAGCCAGCGGTACGCCTGCTCGCTGCCATGCGTGGCGGCCTGCAGCTCGGACAGCGGCTTGCCGGTCAGGTGGATGACTTCCAGCGCGCGCTGAATGCGCTGTGGATCGTTCGGATGGATGCGCGCGGCGGCCAACGGATCGCGCGCCGCGAGCTCGGCGTGCAGCGCCGCCCAGCCGCGGGCGGCGGCCGCGGCGGCGAGTTCCGCGCGCAGCGCCGGATCGGCCGGCGGCAGCGCTGCGATGCCGCGCAGCAGCGCGCGGTAGTACAGCATGGTGCCACCCACCAGCAGGGGCAGCCGGCGGCGCGCATGGATCTCCGCGATCAGTTGTCGTGCATCACGCACGAACTCGCCGGCCGAATAACTGTCGCGCGGGTCGCGGATGTCGATGAGGTGATGCGCGACCGCAGCGCGTTCCGCCGCGCTGGGCTTGGCCGTGCCGAGGTCGAGCCCGCGGAACACCTGCGCTGAATCGACGCTGATGATCTCGACGGGCAGGGCGTGCGCCAGCGCCATGGCCAGCGCCGACTTGCCGCTCCCGGTCGGGCCCGCCAGGATCGCCACCGGCCGCTGCCGCGCGGCCTCGTCCGCCGCGGCCATCAGCGTCCGCGCAGGAACAGCGCGTCCAGCTCGCGCAGCGACACGCGCGCCCATGTGGGGCGACCGTGATTGCATTGACTGGCGCGCTCGGTCTGCTCCATCTGCCGCAGCAGCGCGTCCATCTCCGGCAGCGACAGTCGCCGCTGCGCGTGGATGGCGGCGCGGCAGGCGATGGTGCCGAGCACGCGATCGGCCGCGGCCTCGAGGTGATGTGTGCCCTGCTCCGCTGCCAGGTCATGCAGCACCGCGCGCACGGTCGCCGCGACGTCGCCGCCGGCGAGCAGGGCCGGCACCGCGCGCACCGCGAGCTGCCGCGGCGCCAGCCGTGCGAGCTCGAAGCCGGCGCGCGCAAAATCGCCGGCATGCGCGAGCGCCGCATCGATCTCGTGTTCCTCGAACTGCAGCACCAGCGGCGCCAGCAACCGCTGCGAGGCCAGGCCGCCCGCGGACTGCTGTGATTTCAGGCGCTCGTACAGCACCCGCTCGTGCGCGGCATGCATGTCCACCACGATCAATCCCTGTGCGTTCTGCGCCAGGACATAGAGACCATGCAGCTGAGCGATCGCGACCCCCAGCGGTTGCTCGTCGGTCGCTGCTGCCGATGACGCCGCCGGCGGCGGCGCAGTCGCGGTCGAATCCGCTCCGCCCGGCGCAGCCAGCGCCAGCCACGGTTCCGCCAGCGGCTCGGCCGCTCCGGTCGCACGCGCCGGCACGAATGCGCCGCTGGCCCAGCCGTGCGCGGCGCGCAGCGGCGCGCCGCTCCAGCCAGGCGCGACCGCCGCCGCGGGCGCATCGGTCTGCGGCCGCGTCTGTGCGAGCGCGCGCTCCACCGCGCGGAACACCGCGTCGTGCACGGCGCGGCTGTCGCGGAAGCGCAGCTCCCACTTGGCCGGATGGGCGTTCACGTCCACCAGCAACGGGTCGATCTCGAGGTGCAGGATGTAGGCCGGGTGGCGGCCGCCGTACAACACGTCGCGATAGCCGAGTCGTACTGCGTTCGCGAGCAACCGGTCGCGTACGGCACGGCCGTTGACGAACCAGTACTGCAGCGAGGTGTTGCTGCGCGCCGCGGTCGGCAACCCCAGCCAGCCACTGAGTCGCAGCTTGCCGTCCTGTTCGAGCCTGAGCGCGCGCGGCAGGAAGTCCTCGCCCGCGATGCGCGCGATGCGCGCCGCCATGCTGCGCTCGTCGGTGCCGGGGGCGAGATTGAGCACCTCGCGACCGTTGTGGCGCAGCCGGAAGGCCACGCCGGGCGCCGCCAGCGCCAGCCGTTCCACCGCATCGAGGATGTGGCCGAACTCGGTCGCCTCGGTGCGCACGAACTTGCGCCGCACCGGCACGTTGAAGAACAGGTCGCGCACCTCGACCGTGGTGCCGGCCGGATGCGCGGCGGCGCGGGGCGCGCTCGCCTCACCGCCCTGCACCGTGATCTCGGCGGCCTGCGGCGCGGTGGCCGGCCGCGACACGATGCGCAGCCGCGCCACCGAACCGATGGAAGGCAGAGCTTCGCCGCGGAAGCCGAGGCTCGCCACCGCCTCCAGATCCTCGAGCGTGGCGATCTTGCTGGTGGCATGCCGCTGGATCGCCAGCGGAAGCTCCCCGGACGCGATGCCCACGCCGTCGTCGCGCACCCGGATGAGCTGCAGGCCGCCGCTCTCGATGTCGATCTCGAGCTGGCGCGCGCCCGCGTCGAGCGCGTTCTCCGCCAGTTCCTTCACCACGGAAGCGGCGCGCTCGATCACCTCGCCGGCGGCGATCTGATCGACGAGCTGCGACGGCAGGACACGGATCGGCATGCA
>Ga0335084_10006526_pt1 | contig 11601 bp, 8 predicted proteins | sample Lox_Sample_44_FD_206721 | JGI IMG/M metagenome (GOLD analysis project Ga0335084, IMG submission 206721) | Soil microbial communities from Loxahatchee National Wildlife Refuge, Florida, United States - Lox_Sample_4.4 | ecosystem: Environmental > Terrestrial > Soil > Wetlands | place: USA: Florida...
TTGGAGCGTACTCCATCGTGGGACGCCTGGAGGATATTCCAGTCAATCTCACGCCTGAGGTTCCGAAGCACGCCGCCGATCAGGGACTCCGTACGTTGCAGGCACTCAGGGTGAGTGGTGGCGCCAGAAACGGCACTGTCGGGTTCTTCGGGTTTGAAGACGAATCCGGCGCGCCGGTGCAGACGGTCACTGCTGAGCAAAGAGCTGCCTGGGCGAAAGAAGGTGCGGACGCGATCGATACCGCAGTCAAGCAAGCAGACATCAAGAAGATCGCGCAATCCCTGCAGGACCACAAAAGGTTTATTGACGAATACTTAATTCCAAAATTCGATGGGCTTCTCCCCTGATCTCCGTCAGTGGAGAATAACGATCCAACTCCGCGAAGCCGGCTCTACCGGCTCCGCTCTTCGTCCAAGTTGCAGGATGACATTCCCCAAGGAGACCCAAGCCGATGGGAAACAAGCTTTCTTTGTTTTGCGCGATTGCCATAGCGTCCCTTCTAATTCGAACTGCGCCTTCAACGGCACAAATGGGACCTCTTCGTGCGGGCGCTGCCAGAGTAGACGTTTCGCCGACTCCCAATATGTTTCCAATGACAGGGATGCAATCGTTTGGCGCCCTTCACGATCCTCTGTATGCCCGCGCCCTTATTCTCGATAACGGTTCAAACAAGGTTGCACTCGTCACCGTCGACTCCGTTGGAATTGTCTCGGGGGACGAACTGATCAATACGCTCGCCAATGAGCTCAAGATTCCGGCAACAAACCTGATTCTCAGTGCGACGCATGACCACAATACGCCGTTAGAATTGAGCGGCGGGTTTCTCCCTGGGACCGGTCCGGCCACAAAATCCCCTTATTTCGAGATTCTGAAAGAAGGTTTGCTGAAAGCCGTGCGGCAGGCCGATGCCAACCTGCAGCCGGCGCGCGTCGGTTTTGGGACGGGCAAGGCATATGTCAACACGAATCGTAACTGGAACATCGATGAAAACATTCACGGGTTCTACAATCCGGAAGGTCCATCGGACAAAACCGTTGCCGTCCTGGTCGTGACAAACCTCTCCGGCGAGCCCTTTGCCATTTACACGAACTATGCCGTGCATTCCGTGGTCATGTTCCAATCGAAAACCCGAGACGGAATAGGTGAAGTAACAGGCGATCTCGCTGGCTGGACCTCCAACTACGTTGAAGACCACATCAAAGGAGTGGTTGCGCTTTGGACCATGGGTGCGGCGGGCGACCAGAATCCGTTATTCATGTCGCTCTACAACCAGGCGGCGCCAGGAATTCATGACGAAGGTCCCAGTGGCTGGGCCATTCTTGACGTGCTCGCGCGCCGGCTCGGTGAAGAAACCGTGCGCGTCTCCAAATCGATTCAGAACACGACTGGCGAGGTCGCGCTTTGGGGCATGCAAACTTCAGCCGCCTGTCCAGGCCGCAAGCCGGCTGAGCCATTTCAATTCGCAGCTGTCGGGTCTTTTCTGACTGGGGCGTTCTGGGACAAATTCAAGATGGTCGATAGCGAGCCGACGAAAATTCCGCTTCAGCTGATCATGGTGAACGACATTGCCATTGCAGGCGTTTCTGGCGAGGTATTCACGGAGATTGGCCAGCATTTCAAACGCGATTCTCTTTTCGATCGCGCCTTCATGGTTACAAATCTGCCGGGTGGAGCTGGCTTCTACATTCCCACAGATGCTGGATATCTGATTCCGGTCTCCGAGACGCGTAGCAATCGAATCAAGCCAGGTTGTGCGGAACAAGCCATCATTGGAGGGTTTCAATCGATGCAAAAAAGCTATCTGCCTGTTTGGCAGAAATCGTCGAAATAGGACGCAAGAGATCTGTCCAGCCGACGGCCGACGTTTCGCGACGTGAAGTGGAAGGCGCGGCCCCTTTGACGATGAATGCAGACCCTGTATCGGAGGGTACTTATGTTTGGGTATCACAAGCACGGTCTTTTCGAACTGATCATCACTGTTTCCATTGCGGCGTTTCTGCAGACCAGTTATGCCGGAACCTTACCCTCGAAGGTGAAAGTGGAGGGCGGGCTGATCCAGGGTACTGTTGCGGACTCACTCACCGTATTCAAAGGCATTCCTTTTGCTTCGCCACCGGTTGGGGACCTGCGCTGGCGGCCACCCCAGCCGGCGGCGAAATGGCAGGGAGTGCGCGCGGCCGAGCAGTTCGGCCGGGCCTGCATGCAGACGAATGCGGCCATCGAAAATCTGCCTGCGCCCAGCGAAGACTGCCTGTATCTCAATGTGTGGACACCCGCCAAAAGCGCGGAGGATAAGCTGCCAGTGCTGGTGTGGATTCACGGCGGCGGCTTCGTCGCAGGCGCGCCGGCTGAGCAGTTGTACCACGGAGAATGGCTGGCCCGGAAAGGCGTCGTCGTGGTGTCGATCGCCTACCGGCTCGGGGTCTTCGGTTTTCTTGCCCATCCCGAGCTGAGCGTCGAGAGCGCTCACCATGTATCGGGCAACTACGGCCTTCTCGACATGATTGCCGGGCTTCAGTGGGTGCAGAAAAACATCGCCGCATTCGGCGGCGATCCCGCCAAGGTCACGATACAAGGGGAGTCGGCCGGCGCGGCAGCGGTAAGCATTCTTTGTGCATCGCCACTTACGAAGGGCCTGTTTCGCGGCGCCATCGCCGAAAGCGGAGCATCGTTCGGGCCGGTGCGGGCCGATGCTTCCTTCGGCGAAGGAGAACCGTTGACCACTGCTGAGAAAAGGACCGTGGATTGGCTGTCATCTGTGAGTATTCCGAACATAGCGGAATTACGAAAGATTCCAGCCGATAAATTGCAGACGATGATTCCTCATCAGTTCGGTTGGACTCGGCCAAATGTGGATGGCTGGGTGATTACTGGAGATCAATACGAACTCTACGAGGCCGGGCAATACAACGACGTACCGGTCCTGATTGGCTATAACTCCGACGAAGGCGCTGCGTTTGCAAACCCTAAGTCCCAAGAAGCCTATGTTCAAAGTGTGCGCGAGCGGTACCAGCAGTTCGCGGACAAGATTCTGGCAATCTACCCGGGCGGCGATACAGCTGACGGGAAAAGGACAGCGCGCAATTTGATGCGCGACTCGTCGTTTGCCTGGAATGACTGGGTGTGGGCTCGTCTACAGACGAAAACCGGCAAGTCGAAAGTGTTCCTTTATTACTTCGATGAAAAGGCCGAGATTCCGGCAGGAACTGATCCGGCCGTCTATGGGGCGCGACACGCTTCGGAACTGCCTTATGTGTTCCGGCAGCTTACAGAACACGATCGCCCTGCTCCGACCGCAAAAGACGAAGCTCTGTCGGAGATGTTGCGCACCTATTGGACGAATTTTGCCAAAACCGGTGATCCGAACGGATACGGTTTGCCGAAGTGGCCACCTTACACCGATAACGCGCCGCAAATGTTGCGCATCGAAGCGGACAATACAAAGGTAGGTCCACTGGTCAATGAGAACGGATTGAAGGTATTGGACGAATACTTCGCCTGGCGTCGAGCCGACGAAATTAAATCCGCGACGCATTAGGTCACAAGTTTGTTTGCGCTTGCCGCTCACACGCTCCCGGCAAGCCACAGATCCATTTCGCCCCTTAGGAGAAAGCTAATGCGCAACTTCCTTTCATTCGAATTGGGCGCTGTTCTTTTACTCGGGGCCGGCAGCATCCTTGCAAGCGCACAAGAAACGGACGCGAAACCGGATTAGCCTCCGCGTGTCCGTGTCGGACACATAGGGCTAGGCAGAGCTCGCGTTTTCAGTTTGACTTAGCTAGTCCAGTCTTCGCGTGTGCATCCAGGCCAGTGTCGGACGATACTTTGGTCCAAGCGCGGCTTCGCCAGCTTTCCAGTTCGGCGCTGACAATCTCTAGCTGTCGAACGCCTTCGGAGAACTGCGGGTAGCTGGCCTTCAGAGCGGGATCCTCTATCGCTTGATAAAAGTTGGAGAATAGGTGCCGGAAGGTATCGCCATATCCTTCAGCGTGGCCACCCGGCAAAGTGGAGCAGGCTGCGGCCGGCGGTGAAAGCAAGGAAGGATCCTTAATCAGACACTGATTCGGCGAGTTGCGATGGCCAATCCAAAGCTCATTTGGATTCTCTCCATCCCAGGCCACACCCATTCTTGATCCATACACTTCAATGACGAGGCGGTTCTTTCTTCCTGCGGACACCTGGCTGGCCGTGAAACAACCCCGTGTGCGCTCGCCCATTCGAAACACACAGGCTCCGAAATCCTCGGTGTCAACGGGAACCTCGCGATAATCATCCGGGTTGGGCGCCTTGCCGGCAAAAGTTTCGATCGGCCGCGTGGGCTGTTTGCGCGTCGAGTGAAAGGTTTGAAGGTCGGCGCATAGCTCGGTAATGCGGAGCCCGGTGATGAACTCGGCCATGTCGCACCAGTGCGAGCCGATATCGGCCATCGTGCGCGACGGGCCGTTTTCCCTGGAGTCCAGCCGCCAGTTCCAGTCCGTTTCCAGCAAAAGCCAGTCCTGGCAATAGGAGCCCTGGACGGTAAGGATGTCACCCAGATCACCATGCGCGCACATTTGGCGCATCTGCTGGACTAGCGGATAGTACCGCAGGTTGTAGCAGGTGCAGTTGCGGAGACTCTTGCTGCTGGCCAATGCAGCCAACTTGCGGGCTTCTTCCGGGTAAGTTGCCAGCGGCTTCTCGCACAGTACATGCTTTCCCGCTTCGAGGGCATCCCTGGCGATGGCGGCGTGCAGAGAATTCGGCGTGCATATATGGACGGCGTCTATGCTGCCGTCCTTCAAGACACGGCGATAGTCAGTTTCAACCTCAGCGATCCCGTACTGCGCCGCCACCCTGCGGGCCTGGATGAGATCGGCAGGGGCCGAAACCAGTGCGGCCACTTCGGCGCACCCGCTTCGCATCAGATTTTCCAGATGCACGCGGCCAACAAAGCCCGCTCCTATCAAACCGGTTCTTGCCCGTCCCTTCATATGTTCCCTTTTCCTCTATGAGATAGCTGCGGCATAATCCCCGGTCAACGTTCCTGCCAAACAAGACTTTCTCCAAAGCGCGATTCGGGGCGCTTGCAGTCAGCCAACACGATAACTATTGCGGAGGCCGGCCCAACACTTCAACTTCGATGTAGTGATTCAATTCGTTCACGCTGTTTCCACAACTGAACAGGCGAACATAACGGGCCTTGATGCCCTTGGTCGCGACCAGCTTGCCCTCATAACTTTCGACGTAGAGCATGTTCGTCCCCGCACCCTGTCCGACTTTGTTGCCAGTATCGTTGTTGAACCATGTCTGCTTGTTCTTAGTAAAACCCTCATCATCCGCGGTCTGAAGAACAATGCAGAAATACACCCGCGGCTGGAAATGATGCCAGAACAACACTCCGTAGATCTCGTGCGGTGAACCCAGGTCGATGGTCACGGATTGGACTCCCGGGCCCAGTTCTACATCGTTTCCGTCCACTTGAGCCGTGTCACCGTCGGTGATCATGGTCAAATCCCCGACCACGGGATCGGTCTCCGTACTAGTCACCTTCTTGCCTTTGGCGATGTTGGCAACTCCCGCAGGGGCAAGAAAAGGAGCGCGCTTCTGCACCGACGGCTTCTCGAGGTTGTGGATCGATGTGAGATTTGCCGGTGTGCCTTCGTATCCGGGTTTCGGCAATTCGATGGGAACCGGCACGAGTTGCGCGCGCGCGATCGATGACAAGCAAGCAAGGCCCAGAGCCAGATGAAGAATTCTTAATTGCATATAGTTCCTCCCGAATTACTTCTTCCTTTCTGCGTTTGAGTCAGGTGAACAAGGGAACATCGACCGGACGAGTGATGGTCAACCGGTTCGGCCAGCCACGTCTCCAGTGTAGGGCGACGCGCACCGCACGCCTCTACCTCCTCGAGGCTCAAGATCAGGAACGCGGTTGAAAAAATCTCTGCTACGGCGGATGGCGATTCTGAGACCGGGTCGCCGCAGCCTCCAATATCTCCCAGTTCACGAAAGATGGGCCGAAGGTCGGCGATTCGAGCAATCACCCATGCCCCCGGACGGAGCGCGATAGGCTTCGAAGTCCTCGGATCGACGATGTGATTCCCCTTCTGCGTTCCTGACGCGCTCAATACACATTGCGACGCAGAATAACCGTTCGCGCACTGGACCTGTTGTCCCGGTACCGCGATCCCCAGCGGCCAACCGGGAACTCCTGCTGGAGGATCCAGCGCTCGGACCGAACTGCACCCTCCGTGAATCAATGCGTGATCGATTCCCCAATGCGCCAGTGCGTCGGCCATCCGATCGACGGCGTAGCCCTTGCCAATTCCGCCAAGATCGAGATGGACCGGGGAATCGTGCACGCGTACCGTGTAATCACGGGGCTGCAATTCCAGGCTGCGCAGGCCCGTGCCCAGCGAAATATCGAAAGCCCCGCTGGTCTCTTCAATAGCCCATCGTGCCAACAGGAGACACTCCATGGTCCAGCGGCTAACCTTCGCGGTTCCGCCAGGCGGCAAATCGTTGATTCGCCCGATGTCGCTATTCTCAACAAAGCGGCTGAGAGCGCCTTCCAGCTTATCGAGCAGGTCGAAAGCCTGATTGGCCGCCTGGAGCGCGTAGGTTTGATCTTCGTGCACACAGAGGACTTCGAAGAGCGTCGCCATCGCACGATGCCCAAAGCGCAGCACCGCTTGGCCCGACAAAATCGAGTCCGTCCCTGGCGTCTCCAATGCGACGTCGACACCCCCGTCTGGCATTTCTGACACGCGTTTCACAGCCCCTCCCACGCAGACATCGAAGCAAACCCGCGTATCTCCACTCCCGGTCTCAGTTCGACCGGTGGGTCGAACAGGTTCCGATACAGCTCGCGTTCCCCGAGTGGGGGCAGATCGTACAAGCGCCGGGTCAAGGCCATTTCCATATCGGGGGTAATCAGATAGACCGGCGCAGGCGAGGCTGTATCTGAGATTCCGTTCCACCATTGCACCCTGGGGAAGCGCCGGAAATACCACGGCAACGGCCATAGATTCTCCCGGCTCACAATGGCGATTGGAAGGTCCGCGCGCCTGGCGGGATATGCAGCTGCCAAAAGCTCCATCTTTTGCACAATGGTAAATACATCCTTGCTCGTGTGGGCATACACCCACGGGTTGCGAGGATCGGAGTTGAGCGGGAAGCTACTTCTCCAGGCCTGCCATCCAAGGTGAACCAGACCTATTAAAACCAACGCGGCAGCTCCGGCACGCAGCGCACTCCATCTGCAGGACTCGCTCCACGCCGAAACACCAATGCCGCTCAGCAGGATCATTCCGTGCATGGGCCCTAGAAAGTTCCAGGGCAACTTGTAAGGGAGCGCGGAAAACACCACTACCATAGCCACGCTGTAAATCGCCAGGAACAGCCGGAACCCGGACGCTTCGTGATGCTTGTTCCATTCGCGAATCACGGCGACAAGGCCAATGATCGCGAGGATCGTAATCAGCGCCTCCGTGAAAAGCGGCCCCGTATCCGCGCGATAGAAGTTCATCAACCGCAGATAGTAGCCCACGGGATGAACGTGAGGCGTGCCTACACCTGTACCTCGCAGAAAGTATCCGCGATATCCAAAGACCAGGTCCGCAATGCCGCGCGGATTAGTTAAGAACGATGAGATCAGAAGGGCGGTAGCAGCGAATGCCGCCGCCAGCGCTAATGCCAGATGCTTGGGCAACGCTGCGAGGCCAGAGGGACGCCATCCCTTTTGCAAGTTCATTCCTGCCAATCCAGCCGCCGCGACTGCCATGCAAGCGACCGGAATGATGGCTGTTTCCTTGGTGGCGAACATCAGCCCGATGCAAGCACCCGATATCGCCGCCCAGACTGCTCGTCTCGCCTCCCAGTAGCGAAGGGCAGTAAGAAGAGCGGCAAAGGTGAATGACACGAACAGCATCTCATGGATGTAGTAGCGGCTGTAATAAACCATGGCTGGCGATATTGCCGTCAACAGGGCGGACGCCGCTGCTGCAAGCAGCCCGATGTAGCGTGTCAGGAAGAGGTGCAGCCCCACCAACAGGATCCCGGCCAGTGCCGGAACCAGCCGCAGAGTGGTCTCGTTCAGGTCGGCGTAGTTCCTGATCCCCTGGACTCTGGCCACGGACCAAGTGAGATAGGTCAACGTCGGTCCATGAAAATCCGCGGCTGAATACTTGTACTCTCCGTGCTCCAGCAGAACGCCCAATTTATCCGCGTTGATTGCTTCATCGCTGTGCATGGGACGCGCCGGTAATTGCGGCAACCGAAATGCCGCGGCAAGCAGCATCAGCGAACCGAATACGATATAGGTCCGCAGCGAGACCCGCCGAGTTTCCGAAAACAATGCCATATTCATCAGTCTCTGCGGCTGGTCCATAAGTCAGATAGGGCAGAGTAGGCAAACAAGACGCCGCCGGCTGCCAACGACAAAGCGAAGATGCGATGGACCTCGAACAGTCCCTGCTGCTCAGCGGGTGAAGCAAGCGGAAACATCGCCAACAGCGCAGTCGCGAGTGCGGGCACGGCCGATGCCAATGCAATCCAGAACGAGGCTCTGCGAAGAAGATTCGCGCCGGATCGGTTAGTCCCCGGAGTTCTCGCCCCGACTCCAGGGACTTCCCGATCCGCCTCTACAAACCGGTTTCGTGACACCCACAGCACTGCCACTGCCGCGCCGGCAACTGCGAAACCGCCAGCGGTAGTCACGTGAATAATCAGGAGATACCCGCTAAGGGAAGGCTGCCCAGCCACAACTGGTATGAAGCCAGTGATGGCCGCTGCGACCAGGCAGGCCAGGCCCACCGCATTCACGAGAATCCGGACCAAGCTCACGAGCAGGGACCCTCGCTGCATATTCTGTCGCGAACGAGAGAGACCGTGGGACATAAATCTCCACGTCAAATCCGCCGCAATGATGACTGCTACCGTGGCGAACACTCCAACGACTGCCATCCGATACATGGTCTTATCGCCCCCCGGAGAGCTTCGCGGACAAACCAGCCAAAGCCTGATAAGCACCGCCAAGCGCGAAGAGCAGAAGTAAGATCGTTGCTCCAATCCCGAGCACCTTCAGCCAAGCTCGGTATTTCCAGGAATTCGCCAGGCTGGCGTGATAGGCGGCATCGATCTTTGGCTGGAAGCGGTTCATTTTCCAGAAGCTGTTCTGCTCCAGCGGCGAATCCACCGCGACAAGGCCGAATATGACGGGTGACGATGCTGAGTGGCAATCCTGGCACCCATTCGCGCCCAGCGCTTCCGAGGCCGGACGAACATCGTGGCCGATGGGCCACAGGTAAGGCTGCGCCTGGGCGTTCTCTTCCATCTTTAGCTCTCCAGCGGAATCCAGCCTGTACAGTCTTCCTCCCGCGATGTAAACGGCCTGTCCGTGGCCTTTCTGGTCAAGGAGCGCCAGAACCTGGCGCACCCAAGCGGCGTCAAGCCGCGGCCAGCTTCCATTTGCGGGCGCTTCACGGCTCAGTTTCTTATTGTCCAGAAGACTGCGGACCGCCTCCAGGTTCAGTGGCACCACTTTTCCCGACGTCATCGTTCCCCAGAACGCCGGCCAGACCGCTCGATAAGGCGCGAGTGTGCCATCGCTTTGCTGCGCATAAACGGGATCTACAATGTGCGGCAATGCTTCGGGGTCGAGGTTCGCATTATGCTCGCCAAGGCCGTGTGCCCGAGATGTCTTCAGCAAACGAGTTTTGTCTCTGGGCACGGGCCCCGCGTGACAGAAGGTGCAGCTCAGCTTTTCCAAGTGGATGGCCGGCAGTCCTCTGTGTTGTGGATAGGGCGCATTCAGGCCGTGCGGCCCGGAGGCCAGTTTCCCGTCCGCGCCTCCCATGTGGCACCCGCGACAGGAGAGCGACTGGGTGGCAGTATCCCCGGCAGCAACTGGATCGCCCTCATAATTGCGCGTGATCAAGTGATCCAGGCCGTTGCTGTGGCACTGAACACAGGCTATCCCTCGCGCCATGTGAACATCCTCGCCCGCTTTCCAGCGTTCCTTGCCTGCCACGGCGGCATCGATAGTCGAATGACAGAAGAAGCAGCGGTTTGAGTCCGCCTGACGCGCGATATCGAACGGCACTTTCTGTCCCGGCATAAACCGTTCCGCCGCGTAGTGGACCTGCGGAATGTCGGGCTGAAGTGAATCTTCCACCGAGCCAGGAAGAAGATAGTCAAAGGTGTTCGGCATCTTCTTGCTCGAGCCCGCCACCACCGCCAGTCCACTCGCGGCGGCAACGGCGTAGCGGAAGTTCTCGAAGCTTAATTGCCTCGCGTATTCTGCCTGATCGTAAATCGGCGACCGGTCATGGCAAGCAAGGCAATTCGCTTCCAGCTTTCCCGACACGCGCCAGCGGGCGCGATCCTGAGAGTTGTCAGCGGCATCGCGTTCGATCGGTCCCGGCGTTCGTGCTCCGAAACGGAGGGCCATAGCGCGAGCACCGATACCCAACTCCTCGGGCTTGTACGTGCCAGGCCAGTCGCGGTACGAAAGCGGAATCTGTGTCGCGGTCGCATAGTCGATCCAGATCCAGGGCTCGGAGTTTCGGCCTGCTGGAACTCCTCGCTGGCTCGCGTTGAAATGCCAGCCGTGGCGGATGAGCGAAACATCGTGGCATGTGCCCCCGCAGGTCTGTTCGATGGAGTACGGCAGCGGCGTGCGGTCGTTGGGCTGGATCGTGTCGCCATTCTCGTCCCTTAATGGAATGACATGGACGGGGCGGGCATGGCTGCCGGAAGGGAGATCGCCCAGCAGTGGCTTTTGTGCCCGGCCCGGCAATCCGGCGCCGGGCAGAATCCCAACCAGAAGAAGCAGCAGAAAGAAGTGACAGGATCGCCGCATGTCAAATCTCAAACTCTTCGGGCTTGAATTCGAGACGGGTTTTGGCTTCGGCCGCCTGGTTGACCTTGAGAACCGTTACCGCCGTCTCGTAGCCGATTTCGCCGGGACAATTCAACTTGTTCTTGCCCCGCACGGCGCCAAAAAAGTTCTCCAGGTGCGGCTGATGGTATTTCTTGCGCATCTTAACCGGAATGCCATAGCTGGGCGGAGGGGCCGTCTCGCGAACATCGAGCACCGCTCCTCCTGCGGCGGGCTTGGGCTCCTCTTTTGGAGCCGTCAGGATTCCCGCTTTCACCAACGGAGTCCAATCGGGCGCGTTGGCAGCATCCCGGTAAATCGAACCCCTGCCTGCCGATTCGGAGATCTCCAGCGCAGCCTGGTCTCCCATGAAGACTTCGTAGTAGCCGCCAAAACCATTTGTGGTGATGGTCTGGTAATAAGCGCGCACGATGCCATGGGAGGTCTCGTAGTCGTAGACCACCATCATCGTGTCGTACCACTCATGAGTTGTCTTGTCGAAGTAGTCGGTGCCGCCGCTGGCGGTAACTCCCCTGGGACGCGCGCCCAAGAACCAGTTGAAGATGTCGATTTGGTGCGAGCCAAGATCGACGATCGGACCACCGCCGAGCCCCCGGAACCAACGCCAGTTCAGGAACTGCTCCATGGAGCGGAATCCATATTTCTCCAAAACTTCCGGTTGGATCGTGTACCGGGGCGGAATGGTGGCGAAGTCCCGCTTGGCACGGTTCCATTGCCCATTC
>Ga0335084_10006528_pt1 | contig 11598 bp, 12 predicted proteins | sample Lox_Sample_44_FD_206721 | JGI IMG/M metagenome (GOLD analysis project Ga0335084, IMG submission 206721) | Soil microbial communities from Loxahatchee National Wildlife Refuge, Florida, United States - Lox_Sample_4.4 | ecosystem: Environmental > Terrestrial > Soil > Wetlands | place: USA...
TCCGGAGAGTTTCCTGGGGCGATGGGGCGAAGACGAGTTTCTCGCGGTGCTGCAATCGGCAAGCCCGATTCGGGTTGCCTCGGCAGCAGAAACACTATTGAACCTAATCAGCCACTCGGAAGTCTCCTGGTGGGGTGACCGTTTTTTGATCGAAGCGGTCGTGGCTTACACCGTTGCCCGTCCCGGCGACAAACTGGAAACGCTACTCCGGGATATGCAGCAGCCGCACACTGCCGCGGGAGCTGGCGAGTCTTCGCCCGGGCCATTGCGAGGTTGATGCTCTTATGTTCGCGATCATTGGCATCGTCGTTGTCTTTGGATGCATCGTCGCCGGATACCTGATCGAACATGGCAACATCCGCGTATTGCTGCAACCGGCCGAACTGCTCATCATCGGCGGGGCTGCGGCCGGCACCGTATTGATCTCCAATCCCCTCCACATCCTGAAGCAGATCGCGAGCGGACTTGCTGGCGTGTTTGGATCGTCGCCCTATTCGCGGCAGCGTTATGTGGAAACTCTGAAGATGATGTTCGACCTTCTGAACAAGGCCCGGCGCGAAGGCCTGGTTGCCCTGGAAACCGACATCGAAGAGCCGGCAAAGAGCCCATTGTTCACCAAGTATCCGGCGTTTATGAAGGAACACCACGCAGTCGCGTTCGTCTGCGACACCATGCGTATGGCAGTGAGCGGCGGCATCGAAGTCTTCGATCTCGACCAGATGCTGGAATCGGACATGGAATTGCACCATCATGAATCGACCCAACCGGTGGCTGCCTTGAGCACCACCGCCGATTCCCTTCCTGGCCTCGGAATTGTGGCCGCGGTACTCGGCGTCGTAATCACGATGGGAGCTCTGGGCGGGCCTCCCGAAGAAATCGGGCACAAGGTGGCCTCCGCTCTGGTCGGCACTTTCCTCGGCATCCTCTTGTGTTATGGACTCGTTGGCCCACTTGCCTCGCGCATGGGGAAGTCGGCCGATGAAGAACGCGCCTACCTTGGAGTTCTGCGCGCCGTCATCGTCGCGTTTTTGAAAGGCATCGCGCCCATCATGGCGGTGGAGATCGGGCGGCGGGTGGCGCCGGGCCACGTGCGTCCTTCTTTCAAAGAGGTAGAGGACGCTTGTCGCGCCTCGCGCGCGGAAGCGGCAGCGCCCGCCGAAGCCGCCGCCACGGCGGGAGCGTCCGGGGATTGAGTTCATGCCCTCCCCTCCCATCATTATCAGGAAGAAATCGGGGCACGCTGCGCATCATGGCGGCGCATGGAAAGTCGCCTACGCCGATTTTGTTACGGCCATGATGGCGCTCTTCATCGTTCTGTGGCTGATGAACACCAGCAAGCAGATTCAAGTTGCGGTCGGAGGATACTTCAAAGATCCCACTGGGACGGCAAAAAAAGTCGGGACCAATCAGTCGGGATCGGGAGAAAACTTCCAAATCACCAGGCAGAACATGGCAGAACTGAAGGAGCAATTGCAAAAGAGCATCCGCAAGATGAATGACCTCGAGAATCTGCGCAAGAACATCGAGATGACGGTCACCAGCGAGGGTCTTCGCATCGAACTCCTGGAATCGGAGAAGGGAACATTTTTCGACAGCGGAAGTTCCCTACTCAACGAGAACGGACGCGAGTTGCTGGTGATGCTTGCCCAGCAACTCGGTCAACTTCCGAATCGCGTGTCGATTGAGGGACACACGGACGCGAAACCTTACGCGGATAAGGTCAACTACACCAACTGGGAGCTCTCTTCGGACCGCGCCAACGCGGCGCGGCGCCTGATGCAGCAATCGGGATTGCATGCAAATCAGGTCTCACAGGTGCGCGGCTTTGCCGATCAGTGTCTGCGCACTCCGCAGAATCCGTTAGAGCCATCGAATCGTCGCATTTCAATCATCGTGCAGTACCTGAGCAGCGATGGGAACATGGCGGCTCCGCTCACTCCGTTGGAAAGCAAATCGGATGACGACTCCTCAACTGGGCCGGGCGCGAGCTTGAATCCGACGGAACCGAAGACAGAACTGCGGTGACTCGCGAGAACCAAAAAATATGGGCTAACCCGATCAGGCTAGCCCTGGACTTTCCTTTAATTGCGTCTTGCTGAGTTCTATCTAAGCTACTCTGGTGATCTTGCCCAAATGCGATCTACAGATCGCAAGCGGGTTTCTTGGGTGGACACATCGGCATTGGCCCACCTTCCCTGACCGGAGCCTGGGGAATGGCAGCATATGCAAATGTGCCCAGTAGACCTACCAACAGCAGTAAAGCCCTGAGCGAACGTTTCATGGGTCTTTCTCCTTAGGGTCGCCGGAGAACCAACATGCGAAACTATTTCCAGTTTTCCGGTGGGCGGAATTATACACATACGTCCAAGCCACTGATTCTTAGAACCTTGCTCCAAGGCAACCGAGAGCGGTAGAACGCGGAAACGCGGGCAAGTGGTACTGCTCGGTGGCTCCCAATAACCAAACTGCTTATTTTGTATTACTTACGAGGTGTTACTACCGTGGAGGTTTGAGACTTTGCCACTCTCTCCTGAACGGAGATTTGCGAGAGATTATGACGCAAAAACGCGCTTGACACGGATTTTACAAATCTTGAGATTTGGGGTCGAAGACTACTTACGGGTCTGGCTTCCCGCGGCTGCGGCCCGAGCAGCTAAGCCACTCCCCTCGCTCACGTCGCTGCGAGAAAATGCTCGTTCCACCATATTCTCGAACATTGGTATCAGCGACTCTGAACCGGCAGGATGCTGAATGTCGGCAAGGCTGTGTTCCCAGCGATCAGTCTGGAAATGATTGGCAATCGTCTGGCGAGTCAAGCCGCGAGCAAATGCGTAGCTCATCCAGATCATGATCGCGACATCATACGCAACGGTGTTGACCAAGTTGAATGTCGACAGGTGAATAAACCTCCCCGGCATCAGGGCGAGAAGTATGAGTTCCGCACCAGCCAATGCACCGAAGCCCAGCGCGATCCCGAAACTCTGCTGCCGGCGAGATACTCCGAGGAAACGCGAGAACAAGAGGAGGAAGAGAATGAGACCGAACTGAATTAGGCGTATCGACCCCTGCATCGTGGTGACAGCTCGTGCTACAGGGTCGAAGCGGTCGGTCGATCGAGAAAACGCCACTACGACTGAGACCAGCAGCATCACTGCCCCAGCCCACTTGAACAGTACTGTGCCCAGGTCCTTCAAAGTATGGTAGGGGCGAAAGACGTTGAGAAAGACTTCGTGAATGACTTTGAAACTCAATAGGGCATTGACGCCAGAACCGATCCAAAAGAGCCAAAAATACCATTCGTAATAGCTTCGCACAGGAAACGTAACGCCAAAGTTGATGATCTGCACCAACGTGTAAGCAAAGAACGTGGGGAACTGCTTGTGCAGCTTGCGACGCCACATCGTCGCCACCAGCACCAACTGCAAAATCGGTTGGGCAATCCAGAGGTACTGCGCGAGATGGCTGGACGAAATCATGACCGAGTGGCCCGGGGGAAGCTGAACCGGTGCAATTCGGGTCCTCCCCCTTCTCGCTACACCTTACGGCAGGTTGGGAGATGCCGTCAATCTACCCATGGTAACCAAAGTAACCAGTGACTTCCGGGGAGCTTTCTTGTGTCTTCAGGCCATATCCGGAGTGGAATGCAGGTACGCTCTCATCATCCGCACCTCATCATGTTTGGCGTCAAGATCATGCAAGAGCACATCTCGCAATGAGACCACGCCCTTGAGTTCCCCCTTCTGACAGACCGGTAAATGCCGAAACCCGTGGCGGCGCATAAGGGTCATGCAGGTCTCCACGTTGTCATCCGGGTCGACCGTAAGAGGATCGTCAGTCATCACTTCGCTGACTGGGGTTTCCGCTGGATTCTTGCCGCCCACGACGACACGTTTCATCAGATCCCGCTCGGAGAAAATCCCGACCAAGCGGCCGTCTTTCAGAACCGGAACGGCTCCGATATTCAACTCCACCATCACGCGAGCGATTTCCAGCACACTATGGTGGATTTCTGCCGACACGGTTACCTGGCCCTTCAGCAGATCACGAATCAACATTCGCACCTCCTCTTGGCATCGCTCACCGGCGGGCGCGTTCTGGCTCGCGACGTCAGGTTGGCTTCGAAAGGAGGAAGCTAGGCCCCTGTTACGCCCACATCGGTGCGGAGTATAGTCTCAAAACCGTTGCTGGAAAAGCAAAAACTACGAGGTCGGCAACCCCGTGAGCTTTGGCGGCAGAGCCATGGGAAGAACGTAGGCACAGGTGAGTAAGCCGGCAGGCAATTCGGAGCGATTCCGCGAAGTCACGATCAGGTTGTAATCCTCACTGGGCCTCAGGCGCTCGAAAACCGAAGTGGCTTCCTGTGGCTCAACCAGGGCAAGGTAATGGAGGAAGGCAAAGACGTCGCTGGTCGGTTCGAGCCCGGGCGCAACAAAGGAAATCTCTGCGTCCTCATGGTAAAAGTGCCAGCCAATGGAAGCGGCGATTTGCACGCCACGCTCGTAGGTGCGTGAATCGAGAACGCCCGGCAGCGGGTTGTCGAACACGATACGCAGTTTGCGCTCATCTTCGCGGCTGAATTCGCGTACTTTTAGGGTTCCGGTACGCGCGGTGGCTTTCCAATCGACGTGACGCGCCGAGTCTTCGGGCATGTATTCCCGAATGCGATAGAGATCGTAACCACGCCCGCGAGTGAAGGTTTCAAATTCACCCGTCACCATCGGCAAAACTTCGAGGAATTCCTCGGTCGGATCGACCTTCGGAAATACGATCACTTCCCGCGCCAGGGCGATCCGGCGCGTTTTGAGCAAGAATGCAAATGGAAAACGTGTGGCGAGCCCGAAATCGTCGTCGCGATAGCGGCCCCGCTCAGGAAAACTCATTTCCAGATCGGCTCGCAGTTCCTGCCCCGCGGCCAGAAATGGGAAGTAGACGGCCTTCTGAAGGATGGGCCGCTCCGGGTTCTCAACCACCCGACGCAAGCGGCGATCGGGCAGGCGAATCCATTGGCCTTCTGGAGCGCGATTGCGTGGCCAGGAAAATGTGTACGCCTCCCATTGCCAGCTTCTCCTCGGCCCGCGCTTTGCGGGCACAACCCGGATTGAAAATGAGGGTACCCAACCGCTCCCATTGCGCAAGTGCAGGCGCGCCAGCAACGGACTTTCGGCGAAGACGTGCTCCGGCAAGTGGACGTCCAATTCCAAACTGCGTAACACCAGCGCCGACGCGAAACCGGAGATCAAAACTGCCGAGAGCAGCACCGCGACGATGATGTACAAAAGGTTGTTTCCGGTGTTGATGGCTGCGATTCCGATCACCACGGTGATTAGTACATAGATCACGCCGGCGTGCGTCATTTCGTAGTCCATAGCATCACGGATGCGTGCCGCCACCACCTGCCGCGCCAGGTAGGGGACGGTTGTCAGTCCTACCAGTGTGGCCAGCAACAACGCGGTGGTGGCCAGAAGGATGGTGGCCCAGATGTTCCCGGATTCACGCGACACGGTCGAAAACAGCGCCGCGCCGAAGGCGAGCACCAGGCCCACGATCGCGATGAGAAATCGAACCCAGACGTGGGATAGGCCGATCTCGGCGAGCGTCGGCCTTCCCGCCGCGTTTGGCACGTCCTTGTGGATCACCGAGTCTCCTCTTCGCCGTGAATATGCCGCAGCCAGCGTGCGGCCTTCAGTTTCGCACGCTCGACCATTTGCGCTACCCTGGGGAACCGCGCCCCGATCTTCGTCAGCAGGTGATGGGCCCAGGCATATTCGGTCGAAAGAATGATCAAACCGATGGTGAGGAACAAGATCCCCTGCAGCACCGGCAAAAACAGTCCTGCGATTCCCAGGAGAATAAAGGCCCATCCCACAGCCAGCACCAGTGCCTTCTTCACTCCTGACGTCATGTCCATGCCAGAATAAGATGCTTGGCCGTTCTGCGGAAGTGACCGAAGACACGCTGTAAACCATCTACGGCTGTCGTCTGGAACCGTATTTTCTCCATATAACCAAAAGGCTGACAATTGCGGCGGCGACGATTACCAGATCGAACAGCCGGATAGTCCGTACCAGGATCTCCCAGTGTTTTCCGAACAGGTATCCAATGGATGCGATCGCGGTGACCCAAACTACCGCTCCGAGAAAATTGAACACTGCAAATGCTTTCCAGGGCATGCGCAGCACCCCCGCCAGCGGCCCCGCAAAGATGCGCATCCCGAAAATAAAGCGAGCAAAGAAAATTGTGACTGGCCCAAAACGAGCCATGAGGTGTTCGCTCCGTTCGAGCGAATTCCGTGGAATTCGGAAGAGGTTCCGATAGCGCTCCAACAGGGGCCGTCCACCACGAAAGCCGATGGCGTACCCCAGGTTATCTCCCAGAGTCGCCGCACATGTGGCGACCGCGATGATCCACACCAAATGCAACCGTTGCTCCGAATAAGCAAGGAAGGCAGCGAGCAGGAGTGTAGTCTCTCCTGGAACCGGGATACCCGCGTTCTCGCACAGCAGCGCGAGTGCTACAGCCCAATAGCCATAGTCGACGATGAAAGACCGCAAGAACTCGATCGTGGAGTGGCCCATGTTGAGCCGAGATTGGATGCTACCAGACTCCAGGCGCCGCCACCGCGCAAAATCGGATCCGGCGCAGGTTGTCACCGGACGGCTAGGCTGAAGCAATGAATTGGATCAACGTCTTGTTGAATTCGTCCCGGCTCTCTTCATAGGGCAGATGCCCCACGCCCTCGAACAGCACGACTCGACAGTCACGGAACTGGCGTCGCAACGGTTCGGAAGATCGAAATGACACCATCCTGTCCCGCGTTCCCCACAATAACAGGGTTGGGTAATCCCGGATCTTGGGCAGAGCCTCCTTAAGGGCTGCAAGATCGGCTGTCCAAGTCTTCACAATACGCAGTCCGTGACGATACACGTGATTTTCGCGCACCGGCAACCGGTATCCTTCCAGGGAGTCTGGCGGGATTTTCGATCCATCGCCAAACATGCGTCGTAGCCATAAGTAGTCGAGAAAGCGCCATCGGCCGATCGTATGGCGGAACAGGAAAGAACCCCAAGGGCTCCCGAGCAAAGGCGCAAGCCATTTCCCGTGACGAGACCACGGATTGACCGGAGCAACCAACACCAGACGCCTCAAACGCGGATGTTGCCGCTCGGCATCAATCGCCGCCGCCATCATGGCGACCGCGCCGCCGTGGGAGGTTCCGAGCAGATCGAAAGAATCGATGCCGAGGGCGTCCAGGAACTGCGTCAGGCGCTCCGCGGTTGCCCGCATGGAGCAATCCATCGTGGTGCTGCTGGGTGAAAAACCAGCTCCCAGATTGTCAATGGCATACACCGTGGCATGCGGCGCCAGAACCGGGATCGTGAATCTCCAGGAGAAAGAGTAACCAAGGAGACCGTGCAAAAGAATAAGCGCTCGCCCTGAACCGGTCTTCAGGTAACGCATGCGCCCGTCGGCAAGCTCAAGCCAATGCTTTTCGCCTGCTGATTGAACCGGGAGTGATTCGATGCGGCGCTCGTGGTCGAGATTTTGTGGTTCCAGGGGCAACCAAACTCTCGCGCTCAGAGTCTATGTAAGTGATATCGCCTCTGTCGCTTCTTGGGGGAACCGAGTCTTCGGTTCCCCGTTTCTTTGTGTTCACAACGGCAAGGCTGAGAGACAAGACTTCGGAACGCTGTCGATATTGTTCTCCAACATACCTTTGGGCTCATCTGCTCAGACGACGGCGAATAGCCTCAAGACTCATCTCGGCCCTTTGCCAGTCCTCTGGGATTCTCCGGATCCAGGCCGGCCGCGGTCATGATGGCTCGGCCAAGTTCCTCGGCAGAGACGGTCAAGCCTTGGCTCCCGTCCGCGGGCCCATCCCCCTGAGAACTGGTGCGAGCGATAAAGCGATAGCCCTTGCCTACTACGGTCTGCAGGTATTGCGGCTGTCCGGCATCGTCTTCAAGCGCCATGCGGATTTTGCGGATCGCAGTATTGATTCCCTGCTCGATGTCGACGAATACTTCCTTGCCCCACAGTCCATCGGCAATCTGCTCGCGGGTCACTAGTTGTCCCTGCTTCTCAATCAGGAACATAAGCAGTTGCAGGGGCAGCCCCTCCAGTTTTACCGGACGGCCTCCTCGGCACAGTTGATAGCGCGCAAAATCCAATTGGAAGTCGTCAAAGCAGATTCTTTTTTCTGGCACGAACTCACCTCATCCCGCGGGGAAATCTGAAGGAAAAATTCTGTTCTGCTTCCGGCTGCGTGTCAAGCCAACCCCGGTCAAATTCTTCAGATCAATTCATATCGCTTCAGACGGGCTCCATGGACGTATTTCGTTATTAGGAGCAAGATCAGCTCACTTGTGAAGGACAGGGGAAGGTTCTTCACTCAGTTTCAAAGTGCTTGCCTTTTACTAACCAGTTGGGCGAGACGGCGATGGAAGGACGGGGTTTCGGGGGAAATTCCCAGTCCTTCCATTTCCAAAACTAAGTTATGGGGGCATTCCTGATCCAGTCCAGCATCTTCACAAATCGCCTCATCGAAAATTCCCAGCCCGCCAAATAGCTTCTTCTAAATCCCTTCCAGACCATCAGGGTCGCCCCCTTTTACAAAACGCCACCAAGAATCGGGCTACTCCTGTCCGGTACGGCAATCCAAAAATACGGAAATATTCCTTCCAAAAACCATATTCATTCGATGCTGACCTTTATATAATTTTGTAAGTATCTCTTGCAAAGTGACTTATTTGCACAACCAAATGCGTCTCGTGGCAGCGAAGTTGCACAACCATGGGCGGCGTCAAGCCTCTGGCTCGGCCACGCCGCCGCACCAGTTCATGAATCGAGAACTACAGGCTCGTTTTACTGCCATCGTGCTGGGGCTGCTCACAGTGGCGGCCGTGGTTTTCTCTGTCTACAACTATCGTGTCGAGCATCAATTCTCGGTTCCCTACGATGGCGCATGGTGGATCGAACATAAGGGGCACCTGACCGCCGATCGGCTCGATCCGAAGGGCCCGGCAGCCTTGGCGGGCATACGGGACGGCGACATCGTGGTGAGTGTCAATGGACGTCCAGTTACAACGTCCGCCAGTCTTACGCGCCAACTGTACTATTCCGGCGTCTGGTCGAAAGCGACCTATTCGCTTCTCCGCGGCTCGGTTCCACTCGATGTAGAGGTCGTGCTCGCTCCCGCCGAGCAGTCGATGAAGGACTGGCTGCGAGTGATTGCGCTGATCTATCTCGGGATCGGCCTCTACGTGTTATTGCGTCGTTGGACGGCCGTGGGCTCGACGCACTTCTATATTTTCTGCCTTGTTTCGTTCGTCTTTTATGCCTTCCATTACACGGGCAAGTTCAATGAGTTTGACTGGATCGTTTACTGGTCGAATGAAGTCGCCTGGCTGCTTCAACCGGCGCTTTTCCTGCATTTCGTGTTGACCTTCCCGGAACGTAGAACGTTTGTCAGCAAGCATCCGTGGTCCCTGCCTGTTCTGTATTTGCCAGGGCTGTGTCTGCTGGGAGTTCACATTCTGGCATTGGAGCGGCTCAAGGCTTCCGAACGCCTGCGATGGAATCTTGATCGCCTGCACTGGGCCTATGCGACTCTGCTTTTTGTGGCAGCGGCATCGGTACTGTGGAGCAGTTATCGGCGCGCGAGCACTCCGATTCTGCGGCAGCAACTGAAATGGGTAACGCGCGGAACGATTCTGGCGATCACGCCTTTCACCTTGCTCTACGTGTTGCCCTATCTCGCCGGCGTTCCGGATGTAAAAGTCTCGGTGCTCTCGCTCGGTCTTCTGCCGCTCACTTTCGGCTATGCCATCTTCCGCTATCGCCTGATGGATGTGGACTTGATTTTCAAGCGCGGGATGGCCTATACGCTGGCAGCAGCGGCGATCGTCGGGGCCTACTTCGCGGCCGTGGCCGGTATTGCAGAAACGGTCCACACTCGCGTCCCGAGTTCGGGACCCTATGGGCTGATGTTAGCCATTGTGGTCACAGCGCTGCTGTTTGACCCGGTTCGCAAATGGATTCAGGACAAGCTGGATCAGTTCTTCTATCGCACCCGCTACGACTACCGCCGCACTTTGATCGAGTTTGGCCGCGAAGTCAGCTCGGAAACCGATCTCGACAAAATGCTCTCGTCGGTTGTCGACCGCCTGGCACGCACACTGCTGGTCGACCGCATCGCGATCTTCCTGGCGGACAACGAAGCGTCCCATTTCGAACTCGCCAAGTCGTTTGGCGTGGCGCACGTGACCGGACTTGACCTCTCATTCCTGGCGAAGCCGCGAGAAGAAGATGCCGCCGGGCATATATTCTTCGAAAACACGCACCAGGTCCCGCGCGAGACATTGACGGCGCAGGAAGCGATCCGGCGCCTTGATCTGAACTATTACATTCCTTGCCATGTACAGAAGAAGACGATTGCCTTCCTCGGGCTGGGCAAAACGATGGAAGGCGATTTTCTCTCCAGTGAGGACGTGGAGTTGCTGGAAACGCTGGCGGGCTACATCGGTATCGCGATCCAGAACGGCCGTCTCTACGCCTCTCTGGAGCAAAAGATCACGCAGTACGAGCGCCTCAAGGACTTCAACGAGAACATTGTCGAATCGATCAACGTGGGCGTGCTCGCGGTCGATTTACAGGATCGGGTCGAATCCTGGAACTCGCAGATGGAAGTGATGTACGCATTGCCACGGTGGCAGGCGGTCGGCCGTTCCGTGAGTGAAGTATTTCCGCTGGAGTTTGTGGAGGAGTTCCACCGCGTCCGGCAGAATCCTGGCATTCACAATCTCTACAAGTTCCGTCTGGGGACACCCGCGGGGGAGTTCCGAGTGGTCAACGTCGCGATCGCTCCCTTGGTCACGCGAAAGTTCAGCGTGATTGGGCGCCTCGTGATTGTGGATGACATCACGGAACGCGTGGACCTCGAAGCCCAGCTATCGCAGGCCGACAAATTGTCTTCCATCGGATTGCTGGCGGCTGGCGTCGCGCACGAAGTGAATACTCCGTTGGCGGTCATCTCTTCCTACACGCAGATGCTGGCCAAGCAACTGCAGTCCGATCCGCAGAAGGCGGCGCTGCTCGACAAGATTACGAAGCAGTCGTTCCGCGCTTCCGAAATCGTTAACAATCTGCTGAACTTCTCGCGCACTACCGGCACCGAGTTCTCCGAAGTCAGTCTGAACAAGGTGATCCACGACACGCTTGTCCTGCTCGAACACCAGTTCAAAGTGGCGCACGTCGAAGTGAAGCCGGAACTTTATGCAGACCTGCCGACCATCCAGGGAAACGCTGGGCGTCTACAGCAGATTTTTCTCAATTTGTTCTTGAACGCCAAGGATGCGATGCCCGAGGGCGGAACGCTGCGCGTGGCTACTCAGAATGGTGAGTTCGTCACCGTACAGGTTTCCGATACCGGCATGGGCATCGCCCAGGAACATATTCAGCGCATTTACGATCCATTCTTCACCACTAAGACATCCCCACAAGAGGGACAGAACCGTGGTACAGGTCTTGGACTTTCCGTCACCTACGGCATCATCCAGGAGCATGCCGGAAAGATCCGCGTGGATAGCCATCCAGGGGAAG
>Ga0335084_10006529_pt1 | contig 11598 bp, 11 predicted proteins | sample Lox_Sample_44_FD_206721 | JGI IMG/M metagenome (GOLD analysis project Ga0335084, IMG submission 206721) | Soil microbial communities from Loxahatchee National Wildlife Refuge, Florida, United States - Lox_Sample_4.4 | ecosystem: Environmental > Terrestrial > Soil > Wetlands | place: USA...
AGCGCATAACGGCGGATCTCCTCCGTGCTGCCGCCGTAGTTGATCTCGTAGAGCTCATGGCGCGCGCCGAACTCGGTGCCGAGGCAGTCCCAGAGCAGCTTCATGAGCTTGATCCGCTGCTCGGCGGTATAGCCGTTGCTGCCCCGCATGTAGCGGTCGATGTACGGGCGGATCGCGGGATTGTCGAAGTCGCGCGCGTGCGAGTTCAAGTAGATCAGGCCCGACGCAACCGTCTGCTCGATCAGATACTTGATCTTCGTGTAGGCGATCGTCGCGAGGATCTGATACGCGTTGCCGGGATCGGGGTTCGGCAAGAGATACGGCCCCTTCCACGGCCGCGGATCGCGGACCATCGCCTCGGTGAGCGCCCAGAACATGTTGCGCCACGCGATGACCTCGCCGACGTTCGCCTGCACGCCGCGATAGTCCTTCGTGCCGGACGCCTCGACGGCCTTGAGCAGGAGGCCCGCGATGAAATCGAGCTTCACCGCGAGCCGCGTGCAGCCGTGCACGACGAAGCGCGGCAGGAAGCCCGTGCGCGGGAAGAAGTTGTTCGCCTTCTCGACGTCGGCGTAGACGAACACGTTCTCCCACGGCACGAACACGTTGTCCATGATGAACACGGCGTCGTTCTCATCGAGCCGCGACGAGAGCGGCTGATCGAACGGGCTCGACATCACGGTCGCGGTCATCTCGTAGGACGTCCGGCACAGGAACTTCACGCCCGGCGCATTCGTCGGCACCATGAACACGAGCGCGAACTTCTTGTCGTTCAGCGGGATCAGACCGTGGTGCGCGATGAACGTGTAGTTCGTGAGCACGGAGCCCGTCGCGACGACCTTCGCGCCCGAGACGACGATGCCGCCGTCCGTCTCTTTCTCGACGTGCACGCACACGTCGGCGACTTGATCGGGCGGCTTGTCGCGGTCGACGGGCGGATGAATGATCGCGTGATTCACGAACGGCACGCGCTCCTGGCAGAACGTATACCAGCGCTTCGCGTTCGCTTCGAACGGCGCGTAGAACTCCGCGTTGCCGCCGAGCGTGCCCAGGAACGCGGCCTTGTAGTCGGGCGAGCGGCCCATCCAGCCGTACGTGATCCGCTGCCACTCGGCGATCGCATCGCGCCCCGCGATCGATTCCTCGACCGTCTTCGGCGCCTTGAAGAACGCGTGCGTCTTGCCCTTGCCGTCCGTGTCGGTCGGCAACAACAGCTTGTCGCGGCGCTTCGGGTCGTGCAGCGCGTCGAACAGCCGCGCCGTCATCCGCGCCGTGTTGCGGAAGGCCGGATGCGCGGTGACGTCGGCGACGCGTTCGCCGTAGATGTAGACCTCGCGCCCGTCGCGCAGCGACTCGAGGTACTCGGCACCGGTCTGCGGCTTGCCGCACCGCACGTTGCCGATCGCTTCCGGCGTGACCGCCGTCGCGCGTTTTGCCGCCATCCTTGTTCCCCCCTTTCGTCGTTCTTCTGGAAGCGCCGGACTGCCCGGCGCGCATGCGAAAATCGGAATCAGCCCAGCACTTGCGCGATCGCATCCGGGCCCTGGGCGGGCGCCATGACGTGCGCGCCCGCGACGCCGCGGATCTCGCGCAGCCCCGCGATCAGCTCCGCGCAGATCGCGCGGCCCTCGGCGGCCTGATCCTTCGCGCCCTCGAGGCGCTGGATCGTCGGCTCGGGCACGTGCACGCCGAACAGGTTCTCGTTCATCCAGCGCGCGGACTTCGCCGAACGGATCGGGCCGACGCCGATGATCACCGCGAGCCTGTCCGTGATCCCCTCGTCTCGCAAGCGGCCGATGTACGCGCGCGCGACGTCGAGGTCGAAGCAGAACTGCGTCTGCACGAAGTCGGCACCCGCCTCGATCTTCGCGAGCAGCGGCCCAGGCTTCCAGTTCGCGTCGGGACGGCGCGGAACGTCCGCGCCGCCGATGAAGAATGCCGGCGGCGGCTCGACCTTGCGGCCGGACGGCAGCGTGCCCTTGTCGCGCAAGTCGCGCGCGAGCGCGAGCAGTTGGCTCGACTCGAGATCGAATACGGGCTTCGCGTCGGGCTGGTCGCCGCCCTTCGGATCGTCGCCCTTCAAGATCAGCAGGTTTCTGATCCCTTGCGCAGCGGCGCCGATCAGGTCGCCCGCGAGCGCGATCCTGTTGCGGTCGCGGCAGGTGACCTGCAGGATCGGCTCGTGACCGTTCGCGACCAGGATCGCCGCGGCCGCGAAGCTGCTCATCGAAGTCTTGCCGGCCGCCGCATCGGTCAGGTTGATCGCGTCGACCTTGCCCTTGAGCAGCTCCGCCTCGGCGACCAACTTCGCGGGCGCCGCCGAGAGCGGCGGCACGATCTCCGCCGTGATCACGAAACGGCCGCCGCGGATCTTTTCTTGCAAATTCGCCATCGCAATGCTCCTAAACACGCGCGCCGCTCGCGAGCGGCGCGCGGGCGTAACTTTCGACGAACCCGGCTTGCCCGGACGCAGAGCCGACGAGGTAGTCGAGCTCGGCGATCTGCAGCGCGCGGTCGAACGAGCTGCGCCCCGGGTAGGCGTGCAGCACGGACGTGAGCCACGCGGAGAATCGCTCGGCACGCCAGATTCTACGCAAAGCCGCCGGGGAGTACATCGAGTGGCTCAGCGCGGTAGCGCGAACGCGACGAGCGCCTGCGCGTCGGGCATGTCTTCGCCGTCGATCTCGCTCGCGCCCGCGGCGACGATCGCAACGTACTGCTTGCCGTCGCGACCGAGGTAGGTGATCGGCACGGCGTGCGCGTTGAGCTCGAGCTTCGCGGCCCAGAGCTCGGCGCCCGTGCGCGAGCTGAACGCACGGAAACGGCGGTCGTTCGTCGCGCCGATGAACACGAGCCCGCCGGCGGTGACGATCGGCCCGCCGGCGTTGACTCGGCCGGTGTGCTGCTTCGCCTCGGGCAGCTCCTCGGTGATGCCGAGCGGCGTCTGCCACGCGATCTCGCCCGTCGCGGCGTTGACCGCGAAGAGCTGGCCCCACGGCGGTTTCTGACACGGCCACGCGCGCGCGCTCGCGGTGAGCTCGTTGCCGCCCGAATCGGGCGGCGCGTCGCTCCACCAAAAGCGCGCGAGAGGACCGCCCACCGGGCTCATTCGCCCGTAGCGCGGCCCCTGCGGCGTCGGGTCGTCGGAGCTCGAGTCGGCACCGTCGCGCAGCGCCTCGATCCAACCGAGGCCGCCGACGTCCGACGTGTTCACGAACACGAGGCCGAGCGTCGGGTCGGCCGCCGCGCCGCCCCAGTTCGCGCCGCCGAGCGACCCCGGGAATACCACCGTCGTACGCGGCTTGGCGTCGCCGCGAAAGCGGTACGGCGTGAACGGCCCCGAGTTCTGCAATCCGCCGCCGCGCTCGCGCAGCGCTCGACAGAATTCGGCGTGGGCCGCGCTCGTCTCGTCGCGCGTGACGAGGTCCTCCGCCCCGAAAGCGACGCGCGCGACGGGGCCCGGCTTCACCGGGATCGGCTGCGTAGCGGCCGTGCGCTCGCCTGGCACGTCGCTCGTCGGCACCGGCCGCTCTTCGATCCCGAACACGGGCTCGCCCGTCACACGATTCAGAATGTAGAGATAGCCCGTCTTGCCGGGCTGAGCGAGCACGGGCACCGTCGCGCCGCCGATCGCGACGTCGAGCAGCGCGGGCGGCGCGGGCAAGTCGTAGTTCCAAACGTCGTGATGCACGGTCTGATAGTGCCAGCGCCGCTCGCCGGTTCGAGCGTCGAGCGCAACGACCGAGTTCGCGTACAGGTTGTCGCCGGGACGATCACCGCCGAAGCCTTCATCCGGAGACGGGGCCGCGAACGACGCGTACAGCAGCGCGCGATCGGCGTCGAGCGTGAACGAGAACGTCGAGCCGAGCACGCTGGCTCGGCCACGCGACGCCGCGTTCTCCCAGGTCTCGTGGCCGGGCTCGTCCGCTTGCGGCACGGACTCGAACACCCATGCGTCTGCGCCTGTCCGCGCGTCGAACGCGCGCACGCCGCCCGGCGGCGTGTTCGAGCCGACGATCAACAGGTTCTCGAAACGCGTCGGCGCGGCGTTGTAGACGACGGGCATCTCGACCTCGCCGCTCGCGCCGAATCCCGCGACCTTGCGCCCCGTCGCCGCGTCGAGCGCGATGAGCCGCCGCCCGGCCGTGAAGAACACGCGCGCGGGAACGCCGCGCTCGCCCGGCCAATACGCGAGGCCGCGGCGCGACGGCGAGCCGCGCTCGGGCGCGTAGCGCCAGACCTCCTGTCCCGTGTCCGCTCGCAAGGCCACGACGCGGTCGGCCGCGGTGACGAACAACGTGCCCCCGATCGCGAGCGGCGTTGCCTCGGAGCCGCCCGTCAGGCTGCCCGTCGTCGTGTTGCGGCCGAGCGGATAGACCCAGGCCTGGCGCAGATCCCGCACGTTGCCCGTGTCGAGCTTTGCGAGCGGCGAAAAGCGAGTGCCGGCGAGGTCGCGGTTGTAGGACGGCCAATCACCGGCCGCGAGATATTCGGCTGCTGCCGCGGGCACGGGCGCCGGCGGCTCGCTCGACCGCGGCGTGCACGCAACCAAGCCCACGAGCGCAGACGCCGCTGCGAGCCGCGGCGCGTGTGTCGAGGGCATGCCAACCTCCGGGCGTTCGAATCAAGCGATTCTAGCATCCGGCGCCCGCCGCCCCGGGGCGACTGGAGATAGCTCAAGTCGCGCGGCCGCGCTTTCCGCTGGCGACGACCGCCGCTTACAATGCCGCCATCATTTGCTCTCGTCACAGGCTGGACAGAACCATGAAGCGAAGTCTCTTTTGGCAACCCCTGCTCGCCGCGGCCGGACTTGCGTGCGTCACGAGCGCGTTCGCAGCTGAGTGGAAGGTCGTTCCGGAAACGAGCTCCGTCGGCTTCACCGGTGCGCAGCAGGGCACGAAGTTCAACGGCCGCTTCGGCACGTTCAGCGCGCACATCAATCTCGACCTCAAGGACCCGACGAAGGGCAGCATCGCGGGGACGGTTCAGCTCGATAGCGTGAATACGCGCGATCACGACCGCGACGCGGCGTTGATCGACAAGGACTGGTTCAACACGAAGGAATTCCCGGAGGCGAAGTTCGAGTCGCAGAAGATCGAGCGAGCCGCGGACGGCTCGTATCAGGCGACCGGCAAGCTCACTCTCAAGGGCACGACGAAGCCCGCGCTGATGACGTTCACATTCGGCGCGCTGCCGTCGGGCGCCGGCCTCGCGCAGTTCTCGGGCGCGCTGAAGATCAATCGCTTCGACTTCAACGTGGGCGAAGGCTGGAACGACACGAGCTGGGTGTCGCAGGATGTCGCAGTCGAGATCAAGCTCGACTTGAAGCAATAGCCGGGTTCAGACCCGGATGCCGGGCGCCGGGAATGCCCTGCAGAACTCCGCGACCTCGGCGCGAATCGCGTGCAACGCCCGCTCGTCGTCCGCGACCTTGAAGACGCGGTCGATCCACGTCGCGATCGCGGCCATGTCCTTTTCGCGCATTCCCCGTGACGTGATCGACGGAGTGCCGATTCGCAGTCCGCTCGGGTCGAACGGCTTGCGCGGGTCGAACGGGATCGTGTTGTAGTTGCACTCGATACCGGCCTCGTGCAACGCCTTGGCGGCGGGCTTGCCCGTGATTCCGCGCGGCGTCACGTCGATTAGGATCAGGTGGTTGTCCGTGCCGCCCGAGATCAGTCGGAAACCGCGCTGCTGAAGCGCGGCCGCGAGAGCCTTCGCGTTCAGCACGACTTGGCGTCCGTAGGCTCGAAAGTCGTCCGTGCCCGCCTCCTTCAGCGCCACGGCGATCGCTGCCGTCGTGTGGTTGTGAGGCCCGCCCTGCAACCCGGGGAACACCGCGCGGTCGATCTCCTTGGCGTGCGCCGCGTCGCACAAGATCATGCCGCCACGCGGCCCCCGCAGCGTCTTGTGGGTCGTCGTCGTGACGATCTTCGCATGCGGATACGGGTGAGGATGCTGCCCCGCGACGACGAGGCCCGCGATGTGCGCGATGTCCGCGACGAGCGTCGCGCCGACCGAGTCAGCTATCTGCGCGAAACCCGCGTAGTCCCAGATGCGCGGATATGCGGTGCCGCCGCAGAAGATGATCTTCGGGCGCGTCGCGCGAGCGAGCGACTCGACCCGGTTCAAGTCGACGCGGTGAGTGTCGGGATCCACGTCGTACTGCGAAGCGTGGTAGACCAACCCCGAAAAGTTCACGCCCCAACCGTGCGTGAGATGACCGCCGAACGGCAGCCCCAGGCCCATGACCGGGTCGCCGGGCTTCGCGAGCGCGAGGTAGACCGCCTGATTCGCCGGCGAGCCCGAGTACGGCTGCACGTTCGCGTGCTCCATCCCGAACAACGCCTTCGCGCGCTCGATCGCGAGCGTCTCGACGCGATCGATGTAATCCTGCCCTTCGTAGTAGCGGCGCCCCGGGTAACCTTCCGAATACTTGTTGTTCAGGATCGAGCCTGTCGCCTCCATCACGGCGGCCGACGCGTAGTTCTCGGACGGAATCAGGCGGATGAACTCCTCCTGTCGCTTCGTCTCGAGGCGGATCAGCTCGTGGATCTCGGGATCGCCGCTCTGCAGAGCGGACGTCTTGTTCGGTGTCTCGCGGGGCATTCTCATTTCCTTGGTTTTCCGCCGTCGCGGCCGCCGGCTCGGCCGGGCGCGATAGTCTACAGGACTGCCGCTAGAATGCCCGCGTGCATTCACGCTCTACCGCCGCGCTCGTGGTCTGCTGCGTACTGGGCGCCGCCTCTCTCATCTCTGTAGTGGCCGTGGGCGCCGGGCTGCCGCCCGTTCCGGTCCCCGCCGAGAATCCGATCACGGAGCCGAAGCGCGTGCTCGGCAAGATGCTGTTCTGGGACGAGCAGCTGTCCAGCGACGGCAGCGTCGCGTGCGGAACTTGCCACCGGCCCGCCTTCGGCGGCGCTGATCCCCGCGTCGGCCGAAATCCCGGCACCGACAAAGGCACGATCGACGATGTCCTCGGCTCACCGGGCATCGTGAGCCTCGACCGCAACGGGCACCCGGTCTCGCATCCTGTGTTTGGCGATCGACCGCAGGTGACGCCGCGTCTCGCGCTGTCGAACTTCGGCGCGCTCTGGGCGCCGGAGCTGTTCTGGGACGGCCGCGCGGGGAGCGAATTCAAGGATCCTCTGACGGGAGCGACGGCGATTGCACACGGCGGAGCGCTCGAGAACCAGGCCCTGGCCGCGCTCGTCGCGTCCGCGGAGATGGCGAAGCGCGAGCGGACTTGGGCGGACGTCGTCGCGACGATCGAGCGCTCGTCGCCGCTTGCGCTCGCGACGAACCTACCCGCGGACGTCGCCGCCGCGCGCCGCGCGCGTGCGAGCTATCCAGATCTCTTCGCCGCCGCGTTCGGCGACGCAAGCATCACGCCCGTGCGTATCGCGTTCGCGATCGCAAGCTATGAGCGGACGCTCGTGAGCGATCGAACCGATTGGGACCGGTACGAAGCCGGCGATGCGAGCGCACTCGGCGGCCGCGCGCTCTACGGCTGGCGAGCCTTCCAAGCTTTTCACTGCGTCGCGTGCCACACGCCGCCGCTGTTCACGAACAACGAGTTCTTCGAAATCGGCGTGCGGCGCGCGGAGTTCGATCTCGGCCGCGCGCTCGTCACGCATGATTCGCGCGATGCGGGCGACATGAAGGTCCCGACGTTGCGTAACGCCGCGCTGCTGCCGAGATTCATGCACACGGGCGAAATCGGAAATCTCGGCGCCGCGATCGGGTTCTACATCACCTCGCCGGCGTTGCCGGAGCGCGATGGGATTCCGGGGTTCGGCCTCTACACCTTCAACATGAGCCAGATCGACGTTGCCGACATGCGCGAGTTCATCGAGCGCGCGCTGGTCGACCCGCGGGTACGGAACGAGACGTTCCCGTTCGATCGGCCGACGCTGCGCTCCGAACGCATTGCCGAATCGCCGGGCCTCAAGACCCGGCCCGAGCCGCGAACGCCGTAGCATTGCGGGAATGTGACGACCGTGCCGTCCGGCGCGACTGTCGCACCGAGCCTCCTTCGCTTATGATCGCCGACTTCAGCGGGAGGGCCTGATGAGCGCAGAACAAGAAAAGACGGCGGCTTCCAACCCGGCACGCACTCCCGACCAGCCGATCGACCTCAAGGCCGACGAGACTCTTACGGATCTTTTCGATCGCATGGATCGCGAAGCGTTTCGCCGGTCGCTCGAGCTCCGCGACTCCCGTCTGCTCGGCTACGGCGCCCGCCGACGCTAACCCGCTTCCGTCCCAGGCTCCCCGCTAGTCGATACCGCGGCGGCGAACCATCTTCGACTGTCGCGCCGCCGCGAAGGCGGACGGCGCCGCCGCGGCACCTGTCTCGATGCGTTCATGCCCCCCCGGGGGCCAATGTCCGCGCGCCTCCGGAGTGCCGTGCAAAAAAAAATTCAAATCAATGCAATAAATTACGCAACTTACTGAAAAGAAAACGTCAAAACCACCCGCTAACCTCCTCGTATTACGACTACTTCTGGGGGTCGAAATGGCGAGTGAAGCGTTCAGCACCGTTTGGCTGTCGGACATTCACCTCGGCTCGCGAGACTGCCGGATAGGGCTCTTGCTCGACTTTCTGCGTCGGACCCGCTGCGACACCTTGTATTTGGTCGGCGACATCATCGATCTCGAGAGCCTCCGGCGCACGTTCTACTGGCCCGAGACCCACACCGAAGCCCTGCGTCTGCTCCTGAAAAAGAGCCAGGAGGGGACCCGTATCGTCTACGTCCCGGGGAACCACGACGAGGACCTCCGCGCGCTCGTGGGCGTGCGCTTCGGCAACATCGAGATTCACCGTCGGGCCGTGCACACCACCAAGGGCGGGCGTCGCCTGCTCGTGATACACGGCGACGAGTTCGACGCGATCCTGAAATGCGGCGGCCCGCTCGAGGTCGTCTTCGGCAGCGCCGCTTATCGGACGCTGCTCGTGCTGAATCGCTTCGTTCACTGGTTCCACGACCTCCTCCGCCGGCCGTATTGGTCGCTCGCCCAGCACATCAAGCTGCGAATCGGCAACGCGCTCCGCTACGTCGAGAAGTTTCAACGCGCATCGCTGCGCGCTGCCGCTGACGGAGGCTTCGACGGCGTAGTGTGCGGGCACATACACAGGGCCGATCTCGTCGAGCGCGACGGTCTCGTCTATTGCAACGACGGCGACTGGGTCGAGAGTTGCAGCGCCATCGTCGAAGACCTGAGCGGCGAGCTGCGCGTCCTGAGCTGGCGGCCGGCGACCATCGCGCTCGCCGCCGCCCCGCTTCCGCTACGCGACGCCGCCTGACCCGCAACCGGTCGCGCCAGTCTGGCGCCGCGACCAATCCTGCTAGTATCCGCGCATTCGCGCGCGAGTGAGCTCCAATGGCCCAGCCCGGCAACACCGGTTTCCGGCGGATCGTAAAGGCAACCTTCTATTCGATCGCCGGGCTCCGCTGGGCGTGGCGGAGCGAAGCGGCATTTCGGCAAGAGTGCGTAGCCGTCGTGATCCTGATGCCGGTCGCCGGATGGCTCGGTCGGACCGTCGTAGAACGCGCGCTGCTCGTGAGCACGTGCTTGTTCGTGCTGATCGTCGAGCTGCTGAACACGGCCGTAGAGTCGGTCGTGGATCGCGTCGGCACCGACCACAACGAGTTGTCCGGCCGCGCGAAAGACCTCGGCTCGGCGGCCGTGTTCACGAGCATCGCGGTCGCGATCTTCGTGTGGGCGTTGATCGCGTGGGGGCGCTTCGGTCGCGCCTAGCAGAAACGCAGCTCAGAAGACGCTCGCGAGCGTGAGGCTCGCCATCGCGAGCGCTCCGCCGAGCAGCGCGCCAGCCGCGACGTCGGTCGGGTAGTGCAAACCGAGAACGACGCGCGACAATGCGATCAGGAACGCGAGCCCGGCAAGGGCAACCGTCCACGCAGGGAAATAGGCCGCGAAGAGGAGCGTGAACGAGATCGCGTGCATCGTATGGCCCGACGGAAAGCTGTAACGATCCAGCGGGACGGAAGCACAATGAATCGCCGAGTGAGTGATGTACGGCCGCTCGCGCACCGCACGCGTCTTGACGAGCTTGTAGATTGCGACTCCGACGAGCGCCGTGAGGCCCATATGCAAGGCCGCGACACCACCTTGCGCGCCGTAGATCAGCGGCAGGAAGAGCAACAGTCCGTACCAGAGCCAGCCGTCGCCGAGCCAGCTCACGGCCCGAAACAGCTGACGAACGATCGTCGAGCTGCTGGAGCGATTGAGGTATCGACAGAAGCGGAGCTCCGCTTGGTCGAACCGCTCGAATGCGAGTCGTCGCGCCATCGCTGCCATCCGCGTCCCTGACATCTTGCAGAATGGTCGGTCTCGATGACTAGGGGGTGGCGGAAATGTGAATTTTTTCTTGCAATGCTTGAGGTTAAGTAACCCTCAGTAACAAGAACATAAAGAATATCCGTTAACACTATGGGACTGCAGTCGAACGAGGACGCCCCATGAAGATCGCGATCGTGACCGACGCGTGGGAACCCCAGATCAACGGCGTCGTGACGACGTTGAGTCGGACCCGCCGCGAGCTCGAGCGCCTCGGCCATTCGGCCGTCGTCGTCGCGCCCGGAGACTTCCGCACGATCCCGTGCCCGACCTACCCCGAGATCCGCCTCGCGCTACTCCCGGGCCGCAGACTGGCCCGGACCATAGAGAGCTTCGAGCCCGACGCGATTCACATTGCGACCGAGGGACCGCTCGGCATCGCAGCCCGGCGTTACTGCGTCGGCAACGGGCTGTCCTTCACGGCGTCTTACCACACGCAGTTCCCGCAGTACATTCGCAAGCGCGCGCCGATTCCCGAGAGCTGGTCCTACGCGTTCTTGCGTCACCATCATCGCCAAGCCCGTCGCACGCTGGTCGCGACCGAGCACCAGCGTCGTGACCTGATCGATCACGGCTTCGCGAACGTCGTGATCTGGTCGCGGGGCGTGGACGCCGACCTATTTCGGCCGACCGGCCGCGACGCGTTGTCGCTGCCGCGACCGATCTGGATCTACGCGGGACGCGTCGCGGTCGAAAAGAATCTGGATGCGTTTCTCGCTCTCGACCTTCCGGGCAGCAAAGTCGTCGTGGGCGACGGCCCGGATCGCGCCGACCTCGCACGGCGTTATCCGAGCGCGGTCTTCCCCGGCTACCGTTTCGGTGCCGAGCTCGTCGCCCACCTGTCTGCGGCGGACGTGTTCGTGTTTCCGAGCCGCACTGACACGTTCGGTCTCGTGATGCTCGAGGCGATGGCCTGCGGCACGCCGGTCGCCGCGTTCCCCGTCACGGGCCCGATCGACGTCGTGACGCCGGGCATCAACGGCGCGTTGAACGACGATCTCGCGGCTGCCGCGCACGCCGCGTTGAGCATCGACCGAACGACGTGCCGCAACTCGGCACTCGCTCGCACGTGGGCCCGTGCATCGGCTCAGTTCCTCTCGCACCTCGTGCGCGCGAACGACGGAGTCGATCTCGTCGGAGCGCAAGCGGCCTGACGCCATCGCGGTGGGGCCCCCGAGCACGCTCGGAAGTCCACTCGAGGTGCAACACGTACGCCAGGACGCCCGTAAACGGTGC
>Ga0335084_10006533_pt1 | contig 11593 bp, 11 predicted proteins | sample Lox_Sample_44_FD_206721 | JGI IMG/M metagenome (GOLD analysis project Ga0335084, IMG submission 206721) | Soil microbial communities from Loxahatchee National Wildlife Refuge, Florida, United States - Lox_Sample_4.4 | ecosystem: Environmental > Terrestrial > Soil > Wetlands | place: USA...
GCCATCGCCTCCTTCTGGCTGTACAGCCGGCGGCTGCACCTGCTCGAGGCCGACGCGCGGCTCGAGTCGATGATCAGCCGCGAAGCGAGCTTCCTCTTCAATAACCTCCTGTTCGTCGGGATCGCGTTCTCGGTGCTCTGGGGCACCCTGTTCCCGATTCTGTCGGAGCTGGTGAACGGGACCAAGGTCACGGTGGGGCCGCCGTTCTTCAATCAGGTGAACATCCCGCTCGGGCTCGCGCTGCTCGTGCTCACGGGCGTCGGCCCGCTGATCGCGTGGCGGCAGGCGTCCGTGCCGAACCTGCGGCGTCAGTTCGCCGTGCCCGTGACCGCGGCGGCGCTCGCCGGCCTGGCGCTGCTCGTGGCGGGCATGCGGGACGTGGGCGCGCTCCTCACGATGATCTTCGGCACCTTCGTCCTCGGGACCGTCGCGCAGGAATTCGCGCGCGGCGCGCGGGCCCGCCAGCGTCAGTACGGTGACTCGCTGCTCGCGGCACTGGGCCGTCTCATCGCGCGCAATCGGCGCCGCTACGGCGGCTACATCGTCCACACCGCCATCGTCGTGCTGTTCGTCGCTTTCTCGGGGATGGCGTTCAAGACCGAGACCGAAGCGACGCTCCGCCCGGGTGAATCCGCGACCATCAAGAGCCCCTACGGCTGGACCTACACGCTCACCCACCTGGGTATATCGCAGTACGACCAGCTGAACCGTCAGGTGACCGCCGCCACCATCGAGATCCGGCGCAACGGCAAGAGGCTGGGACTGCTCACCGCCGAGAAGCGCCAGCACGTGGATGCCCTTGGCCGGCCGACGTTCCAGCCGTCGAGCGAGGTCGGGATCCGGAGCGATCTGCGCGAAGATCTCTATGTGGTGCTGGGCGGCGTGGTCAACGGGACCGAGCAGGCGGTGTTCCGGTTCACCATCAACCCGCTCGTGTGGTGGGTGTGGTACGGCGGAATGCTCCTCGCGCTGGGCGGCCTGATCGTGATGTGGCCGGGCGGCGGCTCGCCCGCCGTGAAGCGGACGCAGGAGGGGTACGCGGTGAGGTTGGTGGCGGAGAAATGAAGGCGGTTAGGCGGTTAGGCGGTTGGGCGGTTAGAGGCGCCGTTCTCGCTTTGCTGACCGTCTACCCGTCTACCCGTCTAGCTGCCCAGACTCCTTCTCCCGACTCCCTCATCGGCAGCGGTCCGTCCGGCAGGCTGTGGGACCCCTCCCGCGCGGGGCGGCCCTTGCCGCCCGTCACGGCGGCGGACAACGCCGAAGCCATTCAGGCCGTCGAGAAGCGCCTGCGCTGCACCTGCGGGTGCAACCTCGACGTCTACACCTGCCGCACCACCGACTTCACGTGCACCACCAGTCCCGCCATGCATCAGCGCGTGATGGAGCTCGCGCGGCAGGGCCAGACGGGCCAGGAGATCGTGGACGCCTTCGTGCGCGAGAACGGCGTCGCCATTCTGATGGCGCCGCCCAAGCACGGGTTCAATCTCGCCGGCTACTTCATTCCCTCGATTGCCATTCTCGTCGCGGGCGCCCTGCTCGTGCTCATGCTGCGGCGGTGGTCGCGCGCCCGGCCGGTTGTGGCGCCGGCGGTCGTGGCCGGCGGAACGCTCGACGCCTCGCCCGAGGAAATCGAGCAGCTGAACCGCGAGCTCCGCCAGACCGACGACTGACGCACCCATGATCGAATTCATTGTCGGCGTACTGCTCGCCGCCGCGGCGGTGGCATTCGTCCTGTATCCCGTGTTGCGGCCCGGCGTGGGACATGGGACGTGGGACGCGGGCGGGTTGGCAGGGGAGGAAGGCGACGATCCGGATGACGATCTGAGTCGTCGGGCCGTGGCCGTGCGCGCGCTGCGCGAGATCGAATTCGACCGCGCCACCGGGAAGTTGTCCGATGGCGACTATGACTCGCTCCGCACCAAGTACACGGCCGAAGCTGTTGCGGCGTCACGGGCCGAGGCCGGAGAAGCGGGAGTCAAGCCGCGGACCGCGCCCGCTGTGACTCGCCCCTCTTCCCCCGTCCCCCGTCCCTCGTGTCCGACGCACGGTCCGCGTCCCGAACCCGACGCGGCGTTCTGCTCAGACTGTGGCCGTCGCCTTGGTACCGCTCCCGGATACTGCGCGCGCTGCGGGAGCGCGCTCGAGCAGGACGCGCGCTACTGTCACGCGTGCGGCTCGCGCATCGCCGCCTGACGCGTCGCCTGCCTCCGACTTGCGTTTCTCCCCTCGGTTTTTTATGAGTGTGCCACCCAGGACTCTGGAGACGGTGGTGCGAAGCGTAGTTATGCAGATCGTACTGATCCTCGGCGCGGTGCTCGTGCTGACCCAGCCGGCGGACGCGCAGCGTCGCCGTCGCGCCACTCCAAACGCCCCGGCTTCCCCCGGGCGCCTCGAAATCGGCGGTCACTTCGGGTACAGCTTCGACTTCGACCAGACGCTGGTCGGGGCGCAGCTCGCGCTGCCCATCGCGCGGCAGCTCGATCTCTATCCGTCGCTCGACTGGTACTCGGGCTCGGGCAGCCCCGACTGGGGATTGAACCTGGACCTGCGCATCCGCCCGCCGCGCCTGTCCCAGACCTGGTACCTGGGGAGCGGCGTGAACCTGCTCTGGGCGGACGGCCTCTCGGGAGACCACACAACGAACTTCAACGTCGAGGGGGGCTTGGAAACGCGCAGCGGCTCGGTGCGTCCCTACTTCGAGCTACGCATGATCGTTGGTGACGGCACGGCGCTTCAACTCGTGGGCGGGGCCTACTTCGGGAAGCGCTAGAACTCGAACCCCTCCATCCGCTTCAATCCAATCCGCAGCGGAATCGCCGTCGCGAGCGCGCAGATCCCCGCCGCGACCCCAAACCAGAAGATCATCCACCCATCCACCACCACCGGCCGCCCTTCGTACACCGCCCGCACGTAGGCGTACACCGCCTGCCATAGGGACAGGATCACCGCACCCAGAACGCTGATCGTCGCCATCATGTACATGAGCCCGCCGAAGGACGTCGGGATTTGCGCGGCATTCTCGGTCTCGAACTGGGGATAGAGCGCGCCGAACCCGAGCGCGAGCGCCGCGATCGCGAACGTGAGCCCCGTGATCGTGACGAGTCCCACGATCATCATGAACGGTCGCACCTCGAGCAGCACGTTGGTCACGCCGGTCAGGATGAGCGCCAGCACGAGCAGCGGCACCGTGCCCACCCAGTACTTGGACCAGAGCAGAGCCCGGAGATTGAGCGGGCTCGATCGCAACAACCACATGTGCCGCCCTTCGAGTGAGACCGCGGGGAAAATGAATCGCGCCGCGATCGAGGCGAGCACGAAGCCCGCGAGCCCCAGGTTCAGAAACGACACCAGCGTCACGTGGAAGAACCCGACCGCCTCACCCTTGTGCAGGGGCAGCGCCTTCACGTTGAACAGATAGACCACGACCAGCACGCCCAGCAGGATCAGCTGGCTCCACTGTGTCGTGTCGCGGAAGAACAACTTGATGTCCTTGAGCACGAACTCCCGCTTCGCGACCGGGAGCGGCGCGAGCAGCGTGCCCACGGTGTGCTGCCACATCGTCCCCTTCACGAACCGCTCGGCGCCTTCCTGTGCCTTGGAGTAGCCCATCGCGAACAGCTGGCGGTGCACCATCGCGCCGAGCGTGATGAACGCGGCCGCGGTGGTCCAGAGCAGCACGAGCGGCAGCGGGTCGAGCGCGCCCCGGAGGTGGCTCATGATTGTCTGGGTGACCCACTCGCTCGGCAGGAACGGCGAGGTCGGCGTGCGCAGCACCGCGATGAAGTCGAGGAGATTGCGATACCCCTCGGGCCGCGCGAGCTGCTCGGGACGGATGAGCCTGAACAAGAGGATCACCCCGCCCGCCGCGCCGAGCGCGATGATCGAGAGCAGATCGCGGGTGCGCCGGGCGGGGAAGATGTTGACCAGCACGAGCGTGATGGCGCTGCCGATGACGCACGGCAGCACGAGCAGGGGGACGATCGTCCCGACGGCGAGGAGGCCGAACATCCAGCCGCCGTGGTAGATCACCCCGTAGGCCGTGAGGATCGGCACGGTCATGAGGCCCACCATCCACGACGAGTGGAGCAGGGTCTCGCCGAGCTTCGCGGCGTAGAGCCGCAGCCAGTCCACGGGCGCCGAGACCAGGAAGTCGAGATCGCGCGCGAGGAAGAAGCTCGACAGCGCGGTCACCACGTTCGACAGTATGAGAATGGAGATGAACGACAGCAGCACGAGGCCGAGCAGCTTGCCCGCGAGCAGCGGCCCCAGCTCTTCCACTCCCCGGAAGTACTTGAGGATGCGATACAGCACCCCGAACGTGGCGAGCCAGAACACGAGGCCGACCACCGCGAGCGCCACGAGCTTGCCCCGGCCCCGGGCGCGCTCCTCGCGCATCCGCTGCAATGCCGTCCGCCACTTGGGCTGGAGCACGTGCCACAAGGTGGGCTGGATCACACCGGGTCTCCCAGCACCTCCGCCAGCTCGCGCGCGTGCGCGCCGCCCGTGAGCTTCAGGAACAGCTCTTCGAGGCTCACGTTCCCCGCCGCCGTTTGCCGCCGCAGCTCGTCCATCGTCCCGAAGGCGACGATCTTGCCGTGCTGCATGATCGCGATCCGGTCGCACATGGCCTCGGCGATCTCGAGCGTGTGGGTGCTCATCAGGACCGTGCCGCCGCGGCCCACGAACTGCCGGAAGATGTCCTTGAGCAGGCGCGCCGCCTTGGGATCGAGGCCCACCATCGGCTCGTCCACCACGATGCAGGCCGGGCGGTGGATCAACGCGCTCGAGATGATCAGTTTCTGCCGCATCCCGTGGCTGTAGGCCTCGACCAGCTCGTCGCGCCACGACGTCAGCTCGAACACCTCGAGCAGCTCCACGATGCGGCGCTCGATCGCGTCCCCCTCCTGCCCGTACAGGCCCGCCACGAACCGCAGGAACTCGGCGCCCGTGAGCTTCTCGTATACGAACGGGCGGTCGGGAATGAATCCGAGACGCTGCTTGGCCGCGATCGGATTCACGTGCACGTCGTCGTCCCCGATGAACACCCGGCCGCCGGAGGGGCGCAGGATGCCCGCGATCATGCGGAGCGTGGTGGTCTTGCCCGCGCCGTTCGGGCCGAGGAAGCCGAACAGCTCTCCCCGCTCGACCGCGAGCGAAATGTCGTCCACCGCGACGAAGCTGCCGTACAGCTTCGTGAGATTTTCCAGCCGGATCATAGAACCTCGAGCTTCAGACGTCCGATAAAGCGCAGCAGCGCCACCTGGCGGGCCAGGCCGCCCGTGACGAACCGCAGGTGCGTGGGATCGGCCGGGAGCTGGTCGAACGTCGGGTCCACCGGTACCCAGACGCCGAGGTACACCTCGGGCCACGCGTGATAGTAGAAATGGTCGCCCAGCCGCACGAGTCCGGCGGCGGGGCGCGCCGGCAGGCCGGCCGCGCGGGCGAGCGCCACGAACAGCGCCGTGATCTCGTTGCAGTCGCCCCGCTTGAGCTCGAACACCCGGACCGCGCTCGGCAGGCCGACCGTCTGCTCCTTGTGAACGTACGCTCCCACCCAGCGGAGGAGCGCGGCGGTCGCGCGCGCGGGGTCGCGCTCTTCCCCGACGATCGCGTGCGCCTGCGCCCGGATGCGCGGGTCGGCGCTCTCGATCAAGGGCTCGGGCGCGAGCCACCGCGCGAGCCCCGTATCACGCGACGGCAGCTCGTAACGCGCCGTGAGATCCGCCGGCTCGGCCCGGCGGACGGTGAGCGTGTCACCGGCCAGCGTCTGCCCGCCGCCGCCGAGCTCTAGTCCCCGGAGGTCGACCCCCGTGAGCCGCACGCGGAATTCGTCGGGGCTCCGGTGGGAAGCCTTGAGCGGCGCGCCCGCCGCGATCGCCGTAACGCCGATGATGTCCTCCGACCCCGGAGCCCGGCTCCCGGCCGCGACCCGCGCCGTGTCGCGGTGATGGAAATTCTGGTAGGCGATCTCGTAGGCCGAGCGCTCGAGCGTCAGGCCGACGGGCCCCGTGGCGCGGACCACGCGCCCCTGCGCGTCGATCCACGCCGCGGTCGAGAGCCCCGAGGCGCGCTGCTCGATCTTGAACGCCCGGACAGTATCGAAATGGGCCGGCGTCCAGGCCATCACGGTGGAGTCAAAGACGGCGCTGTCAGGCACGACGAGCGTCGTCTCCGCCGCGATCGTCACGTTCACGTCGCGCTGCACCATCTCGATCGGGTCGAAGACCGTGACGCGAACGGTCCGGCCCGGCTTGAGGTTGCCGCCGAACGCGAGCCGCAGCGGCACGAGCGACGGCAGCACGATCGGGTGGTCGAGGTGCACCTGGTTTGTCTGAGTGCCCCCGGGCGACGCGAGGGTGAGCACGAGGAGTGAGTCGCCGCGCACCTCGCCATGCGCCGTGAACCGGCCGCCGTCCCCTTCGAATTCCACGTCCAGGGTCTCGAGGCGCAGCGCGCGGTTCACGAGCGCGCGGCTCCGGGCGCGGGTGCGGTGCAGCGCGCCGAGGACCGGCAGGTCGACGAGCAATACGTCGGTGACGCGCACCTTGGGCCCGAGGGTATCGATGGAGGTCGAAGCGAATCCCACCTGCTGGCCCGCGAGATCGAGCCGGTAGAACTCCGAGCCGGGAGGGACCGACAGGGCGGCTTCGGCCAGGCGCTCGCCGGTCGTGCGGAAGTACTCGCGCTTCACGAGCCAGCCGAGCGCCGCGAACCAGGCGAACAGGATCGCGATCGCCCACGCGCGCCGGTTCATGCGCCCCCCCCCACGCCCATCGCCCGCGCGGCGGCTTCGAACGCCTCCCGCTCCTCGGGCGTCTCGACCACGATGCAGACCTCGGCGGGGAAGGGGGCCTGTCCCGTTTCGGACTTGAGCACGGAGACCATGATCGACGCGGCATCTTCGGTGGCGAGGTTACCGGCGCCGGTGCCGAGGGGGGGAGCGGTGATGCGCGCGAACTCCCACTCGCGCGCCTGCGCGAGCGCGGCACGCCACGCGCGCGACACGGTCTCACGCGTGACGGGCTCGAGCTCGCTCTGGATCACGGCGTGAATGACGAACTCGGCGGCGAGATCGCCCCCGGCGCCCGTCACGACGGCAGCGCCGACGGGGAGGTCCTTCTGGAGACGCAGGCGATTCAGGAACTCCGACCCGCCGACCCGCTCGAGCCGCCGGACCGCTGGAGTCGTGGAGTCGAGGCGGGCTGTCGCGGGCCGGACGATCGCGTCGGATTGCAGGAACGCGAGATCGTCCACGACCACGCGGATCACCTGCCCGGAGCCTCCCGGGAGCGGCGGTACATCTGCGTCGCCTCGTCCGGCCGCATGAGCCGGTCGAGGACAATGCCGAGACCGTACAGCGCGCGGCGATGGGACGGCTCGAGCGCCACGGCGCGCTCGTAGGCGGCACGGGAGCCGGCGAGATCGTTCAGGCGGTTGAGCGTCTCCCCGAGCTGGTACCATACCTCGCCGCGCTCCGGCTCGCGCTCGACGACCCGCGCGAGGTGCGGGGCGGCTTCCGACCACAGTCCCTTGCGCGACAGCAGGATCCCGAGACTGGTCAGCGCTGTGATGTCGTCCGGATGGCGCTTGAGCACCCGCTCGAGATCGCGCTTCGCGGAAGCGTAGCGGCCCAGCTCGGCGAGGCGCGCGGCCCGCTCGCGCAGGAGCGCGGCATCATCAGGCGACGCGGCGATCGCGTCATTGAGCGCCGCGAGCGGGTCTTCCTCTTCTGCTTCGACGGTGGGCTCCGTGAGCGCAGCAGCCGGCGGCGGAGGAACAGGCAGCGGAGACGGTACCGCGAGGGGCGGAGGCAGGCTGGCGCGCTTCAGGTCGGCCGGGGTCGCGATCGCGCCCCGCGCCGTGAGCGTCTCGGCTTCCTCGAGCAGCTCGGCGGAAACCCGCGCTCGCTCCTCGGCGGATTTCCAGTTCGGCTCCCGCTTGCGGATCACCCGGCCACCTCGCTCGTCACCCAGGCGAGGTAGCGGTCCAGCCCACGGTGGACGGGGAGCGCCAGCAGCTCGGGGACTTGATAGGGATGCAGCCTGCGGACCGCCGCGGCGAGCGCGTCCCACTTCGAGGCATCGGTCTTGAGCAGCACGACCACTTCGGATTCCTCCTTCACGCTTCCTTCCCAGCGGTAGATCGACTGCGCGCCCGGCAACATGGTCCCACAGGCGATCACGCGCTGGTCCACCAAGGCCCGAACGAGCTTCCGCGCGTCGTCCACACTACCCAGGGTGGTCAGCACCACCAGCGCGGAGGGTTCCATGCGGGAGGGCTAAGCTAGGAAATGGGCTTGGGTTGGGCAATAGAGCGGGCGGTAAGAGCGGTAGGAGGCGGTATGGGGCGGTAGGATCGCGCCTCTTACCCTGACCGCCCCTTACCGTCTCTTACCGCCTCCGCCCGTCCTCGACCGTTGACCTGCGCCCCGTCCGCCGTCTAGCCTACGGGTCTATGCCGGGCAACACGAATTCCGATACCCTCATCGTCCGCGGCGCCCGCGAGCACAACCTCAAGAACATCACGGTCGAGATTCCCCGCCGCACCCTCACGGTGATCACGGGACTCTCGGGGTCCGGCAAATCTTCCCTCGCGTTCGATACGATCTACGCCGAGGGCCAGCGGCGCTACGTGGAATCGCTGTCGGCGTATGCGCGGCAGTTCCTCGGACTGATGGAAAAGCCCGACGTGGACGCGATCGAGGGCCTGTCGCCCGCGATCTCAATCGAGCAAAAGACGGCGGGTGCGAATCCACGCTCGACGGTGGGGACGATCACCGAGGTCTACGACTATCTCCGGCTACTCTGGGCCCGGCTGGGAACGCCGCACTGTCCCAACGACGGCTCGCCGATCGCCCGGCAGAGCGCGTCGCAGATCACAGACCTCGTGCTGGCGTGGCCCGAGGGCACGAAGCTCGAGATCCTGGCACCGCTGGTGCGCGGCCGCAAAGGCGAATTCCGCGACATCTTCGAAGCCGCGCGCAAACAGGGGTTCGTGCGTGTCCGTGTCGACGGCGAGACGTACGACCTCTCGGCAGTGCCCACGCTGAAGCGACGTCAGAACCACACGATTGCGGTGGTCGTGGATCGTCTCGTCCTGCGGCGCGCCGACCGCGGCCGGCTCGCGGACTCGATCGAGACAGCCCTCAAGGCTGGTGAAGGGATCGTGGAGGTGGTGAAGGGAGGCGCGGCGGAGGGCGTGGTGTTCTCTGAGAAGTACGCCTGCCCGACGTGCGGGCTGTCGCTCCCGGAGCTCGAGCCCCGGCAGTTCTCTTTCAACTCGCCGTTCGGTGCGTGCCCAGCGTGCAGCGGGCTTGGGACGCGGCGCGAGGTCGCCGAAGATCTCGTCCTGGGCGATCCGAGTCTCTCGGTGCTCGAAGGCGTGATCCTTCCCTGGGGCGAGCCGAGCGGGTACGTGCGCAAGGTCATTCTCCCCACGCTCGCGCGCTCGTTCAAGTTCGATCTCGACACGCCGTGGAAGGATCTTCCCGCCGCGGTGCGGAAGGTGTTGTTGTTCGGCGTGCCCGGCAAGAAGCTCACCTATCGCTACGACAGCGAGCGGTGGCACGGGTCCTATGAGTCGAGCTGGGAGGGCGTGCTCAGGCACATCGAGCGCCGGCACAAGGAGTCGGCGTCGGAGAGCGTGCGCGAACAGCTCGAAGAGTACATGGTCGAGCAACCGTGCCCGGTGTGCGGTGGCAAGCGGCTGCGGCCGGAGAGCTTGTCGGTGCTGGTGAACGGCAAGAGCCTGGGCGACGTGGTCGAGTGGTCCGTGGACGACGCGCTCACCTTCTTCGAGAGCTTGCCGCTGCGGGGCAACGGGCGCCCCGGTCTGGACCGCGACATTGCCGGGCCGATCCTGAAGGAGGTAAATGACCGGCTGCGGTTCTTGAAGAACGTCGGCCTCTCCTACCTCACCCTCGGCCGCTCGGCGGCGTCGCTCTCGGGCGGCGAAGCGCAGCGGATCCGGCTCGCCACCCAGATCGGGAGCCGACTCGTGGGCGTGCTGTACATCCTCGATGAGCCCTCGATCGGCCTGCACCAGCGCGACAACGCGCGCCTGCTCGACACGCTGCGCGAGCTGCGCGACCTCGGCAATACCGTCCTGGTCGTCGAGCATGACGAGGAAACCATTCGGGCGGCGGACCATGTGATCGACCTCGGGCCCCGGGCCGGTCGTCACGGCGGCGAGGTGGTGGCGGACGGGGTCCTGGCCGACGTGCTCAGGCACCCGGACTCCCTCACCGCGCGCTACCTGCGGGGGGAGCTGCGCATCCCGATCCCCGCCGCCCGGCGCACGCCCGACGGCGGCCGGGCGCTCCGCGTGGTGGGCGCGCGCCAGCACAATCTCCAGAATCTCACCGTCGCATTCCCGCTCGGCACGTTCATCGCCGTCACGGGCGTGTCGGGCTCGGGCAAGTCCACGCTCGTGAGTGACATCCTCTACCGGACGCTCGCGCGCCACTTCTTCCACGCGAAGCTCATGCCCGGCGCCCACGACCGCATCGAGGGGCTCGAGCACGTGGACAAGGTCATCGAGATCGACCAGAGTCCCATCGGCCGGACGCCCCGGTCGAATCCCGCGACCTACACGGGGCTGTTCACGCCGATCCGCGAGCTGTTCGCCGCGCTCCCGGAATCGAAGATCCGCGGCTACGGGCCGGGCCGCTTCTCCTTCAACGTGAAGGGCGGCCGCTGCGAGGCCTGCCAGGGCGACGGCCTGGTCAAAGTGGAGATGCATTTCCTGCCGGACGTCTACGTCCCCTGCGAGGTGTGCAAGGGCAGGCGCTACAACCGCGAGACGCTCGAAGTCCGCTACCGCGGCCGCTCGATCGCCGACGTGCTCGACCTGACCGTCGCCGATGCGCTCGAGTTCTTCGAGAGCCAGCAGCCCCGGATCGGCGGGAAACTCGAGCTCTTGAACGACGTAGGGCTCGGTTACATCCACCTGGGCCAGTCGGCCACGACGCTGTCGGGCGGCGAGGCGCAGCGCGTGAAGCTCGCGACCGAGCTCGCCAAGCGCGACACCGGCCGCACCATGTATATCCTCGACGAGCCGACCACCGGGCTGCACTTCGAAGACGTCCGGCTGCTGCTCGAGGTGCTGCACCGCCTGGTCGACAAGGGCAATACCGTCGTCGTCATCGAGCACAATCTCGACGTCGTGAAGACCGCGGACTGGGTGATCGACCTCGGCCCCGAAGGCGGCGCGGCGGGTGGCCGGATCGTGGCGGAGGGGACTCCCGAGCGGGTGGCCCGCGTGGCGGGCTCGTCCACCGGGCAGTACCTCCGTAAGGTGTTGCAGGCAGGGGACTAGGGCGTAGGTTGAGGAATGGAAGACGCCCTGGCAATCGTGTTCCTGTTTGGCGGAGGGACGCTGTTCCTCCTTGCGATCTCGCCGATCGGGCGGGCGATTGCCGACCGGATTCGTGGGACGGGCAACGTGGGACGTGCGACGGGGCAGGCTGACGAAGTTGCAGCTGACGTGCAGGCGCTGCGCCGTGAGGTAGCCGAGCTGGCCGAGCGAATGGATTTTCTCGAGCGGCTCCAGGCCAAGCCGCGCGATGCCGATCGGCTGGCCCCGCCGCGTTAGA
>Ga0335084_10006534_pt1 | contig 11593 bp, 10 predicted proteins | sample Lox_Sample_44_FD_206721 | JGI IMG/M metagenome (GOLD analysis project Ga0335084, IMG submission 206721) | Soil microbial communities from Loxahatchee National Wildlife Refuge, Florida, United States - Lox_Sample_4.4 | ecosystem: Environmental > Terrestrial > Soil > Wetlands | place: USA...
CCCAGGGGCTGCCCGACCCGCGCGTCGATGGCCACCCGCGCGGCAGTCACATCGAGCGGCAGCTCGCCCCCGAGCAGCGCGGCGGGAATGCGGCCGAGCACCAGATGCGCGTCGGTCACGGTGGGCTCGCTGCCGCCCCGGCGATAGCAGACGGGGCCAGGCTCGGCGCCCGCGCTGCGCGGACCCACGGTGAGCCGGCCCGCACCCGTCACCGCAGCGATGCTGCCGCCGCCGGCGCCGATGGTGTGAATGTCCACGATGGGCAGCTTCATCGGAAAGGGCCCGATCATGCCGTCCTTGGTGATCTCCGGCCTGCCGTCGCGGATCAGGCAGATGTCCGCGCTCGTCCCGCCCACGTCGATCGAGATGATGTCGCCGTACCCGGCCGAGCGGCCCACGCCCACCGCGCCGACCACGCCCGCCGCCGGACCAGACAGGACGGTCTGAACGGGCTGGCGCAGGCACGTGGCGACGCTCGTCACCCCGCCATCGGACTTCATGATGAGGAGCGGCGCCTGCACGCCCTCCGCGTCCAGGGACTCGCGCAGCACACCCACGTAGCGGCTCACCGGCGGCATGACGGCAGCATTGAGCGCCGTCGCCATGCTCCGCTCGAACTCGCGGAACTGCGGCAGCACCTCGGAGGACAGCGACACGAGCACTCCCGGATACTCTTCGGCCAGGATGGCGTGCATCCGCTGCTCGTGCGCCGGGTTGGCGTAGGCGTGCAGGAAGACGACCGCCACCGACGGCACGCCGAGCTGGGCCAGGTGCCGCGCGACGGCGCGCGCCTCGCCCTCGGCCAGCGGTGTCAGCACCGTGCCGTCCACGTCGAGCCGCTCCGTCACCTCGAAGACCCGCTCGGGCGTGATCGGCCGCGTGGGCTTGCTCCAGCCGTAGAGATTGCCGTGGCGCGGAATGTCGTGGCGGCCGATCTCGAGCACGTACTTGAAGCCCGCCGTGGTCACCAGCGCCGTCGGCGGTGTCTTGCCCTCGAGGATGGCGTTGGTGGCCGTGGTCGTTCCGTGGAAGACGCGCAGCACGTCGGCGGGCCCGCGGCCGGCCAGCGCCAGCACCTTGCGCACGGCCGTGATGAAGCCAGCGGACAGATCGCCCGGCGTCGAGGGTGTCTTGGCGACCCAGGTCGCTCCGGTGGCCGCATCCGCGAAGGTGATGTCGGTGAAGGTTCCGCCGACGTCTATGGCGAGCGTGCAGGTCTTGGGCATGGCGCCCCGCCATTGTAGAGTGCCGGCCGCGCGGAGGGAAGCCCGCCGAACGATGGGGCTTGCGCCGCCGCTCCGCCGGCGCGGATAATCGAGCCGCCATGGACGATTTCACCCTCGGCCGGCTCCGCGTCTCCACCGTCGTCGAGCGCGCGGGCCCTACCCGGCCATCCTGGCTCTTGCCCGACGCCACGCCGGAGGCGCTCGAGCGGCACCGCGAGTGGCTCGCTCCCCACTTCCTCGACGACCGGGGCCGCCTGCTCCAGAGCATCCACGCCTTCGTGGTCCGGGCGCCCGGCCTGACCGCCCTCGTGGACACCTGCGTGGGAAACGACAAGGACCGCGGCGGCCAGGCGCCCTTTCACATGATGCGGACGAGTTTCCTCGAGGATCTGAGCAACGCCGGTGTTCCCCCCGAGTCCGTGGACCTCGTGATCTGCACGCACCTGCACGTGGACCACGTGGGCTGGAACACCCGGCTGGACAGTGGACGCTGGGTGCCGACCTTCCCGCGCGCGCGGCACCTCTTCGCGCGGACCGAGTGGGAGCACTGGTCGAGCGAGCGGGATGACAATGCCCGCCGGATCATGGCGGACAGCGTGCAGCCGGTCCTGGACGCGGGCCTCGCCACGCTGGTGGAGACGGACCACCGGGTGTCCGGCGAGCTGTGGCTCGAGCCCACGCCGGGACACACGCCCGGTCACGTCAGCGTGCGGCTCTCCTCTGGGGACGGCGAGGCCGTCATCACGGGCGACCTCATGCATCACCCCGTCCAGGTCGCCGAGCCCGGCTGGGGCAGTCACTTCGATTCCGACGTGGAGCAGGCCCGGAAGACGCGGCGCGCGTTCTGCGAGCGCTACGCGGACGGGCCGGTCACGGTGCTCGGCACCCACTTCAACCATCCGACCGCGGGCCGGATCCTGCGCCACGGCGACGGCTGGCGCTTCGTCGTGCCGGCCTGAAGTACCGGTTAGACGATCTCGACCAGCTCCAGCGCTTCGCGACTCGGTCCCTCGATCATCACCACGCGCGTGCCGCCCAGCGCGTAGGGCTCTTCGAGGAACGTGACGCGCTCGCTCCGAAGCTTGGCGACCCAGGCGTCGAGGTCCGCGACGCCGAGCGCGATGTGGTCGTACAGCTGCCCGCGCGAGCTCGCGAGAGGCCGGTCGCCCTGGCGCACGTACCAGGGCAGGGCCACATCCCCGAACACGACCGCGGCCGACGGCGCGCGGAACATGCCCGCACGGTCGAGCGCCGGCCAGGTGCGATCTGGGCCGCGGGGCACCTTGCAGGTGGCGTCCGTCAGCGGCGTATCGCTGGTGCGCGCCGCGAAGACCGGGGCGTTGAGGTGCTTCTGGTACCAGAGCTGGGCGCAGAACGGATCGTCCTGGAACATGTGCACGTGGTTGAAGCGCTCGGCCGGATGGTTGCCTGCGTATTCCACGAGCGCGTCGTCCGGGCCCCGCATGTAGCCGAAGCCGCCCGAGCGGGTCGGCTGGACGCCGTTGGCCTTGGCCTCCGCGATCTGCGCCTTCGTCAAGCCGGGCGTGCGGCCGGCGCTCGGCCAGGTGTCGCTGCTCACCAGCACCGACCCGCCCTCGTCCCCGCTCTCGTCGGTGGTGTAGAGGGGCAGGAGCGTCAGGCCCGATCGCCTCTTGTAGGTGTCGAGGCTGGCGCGCGTGTCCGTGACGTGCCAGCCGAAATGCCAGATCGCGGTCTGCGGCGAGGTTGCGGGAGGGGTGGCGACCGGGCTGAACAGGATCAGGACGTTGTCCGGCGCCGCGAGCGCCGGCAGGCCGCCCCAGCGCGCCTTCGATGAGGTCGGAAACTGGCGGAGGTAGAACTCGATCGCGGCGTCGGGATCGACGGAGTTCAGGTGGAGATGATGGAAACCGGGCGCCGGAAGCATCGCGTATCCTCCATAGTATCGCCATGGACTTCAAGCTGTCACCAGCCGAGGAGGCGTTCCGGGACGGGCTCAGGGCCTGGCTCGAGGCCCACGGCCCGCGGGACTGGGAAAAGACCCGGCAGGCCCTGGGCAGCCAAGAGGCGCGGGCGCAATTCCTCCTCGACTGGCAGCGGCGGCTCCATGCGGCCGGGTACGTGGGACTGCACTGGCCGGTCGCCTACGGCGGCCGCGGCGCCACCATCATGGAGCAGGCGATCTTCTACGAGGAGCTGGCGCGCGCGCGGGCGCCCGAGCTGGCGAACGCGATTGGGCTCGACATGGCCGGCCCCGCCATCATGGTCCACGGCACGGAGGCGCAAAAGCGCCTTCATCTGCCCCGCATCCTGGCCGCCGAACATGTCTTCTGCCAGGGCTTCTCAGAGCCGAATGCCGGCAGCGACCTGGCCGGGGTCCAGGCCAGGGCCGAGCGCAGGAACGGAACGTACGTCATCAGCGGGCAGAAGGTGTGGACGTCCTACGCGCACTACGCCAACTGGTGCACGATCCTGGCTCGCACGGACCCGAGCGCGTCCCGCCACCGGGGCCTGACCTATTTCCTGGTGGACATGAAGAGCCCAGGCTTCACGGTGCGGCCGCTGCGCCAGATGAGCGGCGACGCCGAGTTCAGCGAGCTGTTCCTGGACGGCGTGGCGGTGCCGGCCGCCTGCATCCTGGGGCAGGAGCACGACGGGTGGAAGGTGGCCATCACGACGCTCATGTTCGAGCGCGGACCCCGGACGATCACGCGCCAGCTCATCCTGCGCCAGGGCCTCGCCGAGCTGATCGAGCAGGCGCGCGCGCGCACCCGAGCCAGCCGGCCCGCGGCCGATGACCCGCTCATCCGCCAGCGCCTCGCCCAGCTGTACATCGACACGGAGACCCTGCGGTACGCGAACCTGCGCATCTTGACCCGTCTCGTGAAGGGCGAGCCGGCGGGATCGGAGGGCTCAGCTTCCAAGCTGTTCTTCAGCGAGACATGGCAGAAAGTAGCGGAGCTCGCGCTGGACATGCAGGGCGCCTATGCGACGCTCGGGGCCGGGAGCCAGTGGGCGATCGACGATGGGCGGTGGCAGTATCGGGTCCTGCGCTCGCGCGGGAACACCATACAGGGAGGCACCTCGGAGATCATGCGGAACATCCTCGCCGAGCGCGTGCTCGGACTCCCGAAGGACTGACCCGGAAGCTGTACACTGCGGTCGAGGAGGGGACCATGGACACGGACGATCTCATGAAGGGCTCCGCGCGGTGACCACCCTGACGAGCGTGGCCGTGATGGTCGGGCTGGCGCTCTCGCTGAGCGCGTGCACCCTTCCCTACATCCCGGGCCTGACCTCGGGCCCTCCGACTGCCGGCTCGACGGTCAGGGATTCCAACGGCCGCGTGGTGGGGAGCGCCGTGTTTCTACAGCAAGGCGACGGCGTCCGTATTCTGCTCGATCTCAAGGGTGTTGAGCCGGGCATCAAAGCCGTCCACATCCACGCGGTGGGACGCTGCGATGCGCCGACCTTCGAGTCGGCCGGCCCCCACTTCAATCCGAAGAAGGCCGAGCACGGCGCCGAAAACCCGCGAGGGCCCCACGCGGGCGATCTCCCCAACATCACCGTGGAGGCCAACGGCCTTGGTCACCTCGAGGTCACGAATTCCCGCGTGACCCTCAATGCCGGGGCGGACTCGCTGTTGGATGCCGGCGGGACCTCCATCGTGGTGCATGAGGGCCCCGATGACATGCGGACCGATCCGGCCGGCAACAGCGGCCGCCGCATCGCGTGCGGGGTCATCGAGCGCGCCGGCTAGGGTGCCTCCGCGTCGACGATCATCGCAGGACCTCGGCGCCCGGGCCTGCTTCCAGCTCGCAGGCGTTCACCGTCATCGCCGCGAGCACGCGCACCCGCATGTCGAGCGAGCCCTCGAAGCGGATGAAGGCGCCCAGGTGCGCGAGGCGGCCAGCCAGCTCCGGGCAATGGGGGAACATCGTGAACGGCCCCTGCAGCGCGCTACGGCTCTGGACGATGCCGTCCACGATCGCGTGGTCTTTGGGGGCGACCTGGTCCTTGCTGGCGATGGACGGTAACCGTGCCATGTGTCGCCTCCGCGTTGACTCGTTCACCTCACGTGTTGAGCGCCGCTACTAGGTAGCCATTCGGGCGAACGCCGTGAGCTCGCGCGGGATGTCGGGCCCCGCCGGCTGGTAGGCGATCTCCGTCACGCCGCGGGCGCCCAGCTCGCGCATCCGCTCCCGCAGCGCGGGCGCTTCCCCGGTGAAGGTGAACCGCCGGATCGCATCGCCGGTCAACACCGTGCGGTCGATGTCGTTCGGAAAGGTCAGGTGACCGCGATGCGTGTGGAGATGCCGTTCGCGCCGCGGCACGGCCTCGATAGCCGCCCGCCACTCGGCGCCGCCCGGCAGTTCGCTCAACCCGGGACGCCCCGGCGCCCCGGGCAGATCGAACGCGCGGTGGAAGACCACGCCCGCGCCGGCCCCGGCGGCCAGCAGCACGCGCTCCGACTCGGGCGACTCTCCCGGATCCAGCACGGTGCCGAACGTGAGGAGGGAGGCCCACGCGAACCCGGCGACGGGCACGACGGTGAAGATGCCGTCGCCGAGCTGCCGGGCCACAGCTTCGCCCCTGGGCCCGCCCGTGCCGACGACGATCGGGACACGGATCGGCCTCGGGGGCGCCTGACCCGGTCCGTGGATCATCTGGGTGGCCGCGCCCTCGATCTCGACGACCTCGCCGGCGAGCAGGGCCTTCAGCTGGCGAATGTACTCCGCCACGAGCCCCCACGCGTTCGGCCGCTGGCCCATGGCGAGGCGCCCGGTGAAGCCGGACCCGATGCCGACGTTGACCCGGCCGGGCGCGAGCCCGACGAGGGTCGCGACGGCCGATGCCGTGACGAGCACGTGACGGAGGCTCGGGATCAGGACGCCGGGGCCGAGCTCGATGCGCTGCGTGCGCTCCGCCGCGCGCGCGAGCGTCATCCAGACGTCCAGCTGGAGCGCTGGGGTGTCGTAGACCCACGCGCGGCGGTAGCCCAGGCGCTCGGCGAGGGCGATGTGTTCCGGCGTGTCGGGGACGGGCGGGAACGCGCAGGAGATGTCCACGATCACCGCCCGTGGCTCTTCAGCCAGGCTTCGACCTCGTGGCGCTGGATCTTGCCGGTCGTGCTTCGGGGGAGCTCCGGGAGCGTCACGAACACGATGTCCTTCGGCTGCTTGTAGCCCGCGAGCTCGGCCCGACAGCGGGCCAGCAGCCGCGCGCTCGTGAGCGCTTCATCCTTGCGCGCGACGACCGCGACCGGCACTTCGCCCCACGTGGGATCGGGACGGCGGACGACCACCGCGTCGGCCACGCCCGGATCGGCAAGCAGGACCCGCTCGATCTCCGCCGGATAGATATTCTCGCCACCGGACTTGATCATGTACTTGAGACGGTCCACGAAGTCCAGCGAGCCGTCGGGATTGCGCACGAACATGTCGCCCATGTGGAACCAGCCGCCACGAAAGTCCCTGGCATTGGTCTCCGGGGCGTTCCAGTAGCCGCTGAATAGCGTCGGCCCCCTGAAGGCGAGCTCCCCCGGGGCGCCCGTCGGAACGTCGTGGTCCTCTCCGTCGACGAGACGGATCTCGCAAAAGGCGTTCTGTCGCTTCGACAGCCGCGCCGGCACCTCGCCAACCGCGATGACGTTCCCGGAGGCGGGCGGGATGCCCGTCTCCGTGGAGCCGAACGAGTTGAGGTAGGGAGCGCCCAGGAGCGTCGTGATCTCCGCGATCTGGTGCGCGGGGACCAGATCGGCCATGGCGCCGCAGAGCCGGACCCCTGCCGGCCGGACGGCCTGCCGCTTCATCTCGGCGATCATCGGCTCGATCATGCCCGGCATGAGGAGGAGGTGCCCCTGTTGCTCGCGCCCGACGTGGAGCGCGATCTCGTCGGGCCGGAAGCCGTCGACCACGATGACCTTGCCGCCCGCGACGAGCGTCGCCAAGGCCGGCTCCGTGCCTGCCATATGAAAGAACGGAGCCCAGGCGAGGGTCGTGTCGCCGGGACGCGTCCCGAGCTCCGCGAACAGCACGAAGTACCGGGCCAGCTCCGCTCGATGGGAGATCACGGCCCCTTTCGGCAGGCCGGTGGTCCCGCTCGTGTAGAGGATGAGGAGCCCGTCCTCTGGCTCGGCCACGATCTCGGGCTCGGCGGGCTCGGCTATGGCGAGCCGCTCCTCGTACTCGGCCTCGAGGCGCAGGGTGGCGACGGCGCCGACCTCGGCCCGGTCGAGCAGCCCGGCGTGGCGCGCCGAGACGGCGCAGAGCTTCGGCGAGACAAGGCGGATACAGTGCCGAAGCTCGGGCGGCGCGAGCCGCCAGTTCTGGCAGGCCAGTATCGCTCCGAGCTTCGCGCAGGCCAGCTCGAGCTCGAGGTACTCGGGGCGGTTCTCCGAGAGGATGGCGACCCGGTCTCCCCGCGCGACCGCGAAGTCGCGCAGCATCGCCACGGCGCGGTTCACGCGATCGTTGAGCTCGCGGTAGCTGCGGGCGCGCCCGGCCGCCTCCACCGCGGGCCGATCCGGGTTGCGGTGCGCGCAGTCGCCGAAGAGGCTCCCCACCGTGCTCCGTCCAGCCATCTGCGGCAGAGTGACGTCAGGCATCACAGGCCCCCCGCGGCTGCCGTCACTCGCGGCCCGGCTACGACTTCAAGCGTTCCGGTTCCCTCGCGCCGAAGACGGGGTAGTCCGTCCGGTCGATCATCGCCTGCTCGCCTTCGGTCGGGAGCTGCTCCGAGTAGTTCTGGGCGGCATCGATGTCGTGCTCCCACACCTCGCGAGGCAGCTCGTAGAGCACCTCGATCCCGTGCCCGTCCGGATCGGAGATGTACACGCTGTGCGTCATGCCGTGATTGATGCGGCGGTGGAACGGCACGCCCTTGGACTGGAGGTACGCGATCTGCCTGAGCCACGATTCGCGATCTGGCCACGCGATGGCGACGTGGTTGAGCCCGGTGCGGCTCGGCATCAGGCTCCATTCCTCGTGTCCCGCTCCGGCCGTCTGCTTGCTCTTGGGCACCTCGGCCAGCGCCAGATCGTGATGCGTCACGCCGCCCCGCGCGTCGACTCCGCTGTAAAAGCGCATGTTCGGCCGAGTCCTGCCGGGGACCTGCTTCAGCTGGGCCACGCACCTGAAGCCCAGCATCTCGGTCCAGAAGCGGTGCGACACCTCCATGTCCGTCACGTTGAGCACCAGGTGGTTGATGGCGCGCGGCGGCTGCGCTCCGGACGGGGGGTTGAAGCCGTTGACGTCGTCGTTCGACATGGCCACCTCCGTTGTTCGTTGAGCGGCATTGTATCTCAAACGTGCCGGCCGGCGAGTGGGGGTATAGTGTGGCCGTTCACGGCCGCCACTCTCTCCCAGGAGGCACGCATGAGCCGCCCACCGCTCGGCACCGTCGCCGGCATCGTTCTCGGTATTGCCCTGCTCGGACCTGTTCTGGGGGAGCCGGATACGCGCGTGCCGTCGCCCACGGCCATGCCGCCCGGGAAACCCGGCGGCACGCTCAATGTCATGCTTCGCGAGGATCTCTCCCAGGGATTCGCCATCCACGAGACGGCGACCATCTCCGTCGTGTTCCCCTCCTCACCGTGCTTCAACAACCTGGTGATGTTCGACCCCGCCACCCCTGTCGAGAGCCCCGGCAGCGTGGTTCCCGAGCTGGCGGAGAAGTGGTCCTGGCAGGACAACTACCGGAACCTGGTCGTGTTCCTCCGCAGGAACGTCAAGTGGCACGACGGCCAGCCCTTCACGTCCAAGGACGTCAAGTTCACCTTCGACATGGTCCGCGAGGCGCCGGAGGCGCAGGCCAAGCTCCGCCTCAACCCGCGCAAGGACTGGTACGCCAACGTCGAGGCCATCGAGGCTGCGGACCCGTACACCGTGGTCTTCAGGCTCAAGCGGCCCCAGCCCTCGCTGCTGATGATGCTGGCCTCCGGCTATTCGCCGATCTACGCCGCCCACGTCAACCCCGCCGACTATCGCACCCGCTGCGTCGGCACGGGGCCGTTCAAGCTCAAGGAGTGGCGGAGGGGCGAGTTCATCGAGTACGTGAAAAACCAGGACTACTTCGTCAAGGACCGGCCCTACCTCGACGGGCTCAAGTACCTGGTCATCGTGGAGCGCGGCACCCGGACGGCGGCGCTGCAGTCGGGGCAGCTCGACATCGCGATGCCCGGAGAGACGACCAAGACCGCCGTCGAGCAGCTGAAGAGAGCGGTGCCACAGCTCGTCATCACCCCCGTCGCCACGAGCGTCACCGACAACATCGTCATGAACGAAAAGAAGCCGCCGTTCGACAACGTCAAGGTGCGGCTGGCCGTGAGCTACGCGATAGATCGGCGCGCGCTCATCATGGGCGTGCACCAGGGCGGGGCGGTGCCGGCGGTGGCGATGGCGCCGAAGCCCTACGGCGTCTGGGGACCGCTCGACCGGGACTTCGCCGCTCTCCCGGGCTATGGCAAGCCGGCCGACATGAAGGAGCGGGCCCGGAAGCTCATGGCCGAGGCCGGCTACGGGCCGGGCAAGCCGCTTCGCGTCGAGATGGTCACGCGCGCCATCGCCGTCTACGTGGACATGGCCTCGTTCGTCATCAACGAGCTCAAGCAGGTCGGCATCGAGGCCGCGCTCAAGCAGGTGGAGACGGCGCAGTGGCATCCCATGGCCACCCGGGGCGACTACCAGATCGGCGCCAACCTCACGGGGCTCGGCGTGGACGATCCGGACGCCAACTTTTACGAGAACTTCGCCTGCGGCTCGCCGCGAAATTACAGCTTTTACTGCAGCGAGCTGGTGATGAAGATGATCGAGCAGCAGTCGACGGAGCTGGACCCGGCGAAGCGGCTGGCTCTGGTCATCGCGGTCCAGAAACAGCTCGAGCAGGATGCGGCGCGGCCCACGCTGGACCAGCGGCTCGACTACTTCACCGTGTGGCCCCACGTGAAGAACATGGTGCCCCACCACAACATCTTCAACTTCGGCCGCATGCAGAACGTGTGGCGGGACAAGTAGTCGAGCCGCCCTACGCCCGTCCCGTCGCTTTCCGGTACGCGATGCCCATCAGCCGCCGCTCGCCGTCGGAGAAGGTGACCGTCAGCGTGTATCGCGCCACGCGCCAGCCGGCCGCCGTGCGCAGCATCAGCCCGGTGTAGTAGCCGCCGATGGTGTAGTGGGCGTCGCCGAGCTGGTGGCGGGCCTGCATGTAACGCGTGTCCACCGCCCGGTCGCCCTCGACCTCGGCGGAGTGGTTGGCGAAGAAGTGCTGGGTGGCGTCGAAGCCGGTGATCGTCTGCCGCACCAGGTCGACCCACGCGTGGGCGTGCCCGCGGAACACCTGCTTCACGCCCATGCTGGTGAAGTCCGCCTCGATCTCTCCGTCGACGAACACGCTCCGGAGCCGCGTCCAATCGCGCAGATCGATGCTCGCGGCGTAGCGATTCATCAGCTCGTTCAGCTCCATCCGGTCGAGCGCGGACCTGAGCGGGTCGGCCATGGCGTCAGTCGCTCGGGTTCGCCGCGCGGACGTTGACGCTGCCCGGTGGCCGCCGGCACAGGCGCGGGCCGACGATGAGCGCGAGCCCGTAGAGCGCGAAGCTCACGAAGAGCGTGGCCGGTCGTCCGGCGCGGAAATCTTCCAGCACGAACTTCAGGCCGGTCAGGAACAGGAGCGGGTAGACGAGCCACGCTCCCTCGACGAACGCCCATGTGCGGCTCGCCATCGCCAGGAGCAGGATGCCCGCGACGAGCAGGGCCGTGCGAACCGTCGCGACGAGGCCGGCCGCGTCCGCGCCGGCCGGCGGCGGCAGGACCCAGTAGACGATCGCGCCCAGCAGACCGCCCAGCGCCAGGACGAGCACGATCAGGCGCGGCACGCGACGCGCTGGCGACGGCGCGGTCGGCGCCGCCTCGGGCTCCAGCCCCCACATCGCCACTCCGCAGAGGGCGAGCACACCCAGCATCGCGATTGAAATCCCGCCATCCGGCACGACGGGCAGCCCGAGGCCGTACAGGACGTGCGGGAACAGGCCCGTCGCCACGACGGCGGCCGTCAGGTAGGCCGCGCCGTGGGCCCGGTAGGTGATCCGCCTCGAGAGCCGTCCCGCCCAGGCCGCCGTCACTCCGACGACCGCATAGACCAGGCCGACGGCTGCCGAAGGCATCACCAGCGCGCAGCCCGCCAGCGCGAAGACCAGTCCCGCCGACGTGTAGAAGTAGAAGTTCCGCCGCCGGCCCTGCCGGCGCTCGAGGAAGACGGCAGCCGCGCCGTAGCAACCCACAGCGAGGGCGAGGGTGGCCACGCCGAGCGGCATCCCGCCGCCGCCGGTCATGTGCATCAGGTACGCGGCTCCGCCCAGCCCGGAGCCGATCGCGGCGATCGACTGCGCC
>Ga0335084_10006536_pt1 | contig 11592 bp, 11 predicted proteins | sample Lox_Sample_44_FD_206721 | JGI IMG/M metagenome (GOLD analysis project Ga0335084, IMG submission 206721) | Soil microbial communities from Loxahatchee National Wildlife Refuge, Florida, United States - Lox_Sample_4.4 | ecosystem: Environmental > Terrestrial > Soil > Wetlands | place: USA...
TGCTTGCCTACCTCGCCTTTGCGCTCACCGTTTGGGTGGCGGTGAATGACGAGCGCCCGCCTTTCGTCGGTATCGGTACGAGCACGTCTCTACTTAGCTACAGGCGTTACCGCGACAGCAAACGACCGTCGCCATGCCGCGTGCACTCCAGCCGTCTGGCGAGTGCTGATCGGGCCGCTGGGAGAGTTTACTCGGCGGAGGATCCGCCACCTGCGATCTGCTCCGGCTGTGGAGACTCGATTGCGGGCGGCTCGACCATCCGGCGCTGCACCTCCAGCAAGCGATGACGCCACATGAGGAGGCCCCGGCGGAGGTATTCCGGGCTGATGTTCAGCGTCTCGTTGATGCTCTCGAACGAGAACGGGTCTGCGCTGCTCGTGCACGCGATCCACGCGGCGGCTTCCGCGAACAGCTGACGGCCCATGCGATCGCTCGCGAAAACGTACTTCTGGTAGTCGTCGAGCGCGTTGGCCAAAACGGCCAGCATCAAGCGCTTCTCGCCCGAGAGCGCCGCGCCGCGGCGGCGGGCATTCGAGAAATGCTCGGTGATCAGGACATCCGGCTCAAAGAGTGAGCGTTCGGTCATCTTGGGTCCTTCCCCTACGACGATGCTGGCGCCGCGAGGCCGTGCAACAGCCGGTCTGTTACGCTGATGGATGAAAGGCCATGGAGGCCCAGTTGGGCCTCCATGGACGATTCGTTACAGCTTGGTAACGTTGGACGCCTGCGGTCCCTTTTGGCCTTGGGTCACATCGAAACTGACCTTCTGGCCTTCGTCGAGACTGCGGTAGCCTTCACCGATGATCGCGGTGTGGTGAACGAACACGTCGTCACCGCCATCGCGGGTGATGAAGCCAAACCCCTTCTCGGCATTGAACCACTTCACGATTCCTTGTGCCATGAGCTTCCCTCCTTTCCTTCGTACTCGTCAGTGGGAAGCTGCTGGATCTGGAACGCGATGGTGATCGCGGTAGGGAAGCTAGGAGTGGTACTCTGGGCCCCCTAAGAGATACTGCACTGTTCCCGTCAAAGACTGAGGTATCTGTAGCCGACTTCATCCCGATACACAAGCTGAATGCGCACGATGGCGGCCGGTGCATGTCCGCGAGGGCGACTGGGTGCCGCCGTACGGGCCGTTTGCAGAAGCGCTCGCCGCGCATATCCGCGAGGCCAACCCCGAAGAGCTGCGCCAAGACCTCGGCCCAGGGGCTGCGCCGCTGGCGCGCCTGGTGCCGGTGCTGCGCGAAAAGCTGCCGGACATTCCGGAGCCGGTCGCCCTGCAACCGGACGAAGAGCGCTTCCGCCTGGCCCGCGCAACCTGCAGCGTCATCTCTCCGAGGAGGGGACATCGCGTTCGTCCTCGGCTTCGCCGACACCAGCACCTTCTCCCGTGCCTTCAAGCGCCGGACTGGAGTGTCACCGCGGCAGTACACGGCTCGGAGTTGACAGTCGACGGTTGACAGTCGACAGTTGTCTCGAATCTCTGTCTCGCTCTTCTGCTGTCGACTGTCGACTGTCGACTGTAAACTTCTTTCATGCTCGCCGCGCTGACACTGCTCGCTTTCCTCGCCTTCGCGCTCACCGATTGGGTGGCGGTGAATGACGAGCGCCGTGCGCTCGAGTACGTCGCCAAGCCGGCGGCGCTGGCCGCGCTGCTGCTCTATGCCCTCACCGGCGGGCACTCCTCCTGGCTCATCGCCGCGCTTGCCCTGTCGCTGCTGGGCGACGTGTACCTCATGCTCCCCACCGATCTCTTCCTGGCCGGGATGGCGGCGTTCTTCCTCGCCCATGTCGCCTACGTCGGCGCCTTCGACGCATCGTTGAGGTGGCGCATCGTCTGGTGGATGGTGGCCCTCGCGGCCTCCGCGCCCGTCAGCGTGCGGATCGTGCGCGCGATCCAGGATCCCGGGCTGCGGTTCGCCGTCGTCGGTTACATGGCCATCATCGGTCTCATGGTGGGCTCCGCGTTTGCCTCCGGCCGATTCACCGCCGTCGTCGGCGCGCTGCTTTTTCTCGCCTCGGACAGCATCATTGCCTGGAATCGCTTCGTGCAGCCACTGACCTGGGCGCAGCCGACCATCATGATCACGTACCATCTGGGTCAGCTTGGCCTGGTGCTCGCGCTGCGTGCGGGGTAGTAGCGAGACGGACCTCCCCCTGAGCCCCCTCCTTGGCAAGGAGGGGGCGGAAAGGATGAGCGATGCGTTACGTCAAGCTCGGCCGCACCGGCCTGAAGGTGAGCACCCTGTGTCTTGGAACGATGAATTTCGGTCCGCTGACAACCGAGCGCGACAGCTTCGCCATCATGGATCAAGCGCTCCAGCTCGGCATCAACTTCTTCGACAGCGCGAACGTCTACGGCTGGAAGACAGGCGAGGGCGTGACCGAGCAGATCGTCGGGCGCTGGCTCGCGCAGGGCAACGGACGGCGCGAACGGATCGTCCTGGCTACAAAAGTCTTCGGGCGCATGGGGGACGGGCCCAACGATCGCGGCCTGTCGGCCTATCACATCAAGCGCGCCTGCGAGGAGAGCCTGCGCCGCCTGCAGACCGATCATCTCGATCTGTACCAGATGCATCATGTCGAGCGGGAGACGCCCTGGGACGAGATCTGGCAGGCCATGGACCAACTCGTGCGCGAGGGGAAGATCCTCTACGTCGGCAGCAGCAATTTTGCCGCGTGGAACATCGCGCAGGCCAACTGCGTCGCCGCGCACCGTCATTCCCTCGGCCTGGTGAGCGAGCAGAGCCTCTACAATCTCGCGGCGCGCACGATCGAGCTGGAAGTGATTCCTGCCTGCGAAGCCCTTGGCCTCGCGTTGATCCCGTGGAGCCCGCTGGCGGGCGGCTTGCTGGCAGGCGGGCCGGGCAGAGCAACGGAAGGCCGGCGTGCATCTGAGCGGATTCAAAAGCGTACCGAACGGCAACGCGAGCAGCTCGACGCTTATGAGAGCTTCTGCTCCAAGCTCGGCGAGCGCCCGGCGGACGTGGCGCTGGCGTGGCTGCTCCACCAGCCTGCTGTGACCTCGCCGATCATCGGCCCGCGCACCATGGAGCAGTTGACCGGAGCCGTGCGTGCCCTGGAGCTCAAGTTGTCGAAGAGCGATCTCGCCAAGCTCGACGAGATCTGGCCCGGCCCAGGGGGTCCGGCACCAGAGGCGTATGCGTGGTGAGATACGGAAGGAGTCAGGAGTCAGAATCCCCGCCCTCCGCCTCCCGTCTCTCGCCTCTCGCCTTCCGCGGCCGCGAGCCACCTTGACTGTCGCGCCCATGAGGAACATACGAAGGGTTGGAGTATCTCTCGACGACGGCTTGGCGATCTCGGGGCATGGCTAGGTACTTATCCATCGCGCTGCTGGTGCTCGCCGTGTGTGGGTTCGGGAGCATTCCCCGGTCGCTGGCGCTCGACAGCAATGATGCCGTTTCCCCAGCCACCCAGGCCGGCGGAGGTGGCTGCTATCCGGTGTCGATCGCTCCCAATCTGCTCGACATGCTCGTGCTCATCAATCCCGAATGGGCGGCGCTCGATGTTGGCGCCCACAGCCCGCCCGTCTCGGACCCGGTGACGATTCATGGCGTGGTGAGTCTCTCCAAGATCAACGAGGCCGGCGATTTCCCGAGCGATCACGTCACCGACGACCAGAACACGTTCGTCGACGTCGATCCCGCGGACATGGGCTTGGTGGCCACCGGGAACGTCGGTCCCGAGGGCGTCGAGGCCGGTCAGATCGAGCTCGAATGGGAGATCAGTTCCTACCCGCTCTTCGCGTGGGCCGGCAAAGGCGACCGATACACGGGGACCGGCCGCTGGATCTGGGACTGCGGCCACCCCGGCGCCGATCCAGCCGGCACCTGCTCGACGACCGCGAGCCAGGCCTGCGTCATCGACGCTGACTGCGCGCCTCCCCTCTGCCCCGCATGCGCCGCGGGCGAAACGTGCGTGGGCGTGACGTTCAACTACCACAGCGAGGTGCATCCCCTCCAAGCGGTTGCGATCAGCCGGATCCACGGATATCGGACCTCGCGGCGCGTGCGTGGTGGCGGCCCGGCCACGCGGACCGACGTGTGGATCAATCCGGACGGTGGCGGTGCGGGCGACGTCTGCTCGCTCACCCACCAGGCCAACCCGGCGGCTTTGCTGATCCTCGATTGCTTCCCCCTCTCGGAGCCCCTTGCCGACGTCAATGCGTCGGACTTTGCGTTCGACATTCCCATGCCGCCGAAGCCGACCGGGTTCATGACCCGGCCGATCATCACGATCATGGATCGCACCCCGAAGGGCCTCCCGCGCGCCCGGGTGACGACGACTTTCGTTGATGGACCGAACCCGATCGTGCACGCCGTCGTGCACATGACGGCGCCCGTGCAGGGTCAACTGCCGAGCCAGGTCGGCAAGACCATCATCACGCGATGGCGGGCGGACCCGACCCCGTTCCGCCGTGTTCGCGTCGCCATCACCGCGATCGAGATCCTCAATCCCCTCAAGGCGTTGACGCCGGCTTCACCCCTGAAGCGGCGCTGCTCCATCACTACGACCCAGGACTGCAGCGCCAGCGCCTGCCCGGCGGGGGAGACGTGTCTCACGATCGGAGGTCCCACGCCCGGGTGGCAGGTGTTTCTCGAAGCCAACGGAGACTGGCGCGAGCTGACGGGGCTCGGCGCGGTCGATGCCCCGGTCACCATCCCACAAGCGGTCACGTTCGACGCCGGTCTGCCGCCCGGCGACACGCTCCATCTGCACGCGAGCGGGAAGAGCCTCGGCTGCCTGGAATCGCAGCTCTACGGGACATCCCTGGCCAGGGATCTGGCCCTTTATGGCCTCACCGACGGTGCGCTCTGCCTGGCCGATACGAGCAAGGACATCGGGTCCTTCGATCTGACATACGATGACCCCGACTTCGGCAGCGGCGGTTCCTCGCGAAGCTACGTCACGCAGAGCATCGGAGGCGATGGCGGTCATTGCTCCGTCACCACCGGCCAGTTGTGCCTCAACAACGCGGACTGCCCGGATGAAGCGTGCGTCGTGACCGGTGGAGCGTTCAAGCTCCACTACACGATCACCAAGCTGCGTTGAGCGAGGACGTGATGCACCGCCAATTCATATGGATCGCAGTGGTTGCGTCGCTGGCGTTTGGTGGCCGTCGCGCGGCCGCCGTGACCATCGGCGATCTCATCGCCGATCCGGAAGCGTATGACGGCGCGGTGGTCACCGTAACCGGAGAGGTTGCGAAGAGCCTGCCTGTGGGCGCCGAGAGCGGTTTCAACCTCCGTGAGGGGACGGCAACGATCACCATCGTGAGTCGCGGCAGCGCTCCGACCGTGGGCGCGCACCTGACCGTGACGGGCAAGGTTCGAGTCTTCAGCGAAGGCGACGAGCCCGAAGCGACGCAGTTCCCGCCGTTCATGTTCGAGACCTCGCGCGCACCGGCGCCCTAGGTGGCCAGAAGTCAGGAGTCAGGAGCCAGAATCCCTGCCGCCAGTTCTCCCGCCTCCCGCACCTCACGCCTCACGCCTTGCGCCTAACGTATTCCGCCTCCCGCCTTGCACTGCATCCGGCGCCTGCCCACACTGAGGCGAATGCGCCGTCGAGCCGTCGAGCTTTCCGCCGCCGACCGCGAGCGGCTCGAGTACGCTCAGGGCCGGCCGTCGGTCGATCCGACCGCCAATCTCTTCGGCGCTGACAGCGTGACCTGGCGCGTGTCGCGAGAGGGCGTCCTTCTGCTGGGCGGCGGGCGCGCGCTGCTGCTGCAGATCGCGCATCCGCTCGTCGCCGCCGGGGTCGCCGCCCACAGTGACTTCCAGCGGGATCCTCTCCGACGCCTGTGGCGCACCCTCGAGCTGACCTTTACGATCGTCTTCGCCGATGCCGCCAGCGCCATCCGCGCCGTGCGCGCCATCGAGCACGTTCATGCACGCGTGCGCGGAACGCTCGATCGTGGGGTCGGCTCGTTCCCGAAGGGCACCGCCTATGATGCCAGCGACCCGCGGCTCCTCTTCTGGGTCCATGCGACCCTGGTCGACACGGCGCTGCTCGTCTACGAGCGCTTCGTCGGCCGGCTCTCGCCGCGCATGCGGGCGACGTACTACAGGGAATCACAGGTCACCGCGCGGCTGTTCGGCGTGCCGCGGTCGGTGATCCCCTCTACCCTGGGCGAATTTCGCGACTACATGGACGAGATGATCGGCGGCGAGAGGCTCACGATCGGCCCAGCCGGCAGGGCGATCGCCGATGCAGTGCTGCGGCCCCGCGCACCGCTCGGCTTGAGGGAGGCGATGGCGCCAGTGCGGTTTCTCACCGTCGGGCTGCTCCCGGCGGCCGTGCGGGCGCGATACGGCTTCGCGTGGGATCGCCCCCACCAAGCGCTGCTCGACGCCGCGACGCGCGCGTCGCGCTTTCTCGTTCCGCTGCTGCCGCGCCTGGTTCGTGACTTCCCGCACGTGCGCCGGGCATAAGAAGCGCCTCACCGAGCCCACCGCTCCGTTTCGTTCTTCGGTTGCTATTCAGATCGTCGACGGCGCTGCTTGACGTTTTGCGCGGCGATTCACTTTCCATATTGACAACCCTGGCCTAACCCGAACTAGAATGTCGCGCTTGGCCCGACCGGGGCTTCCGGTCAAGGAAGGGGCGGAACGCGGCATCAGAGGGGGCCTTGGCGTTCCGCTCGCGTGTCACAACAAAGGGGGTTGTCGATGTCGCACGTTCGTGAGCCCGTTGTCGTCGTGTTTCTTGCCGCTGCTGCCTCGCTAGTCTTGATAGGTCGTGCGCAGGGCCAGCAACAAGGCGTCAAGCAGCGGACCTGCATCAAGCAAATGAACAAGGGAGGCGAAGTCGTGGCGCAGCTGCAGGGGAATCTGGACAAGCGATGCGTGCGGAATGGCAACAATGGGGACGTCCCCGACGTCGATGCCTGCGTCACCAATGATCCATTCGGCAAGGTCGGCCGCAAGAAGCAGTCGACTATCAGGCGCGAGAACCACTTCTGCCTGCGGAGCCCAGACCAGAACCCGGATTTCGGCAAGACCGACGCCACGACGGTGAACAATGCCGCGACGGGCGAGGAGATCGCCCTGCTCGAAAGCGTCTTCGGCGCCCCGGTCCAGGCAGCGATCATCAGCTGCGGCAGCGATGCCCAAGCGTGCAAGTGCCAGTGGCGGGTCGTCCAGTTCTACGAGAAGCTGATGTTCCGCAAGATCGAGGGATTCCGTCTCTGCAAGAAGCCCGGTCTACGGCATGGCACGATCATCGATGACTCCGGCCTCGAGAACTGCATGGGCGCGGACCCGCGCGGGAAGGTCGCCAACAAGCTCCACCGGTTGCAGGTAATCGTGCAGAAGGAGTGTGTCACAACGGGAGTCAATCAAGCTGTTGCCTTCCCCGGCACCTGCGCGACAGCACCCGATCTGAGCGCATGTCTCGATGCGCGCACGAGCTGCTACGCCTGCCGAATGCTGAACGCGATGGATGGTCTCAGCAAGGACTGCGACGCGTTCGACGACGGGCTCGCAAACGTCAGCTGCCCGCCCTGAGCTGCCGAGGTCCGTCGCGTTTCTACGAGTGCACGCCGTCCAGCTGTGCCGAGAGGACGGCGCGCATAAGGGCATGGACGTGGCCGTTCGAAGCGAGGATCTGCTCGCCGTATAGGTCGAAGCGTCCACCGCGGAAGTCGCTGACGGTCCCGCCCGCCTCGCGGACGATGAGGCTCCCCGCGGCGGTGTCCCAGGGATGCAGCCGCCATTCCCAGAAGCCATCGAATCGGCCGCACGCCACGTAGCAGAGATCGAGAGCGGCCGAGCCGAAGCGGCGTACATCCTGCGCGCGGCGCAGGAAGGCGGCGAAGAAACCGACGTAGAAGTCGGTGCGCTCGCGGCGATCGTAGGGGAAGCCCGTGGTCACCAGCGCGTGCCCCAGGTCGGTCAGCTCCGAGACGTGGATCGCGGTCCCATTCAGCGTCGCGCCCTTCCCCCGCCGGGCGACGAATGTCTCGTCCCTGATCGGGTCGTGGACGATGCCGAAGAGCATCTCGTCACCCCGGCCGACGGCGAGCGAGACCGCGAATTGCGGCAACGAGTGCGCGAAGTTCGTCGTCCCATCGAGCGGATCGAGATACCAGGCGTAGACATCGCGCGCCGGCTGCTGCGGTCCGCTTGCCGCCGATGCCTCCTCGGCGACGATCGCATGATCGGGAAACTGCGCCCGCAAGCGGGCCACGATCAAGGCTTCGATCTCGCGGTCGGTGGCAGTGACAAGATCGACGCTCCCCTTGAACTCGACGGTCTTGCTCGCGCTCCACGCCGCGCGCATGCGCGGGCTTGCTTCGGCGATCGCGGCGCGCGCCACGCGCTCGATGTCATCCATGCGTGGAACAAGATGTTAGGGTGCCAAGGGGTTGGCTGTTAGGGATTAGGAGATAGATCATTCGATATCCCAACCCCAGCACCCAGCATCCAGCACCTAACCCCTTCACACTCTAACAGCCTTCCTCTTTCTCACGGCTCCGCCGGCGCCAGCTCTTCCGGAGCGAGCGGCTGATCCGGCGGCGCTGCCTGGAGGACCGGTCGTTGCGGGAGGCTGGCGCCGCTGGGAGCGGTGTCTTCCGGAGGACATTGACCGCGACTCTCCCACCCGCCGTCAGTGCACTTGTACTGAAATCCGTCGTCCTTACAGATCACCGTCCCGACGGCGTAATTCCGGCCTCCATGGCTGCACGTGCCTTCGGCGGTCTCGGGCTCCTTGATATTAGGCACGTTCACATTCGGTCCTTCCTGGGCGAATACCACGCCGGTCCAGAGCAGCATGGCCGCGGCGCGAGTGATCAATGTCGGCTTGCTCATTCCGCACCTCCTGCCGGCGCTCTTCTCCGGCGCCGCGAGTGTTGCATAGCGCGAATTCGCCCGCATCGCACCAGGATTCTTCGCCGCTGGCCGCCGCCGTGGTATGTGGGCGGGAGTAAGGACGGAGGCCGCCACATGCAACCTGTCCACGCACTCGTCGTCGGCGCCGGCCCGGTCGGTCTGACCATGGCCGCCGAGCTCGCGCGTCATGGCGTACCCTGCCGGATCGTCGACAAGAGCCCGGAGCCGACCGACAAATCGAAGGCCCTCGTTCTCTGGAGCCGCAGCCTCGAGCTCTTGCGCGCCATCGGCTGTGTTGACGCCTTCATCGCCGCCGGACGGCCCGCACATGGAATGAGCCTGTACGGCGAGGGACGACGATTGGTGCACTTCACGTTCGACGATGTCGACAGTCCGTACCCCTACGCGCTCATGATCCCGCAGAGCGAGACGGAACGGTTGCTGAACGAACATCTTCGGCGTCTCGGCGTGACCGTTGAACGCCCGGTCGAGTTGATCGCCTTCAAGACCGACGCGGACGCCGTGCTCTGCACGCTGCGGCACGCGAGCAGCACCGAGGAGGTCATTCGCGTGCGCTGGCTCGTCGGTTGCGACGGCGCTCATAGCACCGTCCGGCATTCGCTCGGCGTCGCGTTCGCGGGAGAACCGGAACCGCACGACTGGCTGCTCGCGGACGCGCACGTGAAGGGAGCGCTGCCCGCGGACGAAGTCTCCATCTTCTGGCACGAGGAGGGGTTGCTCGCCTTCTTCCCGATTCCACCGGACCGGTTTCGGGTGATCGCCGACACCGGTGGCGCCCGCGCCGCCGATCAACCGCCGGTACCGACGCTGGCCGAGGTGCAGGCGGTAGTCGCCACCCGCGGGCCGGGCGACCTGACGCTCCTGAACGCAGTGTGGCTGACGGGCTTCCGCATCCACGAACGGAAGGTCGCCGATTATCGCCATGGGGACGTCTATCTCGTCGGAGACGCGGCCCACATCCACAGTCCGGCCGGTGGCCAGGGCATGAACACGGGCATGCAAGACGCGTTTAATCTCGCCTGGAAGCTCGGTCTGGTCGACCGCGGCCGCGGCCGGGAGCCGCTGCTGGAGAGCTACAACCTCGAGCGCGGCGCGGTCGGGGAGGCCGTGCTGCGGAACACCGGCGCGATGACCCGCATCGCCACGGTGCGCGCCCCGGTGGCGCAGCAGCTCCGCAACCGCATCACGTCGTTCCTGATGTCCCTCGAGATCGTGCAGCAGAGGATGGCGAGTGCGCTGACGGAGATCGACATCAACTACCGCAGCAGCCCGCTGAGCGGCGAGCACCGCGGCCCGCTGGCCCATGCGTGGCTTCTCGGCGGCGGCGTCGCGGCCGGTGACCGTGTCCCCAACGTGACCCTCGTCGATCCGGCTACCGGGTCCGCACGCGACCTCTTCGACATCCTGCGCGGGACGCATCACGTGCTGCTGCTCTTTGGCGGGCTCTACGTCACCGCCGATACGTTCCCGTGTCTCGCCGGCGTCCAGTCGGCCGTCGCGCGGGATCATGGCGACGAGATCGACGTTCACCTCGTCACCGCGGGGGCAGATCTTCCCGGAGACGCGGTCTGGACCGGCTCGCGCTGGTCCGATCCGTGGCACGAGCTGCACCGTCGCTTCGGCGTTACCACGGACGCTCTCTTCCTGATCCGCCCCGACGGCTACGTCGGCTACCGCAGTCAGCCCGCCGACGTCGACGGGCTGCTCGCACACCTCCAGCGTTATCTGGTTCCGCGATAGTCACGTGTACTGAACCGCTGGGGTTACTCTCAACCCCCTCCCTGCCTCCCCCGTTGCCGGGGTTGGCAACGGGGGAGGAGAGCGAATTGACAAGCGACCGACGCTGTCAGTACGGTGCCTAAGCATGTTCGAGACCTTGCTAGCCACCGGCGAGCGGCTGGCGCGGGTCGAAACCGATCGCGCCGTCCTGCGCTTCATGAACGGCATCGAGTGGTTGATCCGTGATCCCAAGCGCATCGTCGGCCGGACGCCCTACGACGTCGTCTACGAGCGCGACAAGCTCCAGGTGCGCCGCTACCACCTCCCCGGTCGGAAAACTCGACCACGCTACGACCTGCCGGTGCTGCTCGTGCCGCCGTTGATGGTCAAGCCGTTCATCTTCGACCTCCACCCGGGACGCAGCATGGTGCACTTTCTGCTCGAGCGCGGCTTCGCCGTGTATCTCGTCGACTTCGGTGAGCCGGACAAGGCTGATGCCTATGTCACGCTCGACAATTACGTCCTCGATTGGATTCCAGCGGCCTGCGAGGCGGTGAAGACGTCGAGCAGGCAGCGCGAGCTCTCCCTGATCGGTTACTGCTTGGGCGGCCTCTTCGCCCTGTCACACGTGGCCGCCAATCGCGACGCGTCGGTACGCAACATCGTCACCATCGGCGCGCCCCTCGACATGAACAAGATGGGGCTCTTCGCCTGGATGGCCAAGCTCGGCGGCGGGCAGATCGAATTACTCGGCCGGCGAATCGGCAATGTTCCGGGTGGGTTGTCGAGCCTGGCGTTCCGGTTGCTCACGCCGATGAAGAACGTCACGCGCTATGCCGACCTGTTCATGAACATGTGGGACCGCGAGTACGTGAACGGCTTCGACGCCATGAACCAGTGGGTGAGCCAGTTCATCGACTACCCGCAGGCGGCGTTCGTGCAATTCAATCGCGACTTCATGCAGCACAACAAGCTGGTGCGCGGGCAGATGACCTTCGGG
>Ga0335084_10006537_pt1 | contig 11591 bp, 11 predicted proteins | sample Lox_Sample_44_FD_206721 | JGI IMG/M metagenome (GOLD analysis project Ga0335084, IMG submission 206721) | Soil microbial communities from Loxahatchee National Wildlife Refuge, Florida, United States - Lox_Sample_4.4 | ecosystem: Environmental > Terrestrial > Soil > Wetlands | place: USA...
GAGCTGTTCGGCCGGCTGCTGATCTTCATCGGCCTGGCCGAGGGCATCGCGATCTACGGCTTGATCGTCTCGGTGCTGATGCTCAACCGCCTCGGTTGAACGCGCCGTCGACACGAAACTGCGGTGGCGGCGCCGATCTACCTGGGCGACGAACTCGGCGCGGCCGGCTTCCGGCTCGCGGGCGCACAGGTGCGCACGCCGGCGCCGGCGGCGGCCGCCGCGGCGCTGGCCGATGCCCGCCTGAACGCGCCGCTGGTGCTGGTGTCGGCCAGCGTCGCCGCACACATCGCCACCGCGACACTGCAGCGTGCCCTGGCGGCGACCTCGCCGCTGGTGCTGGTCGTACCCGATGTTCGAGGGGACACGCCGCTGCCGGATCTGGCCGCGCGGCTGCGCGCCCAGCTGGGATTCGAGGCATGAACGACCGCGTCGTGGAGGCGCAGATCGAGCGCCAGACGCGTGCGCTGCTCGAGCTGATCGAGGCCGACCGCGCGCGGCGCTGCGCCCAGATCCTCGAGCCGGCGCACGCCAGTGCCGCCGCACTGCGGGTTCAGGCGCGGGCCGACGCGCACGCGCGGCGCCGCGCCACCTTCGGCGAGCAGCGGCGGCGGCGCCTCGACGCGCTGGCGGCCGCGCGGGCGCGGCTGGCCACGCGGGCGCGGCTGCACGCGCAGCAGCACGAGGCCGCGCTGCTGCGCGCAGCCTGGCTGCAGCTGCCCGACGCCTTGCGCGCGCTGTGGCACGACGATGCCGCGCGGGCGCGCTGGACCGAGCAGGTGGTGGCCACCGCGCGCACGCGGCTGTCGGCCGACGCGTGGCGGGTCGTGCACGCCGCCGACTGGCCCGACGCCGAGCAGCTCGCGCTGGCGCGCTCGCTGGCCGGCATCACGCTTCGCTTCGAGGCCGAAGCCGCGATCGACGCCGGACTCAAGGTGATCGCCGGCGGCAACATCGTCGACGGCACCGTCGCCGGGCTGCTGGCCGACCGCAGCGAGATCGAGGCCGCGCTGCTGCGGCTGCTCGAGGCCCCATGAGCGTCGCCATCGTCCGCCGCATTGCCGGCCCGGTGCTGCACGCGCGCCGCGACGGTCCGTTCGGGCTGCGCGAGGCGGTGCGCGTGGGGCCGCAGTCGCTGCTCGGCGAGGTGGTCGCGATCCACGACGACGAGATCGTGGTCCAGGTCTACGAGGACACCGCGGGCCTGCGCCCGGGCACCGCGGTGCACGGCGACGGCCAGCCGCTGTCGATCCGGCTCGGCCCGGCGCTGCTCGGCCGCATCTTCGACGGCCTGCTGCGGCCGCTGGCCGCCGGCAGCGGCGCTTTCGTGCAGCCGGGCCTGCGCAGCAGCGCACCGGTGCGGCTGCGCTTCGAGCCGGGCATCGCGTTGGGTCAGCGCATCGAAGGCGGCGCCGTGATCGGCCGTGCGCTCGACGCCGAGGGCCGCGCACAGCGTTGCCTGGCGCCGCCCGACGCCAGCGGCCGCGTCGAGTCGGTGGTCGCTGCCGGCGACCATGCCGACGACGAGACGGTGTGCGTGCTGCGCGACGACGCGGGCCACCGGCGCGAGATCGCACTGAGCCATGCGTGGCCGGTACGCCAGCCGCGCCCGGTGGCGCGACGCCTGACCCCGACCGCACCGCTGGTCACCGGGCAGCGCATCCTCGACGGCCTGTTCCCGGTGGCGCAAGGCGGCAAGGCGGCGATCCCCGGCGGCTTCGGCACCGGCAAGACGGTGCTGCTGGAGGCGCTCGCCAAGGGCTGCAATGCCGACGTGATCGTCTACCTCGGCTGCGGCGAGCGCGGCAACGAGATGGCCGGCGTGCTCGAGGAATTCCCCGAGCTGACCGACCCGCGCAACGGCCGGCCGCTGATGGAGCGCACGGTCGTCATCGCCAACACGTCGAACATGCCGGTGGCGGCGCGCGAGGCGAGCATCTATTGCGCGATCACGGTGGCCGAGTACTTTCGCGACCAGGGGCTGCACGTCGCGCTGATGGCCGACTCCACCAGCCGCTGGGCCGAGGCGCTGCGCGAGGTGTCGGGCCGCTTCGGCGAGCTGCCCGGCGAAGGCGGCTACCCGGCGTACCTGGCCAGCCGCATCGCCGACTTCTACGAGCGCGCCGCGCTGGTCGTGACGCTGGCCGGCGACACCGGCTCGGTCACCGTCATGGGCGCGATCAGCCCGCCATCGGGCGACTTCTCCGAGCCGGTGACCAGCCACACCAAGCGCTACGTGAAGTCGTTCTGGGCGCTCGACGTCAAGCGCGCGCAGGCGCGGTTCTATCCGGCGATCCACCCGCTGACCTCGTACGCCGAGGACGCCGCCGGCTTCGCGCCGTGGTGGGCGGCGCAGGGCAACGGCCAGTGGCTCGAGCTGCGCCGGCGCCTGTTGACGCTGCTGGACGAGCAGGCGCGGCTCGAGCGCATGGCCCGCATCATCGGCAAGGACGCGCTGCCGGCGCGCCAGCGGCTGACGCTGCTCAACGCCGAGCTGGTCAACGAGGCATTCCTGCGGCAGTCGGCGTTCTCGCCGATCGACCGCGTCTGCAGCCCGCCGCGGCTGGCAGCCATGATGCGGTTGCTCGGCCGCTTCGTCGATCTGGCCGAAGCTGCGCTCGACGGCGGCGTCGAGCCCGAGCAGATCGGCGCGCTGCCGTGCCTGCGTGCGCTGCAGCGCATGGGCGAGGACATCGGCGATGCCGAGCTGCCGAAGCTCGCCGAGCTGCAGGCGCGGGTCGAGCGCGAGATCGCGGCGCTGGCGCCGGCCGCCGCCGCGCAGGCGCCGCTCGCCGCGCCATCGTCGGAGGCACGCGATGCGGCTGACGGTTGAAGGCGCTGCGACGCGGCTCGAAGGCCCGCTGCTGCTCCTGCGGCGCACGCTCGACGTCGGGCTCGCCGACGCGGTCGAGGTGCGCGGCGCCGACGGCCGCGCGCGGCTCGGTCGCGTGGCGGCGATCGACGAACAGTTCATGACGATCGAGGTGCTCGAATCGACCACCGGGCTGGCGCTGGAATCCACCGTCGTGCGCTTTCGCGGCGAGCCGCTGCGCTTCGCGCTCGGCCCCGGCATCCTCGGCCGCGTCTTCAACGGCGTCGGCCAGGTCATCGACGGCGGCCCGCCGGTGGCCGCGCACCGCAGCGTGCCGATCGACGGCCTGCCGATGAACCCGGTGGCGCGCGCGCTGCCGCGCGACTTCATCGAGACCGGCGTCAGCACGCTCGACCTGATGAACAGCCTGGTGCGCGGGCAGAAGCTGCCGCTGTTCTCGGGCGGCGGTCTGCCGCACGATCGGCTCGCGGTCGACATCGCCGGCCACGCGCGGCTGCGCCACCGGCAGCCCGCCGAGCGTGCGGAGTCGCTGGCCTCGCGCGGAGGCGAGCCGTCCGCGGGCGTGGCCCAGCGGACGGACGGGTCCCAGGACGACTTCGCGATCGTCTTCGCCGGCATCGGCGTGCCGCACGACAGCGCCGAGTACTTTCGGCGCAGCCTCGAGCAGGGCGGCGCGCTCGAGCGCACCGCGCTGTTCCTCAATCTCGCCAGCGACTCCAGCACGCAGCGGCTGCTGACGCCGCGCTTCGCGCTCAGCGCCGCCGAGTACCTGGCGTTCGTCGAGGGCAAGCACGTGCTGGCGATCCTCACCGACATGACCAACTACTGCGAGGCGCTGCGCGAGGTGTCGTCGAGCAAGGGTGAGGTGCCGGGGCGCAAGGGCTTCCCCGGCTACATGTACTCCGACCTGGCGACGCTGTTCGAGCGTGCCGGCTGCCTGCGCGGCATGCCTGGCACGCTGACGCAGCTGTCGATCCTGACGATGCCGGCCGACGACATCGGCCACCCGATTCCCGACCTCACCGGCTACATCACCGAGGGCCAGATCGTGCTGTCGCGCGACCTCGACCGCCGCGGCGTCTACCCGCCGGTGAACGTGCTGCCGAGCCTGTCGCGGCTGATGAAGGACGGCACCGGCGGCCGCTACACCGACCCCGATCACCCGGCGCTGGCCAGCCAGCTCTACGCGGCCTATGCGCGCGCGGCGCAGGCGCGGCTGCTGGCCAGCGTGGTCGGGCAGGAAGGCCTGGCCGAGACCGACAAGAAGTACCTGCAGTTCGGCAGCGAGTTCGAGCAGCGGATGGTCACGCAGAGCGGCGCGCGCACGCTCGAGCAGAGCATGGAGCTCGGCTGGTCGCTGCTGGCCGGGCTGCCGGTGTCGGAGCTGACCCGGCTGTCGGACGCGCAGATCGCGGCGCACATCTGGCCGCCCGCGTGACGCGCGCTGCACGAACGGGACGCGAGCGACCATGGCCGAACCGAGCGACGTCAGCCCGACGCGCAGCGTCGTGATCGAGCTGAAGGACGAGCGCCGTGCGATGCACGAGGGCTACGTCTTCCTCGACGAGAAGTGCCTGCTGCTGGCTGCCGAGATCCTGCGCCAGCTCGAGCTGCATGCACGGTTGCAGCGCGAGCTGCTGGCGCTGCACGAGCGCGCGATCGCGGCGTTGCGTGCCGCGGTGCTGCGGCACGGCCTGCAGGGGCTGCAGGTCTATCCGGCGGCTCCGCTCGATGCAGCGCGGCTGCGCGTGCAGGCGCACGCGCTGATGGGCGTGCGCCTGCAGGAGGCGCAACTCGACGCCGCCGCAGCGGCGCCCGCACCCGAATCGGTCGAGCGCTCGCCGGAGGCGCAGTCGTGTCGCGACGCCTTCGCGGCAATGCTGTCGGCGGCCGCCGGCGTGGCCGCGGTGGCCGGCAACCTGGAGCGGCTGTCGCTCGAGTACCGGCGCTCGGTGCGCCGCGCGCGCGCGCTGCAGGACGTGATGCTGCCCGAGCTCGACGCCACCATCGGCGACATCGAGAACCGGCTCGAGGAGCTCGAACGCGACGAAGCGGTCTTCGGCCGCGCCAGGCCGCGTGGCGGCTGAACGCCGGCGCCCGCAGCGGCCACCCCAGCCGCCGGCGCATGCATGACGAACCCGATATGCTCGGCGGGTTCGCTGTGACCGGAGTGCGCGATGAACGCCCCTGAACGACCCGCCGAGCCCCGGCTCACGTCGCTGTCGCACGGCGGCGGTTGCGGCTGCAAGATCGCGCCGGGCGTGCTGTCGGAGATCCTCAAGGGCTCGGCGCGGATGCCGATGCCCAAGGAGCTGCTGGTCGGCATCGAGACCTCCGACGACGCCGCGGTCTACCAGCTCAACGACGAGCAGGCGCTGATCGCGACCACCGACTTCTTCATGCCGATCGTCGACGACCCGTTCGACTTCGGCCGCATCGCGGCGACCAACGCGATCTCCGACGTCTACGCGATGGGCGGCCGGCCGATCCTGGCGCTGGCGCTGGTGGGCATGCCGATCAACGTGCTGTCGACCGCCACCATCGCGCGCATCCTGCAAGGCGGCGAGTCGGTCTGCCAGGCAGCGGGCATTGCGGTCGCCGGCGGCCACACGATCGACTCGGTCGAGGCGATCTACGGCCTGGTCGCGCTCGGGCTGGTGCACCCCAAGCGCGTCAAGCGCAACGCCGATGCGCGCGTGGGCGACCGCCTGATCCTCGGCAAGCCGCTCGGCGTCGGCGTGCTGTCGGCCGCGTTGAAGAAGGAGCGGCTGAGCGCGCAAGGCTATGCGCAGATGATCGCCACCACGACCCAGCTGAACACGCCCGGCACCGACCTCGCCGCGCTCGATGGCGTGCACGCGCTGACCGACGTCACCGGCTTCGGCCTCGCCGGCCACGCACTGGAGATCGCGCGCGGCGCCGGCTGCACCGTGCTGCTCGACTGGGCGCGCGTGCCGCAACTCGACGCGGTGCGCGACCTTGCGGCCCAGGGGTTCGTCACCGGTGCGTCGGGCCGCAACTGGGCGGGTTACGGCGCCGACGTCGCGTTGCCCGCGCAGTTCGACGCCGCCGACAAGGCTCTGTTGACCGACCCGCAGACCAGTGGCGGTCTGCTGGTGTCGTGCGCGCCTGCGGCGGCCGGCGCGGTGATCGACGTCTTCAGGCGGCATGGCTTCGCCGCCGCGGCCGACGTCGGCGAAGTCGCCGCGCACGCCGGCGGTGCCCGGCTGATCGTGCGCTGAACGCCGCGCGGGCGCGCCGTTCGCGCGCGACTGCATCGCCGCAATGCTATGGTCGTGGCATGCGTTTGCTGCGACCGCGTTGGCTGCTCGGGCTGGCGATCTCGCTGGCGCTGCTGACGCTGGCGGCCTGCAGCACCACACGCAGCAGCGTGCCGCGCGGCCGCGATGGCGCCGATGCCAACCCCCCGCCCAACCTCGCGCAAGTGCCCGATGCCGAGCCGCGCCTGGAGCCGTTGCGCAGCGGCGGCCCCAACAAGCCGTACGAGGTGTTCGGGCGCACCTACACGCCGTCGACGCGCGACGCGCCGTTCTCCGAGCGCGGGCTGGCGTCGTGGTACGGGCGCAAGTTCCATGGCCGTCCGACGTCGAGCGGCGAGCCTTACGACATGTACGCGATGACCGCCGCGCACAAGACGATGCCGATCCCGAGCTACGCGCGCGTGCGCAACCCGGCCAACGGCCGCGAGGTGATCGTGCGCGTCAACGATCGCGGGCCGTTCCACGGCGGCCGCGTGATCGACCTCAGCTACACGGCGGCGTTGAAGCTCGGCGTGCTCAACGCGGTGGCGCCGGTCGAGGTCGAGCGCATCACGCAGGAGGCGATCCGCAGCGGCGCCTGGAAGGCAGGCTCCGAGCGCGCGCTGGCCGCCGCGCCGCCCGCGGCCACCGCAGTCACCTCGGCGCCGCCGCTGGTGGCGAGCTCGCCGCCGGGCGCGAGCAGCCCGCCGGCGGTGATCGCGCCGGAGGTGCCCGCCGGCGCGATCACGACGGTGGCGATCGCGCCGCAGGCGAGCGCTGCGAGCGACGCGACAGCCGCCACGACGGCGCCGCTCGACGACGAGGTGCCGCGCGCGCCGCCGCGGCCGATCGCGATGGCGGCGCCGGGCTTCTGGCTGCAGCTCGGCGCGTTTCGCGAGCGCGACGGCGCGCTGGACTTCCAACGCAAGGTCGAGCGCGAGCTCGACTGGCTGGCGCCGTCGCTCGCGGTGTTCACGGATCGCGAGCTGCATCGGCTGCAGGCCGGGCCGTACCGCACGCGCGCCGATGCGTCGAGCGATGCCGATCGCCTGCGCGCCGAACTGCAGCTGGTGCCGATGATCGTCGAGCGCCGCTGAATGCGGCGAAGCCCTCAGGCCACGTGCCTGAGCACGGCGACGAAGTGGCAGCCGCTGCCGGCCAGCGCGAACACATGCCACACCAGGTGGCCGAAGCGCAGGCGGTCGTCGAGCACGAAGAACAGCGTGCCCGCGGTATACGCGATGCCACCGGCGAGCAGCCACAGCATCCCTTCGCGGCCGAGCGACGACAGCAGCGGCTGCGCCGCGGCGAGCACCAGCCATCCGAAGGCGAGGTACAGCGCGGTCGACAGCGTACGGTTGCGCAGGTAGCCGGCCAGCTTCATCGCCATGCCGGCGGCGGCAACCGCCCACACCAGGGCCAGCAGCGGCACGCCCTGCGCATGACCGAGCGCGAACGGCGTGAACGTGCCCGCCATGAAAAGGTAGATCGCGGCGTGGTCCAGCCGCTTGAGCCAGACCTTGGTGCGGCCCAAGGGTGCTGCGTGATACGCCGACGACACAGCGTACATCAGCAGCATCGTGGCGGCGAACACCCAGACGCCGAGGTGACGCACGCCTTCACGCGCCGCGTCGTCGGCCGCCAGCACCGGCAGTGCCGCCAGGGCCAACAGCACGCCGACCGCGTGGCTGGCCGCGTTGGCCAGCTCTTCGCGCAGTGCGGGTGCCGTCGGCATCGCCTTTGCTCCCTTCGCGCGTCCCAGCGTCGCGCGTTGCAAACAGTGTGATCACGCGTGCGCACGCCCGCATCCCGCAGCCACGGGCTGCGCCATCGCTTCGAGGGGGCCTGTTTCAGCGCCCGCCGGCCACGCCGAGCACGGTGGCGGTGACGTAACTCGCTTCGTCGGACACCAGCCAGGCGATCGCCTGCGCGATCTCCTGCGCGGTGCCCGAGCGTTGCATCGGGATCGTCGCGGCCAGCTTCTGCGGCCGCGCGGCGTCGCCGCTGTCGGCGTGGATCTCGGTGTCGATGATGCCCGGGCTCACCGCGGCGACGCGCACGCCTTCGGCGGCCAACTCGCGCCCGAGCCCGACCGTGAAGCTCTCGATCGCGCCCTTGCTGGCGGCGTAGTCGACGTACATCGCCGGCGCGCCGAGCGTGGCGGCGATGCTCGACAGGTTGACGATGACGCCGCCGCTGCCACCGTGGCGCTTGCTCATGCGCTTGACGGCTTCGCGCGAGCACAGCAGCGTGCCGAACACGTTGACGTCGAGCATGCGCCGCCAGCGCGCGGCACTCATCTCGTCGAGGCGCGCCTTGAGGTCGACGATGCCAGCGTTGTTGACGAGCGCGCCGATGCGACCGAGGCCGCGGTCGACCGCCTCGAACATCGCCAGCACCGCGGCCTCGTCGGCGACGTCGGCGCGCACGGCCAGCGCGCGCCGCCCGTGGCCGCGCACGGTAGCGGCCACCTGCTCGGCTGCCGCGGCGTCGCGCGCGTAGTTGACGGCGATATCCCAGCCGCGCTGCGCCAGCAGGTGCGCGGTGGCGGCGCCGATGCCGCGGCCGGCGCCGGTGATCAGGGCGATGCGCGACGTCGTCACGGCTGCGCTCTCCTCGGTGGAACGGCCCGATTGTGCGGCTCCGGGCAGCCCCGGGCTGGCAGGCGGTATCCGCTTCGGTACATTGACGGACGAGTCGTCGACCCTTCGGAGAGTTCGATCATGAAACGCCGCACCCTGGTCACCGCGCTACCGGCCTGCATCGCCGCGCCCGCGCTCGTCGCCCGCGCGCAGACGCTGGAGAAGCCCAAGGTCGCGCTGGCGGTGGGCGGCCGCAACCTGCTGTACTACCTGCCGCTGTCGATCGCCGAGTCGCTCGGCTACTTCAAGGCCGAGGGGCTCGATGTCACCATCAACGACTTCGCCGGCGGCGCGCAGTCGCTGCGCGCGCTGGTCGGCGGCAGCGTCGACGTGGTGTCGGGCGCCTTCGAGCACACCGTCAACATGCAGGCCAAGGGGCAGAGGCTGCGCGCCTTCGTGCTGATGGGGCGCGCGCCGCAGATCGTGCTCGGCGTCAACCCGAAGGCGCTGCCGAACTTCAAGGCGGTCACCGACCTCAAGGGCAAGAAGATCGGCGTCACCGCGCCCGGCAGTTCGACCAACGTGATGGCGAACTTCGTGCTCGCCAAGGCGGGCCTGAAGCCCAGCGACGTCAGCTTCATCGGCGTGGGCGCGTCCAGCGGCGCGGTGGCCGCGATGCGCTCGGGCCAGATCGACGCGATCAGCAACCTCGATCCGGTGATCACGCTGCTGCAGCGCTCGGGCGACCTGAAGATCGTGTCGGACACGCGCGTGGTGGCCGAGGCCGACAAGGTGTTCGGCGGCCCGATGCCGGCGGCGTGCCTGTACGCGAAGAGCGAGTTCGTCGACAAGAACCCGGCGACGGTGCAGGCGCTGGCCAACGCGATCGTGCGCGCAGACAAGTGGATCCAGAACGCCGGCCCCGCCGACATCATCAAGGCGGTGCCCGAGGCGTACCTGCTCGGCGACCGCGCGGTCTACATCGATGCGTTTCTCGCCGCCAAGGGCGCGCTGTCGCCCGACGGCATGATCCCCGAGAAGGGCCCCGACACGGCGTTCCGCGCGCTGGCCAGCATCGACGCCGAGATCGCCGACGCCAAGCTCGACCTGGCCGCGGTCTACACCAACGAGTTCGCCAGGAAAGCCAACGCGAAGTACCCGAAGGGGTGAGGCTGGACGAACCGCCTGGGCTTGTCAGCCCGGGCGTGGGGAGCCTCCGCAGGACTCGATTCCGATGACCCCCGCCCTCGAACTCACCGGCATCGCCTGCACGTTCATCGGCCGTGACGACGCAGCGCGACCGTACACCGCGGTGCGCGACGTCGACCTCGCGGTGGCCGACGGCGAGTTCGTCTCGGTGGTCGGCCCCACCGGCTGCGGCAAGAGCACGCTGCTCAACGTGGCCGCGGGCCTGCTGGCGCCGAGCGCCGGCTCGGTGCGCGTGTTCGGGCAGGCGCTGGCCGGCGTCAACCGGCGCGCCGGCTACATGTTCCAGACCGAGAGCCTGATGCCGTGGCGCACCGCGCGTTCCAACGTGATGGCGGGGCTGCAGTTCCGCGGCGTCGCGCACGACGCCGCGCAGGCCCAGGCCGACGCCTGGCTGCAGCGGGTGGGGCTCGGCGGCTTCGGCGACCGCTATCCGCACCAGCTGTCGGGCGGCATGCGCAAGCGCACGAGCCTGGCGCAGACGCTGGCCCTGGACCCCGACATCATTCTGATGGACGAGCCGTTCTCGGCGCTGGACATCCAGACGCGCCAATTGATGGAGAACGAGCTGCTCGCGCTGTGGGCCGGCGACGAGCGTCGCACCACGCCGAGCGCGACCGCGACGCCCGGCCGCGGCCGCAAGGCGGTGCTGTTCATCACGCACGACCTCGACGAGGCGATCGCACTGAGTGACCGCGTCGTGGTGATGAGCGCCGGCCCGGCGGCGCGCCCGATCGGCGAGTTCGCGATCGACCTCGCGCGGCCGCGCGACGTTGCCGAGGTGCGCACCACGCCGCGCTTCGTCGAGCTGCACCGCGCGATCTGGCAGGTGCTGCGCGACGAGGTGCTGCGCGGCTACCAGCAGCAGCTGCAGCGCACGGCGTGAGCGCCCTCTGGCAACGCATGCGGCCGCGGCCGGCAAACCTGCGCTGGTGGCAGGCCGGCGTGCTGCTGGCGGTGTTCGCGGCGTGGCACGTGCTGACCAAGCCGGGGCTGCTGCCGAACGTGGTGTTCAGCGACGACAGCCAGGCGGCCTTCTTCTTCGGCGAGCCGCTGAAGATCCTGGCGCGCATCGGCCGCTGGTTCTTCGTCGCGCGCGACATCTACGAGCACCTGGCGGTGACGCTGCTGGAGACCGTGCTGGCGTTCGGGCTGGGCACCGCGCTCGGCCTGGCGTGCGGGCTGTGGCTCGCGCTGTCGCCGCTGGCCGCGGCGATCTTCGACCCCTACATCAAGGCGCTGAACTCGATGCCGCGCGTGATCCTGGCGCCGATCTTCGCGGTGTGGTTCGGGCTCGGCGTGGCCAGCAAGGTGGCGCTGGGCATCACGCTGGTGTTCTTCATCGTGTTCTTCAACGTCTACCAGGGCGTGCGCGAGGTCAGCCCGGTGGTGCTCGACAACGCGCGCATGCTCGGCGCCGATCGCCGGCAGCTGCTGCGCCACGTGTACCTGCCCAGCGCCACCAGCTGGGTGTTCAGCTCGCTGCACACCAGCGTCGGGCTGGCGTTCGTCGGCGCGGTGGTTGGCGAGTACCTCGGCAGCGCCCGCGGCGTGGGCTACCTGATCCTGCAGGCCGAAGGCACCTTCGACATCAACACCGTGATGGCCGGCATCCTGGTGTTGACCGCGTTCGCGCTGCTGCTCGACGCCGCGGTCGGCCGCATCGAGCGGCACCTGATGAAGTGGCAGCCGCGCGCGGCGCAGACCGAGCGC
>Ga0335084_10006538_pt1 | contig 11590 bp, 8 predicted proteins | sample Lox_Sample_44_FD_206721 | JGI IMG/M metagenome (GOLD analysis project Ga0335084, IMG submission 206721) | Soil microbial communities from Loxahatchee National Wildlife Refuge, Florida, United States - Lox_Sample_4.4 | ecosystem: Environmental > Terrestrial > Soil > Wetlands | place: USA: Florida...
GAGCTGCGGCACCACCGCCTCGGGCGGGTTGTTCTCGTCCTCGCCGATCAGCGCATCGAGCAGCGGCATCAGGCCGTAGCTGATCACGAGCGGCAGCGCGAGAGCAATTTGCTGCCCCGTCAGTGCATGCGCGGCAATGCCGGTGAACGGGATCAGCGGATACACCACCGACAACAGCCACCATACGCGCTTGCGGTCGCGGTAGGTGACGCGGCCGAGCTGGGGATCGTCGGCGGTGTAGACCGTGGACATGCGGCTTCCGGTGGGTGACCCGGCCATTCTTGGGCCTCACCCCGGGGGCGGTCAATCCCGGGTCGCGAGACCGCGCTGGCGCAGCTCTACACGAACCTGAAGATCAGCAGCGCCAACAGCACAGAAGCGATGGTCGCGCCCCACACCGGCAGCGGCACCAGCGCCAGCCAAAGCAGATGCAGGTAGCCGGCCGACAGCAGCGAGATGAAGAGCCGGTCACCGCGCGTCGTGCGCAGGCCGAGCACGCCGCGACGCGGCGCACCGCCCGGCACGCGCCACTCCCAGACGGCCATGATCAGCAGCAGCAGCGCGATGACGCCGAAGAATGCCGCGGTCTGCCAGGTCCACGCCATCCAGCTCAGGCCCGTGCCGACGTTGGCTTGCATGGCGTCAGGCCTCCCGCCGGGCCGCCCCAAGGGAAGCCTGCGCCCCCACGGCGGGCAGCGAACGAAGTGAGCGTGGGGGCTTCATTTCTCTACACGCGGCCCAGCGCGAATCCCTTGGCGATGTAGTTGCGCACGAAGTAGATGACGATCGCGCCGGGCACGATGGTCAGCGTGCCCGCGGCGGCCAGCAACCCCAGCTCGTAACCCGAGGTGCTGGCGGTGCGCGTCATCGTCGCGGCGATCGGCTTGGCGTCCACCGAGGTCAGCGTCTTGGCCAGCAGCAGCTCGACCCAGCTGAACATGAAGCAGAAGAACGCAGCCACGCCGATGCCAGCGGCGATCGTCGGCAGAAAGATCTTGACGAAGAAGCGCCAGAACGGATAGCCGTCGACGAACGCGGTCTCGTCGAGCTCGCGTGGCACGCCCGACATGAAGCCCTCTAGGATCCACACCGCCAGCGGGATGTTGAACAGGCAGTGCGCCAGCGCCACCGCGATGTGGGTGTCGAACAGCCCGAGCGACGAGTACAGCTGGAAGAACGGCAGCGCGAACACCGCCGGCGGCGCCATGCGGTTGGACAACAGCCAGAAGAACAGGTGCTTGTCGCCGAGGAAGCGATAACGCGAGAAGGCATAGGCCGCCGGCAGAGCGACGGCCACCGAGATCACCGTGTTGATCAACACGTAGGCCAACGAGTTCACGTAGCCCATGTACCAGGTGCGGTCGGTGAAGATCTTGCGGTAGTTGTCGAGCGTGAACTGCTGCGGCCACGCCGAGAAGCCGCCGAGGATCTCGTTGGTGGTCTTGAACGACATGCTGAGCAGCCAGTAGATCGGCAGCATCAGGAAGATGATGTAGAGCGTGGGGACGAGGGGCTTGAGCTTTTGCATGTCATGCGTCCCCATGAGCTTGCAGCTCACTGCGCGGACCGAGCAAGGCAAAGCCGCGGCCGGGTATGCGCCGGCGCTCGTGTGCAGCGGTCGGCCCCGCGGGCCGACTCCCTTCCGGTCCTCGATCGCATGGCCCGCGTCGAAACTCGCTCCGCTCACGTCGTTCGCTGTGCTCGAACAGTCGACGCGAGTCAGAAGTGGAAGCGCGCGCTGCGCGCGCGCGGCCATGCGCCCTGCGGTCCTCAGCGCCGCACAATGTCGCTGCCGGCGCACACCCGACCACGGCCTTGCCGGTACCGTCGTGGCCTGCCCGAGGAACACCATGAGTATCTCTGCGCGGTGGGCGGTACCCCGCAGGGGCGACTTGTGGCGCGGCGAGAAGCGCAGTAGCGCGAGGGGGAGTCCGGCGCCGCAGGCGACGGACCGGCGAGGAGCCATGAGGTCGTGGCGCGTTCAGCGCCATGACGAGCGGTACCGCAGCCGCCCTTGCGATGCGAGCACCGCAGCGAAGTCGGCGCACAGCGCCGACCGCGACAGTAGGAGCCGCCAGCGGATGCCGCCCACCGCGCCGCGCGGGACTGCGCAACGTATTCATGCCCCGTCGTCCTTCGTCATCACCGTGTAGAACAGCCACGACAACAACAGGATGATCAAAAAGTAGATCAGCGACATCGACGCCGCGGGCCCAAGGTCGAACTGGCCGAGCGCGATCTTCACCAGGTCGATCGATAGCACCGTGGTCGCGTTGCCGGGGCCGCCACCGGTCAGCACCACCGCCTCGGTGTAGATCATGAAGCTGTCCATGAAGCGCAGCAGCACTGCGATCAGCAGCACGTGCTTCAGCTTGGGCAGCTGGATGAAGCGGAAGATCGCCCACTTGCTCGCACCGTCGATGCGCGCCGCCTGGTAGAACGCGTCGGGGATCGCAGACAGTCCGGCGTAGGTCAGCAGCACCACCAGCGACGTCCAGTGCCAGACGTCCATCGTCACCAGCGTGACCCAGGCCGACACCGGCTGGCGCGTGTAGTTGAAGTCGAGGCCGATGCGGTTGAGGCCCCAGCCCATCAACCCGATGTCGGGCAGCGCGAAGATGTTCCACATCGCGCCGACCACGTTGTACGGAATCAGCAGCGGCATCGCCATCAGCACCAGGCAGATCGACACGCCGATGCCCTTGCGCGGCATCGCCAGCGCGATCGCCACGCCCAGCGGCAGCTCGATCGCCAGCACGATCGCGGTGAACGCCAGCTGGCGCAGCAGCGACTCGCGGAAGCGCGCCGACTGCATCACCTGCTGGAACCAGCGCACGCCTTCGAAGAAGAACTCGTTGTTGCCGAAGGTCTCCTGCACAGAGTAGTTGACCACCGCCATCAGCGGGATCACCGCGTTGAACGCGACCAGCAGCACCACCGGCAGCACCAGCCACCAGGCCTGCTGATTGGGGATCTTGGCGGAGGCCATCGTGCGCCGCGTCGTCAGTCGACGATCCAGCCGTCGGCGTACAGCTGGGTGTGCACCGCATCGAACGCGACGTGGCCGCGCTCGGCGGGCACGCTCTGGCCTTCGGCCACCAGGGCCTTGATGAGGTGCTCGCCCGAGCGCGCGTCGACGATGCGGAAGCGCCCGATGTCGCTGACGCGCTCCACCTGCACCGGCAGCCCGGCGTCGGTGAAGCGCACGAACTCGGGCCGCACGCCGATCTCGGTTTTCTTGCCCCGCGCGCCCGCCGCGGCGCGCGAGGCCACCGGCACCGCCTGATCGGCGACGCGGGCGACGCCGGCGGCATCGACCTCGCACGGCAGCAGGTTCATGCCCGGCGAGCCGATGAAGTGGCCGACGAAAGTGTGGCGCGGCCGCTCGAAGAGCTCCACCGGCGTGCCCGCCTGCACCACCTGGCCGTCGATCATCACCACCACCTGGTCGGCGAACGTCAGCGCCTCGGTCTGGTCGTGCGTCACGTACACCATCGTCAGGCCGACGCGCTGGTGCAGCTCTTTCAGCTTGCTGCGCAGCCGCCACTTCAGGTGTGGATCGATCACCGTCAGCGGCTCGTCGAACAGGATGGCCGCCACGTCGGCGCGCACCAGACCGCGGCCGAGCGAGATCTTCTGCTTGCCGTCGGCAGTGAGCCCCGACGCGCGCTGCATCAGCATCGGCTCGAGATCGAGCATGGCCGCGATCTCGCGCACGCGACGCTCGACGTCGGCCGCTGCGACGCCGCGGTTGCGCAGCGGAAATGCCAGGTTGTCGAACACGCTCATCGTGTCGTAGACCACTGGAAACTGGAACACCTGCGCGATGTTGCGTTCGCCCGGCTCGAGCGCGGTGACGTCGCGCTCGCCGAAGCGGATGCGCCCACGGGTCGGTCGCAGCAGACCCGAGATCAGGTTCAGCAGCGTGGTCTTGCCGCAGCCCGACGGACCCAGCAGCGCAAAGGCGCCGCCGTCGGCCCACTGCAGGTCGACACCGCGCAGCGCCCAATCGCCGTCCACTGCGTCGCGCGGCTGGGCGCGGTAGCTGTGGCGCAACTGCTCGAGGTGGATTGCTGCCATGTCGGTCGCTGCGGAGGTTCAGGCTGCCAGCCGACGGCCGCTGCCGTCGAAATAGAGGCAGTGGTCGACGTCGAGCACGAAGGTCGCCGGCTCGCCCACCGGGTGGCTGCGCACCCCGTGCGTCAGCGAGACCCAGGTCCCGCCGGCGAGCCCGAAGTGGATCACGCTCTCCGAACCGCTGATCTCGCTGATCAGCACCGGCCCGCTCACCGCGACACCGTTGCCGCCGGCCGGACGCACGTGATGCGGCCGCAGTGCGACGGTGATGGGTCCGTCGGGCAGCGCCCGCAGCGCCAGCGGCGCACTCCATCGCACCGCGTCGCCGAGTGCGATCTGGTCTCCCTGCTTGCTCGCCGCTGCCACGTTGATCGGCGGGTCGGAGAACACGCGCGCGCTGGTGAGGCCGCTCGGCTCGCGGTAGACCGCGATCGCCGGCCCGAATTGCGTGACGCGGCCTTCGTGCAGCGTGGCCACGTGGCCGCCGAGCAGCAGCGCCTCGCTCGGCTCGGTGGTGGCGTACACGACGGTGCAGCCGCGATCGGCGAACAGACGCGGCAGCTCGTCGCGCAGCGCCTCGCGCAGCTTGTAGTCCAGGTTGGCCAACGGTTCGTCGAGCAGCACCAGGTCGGCATCCTTCACCAGCGCGCGCGCCAGCGCCGTGCGCTGCTGCTGGCCACCGGAGAGTTCGCTCGGCTTGCGGTCGAGAAGTGGTGACAGCTTCAACAGTTCGGCGATGCGTCCGACGCGCGCCTTGACGTCGGCCGCCGGCGTGCTCGTCACGCGCAGCGGAGACGCGATGTTTTCGAACACGCTCAGGTTCGGGTAGTTGATGAACTGCTGGTAAACCATCGACACGCGGCGCTGCTGGACGGGCACACCGGTGACGTCGCGGCCACCGAACCACACCTGGCCGCTGGTCGGCTTGACCAGGCCGGCCATCAGACGCAGCAGCGTTGTCTTGCCCGCGAGCGTTTCGCCCAGCAGCGTGTTGAAGCCGCCGGCGGCCAGCGCCAGGGACGTTGGGTGGATGTGGGTGTCGGCGCCGACCTGCAGCGCGACCCGGCGAAGTTCGAGCGTCACGGGCGAGGTGGGCAAACGGTTCTGGATCATCGGCTGCCGAGCCCGCGAAACGAGGGGGCGTCGCGCGCCCCCTCGGTCATCGGGCCAGAGATGGTCGCCAGCCTACTTCGCGGACGCCCAGCGCTTGACGATCTCCTCATACGGCATCGTCACGCCCTTGGGCTTCTCGTTGGCCAGCTTGGCCTTCGGGCCGTCGGGCTTGCCGAGCCACTGCTTCGGATCGACCGGCTTGTTCAGCCGCGGTCCGCAGCCGCCGTAGGTCTTGGCTTTCTCGTCGGCCTCCTGCATGCGGGCCATCACCTGATCCATCTCGTCGGCGAGGCGGTCCATCGCCTTCTGCGGCGTGAAGGCACCGGAGTTCACGTCGCCGATCTGCTGCCACCACAGCTGCGCCAGCTTGGGGTAATCGGGCACGTTGATGCCGGTGGGCGTCCACAGCACGCGGTCGGGCGATCGGTAAAACTCCACCAGGCCGCCGAGCTTGGGTGCGCGCTCGGTGAACGAGGCGTGGCGCACCGTGCTGTCGCGGATGAAGGTCAGGCCGACGTGGCTCTTCTTCGTGTCGACGGTCTTGCTGACGACGAACTGCCCGTACAGCCAGGCGGCCTTGCGGCGATCCAGCGGCGTGCTCTTGAACAGCGTCCACGAGCCGGCGTCCTGGTAGCCGAGCTTCATGCCTTCGACCCAGTACGAGCCCTTGGGACTCGGCGCCATGCGCCACAGCGGGTTGCCGTTGTCGTCGACCGTGTTGTTGCCGTCCTTCTTGGGCGCCACCATCGACGCGGTGAACGCGGTGTACCAGAACACCTGCTGCGCCACGTTGCCCTGGGCCAGCGCAGGCAGTGACTGGTAGAAGTCGTAGTCGGCAGCGCCGGGTGGCGCGTACTTGCGCAGCCACTCGTCCCATTTGGCGATCGCGTACACCGAGGCCGGGCCGTTGGTCTCGCCGCCGCGCGACACCGAGGCGCCCGCCGGGTTGCACGAACCCTTCTCCATGCGGATGCCCCACTCGTCGATCGGACGGCCGTTGGGCAGGCCCTGGCTCGACGCGCCGGCCATCGACAGCCAGGCGTCGGTCATGCGCCAGCCGAGGTCCGGGGCGCGCTTGCCGTAGTCCATGTGGCCGTAGATGCGCTTGCCGTCGATCTCCTTGACGTCGACGCTGAAGAAGTGCGCGATGTCCTCGTAGGCGCTCCAGTTGACCGGCACCCCCAGGTCGTAGCCGTACTTGGCCTTGAACTTGGCCTTCAGCTCGGGCTTGTCGAACCAGTCCTTGCGGAACCAGTACAGGTTGGCGAACTGCTGGTCGGGCAGCTGCCAGATCTTGCCGTCGGGGCCGGTGGTGAAGCTGATGCCGATGAAGTCCTTGACGTCAAGGCCCGGGTTGGTGACGTCCTTGCCTTCGCCAGCCATCCAGTCGGTGAGGTTGACGGCCGACTGCAGCCGCGAATGCGTGCCGATCAGGTCGGAGTCGTTGATGTAGCCGTCGTACAGATTGCGATTGGTCTGCATCTGCGTTTGCACCGCCTGGACGACCTCGCCCTCGCCGAGCAACTGGTGGTTGACCTTGATGCCGGTGATCTCGAAGAACGCCTTGGCCAGCGTCTTGCTCTCGTATTCGTGCGTCGGGATCGTCTCCGACAACACGTTGATCTCCATGCCGGCGAACGGCTTGGCCGCGGCGATGAACCACTCCATCTCCTTGAGCTGCTCTTCCTTCGACAGCACCGAAGGTTGGAATTCGCTGTCGATCCAGCGCTTGGCGGCGTCGACCGAGCCTTGGGCCGCCGGCGCTGCGGCGGGCGCCGGCTGCGCCGGCGCCGCGGCCGTCGGTGCCTCTTCTTTCTTGCCGCAACTCATCAGCACAACGGTGGCCGCCAGTGCCACTGTCGTCAGAACTGGTCTCCTGTCCATCTGCTGCTCCTCGTTGGTTTGGAATTCCCGCGGCCATGGCCACCGCGCGGCGATCCTACGTACGAAACAAAACGAATGTCAATCGAAGAATATCCTGGCTCAAAGCGCGCTCAAACGAACTGCCGCGTCGGCCGCATCGGCGCGCTTTTCGAACCAGCGGGCGACTGCGGCGCGTTCGCTTGCGTTGTAGTGCAGCCCGAGCTTGCTTCGGCGCCACAGCACGTCGTCGACTTCGCGTGCCCATTCGTGGTTGCACAGGTAGCGCAGCTCGGCCTCGTGCAGGCCCGGTGCCACCTCGGTGCCGAGGCCGCCGGGGTCGTTCAGGATGTGCTGGACCAGTGCGCCGTAGCTGCGCGACCAACGGCGGCACAGCCCCGGCGCCAACTGCGGCACCCGCGCCGCAAGCGCCTGCTGGAAGCGTGCGAGGTCGGTGTCCGGGCGGCCGCTCGGCGCGATCCAGGTCGACAACTCGCCGCCGGGTAGCAGGGCGCCCTCGGTCCAGGCCTGGGCGTGCGCCTGCAGCGCGCCGCACAGCAGACCGGCCGCTTCCTCGGCGAGCTTGCGAAAGGTGGTGATCTTGCCACCCCAAACCGACAGCAGCGGCGCCGGGGCGCTGGTCATCTCGAGCTGATAGTCGCGCGTCACGGCCGACGGATCGCCGGTCTCGTCGGGCAGCAGGGGGCGCACGCCGGAGTAGCTCCACACCACCGACGCAGGGGTCACCTCGCGCGCGAGGTAGCGGTTCGCCTGTTCGCACAGATAGGCCACCTCCTGCGGTTCGGGGTGTGCGGCAGCGGGGTCGCCGTGGCACTCGACGTCGGTGGTGCCGATCAGCGTGAAGTCGCCCTCGTAGGGAATCGCGAAGATGATGCGGCGGTCGGCGTTCTGGAAGATGTAGGCATGGTCGTGGTCGAACAGCTTGGGCACGACGATGTGACTGCCTTTGACGAGGCGCAACGACGGTGCCTGCGGGCTGGCGAGCTGGTCGTGCAGGAAGCTCGAAGCCCAGGGCCCGGTGGCGTTGACCAACGCGCGGGCGCGCACGGTGCGTGTGGCGCCGCGGGTGTCGGCCAACTCGGCGACCCAGCGCGTGCCGTCGACACGCGCGCGTTCGCAGCGCCAGCGCGTCAGCACGCCGGCGCCGCGCTTGCGGGCGTCGAGCGCGCACAGCACCACCAGCCGCGCGTCGTCCACCCAGCCGTCGGAGTAGACGAAGCCGCGGGTGAATTGCGGCTTCAGCGACGCGCCGGCCGGGTGCCGTGACAGATCCACCGCGTGCGAAGCCGGCAGCCATTCGCGGCGCGCCAGGTGGTCGTACAGGAACAGGCCGATGCGGATCATCCACACCGGCCGCATCGCCGGATCGTGCGGCATCACGAAGCGCAGCGGCCACATGATGTGCGGCGCGCTCCTGAGCAGCACCTCGCGTTCGGCCAGCGCCTTGCGCACCAGCGAGAACTCGTAGTGCTCCAGGTAGCGCAGCCCGCCATGGATCAGCTTGGTCGACGACGACGACGTGTGCGATGCGAGGTCGTGTTGCTCGGCGAGCAGCACCGACAGCGCACGACCCGCGAGGTCGCGCGCAATGCCGGCGCCGTTGATGCCCCCACCGACCACCAGCACATCGACTTCTGCGGGGATCGTTGCTGCCTGCATGCTTTCGTTTTCGTTCGAATCGATTCCTTTTAGCGGAATCAGGTGTCTCCGACAAGCGGGCAACTGCGCGTAGAAGCGGCCGCTAATTCGGCCTACCTTGCGCACACGCCTCACCTGTGGGCACAGCCGTCGCATGCCGCGTGCCCAGTCCATCGCCCCCTCATGACCCGACGCAGTCCCGTCTCACGGCCGAGCGCCCGTGCATCGCGCCCCTTCACGCCGAACCCGCGGCAAAGCGACCTGTTGGCCGCCGTGCGCGAACAGGGCGTGATGACCGTGGAGGCGCTGGCCGAGCGTTTCGGGGTCACGCTGCAGACCGTGCGTCGCGACGTCGGCCTGCTGGCCGACGCCGGGCTGCTGTCGCGCTTTCACGGCGGCGCCCGCGTGCCGAGCTCGACCACTGAGAACATCGGCTATCGCCAGCGCCAGCATCTGAACGAACACGCCAAGCGCCAGATCGCGCGTGCGGTGGCCAAGGCCGTGCCCGAGGGCTGCTCGATGATCGTCAACATCGGCACCACCACCGAGGCGGTGGCGCGCGAACTGCTGCAGCACAAGGGGCTGCGCGTCATCACCAACAATCTGAACGTGGCGGCGATCCTGTCGGACAACCCCGACTGCGAAGTGATCGTCGCCGGCGGCCTGGTGCGCTCGCGCGATCGCGGCATCATCGGCGAGGCGACCGTGGAGTTTATCCGCCAGTTCCGCGTCGACATCGGCCTGATCGGCATCTCGAGCATCGAGGCCGACGGCACGCTGCGTGACTTCGACTACCGCGAGGTCAAGGTCGCGCGCGCCATCATCGAGCAGTCGCGCCAGGTGTGGCTGGCGGCCGACCACAGCAAGTTCAACCGGCCGGCGATGGTGGAGCTGGCGCGGCTCGATCAGATCGACGCGCTGTACACCGACCGTCCGCCCCCGGTCGCCTTCGAGCCGCTGCTGGCCGAGGCGGGCGTGCGCTGCGTGGTCGCCGAGGGTTGACTGCAACGCGGGACCGAGCCCCGTCGCGCGTCGCAGGCGGTCGTCACACGATCGCCTGCGCGCAAGGAGTGCTGATTCGGAGCGCGCCGCCGGGCCGGCGTTGTGCGGCCCGCACGGGCTCCAGCATTCACGGGGGGTGGTGCCGTCACGGGACAACCAAGCGTGAACCGCCTATCCGCGCGGTGCAACGGATGGCTGCAGGTCAGCAGCCCGGGCGCTGGGCCGGCATCTCTGGCTTCAGGAGTAACGATGAGCTCAGCGGATGTGACCAGATTCCTGGCCGGAGATGCGAAGGGCGGCGTCACGCGTGCCGGCGCTCAAGGCGGTGGATCGCGCGCTGACTCCCCGAGAGGCGAGTCGGTTCCGGCCGCAGCGTCGGGATCGCTCGCCGGCAGCCGGGTCGGCACATATCTCATCACCAAGCGGCTGGGCGCAGGTGGCGTTGGCCATGTCTTCAAGGGCGTCGACGTGATGCTCAAGCGCGATGTCGCGATCAAGGTCCTGCGCGACGAGCTCGCTTGCGATCCGGTCTTCGTCAAGCGCTTCAGCAACGAGGCGCAACTGCACGCCAAGCTCAGCCACCCCAATGTGGCGAGCGTCCACGCGCTGCTTCATGAGGGCGACCAGCAGTTCCTGGTGATGGAATACGTGCCCGGCATATCGCTCGACGAGTTCGTCCGTGGCGGTGGACCGGTACCGGTCCAGCGGGCGCTGAGCATCTTTCGCCGAGCGCTCGACGGCGTCGACCATGCACACAGCCACGGCATCGTGCATCGCGACATCAAGCCGGCCAATATCATGCTGGCCGACAGCGGCCAGGTGAAGGTCATGGACTTCGGCATCGCGCGCGCGATGGACAGCCAGGAGCACTTGACGCGCGTCGGCCACGTGGCCGGGACTGCCAAAGCGATGTCGCCCGAACAGATCCGGGGCAAGCAGGCCGACGTGCGCTCCGACATCTATTCGCTGGGCATCGTGCTGTATACGCTGCTGGCAGGCCGGCCGCCATTCGACAGTGCAAACGACCTGGAACTGATGAAGGCGCAGCTGGAGCAGGCGCCCCCACCGCTGCGGGGCCTGGTCGACAGCCTTCCCGCCAGGGTCGAGGCCGCGGTCATGCGAGCATTGCAGAAGGATCCGGCGGCACGCTTCCAATCAGCGCGCGAGTTTGCCTTCGCGATTGACGCCTGCCTGTCTGATCTGGCGCTGGCATCCACGCCGACGCGGATCGTGGCGCCGCCGCTTGACGCGCCGAACGAGTCGCAGACCGCAATCAATCCTGCTATCCAGGGTGTCGAGCGCTTGCCGAATGCGGTGCGCGCGCGAGCCGAGAGCGGTTCGGCGATGGCGGGCTCCTCGTCGCCCCGGTGGGCCGGCGTCGCAGGCGTCTCGCTGGCGGTGACGACGTTGGCCGTCGCTGGAGTTGTGGCGTGGTGGCACTTGTCGCACTCCGACAAGGCAACGGACGCTGCGCCACCGACACAGGTCAGCCAGGCGCCCATCCATCAGGCGCCATCGACTGGACTCGCGCCGCAGCCCGCACCTGCTCCAATACCGGAACCCGCCGTGGTGGCCCCGGACATGGCGCAAACGTTGTCGCCATCTGCACCGTTGACGATGCCACAGCCATCGATGAGCCCCTCGCGGGCCGTTGATCCCGTCGAGCAGCGCAGGTTGACCGTCGTCCGCTTGCCGGCCCGCGGCAACGCCGATTCGGCAGCGGCACCGGCTGCTGCAGCCCCGAGGTTCAAGGCGGGCGAGCGCATCAGGCTGCTGGTCACGCCCAGCGACGATTCGCACGTCTATTGCTACCTGCAGGACGAGACGAAGAGCATCCAGCGCTTCTACCCGAACCGTTTCCAGGAGAGCTCGTTGGTCA
>Ga0335084_10006539_pt1 | contig 11589 bp, 9 predicted proteins | sample Lox_Sample_44_FD_206721 | JGI IMG/M metagenome (GOLD analysis project Ga0335084, IMG submission 206721) | Soil microbial communities from Loxahatchee National Wildlife Refuge, Florida, United States - Lox_Sample_4.4 | ecosystem: Environmental > Terrestrial > Soil > Wetlands | place: USA: Florida...
GTATTCCCGGCGGTGACGACGCAGTTTCGACCCGACGAGTCGATCGACCTCGAGTCGACGCAGCGCCTCGTCGTGCAGCAGCTCGACGACGGTGTCGACGGTATCATCGCGCTGGGCACCTGCGGCGAGAACGCCTCGCTGACGGCCGAGGAGAAGCGGGCGGTGCTGGCGGCGCTGCGCGAGGCGATCGGCTCGCGCGCGCCGCTGCTCGCGGGCGTCGCCGAGACGACCACTGCGGGCGCGGTGCGCTTCGTCAGGGACGCGGAGCGCGCGCGGGTGGACGGGTTCATGGTGCTGCCGGGCCTGACGTACTCGTCCCAGCCGAACGAGACGGTCCATCACCTGCGCGTCGTTGCCGCCGCAAGCGCGCTGCCCGTGATGATCTACAACAATCCGAACGCCTACCACGTCGACATCACCGTCGACCTCCTCGCCGAGCTCGCGGCGACGCCCACCATCGTCGCGGTCAAGGAGGCCTCCGAGGACGCGCGCCGCATCACGGATCTCGTCAACCGCGTCGGCGACCGCTACGCGATCTTCGCCGGCGTCGACGACTTCGCGCTGGAGGCGGTGATGCTGGGTGCGGTCGGCTGGGTCTCCGGCCTGACCAGCGCCTTCCCGCGCGAGGCGGTCGCGATGTTCCGGCTCGCGCGCGCCGGCCGCTATGCCGAGGCGCTCGAGATCTACCGCTGGTTCATGCCGCTGCTGCACCTGGACTCGATTCCGACCCTCGTCCAGTGCATCAAGCTCGTCTCGATGCTCGCCGGCCGAGGGTCCGAGCAGACGCGCGCACCGCGCCTGGCGCTGGCCGGCGAGGCGCGCGCGCATGTCGTGCGCATCACCGAGGCGGCGCTCAGGAACCGGCCCAAGCTGCCGCTCTGAGCGGGGCGAGCCGATGCGCGCGGACGTGCTGATCGTCGGCGGCGGGATCGCCGGGGCCTCCGCCGGGTACTTCCTCGCGCCGCACCTGCGGGTGGTGCTCGTGGAGCGCGAGGCGGGCTTCGGCTACCACAGCACCGGGCGCTCGGCGGCCGAGTGGACAGCGGTTCACTACCTCGGCCTGATGCGCGCGGTCGTGCTGTTCGGCAAGGCGTTCCTGGACGCGCCGCCGCCGGGATTCGCGGCGGTGCCGCTGTGCCGGCGGCGCGGCAACATCGTGTTCGCGCCGCCGGGCGCACTGGCCGCCGCCGAGGAATTCATCAGCCACGCCTGGCCGCTGAATCCGGCGCTCGAGGAGATCGACGCCGAGCGCGCGCTCGCGATCGTGCCGTTCCTGCGCCGCGAGATGCTGGCGCGCACGTTCTACGATCCGGACAACGGCGAGATCGACGTCGACGCGCTGCACCAGGGATTCCTGCGCGGCATCCGCGCCGCCCACGGCGTGACGCGCAGCGACGTCGAGTTCCACGGCGCCGAGCGGCGTGGCGGCGCATGGCACGCGCGCGTCGGCGACGACGTGCTCGAGGCCGGTATGATCGTCAACGCCGCCGGCGCCTGGGCCGACGTGGTCGCGACGCGCGCTGCGGTCGCGCCGCTCGGTCTCGAGCCGCGCCGGCGCACGGCGCTCACCTTCGATCCCGGCATCGACGTCCGGAACGTGCCGCCGGTCGACGATCTGTCGACCGGGTTCTACTTCAAGGCGAATGCGGCGACGCTGATGGTCTGCCCGGGCGATGCGACGCCGAGCGCGCCCTGCGACGCCCAGCCCGAGGAGCTCGACGTCGCCACCGCTGTCGACCTGTTCGAGCGCTACACGACGCTCAGGATCGACCGCCTCGTCAGCCGCTGGGCGGGGCTTCGCACCTTCACCGGCGATGGCCAGCCGGTGGCAGGCTTCGCGGCCGACGCGCCCGGATTCTTCTGGCTGGTCGGCCAGGGTGGTGGCGGCATCATGAGCTCGCCGGCGCTCGGCGAGCTCGCGGCGACACTCGTGCGCGGCGAGCCGTGGCCGGAGCGGGCGGCGCAGCTCGGCCTCGACCCGGCGCGGCTGTCGCCGGCGCGCCTGCGCGCGGCCGGCTGAGCGGCGCGCCGTGGCCCAGGGCAGCGACAGCTGGCGCGACGCGCGGCTCGAGCGCAACGCCGCGTGGCTCGGGCGCGGCGACGCCTGGTACGAGCTCGAGACACCGGCGCTATGCGTTGACCTGGTCGCGCTCGAATACAACGTCGACCACCTCGCGCGCTGGGCGCGCGGCGCGGGCATTGCGGTGCGGCCGCACGTCAAGACGCACAAGTGCCAGGCCATCGCGCGTCTGCAGCGCGCGGCCGGGGCCATCGGCATGAGCGCGGCGACGCTCGCCGAGGCCGAGGCGATGGTCGCCGCCGACGTCGGCCCGGTGCTGCTGACCTCGCCGGTGCTGGGCCAGGCGAAGCTGCGGCGGCTCGCCGCGCTGCATGCCGCAGGCGGCGAGCGGCTGCTCGTCGTGACCGACACGCCCAAGTCGGTCGCGGAGCTCGAGGCGCTCGCCGCGGCCGCCGGCCGCCCGCTCGGCGTGCTGCTGGAACACCACGCCGGGCAGGGTCGCTCCGGCTGCGAGACGCTCGCCGAGCTCGAGACGCTGGTCCGCGCGATCGGCCAGGCGACGCACCTCGAGTTGCGCGGGCTGCAGCACTACTTCGGCCACCTGCAGCACCTCGCCGATCCCAGCGCGCGGCGCGCGCGGGTGCGCGACGAGGCCGCCGCGGCGCGGTACATGCTCGCCGAGCTGCGCCGCGGCGGCGTGCCGCTGGAGATCGTCAGCGGCGGCGGCACCGGAACCCTGCTCGCGGCCGCCGAGGCGGGCGTCTACACCGAGCTGCAGGCGGGCTCGTACGTGTTCATGGACGCGCAGTACGAGGATGCGCTGGCGGAGGACTCGACGCTCGAGTTCCACCCGGCACTGTTCGTCGCCGCGCGCGTGACGAGCACGCAGTCCGCCGCGAGCCGCGGCTACGTGACGATCGATGCCGGCCAGAAGGCGCTGTCGATCGATGCCCCCGGCCCGCGGCCGCGCGGTGCCGCCGCGGCCGGCACCGCGTACACGTTCTTCGGCGACGAGCACGGTCGCTGGCTGCTGCCGGCGGGGGCAGCGGTTCCGGCGCGCGGCGCGCGCGTCGACCTGCTGCCCGGCCACTGCGACCCGACGGTCGCGCTGCACGACGCGTATCACGTGTTCCGCGGCACCGAGCTCGTGGCGATCTGGCCGATCGACGCGCGCGGCTACTGACCGTCAGGCCGACTCGTACACCAGGATTGCCGCGGCCAGATCCTCGAGCGCGGCGCCGACCGACTTGAACACGGTCACCTCGCTGGCGTCGCGCCGGCCCGGGTCCTCGTGGCGGCAGAGCCCGTGCAGGTCGACCACGGAGCCGGCATCGAGCACGCCGTGCGTGATCGGCACCGCGAGATCGCCCGCCTCCCGGAGCGCGCCCGCGCGGGTATCGGCGTAGACATGCGCCTTGCGGATCAGCGCATCGTCCGCCTCGCGCATCGCGGGCGTATAACCGCCGACCAGGTCGACGTGCGTGCCCGGGCGGACCCAGTCGCCGCGGATCAGCGGCTCGGCGGCGAGCGTCGCGCTCGAAATGATGTCGGCCGCGGCGACGGCGGCATCGAGCTCGCCGACCGGCGCGGCCGCGAGGCCGTCCCGGGCGAGCTCGGCGGCCATCGCCGCGGCGTGTGCGCCGGATCGGCCCCAGATGAGCACGCGCTCGAGCCCCGGCCGTGCCGCGACGTGGCAGCGTGCGAGCTCGCGCGCGATCCGTCCGGTACCGACCACCAGGAGCGTGCGGGCATCCGGCCGCGCGAGGAAGCGCGCCGCGAGCGCAGAGGTCGCCGCGGTGCGCCTGGCGGTGAGCTCGCCGCCGTCGATCATCGCCAGCACGGCGCCGCTGCGGCCGTCCATCAGCAGGTAGCCCGCCGACACCGCGGGCAGGCCGCGGGCCGGGTTCGTCGGGAAGACCGTGACGAGCTTGATGCCGAGGTACTCGCCGGCGCGCCAAGCGGGCATCAGCAGCAGGGTGCCGTCGGCCGCGCCCGGGACCTCGATCGTGTGGTGATGCCGCGCCGGTGCCGTGCAGCCGTCGCGGAACATGCGCTCGAGGGCCGGCAGCAGCCGGGACGGAACGAGGCGCGCCGCGACTTCGGGAGCATCGATGATCCTCATCGGCGCATTATTGCACCGGCATCGGCGCAGTGCCGGTCCGGCCGTGACGCCGTCACTGGCGCGATCGCCGTCGATGCGGCAGGATCCGGGCCATGGTCACGGACAGGCGGCTCAGGCCGCGCAACTACGGCACGGGCTGGGCGAGCACGGTGGTCGTCGGCAGCATCACCGGCATCGCGCTGACCGCCGACTGGCTTCCGGCTCGGGTCGCGAGTCACTTCGGCCCCGGCGGGTACGCCAACGGCTTCATGACTCGCGAGTTCTACCTGGCATTCACGATCGGCATGGTGCTGTTGCCGCCGGTCCTCGTCGGTCTCGCCATTGCGCTGGCGCTGAGGTATTTCCCGCAGCTCGTCAACCTGCCGAACCGCGACTACTGGCTCGCGCCCGAGCGGCGCGCCGACACCGAAGCCTATCTGACCGGCCACACCGCCTGGCTCGCCGCACTGCTCGCGCTATTCGCGCTCGGCATCCACCTGCTGGTGGTCCGCGCCAACCGCAGCGTTCCGCCGCAGCTCGAGACCGGGCCGTTCGTCGCGCTGCTGCTGGCGTTCGCGATCGTCATGGTCGTCTGGGTCGGCGCGCTTGCGCGTCGCTTCAAGCGCGACTGAGCGCAGTGGATCGTCAGGTCGCCTCGTTCGGGGCGTAGAGGCTGAAGCGCACGAGGTTGACGAATACCGCATCGTCCAGCGTGAAGCGCTCGCGCCGGAAGCGCTCGCGCTCGAACTCGGCGACGACCGGATCCCGCGCCTCGCCGGCGAGCGCGACGTCGACGTGCACCAGCGGGCCGACGATCCGGACCCGGACGATCCGGCCGGGCCATCCGGGCCCGCTGCGTCCGATCGCGACGTCCTGCGGTCGCACGACCACCGCGAGCCGCGCGTCGGGGCCGGGGCAGGGCGTCGGCGCCAGGGGTCCGATGCGGAGCGCGCCGTCACGGCGCTCGGCCGGCAGCTCATTGGAGGAGCCGACGAAGCGGTGCACAAAGCCGCTTTTCGGGCGGTCGTAGATCTCCTCCGGGCTGCCACGCTGCTCGATCCGCCCGCGGTGCATGACCACGACGGCATCCGCAACCTCGAGCGCCTCCTGCTGGTCGTGCGTGACGAACAGGCTGGTGAAGTGCAGCGCGTCGTGCAGTCGCCGCAGCCAGCGCCGCAGTTCCTGGCGAACCTGGGTATCGAGCGCGCCGAATGGCTCGTCGAGCAGCAGCACCTGCGGCTCGAGCGCAAGCGCGCGCGCGAGCGCAACCCGCTGCCGCTGCCCGCCGGACAGTTGCAGCGGCCGGCGCGCGGCGGCCCATTCGAGCTGCACCAGCGACAGGAGCTCCTCGACCTTGACGCGGATCGCGGCGGCCGCGGGGCGCTCGCGCCGCGGCCGCACGGTCAGGCCGAAGGCAATGTTGTCGAACACCGTCATGTGGCGAAAGAGCGCGTAGTTCTGGAACACGAAACCGACCCGGCGCTGCTGGACCGGCAGGTCGGTCGCCTCGCGCCCCTGCAGGAACACGCGCCCCGCATCCGGCGTCTCGAGCCCGGCGATGATCCGCAGCAGCGTGGTCTTGCCGCAGCCGGAGGGCCCCAGGATCGCGACCAGCTGACCGGTGGCGACCTCGAGCCCGATGTCATCGAGCGCGACGAATTCGCCGAAGCGCTTCTTGATGCCTTGGACCGCGATGCTCATGGCAGTGCTCTCTGGCGGTGCGGACGATCAGGGGTGGGTCGGCGGCTGCGGCTTGCGACGCAGCTCCGGCGCGCGCGTCTCGAGCGCCGAACGCGCGACCAGGGTCACGAGCGCGAGCAGCGCGAGCAGCGAGGCGACCGCAAACGCCGCGGTCGGGTTGTACTCGTTGTACAGAATTTCGATGTGCAGCGGCATCGTGTTGGTCAGGCCGCGGACGTGGCCGGAAACCACCGACACGGCGCCGAACTCGCCCATCGCGCGGGCATTGCAGAGCAGCACGCCGTACAGCAGGCCGAAGCGGATGTTCGGCAGCGTCACGCGGCGAAACATCTGCCAGCCGGTGGCGCCCAGCGACAGCGCGGTCTCCTCCTCGTCGCGTCCCTGCGACTGCATCAGCGGGATGAGCTCGCGCGCGACGAACGGAAACGTCACGAACACCGTCGCGAGGACGATGCCGGGCACGGCAAACACGACCTTGAGGTCGTGCGCGGCGAGCCATGCTCCGAACCAGCCGTGCGCTCCGAACAGGAGCACGTAGATGAGACCGGAGATCACCGGCGAGACGGCGAACGGCAGATCGATCAGCGTCACCAGCGCGCTCTTGCCGCGGAACTCGTACTTCGCGACCGCCCACGCGGCGGCCACGCCGAACACCAGGTTGAGCGGCACGGCGGTCAGCGCGACGGTCAGGGTCAGGCGGATCGCCGCGAGCGCCATCGGGTCGACGAGCGCCGCCCGGTACGCGGCGAGGCCGTGGCCGAGCGCCTGGCCGAACACGACGGCGAACGGCAGGATCAGGAACGCGACCAGGTAGGCGAGCGCCGCGCCGATCAGCAGCGCGCGCCCCGGTCCGCGCACCGGGCGCCTGGGGCGCGGCGGCGGGTGCGGTGGCGCGCGGTTCGCGCCATCGGCGACGGTGCTCACGCGCCGCCCGGGCCGAGCCGGCGCTGCGACCATCCCTGCAGCGCGTTGATGCCGAGCAGCAGGAAGAACGAGATCAGCAGCATCACCACTGCGATCGCCGTCGCCGCGGCGTACTCGAACTGCTCGAGCTTGGTGACGATCAGCAGCGGCGCGATCTCCGAGACCATCGGCATGTTGCCGGCGATGAAGATCACCGAGCCGTATTCGCCGATCGCCCGCGCGAAGGCGAGCGCGAATCCGGCCAGCAGCGCCGGCCAAACTGTCGGCAGCACGATGCGCGCGACGATCTGCGCGCTCGAGGCGCCGAGGGTCGCCGCGGCCTGCTCCTCCTCGCGGTCGAGGTCCTCGAGCACGGGCTGCACCGTGCGCACGACGAACGGCAGGCCGATGAAGACCAGCGCCACCACGACCCCGAGCGGGGTGTAGGCGACCCTGACGCCGAGCGGCGCGAGCAGCCGGCCGATCCAGCCGCCGGGCGCGTAGAGCGCGGTGAGCGCGATGCCGGCGACCGCGGTCGGCAGCGCGAACGGCAGGTCGACGAGTGCATCGATCAGGCGCCGGAACGGGAACTCATAGCGCGTCAGCACCCAGGCGACGACGAGGCCGGCGGCGCTATTGACGAGTGCGGCGATCCCCGCGGCACCGAAGGAGAGCCTGAGCGAGGCAAGCACGCGCGGCGAGGCGACGACACGCCAGAAGTCGGCCCAGCCGAGCTCGGCGGTCTTCAGAAACGTGGCGCCGAGCGGCAGCAGCACGATCAGCGACAGGTACAGCAGCGTATAGCCGAGCGTCAGGCCGAATCCCGGCAGCACACGCCGCGGGCGGCGCGCCGGAAACGAGACTTCGCGTGCAGATATTGCCATCGGTGAGCAGTCAGCGGTGGGCGTAGATGCGGTCGAAGCTGCCGCCATCCGCGAAGTGTGCCGCCTGGGCCGCGGCCCAGCCGCCGAATGCCTCGTCGATCGTCACGAGTTTCAGCTGCGGGAACTGCGCGGCGTATCTTGCCGCGACCTGCGGGTCGCGCGGCCGAAAATAGTGTCGCGCCGCGAGTTCCTGTCCCTCCGTGGAATACAGATACCTGAGATAGGCCTCCGCGACCGCGCGCGTGCCGCGCCGGTCGACGACTCGGTCGACCACCGCAACCGGCGGCTCGGCGAGGATACTCTGCGACGGAACCACGATCTCGACCTTGCCGGTGCCGAGGCGCCGGACCGCGAGCAGGGCCTCGTTCTCCCACGCCAGGAGCACATCGCCGATGCCGCGCTCGACGAAGGTCATGGTGGCGCCGCGCGCGCCGGAGTCCAGCACCGGCACGTTCCGGTAGAGCGCCCTGACGAAGGTCTCCGCTGCGGCGTCGGAGCCGCCCGGCCGGCCCCTGGCCCAGGCCCAGGCGGCGAGGTAGACCCAGCGCGCCCCACCCGAGGTCTTGGGGTTCGGGGCGATCACCGCCAGCCCGGGCCGGGCGAGGTCGTCCCAGTCGTGGAGGCCCTGCGGATTGCCGGCGCGCACGAGGAACACGACCGTCGAGGTGTAGGGCGCGCTGTTGTGCGGCAGCCGCCGCTGCCAGTCCGCCGGCAAGAGACCCGCGTGCAGCGCGAGCGCATCGATGTCGTAGGCGAGGCCGAGCGTGACGACGTCGGCCTCCAGACCGTCGATGACGGCACGCGCCTGCTTGCCCGAGCCGCCGTGGCTCTGGTTGATGACCACGGTCTCGCCGGAGCGCCGCCTCCACTCGGCCGCGAAGGCTGCGTTAAAGGCGTCGTAGAACTCGCGCGTCGGGTCGTAAGAGACGTTCAGCAGCGTGACGCCGCTGGTGGACGCCTTGCCGCAGGCGGTGAGCCCGAGCGCGAGCAGCCCGTAGGCGAGCAGAGCCGCGGCGGTCGTCGGGCGCATCGAGCGGAGTCCTCCCTGATCCCTGGCACGCCGCCACCCGGGGCGGCGCCGGCCGCCGGCCCGCGCCCGACAGGGCCGGGCCGTGGGCCGCGTCGTGGCGGGCACGGCGCCGGTCCCGGCCGGCGGCGCGGGGCCGTCCGGCGGGCCACGCGGCCGGCGGTCGCGCGGTTATGCGAACATACCGTACCGGACGGGGTGGCCGGTGGCCGTTCGTGACAGAGTAACGCGGTGACAGCGAGAACCAGCCGGGCAGCGCTCACGCATCTGGAGCGGCTCGAGGCCGAGAGCATCCACATCATGCGCGAGGTGGTCGCCGAGTGCGACCACCCGGTCATGCTGTATTCGATCGGCAAGGACAGCTCGGTGATGCTGCACCTCGCGACCAAGGCCTTCTATCCGGCCGCGCCGCCGTTTCCGCTGCTGCACATCGACACGACCTGGAAATTCCGGGCGATGTACGAGTTCCGCGACCGGGCCGCGAAGCAGGCCGGCATGGATCTGCTGGTGCACGTCAACACCGAGGGCCTCGCGCAGGGCATCAGCCCGGTCACGCACGGCTCGCAGGTGCACACCGACGTCATGAAGACCCAGGCGCTGCGCCAGGCGCTCGACCGCTACGGCTTCGACGCCGCGTTCGGCGGCGCGCGCCGCGACGAGGAGAAGAGCCGCGCCAAGGAGCGGATCTTCTCGTTCCGGTCCACGGCGCACCGCTGGGACCCGAAGCGCCAGCGCCCCGAGCTCTGGTCGCTCTACAACGCGCGCACGCTCAAGGGCGAGAGCATCCGCGTGTTTCCGCTCTCGAACTGGACCGAGCTCGACGTCTGGCAGTACATCCACCTCGAGCGGATCCCGGTGGTGCCGCTCTACTTCGCCGCCGAACGGCCGGTGGTCGAGCGCGACGGCATGCTGGTGATGGTCGACGACGAGCGGCTGCCGCTGCAACAGGGCGAGCGGCCGCAGATCCGGCGCGTGCGCTTTCGCACGCTCGGCTGCTACCCGTTGACCGGCGCGATTGAGAGCGGCGCGGCCACGGTCCCCGAAATCATCGCGGAGATGCTCCTCGCCCGCACCTCGGAGCGCCAGGGCCGCGTCATCGACCTGGACCCGCTGGCCTCGATGGAGCAGAAGAAGCAGGAAGGCTACTTCTAGCCCGGCCCCGCACGATGACGAATCCTCCCGCCGGCACCCGCAGCGACATCGAGGCCTATCTCGAAGCGCTCGGCCGCAAGGACCTGCTGCGCTTCATCACCTGCGGCTCGGTGGACGACGGCAAGTCGACGCTGATCGGCCGGCTGCTGTACGAGTCGAACATGATCTACGAGGACCAGCTGGCGACGCTGGCGCTCGACTCGCGCCGGGTCGGGACGCGCGGCGGCGAGCTCGACCTCGCGCTGCTCGTCGACGGGCTGGCGGCGGAGCGCGAGCAGGGGATCACCATCGACGTCGCCTACCGCTTCTTCTCGACCGAGCGGCGCAAGTTCATCGTCGCCGATACGCCGGGTCACGAGCAGTACACGCGCAACATGGTCACCGGGGCATCGACGGCCGAGCTCGCCGTGATCCTGGTCGATGCGCGCAAGGGCGTGCTGACGCAGACGCGCCGCCACAGCTATCTCGCCTCGCTGCTCGGCATCCGCCGTGCCGTGCTCGCGGTCAACAAGATGGACCTGGTGGATTACGACGCCGCGACGTTCGCCACGATCGAGCGCGACTACCGGGAGTTCGCCGCACGGATCGGCCTGACCGATTTCGTCGCCATCCCGCTCTCGGCCGTGCACGGCGACAACGTCGTCGAGCCTGCCGCGACGATGCCCTGGTACCGCGGGCCGACGCTGCTCGGCCACCTCGAGAGCGTCGCGGTCGGCCGCGACGTCGCCGCAGCGCCGTTTCGCCTGCCGGTGCAGTGGGTCAACCGGCCGCACCACGACTTTCGCGGCTTCGCGGGCCAGATCGTCAGCGGCGCGGTGCGCCCGGGCGATCGCGTGCGGGTCCTGCCGTCCGGTCGCGACAGCGAGGTAGCGCGCATCGTGACCGCCGACGGCGATCGTGACGCCGCGGTCGCCGGCGAGTCGGTGACGCTGACACTGGCCACCGAGGTGGACGTCAGCCGCGGCGACGTGCTCGTCGCCGCCGCGGCGCCGCTCGAGGTGGCGAACCAGTTCGACGCGACGGTCGTGTGGATGCACGAGGAGCCGCTGCTGCAGGGCCGCCAGTACCTGCTCAAGATCGGCACGCGGACGGTGTCGGCGACGGTCGCGCCGATCAAGTACAAGGTCAACGTCAATACGCTCGACGAGTCACCGGCCGAGCGTCTCGAGCTCAACGACATCGGCGTCTGCGAGCTCGGCTTCGACCAGCCGGTGCCGTTCGCGCCGTACGCCGAGAACCGGGCGCTCGGCGGCTTCATCCTGATCGACCGGCTGACCAACAACACGGTCGGGGCGGGCCTCCTGCACTTCGCGCTGCGCCGCTCGCAGAACATCCACTGGCAGGCACTCGACGTCGACCGGCGGATGCGCGCGGCACAGAAGCGGCAGCGCGGCTGCGTGCTCTGGCTGACCGGCCTGTCGGGTGCCGGCAAGTCGACGATCGCGAACCTCATCGACAAGCGCCTCGTCGCGCTCGGCCGGCACACCTATCTGCTCGACGGCGACAACGTGCGTCACGGGCTCAACAAGGACCTCGGCTTCACGGCCCAGGACCGCGTCGAGAACATCCGCCGCGTCGCCGAGGTGTCGCGGCTGATGGCCGATGCGGGGCTGATCACGCTCGTGTCGTTCATTTCGCCGTTCCGCTCGGAGCGCCGCATGGCCCGCGATCTACTGCCGCCGGGCGACTTCTTCGAGGTCTACGTCGATGCACCGCTCGCGGTCGCCGAGGCGCGCGACCCGAAGGGGCTTTACCGCAAGGCTCGCCGCGGCGAGCTCGCGAACTTCACCGGCATCGACTC
>Ga0335084_10006541_pt1 | contig 11588 bp, 8 predicted proteins | sample Lox_Sample_44_FD_206721 | JGI IMG/M metagenome (GOLD analysis project Ga0335084, IMG submission 206721) | Soil microbial communities from Loxahatchee National Wildlife Refuge, Florida, United States - Lox_Sample_4.4 | ecosystem: Environmental > Terrestrial > Soil > Wetlands | place: USA: Florida...
TACTGAGGGTGGCCGGGCTTAGGAATGACGAGGTCGCCTGTTCGTTCACAAGGGGGTGCGAGCCGTGCTGAACTTCGAGACGCTCCTGGCGATATTCGTCGTGCTCTATTTTGCGGGCATGCTGCTGATCGGCTTCTGGTCGGCACGAAAGGTCAAGAGTGAGTTCGACTACCTGACCGCCTCCCAGTCCATCGGGGGATGGGTCGGGGGCGCCAGTCTGGCCGCCACCCAGATGAGCGCCGGCACCTTCATCGGCTTGATTGGCATCCACTACATGACAGGGGCCAGCTGGGTATGGATATGGCCTGGCCTTTGGATGGGTTACCTGGTCACGGTGCTGTTTGTCGCCCCGCGCATGCGGTCTTTTGCGACTCGGGCGGGAGGCATGACCGTGCCCGACTTCGTGGCCATGCGCTACAACAGCGCCGTGGTCCGGGGCATCGCGGCGATCCTGATCGTGATCACCTACACCATCATGATGTCCGCTCAGTACCAGGGCGGCAGCGTGATGCTGGAGGCCATCCTGGGGATGCCGGTCTGGGTAGGGACTCTGCTCATGCTCGTGGTGACGGTGTCCTACAGTATCCTGGGCGGCATGCGCGCCACGGCCTACACCGACTTCATCCAGCAGGTCGTGATGTTGGTCGGGCTGGTCATCGGGGTGCCGCTGCTGATCTCGCAGGCCGGGGGATGGAGCTATCTCACCTCCGTCTGGCCCACCATCATTCAGCCGCCCTACACCAGCTCCATGTACACCGGCTGGCATTACGGAATGGCGACGGCGGGCGGAACGTCCATCGCCTTCCTGTTCACCTTCGCGGCCGCTCCCTACGAGATGAACCGGTACTACTCCATGCGGGACAACCGGACGGTCCGCTTCGCGGCCATCGTCGCCCTGCTGTTCCAGATTCCCATCGGCATTGCCGGGGCCATCGTCGGGATGACCCTGCGGACGATGTTCCCCAATCTCATCGTGCCCGACGCCACCTCCACCATCTTCGCGTCGTCGGTCATGCCGCCGCTGGTGGGCGTCCTGGTGGTGCTGGCCGTCCTGGCGGCCATCATGAGCACCGTGGCCTCGATCATGATCGTCACCGGGTCGGCCCTGGCCCACGACGTATATGGGAAGCTCATCAACCCGCAAGCCTCGGCGGAAACAAAGCTGAAGCTGAACCGCTGGGCGGTCCTGGTGCTGGGCATTCTTCCCATGGCCATGGCCGTCCAGCGGCTGGACTTCGTCCAGTTCGTGGTGGTGGCCCAGGCGGCCATCTTCGGTAGCTTCTTCTTCGTCCCGGTAGTGGTCGGGATGATCTGGAAGCGGGCGAACACCGCCGGGGCCATTGCCTCGATGCTGGGGGGCTTCATCGTGTCGGCGGGCCTGTACGCCACCGGCAACGCCTCGCTCTTCTGGCACCCGGTGTATCCAGGGTTCGTGGTCTCCCTCGTCCTGATGGTGGTCTTCACCTACCTGGGCAAGCCGGTGCCTGAGGCAAACCTGGCCGTCTTTTTCCGGGACATCCGCATGAAGATGAAAGCGGAGGGCCGGTATGTGGACCCGAAGGTGTTGCTGGGAGAGACGGCCGCCAAGCCAAGCGCGGCAGGCGGGAAGTGACCTAGCCCGCATTCTTCTGGAATGGGGCTCGCGAACAATGCAAGCTTAGCCCGGATTATTCACGCGTCGTTCGTGAATAATCCGGGCTGGAGGCTCCAATGGCCGCGCCCAGACCGTTGAAGAAGACCGGGAAGCCAACATCGCCCCTCCCGGGGCGGTTCCACGGCAAGGTGGCCGTCGTCACAGGTGCCTCACGGGGCATCGGCCGGGCGACGGCCCTGGCCCTGGGGAGAGAAGGCGCCTCGCTGGTGCTGGTCGGCCGCGATGCCCAGAGTCTGCGGAGTGCCGAGCGGGAGCTGTCACGCCTCGGCAGCCGGGCCGTGGTGGTCGTGGCCGACGTCACCAGACGAGCCGACGTCGAGCAGCTCACCAGGGAAGCCTACCGGGAGTTCGAGACCGTCCATCTCCTGGTGAACAACGCCGGCGTCTATCCCGTGACTCCGTTTCTGGAGATGGCCGAGGAGGAGTGGGATACCGTCCTGGACACCAATTTGAAGGGTGTGTTCCTCACCACTCAGGCCATCGCCCGCCGCATGGTCGAGCAGGGCGTGGCGGGGCGGATCGTGAACGTCAGCTCGACCTCCAGCCAGGTGGCCAGACCCGGCTGTGCCCACTATGCCACCTCCAAGGCAGGGCTGAATCAGCTCACCCGGGTGCTGGCGGTCGAGCTGGCTCCCCATGCCATCACGGTGAACGCGCTCTGCCCAGGACTCATCGGGACCGATCGGGTCCAGCAGCTGTCCCAGATCAATGTCGCCGAGCATCAGACGAAGCTGGCCCGCATCCCCATGGCCCGTCTGGGCACCCCAGAGGAGATCGCCGCCGGCATTCTCTTCCTGCTGAGCGAGGAGGCCAGCTATTTCACGGGGAGCGTCCTCTACGCCGACGGCGGCTACACCTGTGGCATTTCCAGCTATGGCCCCACCAAGGCCGGGTAGGATCGAAGGGAGGATCAGCCGATGCAGTTTGACAGCCGAACGGTCCTCGTGACCGGCGCCGGCGCCGGGATCGGCCGGGGCATCGCGACGCGCTTCGCACTGGCAGGCGCCCGGGTGATGGCCACCGACATCGACGGAGGTGCCTTGCAGGAGACCAGCTCATTGCTGGAGCGGGAGGCCGGCAGCCGCCTGGCCACCTTCGTCGCCGATGTTCGCCACAAGAGCCAGGTGGAGGCGCTGGTCAAGGAGACGACGGCCCGGCTGGGTCCGATTGACGTCCTGGTCAACAACGCCGGCATCTACCCCAACTGCCCCGTGGTGGAGATGTCCCAGGGGGAATGGGATGCCGTCATCGAGACGAACCTTCGCGGGCCCTTCTTCCTCTGCCAGGCCGTCGCCCGCCAGATGATCGAGCGGGGGCGGGGCGGCAAGATCATCAACATCACCTCCGGGGCCTACAAGTCGGCCCGGATGGGGGCCTCCCACTACTGTTCCTCCAAGGCGGCCCTGGCCATGCTCACCAAGGTGCTGGCACTGGAGCTGGCCAGGCACCACATCAACGTGAACTCGGTGTCGCCGGGCTTGATCGATGTAGGCGTTCGTCCCGGGGTCTCGCAGGAATACAAGGACGCCCTGATCAAGACCATCCCCTGGGGACGCATGGGGCAGCCCGACGAGATCGCCCGGGCGGTGCTGTTCCTGGCGTCCGGGGATGCCGAGTACATCACCGGCGAGATCCTCGAGGTCGACGGAGGGGCCCTGGCCGGGCGCTACCACCTCCCGCTGAGCCGCTAGCCCGGATTGTTCACGGGCCGTTGTCGCGAAGAATGCGGGCTAGGCGGTGAACCCTCGGCCGAGCAGGGGGCTAGCTCCATGAATGAGCTGATCGCGTATCTCGATTCCCGGCAGGGCGGCATGCTCGGGCTCCTGGAACGGATGGTCAACATCGACTCGGGGACGCTGGACAAGGCCGGCGTGGATCGGGTGGGCGCGCTGCTGGCCGAGCGGCTGGCGGGGCTCGGCTTCGGCGTCGAGGTCATCAGGCAGCGGGAGTACGGCGATCACCTCCTGGGCCGCAAGGCAGGATCCGGCAAGCGGCGGGTCCTCTTCGTGGGCCACATGGACACGGTCTTCGCCGCGGGCACGGCGGCGCAGCGCCCCTTCCGCATCGAAGCCGGCCGGGCCTACGGACCGGGGGTGCTGGACATGAAGGGCGGCATCGTGTGCCTGCTCTTCGCCCTCGAGGCGCTGATGGCCACGAAACACCCCACGTATGATGCGGCGGCCATGAGCGTCGTGTTCAACAGCGACGAGGAGTATCTGTCGCCCACCTCGCGCCCTCTCATCGAGGCGGAGGCCCGGGCCTCCCAGACGGTGTGCGTCTTCGAGCCGGCGCGGCCCGGCGGCGAATACGTCATCAGCCGGAAGGGGACGGGTAAGTACCAGCTCACCGTGACCGGCAGGGCGGCCCACGCGGGCGCCCAGCCGGAGCGGGGCCGGAGCGCCATCGGGGAGATGGCCCACAAGATCGTGGCGCTGCATGGGCTCACCGATCTCTCGACCGGCACCACAGTGAACGTGGGGGTGGTGCGGGGCGGCGAGCGATCCAACGTGGTGGCCGAGAAAGCCTATGCCGAGATCGACATCCGGGTTCCGAACCTCGAGGAGTACGCGCGTCTGGACCATCGCATCAAGGCCATTGCCTCGGGGAGCACGGTTCCCGACACGACCGCAGCGCTGAGCGGCGGCTTAGGGTTCCCACCCATGATCCAAACCCCCGGGGCGAAGGTTCTCTTCGAGGCGCTCCGGGCGGCGGGGCAGGTCGTGGGGGTGGAGGTCGAGGGGATCCCGACCGGGGCTGGATCCGATGCGAACTACGCGTCGCAGTTTGCTCCCACCCTGGATGGCATGGGACCCCAGGGCAGCGAGACCCACAGCGATCGGGAGTTCATCGAGGTACCGACGCTGCTGGAACGGTCGAAGGTGACCGCGCTGTTCCTGGGCGGGTGGCCGCACACAATGGCCAGCCTCGACGGGTAGCCGGCGGCGGATCACCGCACGAATCTGGGGATCAGCGGGGGCCGCACATGAGAAGGATGGCGACCATGGCACTGACAGGGAAGCGACCGGCAGAAGAGCAGATCGTTCAGGAGGTCTCGGCCGACAGCGTGTGGAAGCACGCCGCGTACATCGCCGAGGAGGACCGGCTCTCGGGCAGCGAGGGGGAGGCGCGGGCGGTCAGCTACTTCAAGCAGCTGATGGAGGGCTGGGGACTGGAGGTGAGGATCCTCCAGATCGAAAACTTCATCAGTCTGCCCATCCGCGCCTCGCTCCGGGTCCTCTCGCCCGAGCAGAAGCCCGTCCCGTGCATCACCCACTCCTTCTCCATCTCCACGCCCCCCGGCGGGCTGGAGGGCGAGCTGGTCTACGTTGGACCGGGGAGCGATCGGGACGTGCAGGGCAAGATCGTCCTGCGGGAAGGGCTGGCATCCCCCGCACCCACCTGGGCGCTGGAGCAGCGGGGGGCCATCGGCCAGGTGTGCATCAACAGCGGGGACCTGCCGCGCAACATGATCATCACCACCATCTGGGGACACCCGACACCTGAATCGGCGAACCGCATCCCAAAGAACGCGGTGGTGTCCATGAACAAGGCCGGCGGCGACTACCTGAAGGCGCTGTGCCAGAAAGGGCCCGTGCGCATTCATCTGGAGACCGAGGTGTGGACCGGGTTCAAGCCGGTGCCCCTGGCCCTCGCCGACCTCAAGAGTCCCGTGGAGCCGGACAAGTACGTCCTGTTCAACGGCCACATCGAGTCGTGGCACCGGGGGGCCTCTGACAACGGCACCGCCAACGCCTGCATGCTGGAGGTCGCCCGCCTGCTGGCCAAGCACCGCGGGCAACTCCGGCGCAGTGTGCGCTTCGCCTGGTGGTCCGGGCACTCCCACGGCCGCTACTCCGGGTCCACCTGGTATGTCGACCACAACTGGGAGGATCTCTACCGCAACGCCGTCGCCAATGTCAACGTGGATTCGCTGGGCTGTCAGGGCGCCACCGACTACTCCGAGGTGGAGTCCATGGCCGAGCTGTTCGAGCTAGGGCGGGACGTGATCCAGGAGTACACCGGCCAGAAGCCCCACTACGTGCGAATCGGGCGGAGCGGCGACCAGTCCTTCTGGGGGGTCGGGATGCCCTCCCTCTTCCAGCTACTATCGCGCCAGCCCTCCGCGGGGAGCGGCCCAGACGTCCTGATCTCGGGTCTGGCCTGGTTCTGGCACACCGAGGCCGACACCATTGACAAGATCGACCGCGCCGTCTTGCTGAAGGACACCCAGATCTACGCGGCCACCCTCTGGCGGCTCGCCACCGCGCCGGTGCTGCCCTTCACCTTTGCCGGGGTGGCGGACGAGTTCCTGCGCCACCTGTCCGCGCTGCAGGAGAAGGCGGGAAGCGCTTTCGACCTGGGCCCTGCCCGGCAGCGTGCCGAGGTGCTGAAGGCCAAAGCCCTGGAGCTGCAGCGGGTGTGCGAAGCCGAGAATGAGCGTGCCACCTTCGGGGGTAGAGCCGCCGATCCGGCCGGACATGCCCAGGCCCTCAACCAGTGCCTGATGCGGGTGAGCCGGGCGCTCGTGCCCGTCAACTATTCGGCCGTGGACCGGTTCGAGCTGGATGCCGCCGTGCCCGTTCCCGCGCTGCCGGGACTCCAGCGGGTCGCCAACCTGGGGGCCATGGATCGAGGGAGCTGGGACTTCAAGTTCCTGGAGCGGAAAATGGTGCGGGAGCGCAACAAGGTCTGTCACGCCCTGGACGAGGCGGCGACGCTGATCGAGGAGGCCCTGCAGCGAGCCCGCATTATTCGCGAATGAAGCTCGCGGATAATGCGGGCTTACGGGAAGGCCTTGGGGTCCGCGATTCGTCGTGGGTTGCGAGTCGCCGGTGCCGCGCGACACTGCGCGGAATGTGCCCACGACCAGGTTTCCTCCCGCTATAGGCGAGAATCGCCATTGGCCAGAATAAGCCCGGATTCTTCACGTGCTGTTCGTGAAGAATCCGGGCTACGCGGCCAGGAAGGGCTGTACGGCCCGTCGAGCCTGGCGCAGGCGATACAGCACCTTGTTCCGCCCCCGGAGCAGCTGGTTCAGCAGGAACTTCTGCTCGACCTGGCCATCGGAGCGGGGGAGGTCTGCGGCCGGCGCCACCTCGGCAAATGGCGGAACCTCGTAGGCCGGATCGTGCTCGAAGATCTCCCGCCTGGCATAGCTGGTGGGGATCAGGATCCGTCCCAGCTCCAGCAGGGTGTCATTGATCGCCCGCGCCTCCTTCGCACTGCCGGTTCGGGTGATGCGGGCTGCGGCGCCGTTGAGCCCGATCAGCTCCTCCCGCAGCCCGGTCAATTCCTCCAGCACCGGCCCCAGGTCGAAACGCCCTCCAGCCTTATTCTGGTAGCCTTCCACGATCTCTCGGGACTCGTCCACCGTCTTCACGAAGTCGAAGGGGTAGACGGTGCTGTTGAGCACCCGCAGGATGGTAGCGCCATAGACCCTGGTGTCCCGCACCAGGTTGCCTGGATCGGCGTACTCCAGCACGTCGCCTTCCGAGTGCCAGGCGCGGGAATTGCCGCCGCTGCCGCCCACAGCGTACAGGCCCATCTGCTGCTTGACCTCGGCCGGGATGTTGGAGGAGAGCATGTAGAAGGAGGTGACGCCGATGTTGTTGAAGGAGTAGTCGCCGGCGCGGATCGGTCGCAGCCGCTTGGGGGTGAGCCCGGTCACGTCGAGGATGGCCTGGCGGCACACGGCGTCCACTTCGGCCATCCACATCATCTCGTCGTACCGGGTGGCCCACTTCGCCCCCGGTGAGTCCATGTTGACCTGGGCGATGCAGTTCCTCTCCATGTCCAGTCCGAAGGTGTCAGCGTACCAGGTAGAGCCGGCGTAGCGGCCGTGGGAATGGCCCGACCACCAGGCGATGCGCAGGCTCCGGCGAAGCTTCGCCCGGTGCCGGTGGAACACCCGGGCCAGCTCCAGCTTTCCGGCGTTTCCGGTCGCGTTGTCGGTGACGCCCACGTGCCAGGAGTCCAGGTGGCCGTGGAGCAGCACGAACTTCTCGGGCTCGTCGGTTCCCCGGATCTCGACCACGGGGATCGCCCCCTTCCTCCAGCCCACATCCAGCCGGGTGGTCAGGCGCAGCCGCACCGGCCCGGCCGCCAGCAGGTCCCTCAGCTCTCCTCCGCCAGTGCGGTTGATGTTGACGATCGGGGTTCGGGGCAGGTTCCGCACGTTCTCCGGTGTGGGTATGCCCCAGACGGGCGACGCCATCAGCTCGTGGATGATCTCGGGGTCCGGGTTCATGTAGATCTGGCCGATCGCTCCCCGCCCCTCGTAGTCCCTGATTACTCGAGGGAGAGACATACCCTCGGTGAGAACGATCTTTCCCCGGACATCGACCGGGCTCTCCTGCGCTCCGGCGTTGAAGAAGTCGCCGATGCCGGCCGCGAGCCCGGCCGGGATGTGGACGACCTCCCCCTCCACCGTGCCGGGCGCCGAGAAGGCCGGGGTCTTGCAGCGGATCTCGCGGCCGTTCTGGCCCAGGATCACCATCTGGGCCGAGAGGGGGAGACTCACGTACAGCTCTGGCTCGTAGAGGGTGTAGGGGATATCCAGGGCCTTCAGCCGTCCCGACAGGTAGTCGATGGCCTTGCGCTCCTCGGGCGTACAGGAGAGTCGCACGATCCGGGAGAAGCGCTCCACCAAGGCCCAGGGCTCGTCTGCAGAGATGTCACTCAGGATCGCCTGTTCCATGCTCCCGTCTGGCTGGGTCACCTCGCACCTCCTCTCGGTTCCCACGGCCGGGGGCTCACCGAGCAGTTGACGTCCCGCTGGGTCTGCAGGGTGGTGTGGCAGGTGAGACAGTCCTCGCAGCGGACAATCTCGTTCCAGCGCCCCGCCAGGATCTTCTCCGGCAGGTAGGGATCGGCGATGAGGCCTCGGCCGATGGCCACGGCATCGGCGATGCCGTCCCGGACCACGCCTTCCGCCACCGACGGCTCGTTCAGCTTGCCGACGGCGATGACCGGAACCCCCACGGCGTCCTTCACGGCCGCGGCATAGGGCAAGTAGCAACCCGCCGGGACCTGCTTGGTCGGAGGACCCCCCACCTGGATGGCGAAGCTGGAGGCGAGCTTCGGGTTCACCGGCAGCGTCGCGGCGGAGACGTGGAGGGCGTCGGCCCCCGCGTCCGCCAGGAGTCGAGCAATCTGTCGGGCCTCGGCCTCGTCGATCCCGCCGGGCAGCGCCTCGCGGCCGTGGATCCTGCAGATGACGGGGTAGCCCTCGCCGGCTCGGCCCTTCACGGCCTGGATCACCCGGCAGGTGAGGCGGGCGCGGTTTTCCACGCACCCGCCGTACTCGTCGGTGCGGCGGTTGAAATAGCCCGAGAGGAATGCACTCAGCAAGTAGAAATGGGCCGCGTGGAGCTCGACGCCGTCGAATCCGGCCTCCCGGGCACGCAGCGCGGCCGTGGCGAAGTCCTCGATCGCTCGGGAGATCTGCTCCCGGCTCATGGCGCGGGGAATATCGGAAACCTTGACCGGGACCTCCGACGCCGAGAGCGGCTGCAGGCCATTGATGGCCGAGCCGGCCTTGGCTCCGCCGTGGCACAGCTGGACGAAGATGGCCGCACCGTGGGCGTGCACCCTCCGCGTCACCTCGCGGAGACCCGGCAGAAAGACATCGTCGTGCAGCCCATGCTGCCGGACGACCAGCCTGGTCCGGGGGTTGACGCTCACGGCCTCGAAGATCAGTGCGCCGGCCCCGCCCCGCGCCCGCTCCTCGTAGAAGGAGAGGGTCTTCTCCGTGACGGCGCCCCGCTCGTCCCCGTAGTTGGTGGTGAGGGGCGCCATGAGCAGGCGATTACGGATCGACACGCCGCCCAGGGCAATGGGCCGGGAGAGGGGACTCGCGCCCACGGGATCCTCCATCCGGTAAGGTGGGCACGCTATCAGAGATACCCCCCACCGTCAACAGTGCCCCTAAGAGGAAAATGGGGATGGGGCGTCGCGCGCCCCCGAGCACGGGGCGTGCCCGCTTGACTCGCCCTGGGGGGTGTGCTACGAACGCGCAACCGAAAGGGGGCAGGCATGAAGGTCTCCGCTCCAGCGCTCGGCGACCGTCCCTGGCTGTGGCCCCTGCTGGTCACGCTGCTGATGCAGACGATCGCGGCGTTCCTGATCCGGGCCCTCCCGGTGATGGGGCCGAGCGTGACCGGGGCCGCCGGCGTGCCGCCCGAGAGCGTCGGGCTGCTGGCGGGGCTCACCGCGGCGGGGACGATGTGGTTCGTCGCCACGGGAGTCCTCTTCCTGAAGCGCTTCGGTCCGGTGCGCACGCTCCAGCTCGGCGCGCTCCTGGGGGCGGTGGCGATGGTGACGGTGGCGAGCGGGAGCTGGCTGGTGATGCTGATCGCGGCCTTCGCCATCGGGCTGGCCTATGGTCCGTCACCGCCCGCCGGCAGCGATATCCTGGCGCGCTATGCGCCTGCCGGCCGCCGCTCGCTGGTCTTCTCCATCAAGCAGTCGGGAGTGCCGCTGGGGGGCGTCCTCGCCGGTTTGATCCTGCCGTCGGCGATCGAGGCCTTCGGCTGGAAGGGGGCACTCGGGATCGGGGCCTTGATCTCGATAGCCTCGGCGCTGGTGGTCCAGCCGCTCCGGACCCGGCTGGACCAGGAGCGCGAGGAGACGCAGTCGATATCGCTGGCGGCCATGCTCTCCCGGTCGAACCTCCGGGCGCCCTTCGCGGTTCTACGCGAGGTGCCCGGTCTCGCGTCGGTCACCGCGACAGGTTTTGCGTTTGCCTGCGTACAGGGGTGTCTGCTGACTTTTCTGGTCACCTACCTGGTGGAGGAGGTCGGTTTCTCCCTGGCCGCGGCCGGGGTGGCGTTCTCCGCAACCCAGGCGGCCGGTTTCGTCGCCCGCGTCGTCATGGGGTGGGTGGCTGATCGCATCGGTTCCGGCAGCCTGACGCTGCTGCTGCTGGCGGTGTGCGGCTTCGTCACGATGCTGGTCGTCGCCGCGATCGGTCCCGGGTGGCCCGTGGCCGGGGTGGCCGCCGCCGGGGTCGCCGCCGGATTCGCCGCCACCAGCTGGAATGGCGTCTATCTCGCCGAAATCGCCCGACTGGCGCCCAAGGCCCGGGTCGGCGATGCCACCGCTGGTTCCACGTTCTTCGTGTTCGTCGCGTATTCCGCCGCCCCGATCGCTTTCTCGGTGGCGGTCTCGATCGTTGGGCGCTACGGGGCCTCCTTCGCCGTGGTGGCGCTGATCCCGCTCGGCGTGATCCCCGTCCTGTGGCCGCTCGTGCGCAGCGCGAGTGCGTGACGGGGGCGGAGCCGTCCGGCACTTCCCGTTGTGTGCCTGCAGCCATTCGGTGTATCCTTCGGCGTAGGGCTGTCCAGGCCCGTCCAGGGTCGATGCCACCCGGGACGGGCATCGAGGGAAGTGATTCGCCGACCTGTCGAGAGGAGGCAGACATGAGAGGACATTCTTTTGGCTTGGTCGCAATCGCCCTGGCCGGCGTATGTCTCACGGCCGTCCTGGCCGGCCCTGCCTTCGCGGGCGCGGTCCGCGAGGTGAGCGTTGCCACGGATGCCACCTGGCCGCCGATGGAGATGGTGGACGCCAGCAAGAAGATCGTCGGCTTCGACATCGATTACCTCACCGCCGTGGCCAAGGAGGCGGGCTTCACCCCGGCGTTCAAGAACACCGCCTGGGACGGCATCTTTGCCGGCCTGGCGGCCGGCCGCTACGACGTCATTGCCTCCTCGGTGACCATCACCGACGAGCGGAAGAAGCAGTACGACTTCTCCGACCCCTACATCAACGTGGGACAGATCCTGGTGGTTCCGAAGGCGGAGGCGGCCAAGACCCTGGCGGGCCTCAAGGGCAAGAAGGTGGGCGCCCAGATCGGAACCACGGGGGCCATGGAGATCAAGAAGACGGACGGCGTGGAGCTGAAGACCTACGACGAGATCGGGCTGGCCTTCGA
>Ga0335084_10006542_pt1 | contig 11587 bp, 10 predicted proteins | sample Lox_Sample_44_FD_206721 | JGI IMG/M metagenome (GOLD analysis project Ga0335084, IMG submission 206721) | Soil microbial communities from Loxahatchee National Wildlife Refuge, Florida, United States - Lox_Sample_4.4 | ecosystem: Environmental > Terrestrial > Soil > Wetlands | place: USA...
CCCGGATTATCAGCATCGCCAGGGCAATCGCATGGCGCTCTCCAATATCCGCGAGCGGCTGCAGCTGCACTTCGATGTCGAGGCGAGCCTGAACACGCGCATCGCCGACGGCCGTTACGAGATCGGCATCGCCATGCCCTATCGCACCAGCCTATGAATCTGATCCGGGTGGTGATCGTCGACGACGAGCAGCCGGCGCGCAGCCGACTGAGGGAGCTCCTGGAGGATTGCCGGACGGAGGTGCCGCACTCGGTCGTGGGAGAGGCGGCGAACGGCGTGGAGGGCCTGCAGCTGGTCTCCGCAACGAAGGCCGATGTCGTTCTGGTCGACATCCACATGCCCGAGATGAGCGGGATCGAGTTTGCGAGGCACCTGCAGGTCCTCGAGCGCCCGCCCGCGGTGATCTTCGTCACGGCCCACGACCAGCACGCGGTGGAGGCGTTCGAGGTCAACGCTCTGGACTATCTGACCAAGCCGGTGCGGATTGCGCGGCTGCTCGCCGCGCTGAAGAAAGCCGCGAGCGGGGCGCGTCTGGCACGCGGGGTGCTCGAGACCATCGACTCCGCCCCGCGGCGCCATTTCAGCGTCGCCGAGCGTGGGCGGGTGACCCTCGTTCCGGTCTCGGACGTCCTCTACCTCAGGGCGGAGCTCAAGTACGTCACGCTGCGCACTCGTGACCGCGAGCACATGGTGGAGGAATCGCTGACGCAGATCGAGCAGGAGTTCGGCAGCGTATTCGTGCGCATTCATCGCAATTGTCTGGTGGCGCGGCGATGGATTCGCGGATTCGAGCGCGGCGCGGAAACCGAGGGTGAAGCCGGGTGGTCGGTGATCCTGGAAGGGCTGGAGGAAAAGCTGCCGGTGAGCCGCAGGCAGTGGCCGCAGCTCAAGTCTCTGGCAGAACAGGGAGGGAAGTGAGCATAAAGTCCGAACGCATCGTCATCGCGTCGCGAAAGAGCCGCCTTGCCATGTGGCAGTCGGAGCACATCGCGCGCGAGCTCAGGCGCCTGTACCCGCATTGCGAAGTCGGCATCCTCGGCCTCACTACGCGCGGCGACCAGATCCTCGATCGGCCGCTCGCAGAGGTGGGGGGCAAAGGCCTTTTTGTGAAGGAGCTCGAAGCCGCGCTCGAGGACGGCAGGGCCGACATCGCCGTGCACTCGGCGAAGGATGTTCCGATGCGCCTGCCGCAGGGGTTTTGCCTGGCCGCGATCACCCCGAGAGAGGACCCGCGCGACTGCCTGGTGTCGAACACGAGCGCGACCCTGGAGGCGCTTGCCCCGGGCAGCGTCGTCGGCACGTCCAGCCTGCGGCGCGAAGCGCAGCTGCGCGAGCGCCACCCCGCGCTGCAGGTGAAGCCTCTCCGGGGCAATCTCGATACGCGCCTCGCGAAGCTGGACCGCGGCGAATGCCAGGCGATGGTGCTCGCCGCCGCGGGCCTCAAGCGGCTCGGCCTTGCTGCCCGGATCAGGAGCATGCTCGAACCCGAGCAGAGCCTCCCCGCGCCGGGGCAAGGCGCGCTTGCGATCGAATGCCGCGAAGACCATACGGAGTTGCGACAGCGGCTCGCGTCGCTCGAAGATCCCGCCACCGCGGCTTGCGTGCGCGCCGAGCGAGCCCTGAGCCGCGCGCTCTCGGGAGACTGCCGGCTGCCGCTCGCGGCCTACGCGGTGGCAAGCGGGACGGAGCTGCGCCTGCGCGCACTCGTGGCGAAACCCGACGGCAGCCGGATCGTGCGCGCGGAATCGACTGGCCCGATCATCGCGCCGGAAGAATTGGGCGATGGGCTTGCGGCGAGGCTTCGGGCCCTGGGCGCAGACGCCATTCTGGCGGCGCTTTCATGAGCGCCGGACCGCTTTCGGGGCGAGGCATCGTGATCACGCGCCCGCGAGAACATGCCCTCGCGCTCGCCGAGCGCATCCGCTCGGCCGGAGGCGACCCGATACTCTTTCCCACGATCGAGATCCTGCCTCCGGAAAGAGAGGATGCGGTCTCGCGCATCATCGCCCGCCTGGAGGGATATCAGCTGGCGATCTTCGTCAGCCCGACGGCGGCCCTGCGGGGACACGCGCTGGTGAGCGGAAGCCGGTCCTGGCCCGAGGGTTTGCGCGTTGCGGCCGTGGGCGCGGGAACGGCAAAGGCGCTCGCGGAACGGGGCTTTCGCGACGTGATCTCACCCGAAGGCGAAGCCGACAGCGAGGCGCTGGCGGCGCTCGCCGAGCTCCGGGAGCTGCACGGGTGCGCGGTCGTGATCTTCCGCGGACAAGGCGGCCGCGAATGGCTGGGACATGAACTGGAGGCGCGCGGCGCGCGAGTCGAGTACGCGGAGTGCTATCGGCGCGCCCGCCCAGGGGCCGACGCGCGCGGCCTGCTGCCGCGGTGGCAGACCGGAGGAATCGAGGCGGTTTCGATCACCAGCGCGGAGGGGCTCGCGAATTTCTTTGCGATGCTCGGCCCCACCGGAGGCAGGTACCTGCGCGCCACCCCCGTGTTCGTTCCTCATCGCAGGATAGAGGCAGCCGCGAGAGGGCACGATGTTCGCGAGATCATCGTCACCGGGCGGGGCGATGAGCGCACCGTCGCGGAGATGGCGGCGTTTTTTGCTGGAGTAGTATGACGTCTTGCGCTTCGACGGACCGCTAGAGAAATGGAAGACCGGACCCCGCCTGCCGCCGCAACCCTGCAAGCGCCAAAGCGCGGAGCGCGCACCCTGTGGGTGATCGGGCTTGCGCTGGTCGCGCTGCTTCTCGCGTGGCAATGGTACGACGCCCGGGTACGGGTGAATGCCCTGCGCGCCGAGCTCGCTCAGCGCGTTCGCGACATCGAGGCGGACAGTCGCGACGCGCGACTGAGCGCGAAGCAGGCCCAGGAAGCGATGCGCGAGGCCCTGGCGAAGGTCGCCCAGCTCGACCTGAGGCTCAGCGAGTATCAGAACCATCAGACCAGCCTGGAAGCGCTCTATCAGGAGCTCTCGCGCGGCCGCGACGATTGGGTGCTTGCCGACATCGAGCAGGTTCTCGTCATCGCCTCGCAGCAACTGCAGCTCGTCGGCAACGTGCCGGCCGCTCTCGCCGCGCTTCAGACGGCGGACGCGCGTCTCGCGCGCTCGGGGCGCGCCCAGTTCCTGCCGCTGCGCAAGGCTTTCGCCCACGACATCGAGCGGCTGAAGAGCGCTCCCGACCTCGACGTCCCGGGAATGGCAGTCAAGCTGGATCAGATGATCGCCGGCGTGGATTCGCTGCCGCTCGCGCAGGACATGCGTCCGCAACCGCCCCCTCCGCAAAAGGCGCCGCCCGAGGGCCTGTGGGAGAGGCTGGTCGAGGAGCTGCTCACCGAGTTGAAGCAACTCGTCAGGGTCCAGAAGGTGGACGGCACCGATGCCGCGCTGCTCAGTCCCTCGCAAGCCTATTTTCTGCGCGAAAACCTGAAGCTTCGCCTGTTGAATGCCCGGATAGCCTTGCTTGCGCGCGACGAGGTGGCGTATCGCAGCGACCTGGACGCGGCCGTGGCCTGGCTCGCGCGCTACGTCGACACGCGTTCGGGGGCGGCTGCGTCGATGGCGGCGAGCCTGAAGCAGCTGCGATCCAAAGGCGCAAGCCCGCTGTTCCCGACCATCAACGAGAGTGTCGCGGCGGTGCGTGCCTACAAGGTGCCGCGCGAGCGCACACAACGATGAGAGGGCTGCTGTGGCTGTTTGTCCTCGCGGCGCTGGCGGTCGCGCTCTCGCTCGCCCTGCGCGGAAACGGCGGTTACGCGCTCTTCGTGCTGCCCCCGTGGCGGGCCGAAGTGTCGCTCAATTTCCTCGCGTTCGTGGTGATCGCGGGGTTCGTGCTCGGCTACCTCGTGGTCCGGGCGGTCTGGCACATTCTGCGGCTTCCGTCCCACGTCCGCGCCTTTCGCGGCCGCCGCCGGGCGGAGGCAGCACACAGCGCCACCCTGGGCGCGATACAAGCGCTGTTCGAGGGCCGCTTCGTGCGGGCGGAGAAGCTCGCCTCCAGGGCCATCGACCTGGGCGCTGCGCCCGGGCTCGCGGGTCTTCTTGCGGCTCGCGCCGCGCAGAGGCTGCGCGACTTCGGGAGGCGGGATCATTGGCTCGAGCGCTCGAAGCAGGACGACGGGGAGTGGCGCGTCGCCCAGGCGATGACCAAGGCGGAGCTTCTGCTGGACGAGCGGCGCTTCGACGAGGCGCGGTCGATCCTGCGCGAGCTGCACGCGCACGGTCCTCGCCACGTGGCGGCGCTCTTTCTGATGTTGCGCGCCGAGCAGGGGATGTCGAACTGGGAAGAGGTTCTGCGCACCGCCAACGCCCTGGAGAAGCACGGCGCCATGCCGGCCGAGGCTCTCGACAGCGTGCGCACCACTGCGCACATTGCGCTGCTGACGCGCAAGGCGGTCGACCGCGAAGGTCTCGCAAGGCAATGGGACAGCACCCCGCGCGCCGAGCGGGTCCGCCCCCGGATAGCGGCGGCGGCGGCACGCGCATTCATGCAGCTCGGAGACTGCCGCAGGGCCCACCGCATCATCGAGGAAGCCCTCGAGCGCGGCTGGGACGGAACGCTCGCGCTTCTCTACGGGGAATGCGCGGACAAGGATGCGCTCGAGCGCCTCGAGCGGGCGGAGAGGTGGCTGAAAGACCGTCCCGGCGAGGCCGAGCTGCTGCTGACGCTCGGCAGGCTGTGCGTGCAGCGAGAGCTCTGGGGCAAGGCGCAGAGCTATCTCGAGGCCAGTCTCGCCACGCAGCCGACCCAGGCTGCGCACATCGCCCTGGCGAAGCTCTACGAGCAGCTCGGCCGGACCGCGGAGGCAGCCCGGCATTTCCGCGCGAGCGCCGACCTGGCGTAGAGGACGCCGGCGTGAGCGCGGGTCGCCCGCCTAGATGCCGAGCCCGGCGAGTTGTTTCTCCGGGTAACGGGTTCCCGAAGCGACCCCCTGAGGAAAGGCCTTCGCGAGTTGCGCGATCTCCGCCGCGCTCAGCGCCACCGCGGCGGCGGCGGCATTCTGCTCCAGGTACTCGCGCCGCTTCGTCCCGGGGATGGGCACGATGTCCTTTCCCTGGGCGAGCAACCAGGCAAGCGCGACCTGCGCCGGCTTGATCTTGTGGGCCGCGGCGATCGATTCGAGCGGCTGGAGCAGGTCGACGTTGCGCTTGAGGTTGTCGGGATTGAAGCGCGGATGGTCGCGGCGCCTGTCCTTTTCCCGCAAGGCGTCGAGCGTCTTGATCGTTGCGGTGAGAAATCCGCGGCCGAGCGGCGAATACGCCATGAAGGCGATGCCCAGCTCGCGACACGCCGGAAGAATCTCCTTCTCGACATCGCGAGACCAGAGCGAGTACTCGGTCTCGAGCGCGACCAGCGGGTGCACCTTGTGCGCGCGGCGCAGCGTCTGGGCTCCCGCCTCGGAGAGCGCGAGGTGGCGAACCTTGCCCTGCTCGACCAGTCTTTTCATCGCTCCCACGGTGTCCTCGATCGGCACCTTGGAGTCCACGCGATGCAGGCCGTAGATGTCGATCACCTCGACGCCCAGGCGCTTCAGCGAGGCCTCGCACGCTTGCGGCACATAGCCGGGGTGACCGGCCGAGAGCCCTTCGGGCGGCTTGAAGCCGCTCAAACCCAGGTTGCCGAACTTCGTCGCGAGCAGCACGCGGTTGCGCTTGCCCTTGATCGCGCGGCCTACCAGTTCCTCGTTGCTTCCGGCTCCGTAGGCGTCCGAGGTCACGATCAGGTTGACTCCGAGATCGATCGAGCGATGAATCGTCGCAATCGATTCGGCCTCGTTGGGCTCGCCGTAGATTCCTGTCATTCCCATGCACCCCAGTCCCAGGGCGGAAACTTCGGGACCGTTCTTTCCCAGCTTGCGCGTTTCCATTCTCGCCTCTCCTTAGCCTTGTTGTTCGTCGGTCCAGTCCCTCGGGCGGAGGAAATCCCGGTAGAGCTTCTCCTCCGCGCTCGAAGGCTCGGGTTGCCAGTCGTAGCGCCACTTGACGATCGGCGGCAGCGACATGAGTATGGACTCCGCGCGCCCGCCCGATTGCAGCCCGAACAGCGTGCCGCGATCATAGACGAGATTGAATTCGACGTAGCGACCGCGGCGGTACGCCTGGAAATCCCTCTCGCGCTCGCCATAGGGAAGGTTCCTGCGGCGCTCCAGCACCGGCAGGTATGCGGGCAGGAAGTGGTCGCCGACGCTGCGCATCAGTCCGAAGCACCGGTCGAAGCTTCCGTCGTTCAAGTCGTCGAAGAAGATTCCGCCGATGCCGCGCGGCTCCCCGCGGTGCTTGATGAAGAAATACTCGTCGCACCAGCGCTTGAAGCGGGGATAGAGGTCCCGCCCGAAGGGATCCAGGGCGCGCCGGCACTCCGAGTGGAAATGGCGCGCGTCCTCTTCGAATCCGTAGTAGGGAGTGAGGTCCATGCCGCCGCCGAACCACCACACCGCATCGCTTCCCGCCTTGGTTGCGACAAGAAAGCGCACGTTCATGTGCACGGTCGGCACGAAGGGGCTACGCGGGTGCAGCACCAGCGACACGCCCATCGCCTCGAAGCCGCGGCCGGCGAGCTCCGGGCGCGCCGCGCTCGCGGCGGCGGGCAGCCGCCCCCCCTCGACGCGGGAGAAATTCACCCCGCCGCGCTCGAATACGCTTCCCTCCTCGACGATCCGGCTTTCGCCGCCTCCGCCTTCGTCCCGCCGCCAGCGATCCCGCCGGAAGGGACGACCGTCGACGCGCTCCAGCTCCGCCACGATGCGGTCCTGGAGACCGACGAGGTAGTCGCTGACCGCGGTCGGGTTCATCGCATTTCGGCCGGACCCTAGGCTGGTTTCCTGGCAGCAACGGCGCGGAATCCGATGTCGCGGCGGTATTGCATGCCGTCGAAGCGAATGCGCTCGACCGCTTCGTACGCGCGGCGCTGCGCCATCCTGATCGTGTCGCCGAGGGCGGTCACGCACAGCACCCTCCCGCCGCTGGTCACGGAGGTCCCGTCCTTCAGCACCGTTCCCGAGTGGAACACGCGCAGGTCCTCCTCCGGGGCCGGGAGGCCGGTCACGGCATCGCCCTTCTTCGGCGAGTCGGGATAGCCCGCCGCGGCGATCACCACACCGAGGGCCGGGCGGCGGTCCCAAGCCGCCTCGAGCCGGTCCAGCCTTCCCTCGACTGCGCCTTCGATCAGCTCGAACAGGTCGCTCTTCAGGCGCAGCAGGATCGGCTGAGTCTCGGGGTCGCCGAGCCGGCAGTTGAATTCGAGCACGCGCGCATTGCCGGCGTTGATCATCAGGCCGGCGTAGAGAAATCCGCTGTAAGGATGGCCTTCCGCTGCCATTCCATCGAGCACGGGCTGGATCACTTCGCGCACGACGCGGGCGTGCAGCTCGGGCGTCACGACCGGGGCGGGCGAGTACGCGCCCATGCCGCCGGTATTCGGTCCCTGGTCCCCGTCCCTCAATCGCTTGTGATCCTGGCTGGTCGCAAGCGGGAGGACGTGCTTGCCGTCGGCGAGGACGATGAAGCTCGCCTCCTCGCCTTCGAGAAACTCCTCGATCACCACACGGTGGCCGGCCGCCCCCATCGCCCGCTCGACGAGGATCTGGTCGATCGCGCGATGGGCGTGGTCCTTGTTCGCGGCGACGATCACGCCCTTGCCGGCCGCGAGACCGTCGGCTTTGACGACGATGGGCGCGCCGCGGGCATCCACGTAGTCGTGCGCAGGCCGCGCCTCGCCGAAGCTCGCGAATGCCGCGGTAGGGATCCGGTGGCGTGTCATGAACTCCTTGGCGAACTGCTTGGAGCTCTCCAGCTGCGCGCAAGCCCGCGTCGGGCCGAAAATCCTCAGGCCCTTGGAACGGAACAGGTCGACGATGCCCTCTGCGAGAGGCGCCTCGGGCCCGACAACGGTGAGATAGATGCCTTCGGCGAGCGCGAACTCGGCGAGCTTGCCGATCTCGGAGATCGCCACGTTCTCGAGGCCGTTCTCCCGCGCCGTGCCCCCGTTTCCCGGAGCGACGAAGACCTTCTGCACCCGCGGGCTCTGCGCGAGGCGCCAGGCGATCGCGTGCTCTCGGCCTCCCGAGCCGACGACGAGCAGCTTCATCAGTGCCGGAAATGCCGCACGCCGGTGAACACCATGACAAGACCGAGCTCGTCCGCCGCCGCGATCACCTCGTCGTCCCGCACGCTGCCCCCCGGCTGGATCACAGCCTTTGCCCCGGCCCGCGCGACCACCTCGACGCCGTCGCGAAACGGAAAGAAGGCGTCCGAGGCGACCACCGATCCCGCGAGCGTATGCCCGGCCTCCTTCGCCTTGAGGTCGGCGACCCGGGCCGCGTCTACGCGGCTCATCTGTCCCGCGCCGATGCCGAGCGTGCGACCATCCTTGCAGAAAATGATGGCATTGGACTTGACGTACTTTGCCACGCGCCAGGCGAAGAGCAGGTCGCGGAGCTGCTCCGGTGCGGGCTTGGCGCGGGTGACCGCGCGCAGTTCCGAGGGCTCGAGCGCGCGATCGTCGGGTGTCTGAACCAGGAGTCCCCCTCCGATGCGCTTGAAGTCGTAGGCCTGCGCGGCGCGGGCGAGCGTGACCGTCAGGACGCGCACGTTCGGTTTGGCGCCGAGGGCCTTTCGCGCCCCCGCATCGAACTCCGGCGCGACCAGGACCTCCACGAAAGGCCTGCACACCGCTTCCGCGGTCGCCGCATCGAGTCCGCGATTGAAAGCGACCACGCCTCCGAATGCGGAGGTCGGATCGGTGGCGAAGGCGCGATCGTAGGCCTCGCGAGCGGAGCTGCCGACCGCCGCGCCGCAGGGATTCGCGTGCTTCACGATCACGCACGCCGGCGCATCGAAACCCTTCACGCATTCCCAGGCGGCGTCGGCGTCGGCGATGTTGTTGAAGGAGAGCTCCTTGCCCTGAATCTGCACATGGCTCGCGAGGCCGCCTTTCACCGGTTCGGCGTCGCGGTAAAACGCCGCGCTCTGGTGCGGATTCTCCCCGTAGCGCAGGTCCTGCACCTTGTCGAGCTGAAGCGTGAGCTTCTCGGGGAAGCGAGCGGTCTTCCCGTCCGGGGAGCGCGCGGCGAGATAGCTGCTTATCGCGGCTTCGTACCCGGCGCTGTGGGCGAAGGCCTTTCTGGCGAAGGCAAAGCGCGTGCCCTCGCTCAGCGCACCGCCGCGCTCTCCCATCTCCGAGAGCAGCGCCGCATAGTCCGATGGGTCGGTCACCACGGCCACGCCCGCGTAGTTCTTCGCCGCGGCACGCAGCATGCTGGGCCCGCCTATATCGATGTTCTCGATCGCTTCGGCGAGCGTGCAATCGGGCCTGGCGATAGTCTGCACGAACGGATACAGGTTGACGACGACCAGATCGATCGGCTCGATGCCGGCGGCGCGGATCGCGGCGAGGTGGTCCGGTGAATCCCGCCTGGCGAGAATGCCTGCATGAAGCCGCGGATGCAGGGTCTTTACGCGCCCGTCGAGCATTTCAGGGAATCCGGTGTAGTCGGCGACCTCGGTCACCGACGCGCCCTGCTCGGCGAGAAACTTCGCCGTGCCGCCCGTCGACAGAATCTTGATCTTGAATCGGGCCAGTCCCCGAGCCAACTCGGCGAGGCCGGCCTTGTCGGAAACGCTGATCAGCGCCGTCCGGATGGGAATCACATTCTTATCTTGAGCGACTGAATCTTCTTTCGCAGCGTATTACGGTTGATGCCGAGCATCTCGGCGGCGACCGACTGGTTGCCCGCGGCCCGGTCTAGCACGAGCTCGAGCATCGGGCGCTCGACGTTCTTCAGAACCATGTCGTAGATGGCGCGCGGCTTGGCTCCGTCGAGATCCTTGAAGTAGCGCTCCAGGGAGCGGCGCACGCAGTCCGCGATCTCGCTCGTTTGCTTCATGCCGCCAGCTCCACCTCGTAGCGCAGGCGGGAATTTTCACGCCCGAGCTGTTGAAAGAAATCGTTCACCGCGGCCAGTTGCTCCTCGCAGCTCTCGAGCTGATTCATGCGGTGCCGGAAGCTCGCCGACCCGGCGAGCCCCTTGGTATACCAGGAGATATGCTTGCGGGCGACCTTGACCCCTCGCTCCTTTCCGTAGAAGGAGTGGAGTTCGTGCAGGTGCGCGATCAACACGGCGTGGATCTCGGATACCAGGGGATGGGGAAGCTTCTCGCCCGTCGCGAGATAGTGCGCGATCTCGCGGAAGATCCAGGGCCGGCCCTGCGCCGCACGGCCGATCATGATGCCGTCGGCGCCGGTGTACTCGAGAACATGCCTGGCTTCCTCGGGAGTCGTGATGTCTCCGTTCGCGACCACGGGCAGGCGCGTGAACTTCTTCACCTCGCGAATGGTGTCGTACTCGGCCCGGCCCGAGAAGCCGCACGCGCGCGTGCGTCCGTGCAGGGACAGCAGCTGCACGCCGCTCTCCTCCGCGATCCTCGCGACCGTCATGGCATTCCTGCTCGTAGTGTCCCAGCCGGTGCGGAACTTCAGAGTGACGGGCACATCCACAGCTTTCACCACGGACTCGAGGATCTTGCCGACGAGCGGCTCGTCTCTCAGGAGCGCCGATCCCGCCATGGTGTTGCAGACTTTCTTGGCGGGACAGCCCATGTTGATGTCGATGATCTGCGCGCCCTGCTCGACGTTGAAGCGCGCGGCGTCGGCCATCATGGCCGGATCGGCGCCGGCGATCTGCACCGAGATCGGCTCGACCTCGCCGTCGTGATTGGCGCGGCGGCGCGTCTTCTCGCTGCCCCACAGGAGCGAGTTCGAAGCCACCATTTCGGACACGGCGAGGCCCGCGCCGAAATCCTTGCACAGTTGGCGGAAGGGGCGATCGGTGACCCCGGCCATCGGCGCGACAAATAGATTATTTCGCAACGTGCGCGAACCGATTCGCATCGACAATCACGGAGTTTTTCGGCGGGAGCGCAATTCTATACCTAAACGCGAACGCCAAGGGAAGCGCGTCGAACGCTGCGCGCGACAAGATTCGGCTCGGAACGGTCTCGCGACTGCGAATTCGCAGGCGCGCCGCTCTACGGCAGCGCGCGCGCCCCGAAAATCATGCGGCGGGCGAGAAAATGCCGCGCGGGCGGCACGACATCGAGCAGGGCCAGGCCCGCGCCGCGCGCGAGCGCGAGCGGCGGCACCGAATTCGAGAACATCCGGACCAGGAAATCGGTGAAGCCGATCCCGGCACGGCGGTCCAGACCCCGGCCGCGGGAGTAGCGCGCGACGAAGGCCGGTGCGCCGACTTCTTCCCTCGGCGCGTCAAGCAACATCCGAGCCAATTCCCATGCGTCGCGCAATCCGAGATTGAGTCCCTGACCGGCGACCGGGTGGAGCGTCTGTGCGGCGTTTCCGATTGCCAGGACCCGCGGTGACGCTTGAGCTGCGCTGCGGCGCAGAGAGAGCGGGAACGCCGAACGGGGGCCGGTCGATCGGAAATCTCCGAGTCTTCCGCCGAAGGCCTGGCGCAGGCGTGCGAGGAACTCTGCATCGCGAAGTCCCTGCAGTTCCGCCGCCGTCGCCGGACTCGTGCTCCAGACGAGAGCGTAGCGCTCCCCGAAAGGGAGCAAGGCGAGGGGCCCCTCGGCGGT
>Ga0335084_10006543_pt1 | contig 11587 bp, 6 predicted proteins | sample Lox_Sample_44_FD_206721 | JGI IMG/M metagenome (GOLD analysis project Ga0335084, IMG submission 206721) | Soil microbial communities from Loxahatchee National Wildlife Refuge, Florida, United States - Lox_Sample_4.4 | ecosystem: Environmental > Terrestrial > Soil > Wetlands | place: USA: Florida...
CCCGATAAGCCAATCTGGGTCGGTTGTCGCTGGGGTCTCCAATCAGACATTCCCCTTGCAGCACTTGCAGGCAATCCGGCAGACCCCAGTATTGTGATCCAGTCACTGTTACAGCATGCAATCGTGGTGAGCGACATGCCGCCCACTGTCCCACCGCCGGTCATGCCGCCGGTCCCCACCACGGGCGGCATAATTCTCCGTAGTACGACAGGGGCGTATATAGTGGTCAACGACGCAGGCATTTTCATATCCAATGGCAAAGGTGCATCTATTATGATGGTGGGTCCGGCAATCACCATAAATCAGGGTGCACTGGTTATCACATAGGAGGCAGTTTTGCCCGGTTTTCTTTTAAGTGTGATCTCACAGGTTCAATGCGTTCACCTCGGTCAGGCAAGACCAACGATTCCGAATCCCAGAGTAATGGTGAGCGGACAACCTACGGTGCTCATGACATCGCCATATCAGATTGTCGGCTGTGCTTTCCCACCGCCACCCAACGGTAACGGCCCCTGTATATCCGCACAGTGTATGACCGGAACAGTGCGTGTTACCTCACTCGGCCAGCCGCTGCTGGTGCAAACAAGCCAGGGCATATGCGTACCAACTGGCACGCCCCTTATCATCATTGCTACGCAACCAAGAGTGAGCGCACTATGAGGCAGCCATGAATATCGCCTACCCATTCCAGTTTGACAGCCGGGGCCGTACCGCCTCTTCTGATGAGGAGAAGCATATCCGTGACCTCATCGAACAGGTGCTCTTCACCTCCCCCGGTGAGCGTGTAAACCGCCCAACCTTTGGCAGCGGTTTAATACAGCTTGTTTTTCAGCCAAACAGCAGCGAATTAGCTGCCGCTACCCAGTTTCTTGTTCAAGCTGCACTCCAGCAATGGTTGGGAGACCTGATTCGGGTGGATTCAGTCCAAGTCGAGAGCGATGATTCAAGATTGTTGGTGGTCATACAATATATGATCCTGAAAAACGGACAGAGCAAAATTGAGCATTTTGTGAGGGAATAAGATGGGCGGACAATATCATTGCTGCGACGAAACAAGACAAAATGAGGTGAGCAAACATAAAACACTCAATGGCATAGCGTACCTGGAAGTGATGGAGGACCAGCTTACCCTTTATGTGCATTTCATAAAACCCAAGAACCTGAATACCATAAAGAAAAATAATATGCTCATAGATGGCGGGGAAAGAAGAAAAGAAATAGTGATACAGGGCGTAGTGTTAGTGTCATCGAATGTCCTGCGGGTAAAGGTAGATAAGGCTGGCGATTTTTCTAAATATACCTTGAGGATAGTTAAAGATGGGTCAACCGCTGAGCCTCCAAAAGGATTTGATCCCGTTCTCTCATCCATTGAATTTTCATTTAAGGCCGCCTGCACAACAGACTTTGACTGCAAAGCAAAAACAGTATGCCCGCCCCATCCTCAAAAGCAGCCGGATATCAATTACCTGGCAAAGGATTATGCAAGCTTCCGTCAGCTTATGCTCGACAGAATGTCTTTGCTCGTTCCTGAATGGAAAGAGCGCCATACTGCAGATTTGGGTGTAACGTTGATCGAGTTGCTCGCATACGCAGGAGACCAGCTGAGCTATCAGCAGGATGCTGTTGCCACAGAGGCATATTTTGGAACCGCCAGAAGGCGCGTTTCTGTGCGAAGACATGCGAGGCTTGTTGATTATTGCATGCGCGAAGGATGCAATGCACGTGTATGGGTACAGACAAAGATAAATGCGGATAGTGAAGAACTATCAAAGGGTACTGTCTTGCTCACAAAAGTTGAGGGATACGCCCGATGCATATCGCAGGCAGCGTATGAGGAACACAAAAAGGAACTTGAGGAAAAGGCGGAAGTCTTCGAGATAATGCATGATGCAGTATTGTTCAGAGAGCATAACGAAATATCTTTTTACACATGGGGAGATGAAAACTGCTGCTTGCCAAAAGGGGCAACTTCAGCAACGCTCTGCGGACATCTAAAGAATCTTAAACCAAGAGAAGCAAGAGAACCTAAAGAAGCAGGAGATGTACTAATCTTCGCAGAGGTTATCGGTCCTAAGACAGGCAAGTCGGGAGATGCAGATCCTCTCAAGCGGCACGCGGTGCGGCTCACAAGGGTTGAATGCCTGGACGGGTCAGGCAACCCATTAAAAGACCCTCTCTATGACAAGGAGATCACAAAGATTGAGTGGCATGACGAGGATGCCCTGCCTCTTCCATTATGCATTTCGTCGGAAATTACAGGGAAAGAGGGGAAGGAAAGAATTAGTGATGTGAGCATTGCGTACGGGAATATCGTTCTTGCAGACCATGGACTGACAATTAGAGATGAAGAAATAGGATCAGTGCCCAAACAGCCACTCTCGCAGGTTTCAGTAAAGGAAGAACCGTATTGCATTGAACGTAAAGCAAATAGATTGCCTTTGCGCTTTTATCCGAGATTGAAGGAAGGCCCTGTTACTCAATGCAGACAGGTGAGAAAGACAATAACTGTTGACAATAAAACACAGACTGAATGGCTCTTCTTTGACCCTGAAGACCCTGCGGTAAACACAGTTGCAGGAGAAATGAAGGAGGTTATTCCTGCGATATCCCTTAAAGACAGCAATGGCTTTCTATGGAATCCGAAAAGAGACCTGCTTGCGAGCGATAAATTGGCAAAGGAATTTGTCTTAGAGACCGAATCAGACGGATATTCCTTCATACGTTTTGGTGATGACTACAACGGCATGATGCCTGATGAAGAGACGATCTTTTGGGCTGATTATCGGATAGGAAACGGCACAAAGGGCAATATAGGCGCGGACACGATTGCTCATATTATTACTGATTCCAAATCCATCGAAAGTGTCTGGAATCCTTTATCTGCAACAGGAGGAAGGGAACCCGAAAGCATTGAGGAAGCTAGGCAGAATGCTCCATGGGCGTTCCGTGTGCAGGAGCGTGCAGTAACGCCTGAAGATTACGCTGCAATGGCAGAAAGACATCAAGAGGTGCAGAAGGCGGATGCTGTGTTCCGCTGGACTGGGAGCTGGATCACGGTGTTTATTGCAATAGACAGATATGGAGGATTTGAAGTTGATGACAGGTTTAAAGAGGAGATAAGGGATTTTCTCGAGAAATACCGCATGGCAGGCCATGACATAGAAGTCGAAGGGCCACGGCATGTGTCTATCGACATCGAAATGCAGGCATGTATCAAACCTGATTATTTCCGTTCAGACGTAAAAGAGGCAATATTGCAGGTATTCAGTAATCAGAGGATGCCCGACGGAAGACTTGGTATGTTTCATCCTGATAATTTCACCTTCGGCCAGGATGTGTATCTGAGCAGGCTTTATGAGGCTGCGCAATCAATCGACGGCGTGGAATCTGTTCAAATAACTACATTTCAGAGACAGGGCATTATCAGTGAGGAAGCGATTGAGAGCGGGAAATTGAAAATCGGAAGATCCGAAATCGCACGCCTTGATAATGACCGGAATTATCCTGAGCATGGGGTATTCAATATCAACCTTAGCGGGGGAAAATGAATAATAATTCTGTAAAAACGGTATTAAACGAGGTTGACTCCTGCGGCTGCTGTGAAGGCATGTCTGCGCTTACGCCCGCAGAGATCAATAACCGGCCTGGCCTTAAGGCAATAGCATACAGAACAGGGACGCATGCATTGTTCAAGAAGACGATGCTTGCGGCCCTCTCTTTCTCAGGGCTTCCTGCATTACAAAAACTATTAACAAGGGAAGACGATGATTTCTCGATTGCGCTCATCGACGCATGGGCGACCGTCTCTGATGTGCTCGCATTCTATCAGGAACGTATTGCAAACGAATCATATCTGCGTACAGCCACCGAACGCCTCTCGCTGGTCCAGCTTGCACGTCTGGTCGGGTATGAGCTGAGCCCTGGTGTCGCAGCGAGTGCGTATCTGGCATTCACCGTGGAAGATGCGAAAGGTGCTCCCCATAAGGCGACCATTGACATCGGTACAAAGGTCCAAAGTGTGCCTGGTCAGGATGAGCAGCCGCAGGTATTCGAGACGGTCGAAAAGATGGAGGCACGGGCTGAGTGGAATGCAATCAAACCGAGATGCAAACTATCTCAGGAAATATCTCTCAATATGGAGAGCATTATTATCAAAGACATCACTTCCGAAATTAAAAAAGGAGATAAAATTCTTATTGTCGCAGGAGATAATAAGCTAAAACTAAAAGATGTAGTAGATATTGATAAAGACATAAAGAATAGTATAACTACAATAGATTTTGTGAAGCCCTCCTTGAATACGATAGAGGAAAGTTCATCTACGCCTACCCCAAGCAAGGATAGTGAACTGTTCTTAAAGAAAGTTGCACTCACCGAAGACATTGTGAAGAAAATCATAAACAGCACTTGGCGTGCTGAAGACCTGCGTGCACTCATAAGATACCAGGAATGGTCCGTTGCTGATTTCCTAAAGAATCTCGAAGATCAGAGGGATTCGTCGGATTTGGAAAAAGATAAAGGGGCTTTTATCTTTAAAAAAGAGGCTGCTGTTTTCGGATATAATGCCGCTAAGGAAATTAAGTATTCCGGCTCAGGTGCTAACCTTACAGTACAATCAAGCGAATGGCAGATTGCGGCTGATGAAGACCCAAATAGAATCTATCTTGACAGTGCTTATGATGAAATTATTCCCCAGCAATATATTGCGATTCTTAAGCCTGATAAAACTGCCGGAATATTTAAAGTCAACACTGCAAACATTCATCCGAGAACTGCCTATGGAATAAGCGGAAAGACAACGGAAATCACACTTCAAGATAAGAAAACATGGTGGTCGCCTATAGTTCAAGGAATGTATGTAGCCATACCTTATCGGACAGGTAAGACAAAAGCATCGCCTTCTTATGTTCCATCAGCATCCCCAAAACAGCCTAAAGCCCTCGATACGTTTGATGTTATCAGGGCAACGATGATCTATGCTCAGAGCGAGCCGATTGAGCTTGCTTATAAGAATGACGAACGTATTATTGAAGGTAAATCCATTACACTTGACAGCTGTTACCTTTATTTAAGCGCGGGACAAACAATTATTCTGACCGGTGAAAGAAGCGACATGGAAGGCGTTGCTTCGAGTGAGGTGAGAAGGATTTCAGATGTATTCATTGAAGGAGGTTTTACAACTCTTATATTTGAGAAAGAGCTTGAATTTAAATACACCCGAAACACTGTCACCCTTAATGCAAATGTTGCCCTCGCCACCCACGGGGAGACCGTAAAGGAGGTTCTTGGCAGCGGGGATGGGAGTCAGTCCTATCAGCGTTTCACGTTGCGTCAGCCGCCTCTCACCTATGTGAGTTCCTCAACATCCAGTGGCTGCGAAACGACCCTCGAGGTGCGTGTGAATGATCTCCTATGGAAGGAGGTGCAAACGCTGTATGGGAAAGGTCCTGAAGAGCGCATCTATGTCACCAGGACTGATAATTATGGTAAAACGATTGTTCAGTTTGGTGATGGTCGCACAGGTGCACGTCTTTCTACTGGACAGGAAAATATACGGGCAAGGTATCGTAAAGGCATCGGCCTCGAAGGTCAGGTCAAGGCAGGCCAACTCACCCTGCTGCTTACACGCCCTCTCGGTGTCAAGGAGGTGACCAATCCCCTTGATGCCGAAGGAGCTGATGAGTCAGAGTCTCTTGATAATGCAGGTGCGAATGTGCCCCTCAAGGTGATGACTCTCGACAGGATCGTTTCTCTCCGCGACTATGAGGATTTCGCAAGGGCATTTGCAGGGGTCGCAAAGGCGTTCGGGACATGGACTTGGGATGGGAAGAGACGGGGTGTCTGTATCACGGTAGCGGGTCCTGACGGAGCGGGAATAGACCAGGTCTGTGAGAATGTCTTGACCGCCATACACAAATCGGGAGACCCTTCTGTTCCCGTATCAGTAATTCCTTATAATAGGGTTTTTTTCCAATTGTCTGCACGTATTGAGATAGATTCGGAGTATATCGATGAAAAGGTGCTTAAAGAAGTGAAAACAGAACTTATAAAGCACTTCTCGTTTGAGGAGAGGGATTTCGGACAGCGGGTAAGCCTGAGTGAAGTCATGGCAGTGATCCAGTCCGTATCAGGAGTTGTTTCTGTAGATGTTGATACACTCGTAAGGACTGACGGAAAAGGCGGAGATGGGACGAAGCAGCCTCTTATTGCTGAAGTTCCCAAGGCAGGCTATGAAGGTGACTTTATCGCTGCCGAAATACTATTGATAGATGAAACTTCGACTCAGATCGCGGTGAATACATGAGCCTTGACGCGGAAAAGCTTTACTCTTTTCTTCCTGCGATCTACCGCATACGCGATGCCGAAAAGGGCGGTCCACTCAAAGAATTGATCTCGGTGCTCGCAGGCCAGATTGCTGTTATTGAAGAGAATCTTAACCAGCTCTATGATGACCAGTTCATAGAGACATGCTCGGAATGGGTAATCCCTTATATTGGCGATCTTATCGGTTATCGCGCACTCAATGAAGATATACCGAAAACGACTGCGCGCGCAGAGGTTGCGAATGCCATCAGGTACAGAAGAAGAAAAGGCACTGCCTCTATGCTCGAGCAGCTCGCACGTGATGTCACGGGATGGAATGCACGAGTTGTCGAGTTCTTCACCCTGCTTGCATCAACGCAATATATGAAACATGTGAGACTTGGAAATGCCAGTATCGCAAGCCTTAAGGATTGGGAACAATTGGAAAGATTAAGTACCCCCTTTAACACCGTGCCCCACACTGTTGACGTACGCCGCATCGAGAGCAGGAGGGGATACTTTAATATTCCGAACATCGGAATCTTCCTGTGGCGACTAAATGCGCATTCTTTGACAAGAAGCGATGCCTTTTCTGTGGATAAACATTGTTTCTTATTCAGTCCGCTTGGGAACAGTACCCCGCTTTTTACTCTTCCTCAGACAGAAGATGAGATCTCCCATATCGCAGAGCCTCTCAATGTGCCGGCTCCAATAAGCAGAAGGGTTCTTAAAGAGTATCTGAACGACTATTATGGAAAAGGGAAGAGTATTTTTGTCGAAGGATTTGAGGATACTTCAAAAATATCAGTGTGCGATCTATCAGAATGGCCCTCATCGCTTCCGGCGGGAAAGGAGATCGCTGTGGACCCTGTGCTTGGAAGATTTCGCACAAAGAAACCTCAGAACAAACCTCCTGTGGTAAGTTTTCATTATACCTTTAGCGCTGACATCGGCGGAGGCGAGTATGAGAGGGGTTCAACATTCAAGAACGAGCTGCTCGGAAACGGAGGAAGACTAATCCGTGTGCCTGACGACGCACCATCAATACAGGAGGCATTCGATTCCCTGAATGGAGACGGCGTCATTGAAATTACAGACAGCCGCTTGTACGAAGAAGATCCGAAAAAAGACTTGTCCGTAATGCAGCGCATTGAACTGCGTGCGGTGAATGGCAGGAGGCCGGTGATAAAGCTGAAGAATGATTTTACTATCAATAAAGGTGAAGGCGGGGAAATTTATCTGAATGGATTATGCATAACCGGAGGAAAGCTCGTCATAAAAGGAGAGCTTTCCGGCATATATATTAATCATTGCACGCTCGTCCCGGGAATAAGCCTTATGCCTAATGGAGAACCGAAGCATCCTGGTACTCCAAACATTGAGGTGTCATCATCAAGAGTAAAAATTGGTATGGAAAGCTGCCTTTCCGGGGGGATTCGGGCCGGAGACTATTCAATAGTGACTCTAAGCAACAGTATCATAGATTCAAATTCAGAAGACAATATTGCCTATGACTGGGCGGGCAGCAAGGGCACAGGAGGTGAATTAAGTATAGAGAACTGTACGATTATCGGAAAGATACGGACATTTTTATTTAGGGACATATCGAATACGATCTGTTATTCAAACACAAAGCAGGGCGATGGATGGGATGCCCCGGTTGTATCCGAAATACGTCAGGATGGATGCGTGAGATACTCATATATTCCTCAGGATTCGGTCACCCCTCAGTGTTATCAATGTCAGCAAGTAAAGCCTGTGTTTTCAAGCCTGAAATACGGGGTTCCTGAATATGCACAGCTTCATCTCTCCTGTCCTGAGGCAATACGTTCAGGCGCAGATAATGAGTCAGAGATGGGAGCATTTCATGATCTCTATCAGCCTCAGCGTGAGACAAACCTCAAGGTGCGTCTTGCGGAGTATCTCAGATTCGGACTTGAAGCAGGTATCTTTTATGCCAGCTAGAACTTTCTCAGGAAGGGGGCGGTGTAATGAAAGGTGATTTCAGTCGTCAGACCTTTGACAGCAAGAAACACTACCGCGGTGTCATGATGCAGCAGGGGAGGGTGCAGCTTGACTCTGACATGAATGAACAACAATCTATAGGTCAATACTATGATGAATCTCAGGCTGCTGATAGTATCGGGAAGAACGGAGTTCCCAGGGCATATAGTAATGGGAATGGCTTCAAGATTGGAATTGCAGACGGAGGCAGTGACCTTTCAATTTCCAAAGGCCATGCATATGTTGACGGAATCCTTTGTGAAAACGATGAAGAAAATGTGACCTTTAAAAAGCAACCGGATCTGCCCGGAGCCTCTCTTCCCTCAGAAAGCGGAATCTGCCTTGTGTATCTTGACGTATGGCATCGGTGCATAAACGCGCTTGATGACCCGGACATACGCGAGAAGGCCCTCGGCGGCCCTGATACTACCACAAGATCAAAAACGGTATGGCAGGTTAAATGCCAAAGAGTTGCTGAGAAGGGGACGAAGATCGAATGCAGTAGTTTCGATGCCGCATGGAAACCGTATCCTGCACCAACAGGAAAGCTTGTTGCGAAGGCCGAAACTTCCCCGCAGGACACAGGACCTTGTCAAATGCCCAAGTCATCAGGGTATCGTTCATTAGAGAACCAGCTCTACAGGATAGAAATTCATAAAGGTGGGCCAAGTGATCAGGCTACATTTAAATGGTCGAGTGAAAACGGCTCTGTGGAAGCTTCCATAAAATCAATCAGCGGTAAAATCATTGTGTTAGACAATTTAAGCAGAGATAGCGTACTTGGATTTGATACGAGCCATTGGGTGGAAATTGTGACCGATAAGACGGAACTTGCAACAGATCCATCTGGACAGCCCTCAAGCCTGGCAAGACCAACATTCATCCATCCCTCAAAACCTGAAATCACCGTTAATGCCGATCAACCTGCAGTAAGCTCCGACTTGCATCCGAAAATGAGGAGGTGGGACCAGGACCTTACAAAAGGCGATGCAGACGGAATACCTCTTAATTCAGGAACATGGCATGATATTGAATACGGCATTAAAGTAAAGTTTGATGCAGGAACCTACTATTCGGGTGACTACTGGCTTATCCCTGCACGCACTGCGGTAACTAGTGAAACAGGAAGCATAGAATGGCCTCTGGATGATACAGGCAAAGAACCTTCAAGCGAGCCGTGCCATGGCATAAAGCACCACTATTGTCCCCTTGCACTTGCGGATTTTGACGGTACTGTGTTTGCATTGCTCCAAGATTCGGATTGCCGTCAGATTTTCCCGCCTCTCACTGACATAACCGCTGCTGATGTTAAGTACAAAAATACAAATTGCCTTCCGGAACTTGTGAATGCAAGAACCGTCCAGGACGCACTCGACACTCTATGTAAGCAGAATCAGGGACTCTGCACCATCCTTCTTGTCCCCGGCACCAAGATCTCGGCAGATGAGATACTTAAGAAAATAGGTGAGAGGAAGGATGTCCACCTCTGTTTTCAAACTGGCACGTATATTTTTGACAAGGCCTTGAAACTTAACGACCGAGAGACCGTGAAGATCTCGGGCTGCGGAGCTGGTACAAAGGTGTCTGCCCTGGAGAGCGAAGTTGCGATTGCTGTCGAAAAGTGTACTAATGTAACGGTGCGTGAACTCTCAGCAAAGGGTACGATTACAAAGAAGGGAGACTCCCTGAACGGAGTCCTCACTTTCTCTGGCTGTGAACACATAGCAGTGGATTCCCTGACACTCTCGTGTGCAGGCAGCACTGGCAAGAGGTCGAGTTGCATTACGGTCAGGCCTGCAAACAAAGGGGAACAAGGTTCCCGTTCCGTCAGGATACGCCACAGTAACTTCGAGGTGGGGGATGACCAGGTGGGCATACTCCTCGTGAACGCGCAGCGGGCCCATGTGGAGGACAATGTCGTTTGTGTGGTGAAAGGTCCGACAAAGCCTGGAATCACGGAGCGGCTCAAGGACCTCACCTATCGCGCGAATCTCAGTAATATCCTGGTCTCCAATTCCAAGGCAGGAGCAGTGAAAACAGGGGAAAAGCCGCCGCCGCTGGATGACAAGACGAACACACGCGTGGTGTATGGTAACTATTATGTGCACTTTGCGACTTCGCGCATGATCACGGACAAGTCATGGGCTGAACTCATCAAGGAGTATCCTCCGGAGGGAGAGATAAAAAGCGCCCGTGATTTGCAGGTACATATTGAGTCCCTGGCCGAGCGTGTGCTTCTCGATGAGGGTATTCGGAAAAGGGTAAAGGGATTCAGGTCCTGGTTCGATTCAGTGGCAAATGAAATTGCGCCTGTGGGCAAGCAGGGGATTGTGATGGGCGGAGAAAACGCAGAAGAGGTCAGGGTCATAAATAATACTCTTGAAGGATTTCTCCAGGGGATACATATCGGCCTGAGCCACAAGGAATCACAACCAGGCACGCCGGACAAGGCTGGGTTTGTTACAGTCACAGGCAATAACATTGTGGTGAGGTTCTCGCCTGAGGCAAAATATGAGGAGCGCCACGGTATATTTATGGGGAACTGCAGGAGCCTCATGATCGAAAATAATCATGTGGTGCTGGAACGTCTCAAGGGAGCAGAAAAGCTGAACATAGAGGGCATCCGGGTGTATGGCATCATCGGACAGCGTATGATAATCCGTCATAATCATATGGAAGGGTTCGACAGTGGCATACTTATTGATGCGCTTCCTCCTTATGAAAAAGAGTGTCTCTGGCTTACGGTGGACAACATTGCCTCAGGTGCAGCGCATGCAGTTGTTACGAAAAACGCCAATGTTAAAAGAGATGACAAAAGCGATTACAATGTGCCTGTCTGAGACTCCCACGCGGCTTGACAAGTTGCATAAAGGTGCTATACTGAAAATAGAGATACGGCGCATACTATTTGGTATTAGGCGTACTGTGAGCAGCTGAGTAAAGGTCGTTACGTCATATCCAGGTTTAACCGCCTGTCGACTGTGAGCGATTGATACTTAGTTTAGCAAAGCGGACGGAGGGTTCGAATCCCGCGCCGTATAAAGGGCGAGGCACAAGTCTCGCCCCTGTTTTTTCACCCTACAGTTCAAAACACTGAAATGAAAAATGCCTTTCCCTCGCAGGGGAGTATAATTCCCCGGAAATAACTGTCATGAAATGAGATGACGAAAGACCTTATCAAGAAGCCGGTTTTTACGGCATTTTCGGCAGTGAAGCCATCTGCCATTGCGAAGACGTCATTCGCCAAGTTTGGGCTCTCCAGGCAGGGCGACCAATATGA
>Ga0335084_10006545_pt1 | contig 11584 bp, 9 predicted proteins | sample Lox_Sample_44_FD_206721 | JGI IMG/M metagenome (GOLD analysis project Ga0335084, IMG submission 206721) | Soil microbial communities from Loxahatchee National Wildlife Refuge, Florida, United States - Lox_Sample_4.4 | ecosystem: Environmental > Terrestrial > Soil > Wetlands | place: USA: Florida...
TGTGCTTCGTCATGGTGATCCTCCTTGGGTTCGTCACGCTCCGGGCTGCGGGGAGAGTGCGTGACAAGGTCGGACGGCCTTGCACGCGAACGAGTTCGCCAAAAAAAGGCCCGAGAGGACGTCCTCTCGAGCCTTCAAATCTGCGGAGAATGCCGGGACGTTAGATCGTCCCGGTGGCGGACGCAGCAGCACCGCGGGCGCGAGAGGCCTCCCAGGCCTTGCTACAACACATGATGGTGGTCGCGAGCTGCATCAGAGCGGGACAATGCCCGATGGGCTACGCGCAGTCAAGAGTACGCCACCCACAGCACATTCGCGTCTTGGCGCGGCGCACCGGATTGGGCAAGGTGGCTGTATGAAGGCGTGCGCCCGTGGTCCCTGGGTCATGCTGATCGGCGTCGGCGCGGTTGCTCTCTGGTGCGGCGCCACGGATGCGCAATCACCCGAAGACCTGCTCAACAAGGTCCTGCCGACGCCGTCGGAATCGCGCGTCCTGCACAGTCGAGTCGTCAAGAGCGGTGCCACTGAAGTTCCGCTGCGTGTTCCGGAAGGGTTTACCGTGGCGCTCTTCGCTGAGGGTCTCGTCGTTCCGCGCGAGATGGCGCAGCTGCCGAACGGCGACGTGCTGGTGGTGGAGAGCGCGGGCGGCCGCGTCACCCGATTCGCCGACCGCGACGCTGACGGCACGCCCGAGGTGCGGACCAACTTCGCCGCCGGACTGACGCAGCCGTACGGCATCCTCTACCGTGACGGCTTCGTCTACGTTGCCAACACGGACTCCGTCGTGCGCTTCCCCGTCAACCCCGACGGCACCGCGGGCCCGCGCGAGGAGGTCATCCCGCGCCTCGAGTTCCTGGGCGAAAAGCTCTTCGGCGGCGGCCACTGGACGCGCGACATCCTCTTCTCGCGCGACGGGCGGCGCCTCTACGTCGCCGTGGGCTCGCGCGGCAACGACGAGGCAGACGGCCCCGCCGGCCGCGCGGCGATTCTCGAGTACGATGCCGACGGCACCAACCCGCGCCTCTTCGCGAACGGCTTGCGGAACCCCGTCAGCATCGCGCTGCGGCCGGGATCGGACGAGATCTGGACGACGGTCAACGAACGTGACCGCCTCGGCAACGACCTCGTGCCGGACTTCGTCACCAGCGTCCGGCGCGACGGCTTCTACGGCTGGCCATTCTACTACATCGGTCCGAACCCCGACCCGAATCATGTCGGGGCGCGACCCGACCTCGCGGGCAAGGTGATCGTACCCGACGTGCTCATTCAGTCGCACTCGGCGCCGCTGGGGCTGACGTTCTACGAGGGCACGCAGTTTCCGGAGAAGTACCGCGGCGCCGCCTTCGTCGGTCTCCACGGCAGCTGGAACCGCGATCCGATGGTTGGGTACAAGGTCGTCACCATCCCGTTCGCGGGCGGCAAGCCGGCGGGCGGGGCGGAGGACTTCCTCACCGGCTTCATCAAGGACGAGCACACGGGCGAAGTCTACGGCCGCCCGGTTGCCCCGTTCGTCCTCCGCGACGGCTCGCTGCTGGTGAGCGACGACGATGGCGGCCGCGTGTGGCGCGTGACCTGGAAGGGACACTGATATGAAGCCGCTCGCGCTGGACGGCGGGCGGAAGGAGCCCGCTAGGGTTCGCGGCCGTCATCCATTGCCAGTATTGCGGCGCGGGCGTTGACGTAATCAATGACGAATGCGTCGAACAGCTCCTCACCTAGCGCGCGTTCCTCGGCGCGGACGTCCGCGTCGTGCTCGTTGGCGAGGGCGTCACCGATGCGAGCCAGAAACTCCAGCGTCGGCGCGTAGTCGAGCTCGGCGCTGGCACTGCCGCCGAGCTGGTACATCCCGCTGGGTAGCTGCCGCGAGGTGAATTGCACACCCATTCCGCCGTGCCCTGTTGCCAGCAACCGCAGGAACGTGCCCCCGACCAGGTCCATGGCCTGGTGGATGCCGGGCGGCGCCACCAGATCCGGCACGGTGTTCATCCGGCCGTCGAATACCACCGCGCTCGGATCCCGGCGGTAGGTGATCGTGAAGCCGATGTTGGCCAAGCCGAAGTTCATGCGCAGGCGGGTGAGCCGCACCGCGGCGAGCGTGCGGTAGCTCCCTTGATCGATTGCGTCCAGCGCTACCCCTTCCCCCGCTGGCTGCATCGAGGCGTTGAAGGGTGTGAGTCGGCCGTCGCGGACCATCATCGTGAGCTGGACGTGTCCGCGGTCAAGGCGGGTGCGGAGCCATTGGTTCCCGGTCGCATCGAGCACGGCGTATTGGGCGGTGAGGGCCGCGACGACCGTGCGATAGAAGTCGGCGAGCCGGGGATACTTCCGCAGCGCGTCCTCGCGCACCTCGAAATCAAGGTTGTACAGCACGATCGGCCCCGCCGGCGATTGAAACTCGTCGAGCACGTTGTGGAATTGGAAGTACTCGTCGAGCTTGGCGGCAAAATGCGGCATCTCGCGATGCAAGCGGTCGAGCATGGCGCGATCATGCTGGTTGAATGCGCCGGGTGACACATCCCACGGGGGGCGCAGGTCACCGTAACACTGGGCGAGGGCGGCGGCGGCGACGTCGACGAGCGCCCCGAGACCATAGGTATCGAGCAACAGCTCGCCGCTCAGCGTCCCGATCACGCTCGCGGGCGCCGATGTGGCCGACCCGTCCGACCGCCGCAGTGCCCAGCGACCGGAAAAGTGCTGCGGCGTCTCCGGGCTCCGATAGTGGTCGGTCAGCTGGTAGAGGTAGCTGGCGGGGCGCGGGCCGCCGGCGACGGAGATCTGACGTGTGCCGTCAGGCTGATTGCTCCAGGGTATGCTCCGGCTCGCGTAGAGGGACGCGGCTCGGATCATGGTCGACTGTCGCGGCGGCATTTCATCGATGATCCGCTGGAGCGCCGCATCGATCTCGGGGTGAAAGGAGATCTTGCGTTGAAAAGCCAGCTGGCGGTCGAAGATCGCCACGGCCCGCGCCGCACGCGCCGGTCCCGGTGGCGCCAGCTGGACGAGAGGGGCAAAGAGCGTCTGATCTTCGTCGGCAAATCCTGCCGACCGCGAATTCGGCGAGCCGCCGGGCGGAGCAGGCGCGTCGGCCCGTGTGCGCCCTGGCAGAGCCCCCGCGGTGATGCACGCGCCAATCGCGATCACAATGAGCGTCCTCCTGCGCCTGCAACTGCAAGACCCTCGACGCATCGCGCGTCGGCAAGGTGCGCTCTGGGCCGTCATGAGATCAGCGGCGTGCCCGCACGAACGTGCATCACATGCCACGCGACGGCTTTGCAAGACCAGATTGGACGAAGGTTACCTCATGTCCCGAGTCGTAAGCCCGCCGACCCGCACGTCGTGGCGGTTGCATCCCGGTGAAATCGGGAGCAAGCCAGTTCCGGAGTTGAAACGAGCGAGAGGGGAGGAACGCGCATGACCGCATCCCGATCGTTGCTTTCCCGCCTCGAAAGAGGAACGCACCTTCTTGGGATCGCCCTGATCGGCATCGGTGTCCTCGCCGCGATCGTCCCGGCGCTTGCTGGCGCGCCGGTCGTGTTCCTCGTCGGGCTGCTCCTTGCCCTCGCGGGCGGCGTACGCGCCTACTTCGGTTGGCGCGCCTGGGCCGCCGGCAAAGGCCCGCTCGGCCTTGCGGTGGGCGCCCTCGCGGTCGTGTGTGGCCTCGTCCTCATGTTCAATCCGGTCTCGACGCTCGGTGCCGTCTCTTCACTCGTCGCGGCCTATCTGGTGCTCGACGGCATCGGCGAGCTGTTATTCTCCGGCCGCCTGCGGGACGAGGAGGGCCGCGCGTGGATGTGGCGCGAGGCGATCCTGTCGATCGTGCTCGGCGTGTCGATGTGGATCGGCTGGCCGCTCTCGGGTCTGCATGCGCTCGGTGTGCTCGTCGGGGTGAAGCTCGCCTCCGCAGGCGCGGTCCTCCTGCGCGTGGAGCGGGCTCTCGGACGCGTGGACGCGGGCGTTGCGGCTCTGCGCGAGCGGTCCGACCGCTAGTCGTCGCCAAGGTGATCGACCCCGAGCGGCGTGCTCGCGGGGCAGCGGGCCTGCTGTGTGCGGATGAACAGGATTTCTGACGCGAGTACGGTTCAGAAGCAGGTGAAGGTCACGCCATCCGTCGTGCCGCAGTTGTTGCTGCAGCAGTCGGTCGAGACGCTGCACTGCTCTCCGGTCGTCAAGCACCCGCCCGGCGTCGCCGTGGGTACGACCGTTTCCGTGGGCAGGGGCATGCCAGGGAAAACGAGATCCTCCGTGCCGCAGCCGTTCAGGACAATGAAGAAGCAGAAGGCCGCCATCGCGACGGTCAGGCAGATCCGTGCCCACATTGGATAATCCGCGCTGATCTCGGCGCCGGGTTCCCTGCCGTGCGCCTCGACCGGCTCATCTCTGACGACGAGTGACCTACGGCCGCGGTTGACGCCCATCGCCGCGACGGGGGCAGTTTTCTTGGCCGGACGCGATCGTACGAGCTTGTTCAGCGGAGAGGGATTTCGTTTTGGACGGGCCGCGAGCGGGTGCTACAGGCCTACAGGGAGAACGAATCTTGCATGGCGCGCAACGTGGAGATCAAGGCCCGTATCGCCGATATTGGCGCGGCGCGTGCGCTCGTGCACGATCTCGGTGCGCGGCACGCGGGTACAGTGGATCAGGTCGATCGGTACTATCGCGTCGACGGCGGTGAGCGGGTGAAGCTGCGGACGTTCGGCGATGGTCGTGCCGAGCTGATTCACTATCGCCGCGCCGAGACGGGCGGCGTCCGCACGAGTGACTACGAGGTGACGCCGGTGCGCGACGAAGCGGCGCGGACGTGCCTCGTCCCAAAGACCGCTCCGCTGGTCGTCGTCCGCAAGCGGCGCGAGGTGCATCTGCTCGACAATGTGCGCGTCCATCTCGACGCGGTTGACGGCCTCGGGACATTCATCGAGCTGGAGGCGGTGGTCGATTCCGGCCACGATGAGGCCGCCTGCCGGCGGCAGGTCGACCAGTTGATCTCCGCGCTCGATCTGCGAGACAGCGACCTCATCCGGGGGTCGTACGCGGATCTGCTGCGAACCTGCTAGTGTCCCGTCCCAGAGGTTCGTTGAACAATTCAAAGGTTCGTCACGGCTTCACGACTCATCCTGAAACGCACACGAGCCCCTCGATACGCGCTCGTCGAGCGCTACTCGGGGCGAACGGAATTGATTTTCCGTCCTCCCCGAGTAGCACCGAGCGACAGCGAGGGGCGTATCGAGGGGCTCGATCGGGTTTCCCAACTCCGGGTGGGGCGGAGTCCGCGAGGTTGCGCGACCGCCTTTTAGCCCTTCGGCAGAAACTTCAGCGCCAGCCGTGCCACCGTCGGGACGAAGCGCGGGCGCAGCAGACGGGCGTCGTATCCGCTCAACCGCCGCTCGTTCTCCTGCAAGCAGAGCTCGAGAAAACCGCGCGGAGTGATGTCGACGTTCATCGAGTCCCGGCTGTTGAGCATGAAGTCGTCGGTCTGCACGCCGCGGATCGTCTGGATCCGGGCCCAGATCTGCATCGCCATCGCCGTGCACGTCTGCCCCACGTCGCGCACGCGCTGGAGCAGCGCGTGATTGAGCCGCCGCCAGGCCATCCAGTTGACGAAGAAGAGGATGTGACGCGCCTCCTCTTGCACGATCGGTTCGAAGAACTTGATCAAGGAGGCGGGAAAGAAGCCGGCATCCTGGGCGATGCGGAAGAGCCCGAAGGAGAAGAACGAGTCGAAGCACTCTCCGTAGCCGGTCCGGATGAAAGCCCACTCGGCGTCCTTGAACGGCTCGGGACCGCGCGCGGCCACGTTGATGCCGTAGTGCGACGTCATGATGCGCAGCAGCGCGGCGTGACGACCCTCCTCGTATCCCTGCAGGGCGATGGCATCACGGATGAGCGGGTCGCGCTCGAGCGGTGCGAGCGCTTGCACCTTGTTGGCGACGTCGCTCTCGGTCGATACCGCCTCGTTCCAGAAGGGCAGGGCGGCGAGCTGCTCGCGAGTCGCCGCGTCGATGTCGGGCCAGTCGATCTTCTGCGGGTCGTATGGGTCGTGCGTATCGATGAAGACTCGACAGAAGAGCTCCTTATGCTCGGGTGATCCGATTCTAATCCCCTGCGACATTGCCGCCACCTCCGCTGGTTAGACAGCCGCTGCCGGGACCCGACAGCCGTTGTACCCTTGCGTATAATACATCGAGGCGGGGGCGACCAGCCCCCCGGGAGACGGGTTGCGACGGGCGCATCGGAGGAGTACCGGTCCGTTCATGTCGCAACGAACCGGGGGAGACGAAATTGGCCGGGACGAGATCGATCGGCTCGGCTTCGTGCCCATCCTCTTCGATGCGCTGGTTGAGGAGCAGCAAAACGCCGTCGTCTTTCGCAAGACGCTGCGGCTCGAAGATCCGGGCGTCTCCGCGCAACGAGTCCTCCCGCGCTGGCCCCATCACCTTCCCGGCGAGCTCATCATCGCGCTCACCGGTCAAGCCGCCGTGGTGGCCCTGCGGCGGAAGGGCTTGATCGGCGATGACTGGCGTGGCCACGGTGTCCGCATCACCGACGCACGCTTCTCCGCGCCGGTGCTGCTCGGAGAGACGTTCTACACGCGCGTCGAGATCGGCCGGCTCCGCCGCCTGCGTGACAGTTTGCACGCGCGGCTACGGTTCCGCATGTGGAAGCCGGATACCGCCACCGACGAGATCGAGGTGTTCCACAGCCAGCAGGACGCGATGTTCTTCCCGGGCGTGTGACGGCGCGGCCGGTAACAACGGCAGATAGCGTCTCGAGATCAACGCAATTCTTGCAGGAGAGTCTTCGCCGCTCGCAGGTCGGCGGTTGCGAAGCCTTCCGTGAACCACGCATAGATCTCGTCGAGCATTCGCCGGCCGTCGGCGCCGCGTCCCTGTCGTTGTCGCAGGCGTGCCAGAGCGGTGGTGGCACTGAGCTCCAGCGAGCGGGCCTGTTGCTGGCGAGCGGCGGCGATGGCCTCTTGGAAGCACCGCTCGGCCGCCTCCATGCGCTCAGCGCTCTCACCCTGGCGCAGAAGCAACTCGCCCTTCACTTGATGGAGGTACGAATTGCCGTGGCGTTCGTGGGTCTGTTGCGGCCGCTCGAGCGCCTCCGCGAGCACCTCGGACGCTTCACGAAAGCGGCCCAGGCGGCCGAGTGCGTCGGCGAGTCGACCGAGTGCGGGGGCGCTGAACGTCGCGCCCTTGACCCGCAGTGCCGAGAATCCGCGCCGCATCTCGTCAATCCCTTCTTCGAGACGGCCCTGCTGTGCGGCGGCGGCACCGCGCACGATGCCCCCTACCGAATCGAACAGCAAGCCGTGCTCCGTCGAATGCGCGATCAGCGCCGTGGCAAGTTCCGCCGCTGCCGCGCCCTCGCCGCGTAGAAGGTGGACCTGACCGGCCGTGAGCAGTGCGCCGGCGAGGGTGAACGCATGCCCGAGGGTCCGCGCCATGGCCAGAGCTTCGTCACTCTTTCGCACTGCCCGATCGGGATAGCCGAGATGCCACAATGTCAGCGCCATGAGGGTGCGGGTGCCGACGCCGAGATCCTCGACGCCGAAGGAGGCGTACAGCAGGCGCTCGTCGGGGCTTTCCAGCGCGGCGCTGCGCTCCAGGTGTTCGCGTGCGGCGACGAACTCGCCCAGATAGAGGGAGACCTGGCCCATGATGTAGTGAGCCACCCGGAGCAAGGCGGGGAACGCGGTGCTCTCCGCGATGCGGAGGAGGCGTCGCGCCAGACCCCGTCCAGCCTCGTAGTCGCCCCGCGCCACGTAGAAGCCGAACAGCATCGCCAGCGCCGGGAGCACGTTCAGCGACGCGCCGAGCTTCTCGCACAGCTCGCGTACGCGCGCGAAGGCACGTACGGTGTCGGGATCATCCCATCCCCGTACCAGCATCAACGCCCGGCCCAGGGTGACCTGCAGCAAGAGCTCCGATTCGTCGCGCTCGGTGCCTTCCGGTAGCGTTGCCAGCAACGGCAGCGCCGCCGTCAGATGTTCCACTGCCTCGGCGTGGGCGGAGCGCTGTAACGCCTGCTGCGCGGCGAGCTGCAGGTACTGCACCGCTTTCGGCGCGTTCCCACTGCGGCTGTAGTGGTGTGCGAGCTCGCTGGCATGCTCATCGGCGGCGCGTGCGTAATGGGTCTCGAGTGCCCGAGCGGTGCGCTCGTGCAAGAGCCGGCGGCGATCGCTGAGCTGCGACCCGTACGCCACCTCTTGCGTCACGGCGTGCTTGAACACGTATTCGGGATCCGGAGAGCGGAGCTCCTCGTAGATGAAGTCGGCGGCGCTCAGGCGCGCGAGCGCCCGGCGCAGGTCTCGGGCATGCTCCGGCGCGACCTGTTCGACGAGCCTGAGCGAAAAGCGTCGGCCCATCACGGCGAGAGTCTGCAGCAGCGCCCGGTCGCCGGCGGCGAGCCGATCGATGCGGGCGGCGAGCACGCCCTGAACGCTCGGCGGGATATGGATCTGCGCCACCGGCTTGGTCAACTGCAGGGCCGCGGGGTGGCTGCCCTGGTCGCGCACGAGCACCTGCTCGTCGACCAAGCTCTGGACGATCTCCTCCATGAAGAACGGATTGCCGCCGGTCTTCTCGAGAATGCGCTGCTTCAGGCCGTTCAGCTCCGGCGCCCTCCCGAGCAGCTCGGCGAGCAGCACCGAGGCGTCTTCACGCCCGAGCGGTTCGAGGCGCAGAGCCGTGCAGACGGGCCGGCCGGCGCTCCAGTCGTAGCCGTACTCGGGGCGATAGTTCATCAGCAGGCAGAGTCGCGTCTCGCCCAGGCGCTCGCTGACGGCCTCGAGAAACGCCTGGCTCTCGTTGTCGAGCCAGTGCAGATCCTCCACGATCATGAGGAGCGGCTGGTGGCGCGCTTCGCGCAGAAAGAGGCGCGTGAGGGCATCGCGGGTGCGCCGCCGCTGCACCTCCGGATCGCTCAATGGCGCGCTCGGTGCCGGCGACGCCATGCCGAGCAGGGAGAATACGGGCGGGAGCGTGTCTTCGAGGTCACGGTCGAGCGTGAAGATTCTGCCAGTCACCTTCTCCCGGCGGTGGCGTTCATCGTCCTCGGCAGTGATCTGGAAGTATTGCTTGAGGAGCTCGGTCACCGGTAGGTACGGATAGGCCCTGCCGTACGAAACCGCCGCCGTCTCCAGCACGAGCCAGCCCTGGGTCGCGTGCGCCTTGATCTCGAGCGTCAGACGGGATTTCCCGACTCCGGCTTCCCCCGCCAGGGTGATGATGCGGCCGTGTCCGTTGCGCACCGAGTCGAGAACCTGGCGCGCGCGCTCGAGCTCGTGCTGGCGGCCGACGAATCGGGTCAGGCCCCGGCGGGCGCTTCGCTGGAGGCGCGTCCGCACCGGCCCGATGCCGACGACCTCGTAGATCTCGACCGGCTCACTCACGCCCTTGACGCGCGCCGGGCCGAGCGGCTTGAAAGCAAAGTAGCCCTCGGCGAGCCGATACGTGGCATCGCTGACCACGATGCCGCCGGCGGGCGCCAGGCTCTGCATCCGCGCCGCCAAACCGGTCGAGTGCCCGACGGGCGCATAATCGGCGTGGAGGTCGTCCTTTCGCAGCGAGCGCAGGAGAGCCTCGCCGCTGTTCAGGCCCACACGCACCTGCAACGTGATACCGATCTCTTGGCGCAACCGTTCCGCGTACCGTTCGATGCTCTCCTGGATCCGCAACGCCGCGAACACCGCGCGCTGCGCGTGGTCCTCGTGTGCCACCGGTGCCCCGAAGAGCGCGAAGATGCCGTCGCCGGTCGACTGCGCGACGTAGCCTTCATAGTCGTGCACCGCATCCATCATCCGCTGCAACGCAGGATCGACGATCCGGCGCGCCTCTTCTGGATCGAGATCCTCGATCAGCTCCATCGATCCCTTGATGTCGGCGAACAGCGCGGTGATCGTTTTCCGTTCACCGTCGGGAGGTGCTGTCGGGGCATCGGGAGAAGGCGCTAGGGAATTCGAGATCCCGCGGTGCGTGAGCTCCGGCGCCGCGGCTTCGCGCAGCCGCGTGCCGCACTGCCCGCAGAAGCGCATGCCAGGCGGATTGGTGAACCCGCAGCCGGAACACGGGACCATGTGCGAAGCGAATCAAAACATAGATGGGGCGAGATGGGTAGGATGGGAGACAGAATGCAGAAGACAGGAGACAGAATCCCCGCCCCGCATGCGGGCCGCGGTGAGGGCGGTCCGGCTCGCCGTCACGACGCGCCGTCGACCAGATGGGTCGCAGCCACCTCGCGGTGATGCGTCGGGCTCCCGAGCATCGCCTCGGTCGAGCGCGCGCGACGGAAGTAGAGGTGGGCGTCGTGCTCCCACGTGAAGCCGATGCCGCCGTGGATTTGGATCGTCTCCGCCGCGACTTGGACGTACGTCTCCGAGCACAGCGCCTTCGCGAGGCTCGCGACCAACGGCAACTCGGCCGAGCCGTCTGCCGCCGCCCACGCGGCGTAGTACGCCGCCGACTTCGCCGACTCGACCGCCAGGAGCATGTCGGCGCACTTGTGCTTGATCGCCTGGAAGCTCCCGATCGGCCGCCCGAACTGCACGCGGAGCTTGGCATAGTCGACGCTCATCTCGAGACATCGCTGCGCCCCGCCGACCTGCTCGGCCGCCAGCGCCACGATCGCCAGCGTCACCGTCTGCTCGACGACGCGCGCGGCCGCCCCCTCGACGCCGACGAGCCGCGCCGGCACGCCGTCGAAGCCCAGCTCCGCCTGCTTGCGGGTCATGTCCAACGTCTGAAGGGCGCGGCGCGTGAGCCCCGGCGCGGCCCCGGCGACGGCGAACAGCGAGGGACCGCCGTCGGTCTGCGCCACGACAAGCACGCTGTCGGCACTCGCGCCGTCGATGACGTACGACTTCCGGCCGTCGAGCACCCATCCGTCGCCGGCCCGGCGCGCGCGAGTGCGAAGCCGGTCCGTCCTCCAGGCACCGTCCTCCTCGGGGACGGCGAGAGTGGCGACCGTCGTACCGTCGGCGATGCCGGGGAGGAGCTCACGTTGCGCGGCCTCGTCGCCGCTCGCACGGAGCGCGCCGGCTGCGAGAACCGCAGTCGCGAAGTACGGCGCACACAGGAGCGCGCGACCCGTCTCCTCGAGCACGACCACCTGTTCGACGGGGCCGAATCCGCCGCCGCCGAACTCGACCGGCACCCCGAGCCCCTGGAGGCCCAGCTCGCGTGCCATCCGCTGCCAAACCGCGCGGTCCCAGCCGACGTCCGTCTCCATCAGCTGGCGCACCGCGCTCGGCGGCGACGCGTCCGCAAGGAAGCGGCGCAGCTCGCGTCGCAGCGCTTCCTGCTCGTCGCTGAATGCGAGGGACATCTCGCGTCGCACCATATTCGATATCAATGTCGAGGAGCAAACCTCGCCGGGTGGCGCCCGAGCGCGCGATCGGTCAGAATCGCGCCGCATGGCGAGCGGCGAGGTGCAACGAGCGCGATCGAGCAGGGAGCCGCGGACGCGCGGCGGATGGAAACCAGCGGGCACCGCTGCCGCCCGCCGCGAGGCGCACGAGGAACGCGCCACCGCGAAGGGCATCCGCACGCGCGACGACCTCCTCGCCGCCGCCCGCCGCGTGTTCGAG